>JAABUY010000360.1_pt1 | contig 84907 bp, 82 predicted proteins | sample 5560271 | NCBI WGS metagenome assembly JAABUY01 (sample SAMN10711886, study PRJNA513374) | rock metagenome | isolation source: Antarctica rocks | place: Antarctica: Victoria Land, University Valley | reverse complement strand
GGCGGAGCGCCTGCGGGGCGGGACTAAGGTTTTCCATTTGGGTTTTTCCTTTGCAAAGGCGCTTCGCCCTCATAGACCTAGATAGGGACTGAATAGGGAGTTAATAGAACAAATAATAATAATAATACATATTTGTTGTATTGTTAAGATAGCATCAATATATTGTTAACAATATGTATAGCAGTTGTCAATGAGTCTGATTCAGACATCATTAACAATGTATAAATAGTAGATTGATTTTAAATGTTGTTGATAAATGCTTTAGACTCATCAATAGTCAGAGATATTTGTTTTATTTTATAATGTTATGTGTACAAGTCACAATTGATATGAATACATTATCATTTTAAATTTAAAAGATTAAAAATGAGTGTTAGATATATAACTTACAATAGCTGTGCTACTAGTGTGGTGCCACCTTTTAACAGGTTATGAGCCTGAGTTAGTGCAGTGATAACTTGCATAAAACAATGCCTAGGCCACCTTGCTGGTGGTTTAAGTCCATAGTGAGAGAGTAAATGTGATAGGCACTCAAAGGTTGCAAGTTTGAACCACTATCTGTGCACACTCTTTACACCTGTGGTCTGGTCACGAGCCAATTGCAGGTTAGAGAGAGTGTTAGATATATAACTCACAATAGCTGTGCTACTAGTGTGGTGCCACCTTTTAACAATGAGTTTAAATTTATTCTTATTTAAAATATAGAATAACTGCTCTTCAGTTTGCTTTTGTTTTTAACTGTTGATGAGTTTATGTTTCATTAAATATACATCATAACAATAAACATATTGTTCTTTTAAAAACTCTGATCTTGAGAGTTCTGCATTAACTTATGTTAATTAATGAGCAATAATGTATTATTAAGACATCACATTAATCTCTGCTGCAGTGTTTAACAATACACTAATAAAGATTCAATTAAATTTAATTTAAACTTAATCTTTTTTTATAATACTAAATTTCTTTATAATTTCTGATTTAATTTTCATTGCTAAAATGCAGTTAATGAGACTCTGTCTTTTTTTGTCTTAACTGCATTAATTTTAATGTAATTAAGATTTTTTAAAAGACTTCTGCAGTTCTTTATGAAATAACTTAATTTCTTACAGTTATAGCAGTCATTCTTTTTAACATCAGTCTCAAAATAAGATTTATTTACATTGTTATAATAACTTAATTTTGTAATCTCAGAATTAAGATGATTGTTCTGCTGTGACTTTGCTGTCTAAATAAAAGAATGTAAATAATGTTTATAAATTTTCTTAACTGTTAGATATATAACTCATGATAGCTATGCTATTAGTGTGGTGCTCACTTTTGACAGATTATGAGCTCAGGTTAGTGCAGTTGTTCTTGTGTAAAACAGTGTCTAGGCCACCTCTGCCAGTGGTTTAAGTCTATGGTGAGAAAGTAAGCTCAAAGGTTACAAGTTTAAACTGCTGTCTGTGTGCACTCTTTACACCTGCAGGTCAGTTGCAGGCCAATTGCAGGTTAGGGAAAGTGTTCAATATATAACTCATAATAGCTATGCTATTAGTGTGGTGCTCACTTTTGACATTAACAGTATAACTTTAAATTATATAATTATCTATAAATCACTGATTAATCTCTAGTTTAGCAGTCAGAGCTATTAGACTTTTTCTTGTCTTTAAGAAATTTTAATAATTAATTAAAGCTGTTCAAATCTTTAATCAAAGTTTTATAAAAAAAATAACTTATTTTCTGTTTTTTTATATAGCTTAAAAGCTGATTCTTCAGTATATTAAGATATGTTATAAAAGCTTAAACTGATTAAATAAATTTCTATATAACTTTTAAGTATTTCTGTATTGTATTAAGTTTACAGTTCACTGAGTTCTCAATGAGATTGAGCAGAAACTCTGAAAAGAATATTTATAATTTATTATTTAAAAGTTTATTCTCATTAATGTGATGAAACTATGCATCTCAAGATTCTTCTGTTAAGAACTACATGACAAAAAGAATTTTATTATAATCACTAAAAAAGTTTTTAGAAGTTAAGTGAAATGCTATTACAGTGCTGCATATAAATTCAGTATATTTATGAATGAACTTCTCATTATATATAAGCAAGTTCTTTAATCATTGAGTTCATTTTATTGAAAGTGCATACAAAACTTTGAATACATATTACTTTATTGAACTTAAAGAGTTAATAAGAATATAAAAAGATTCTGTATGTAATTCTTTCTTAAATGAGACTTAAAAATCTTTATTTCTCAGAAGTTTATCAATCTTTTTATGCATATTAAATGCTTACAATTCATAATTAATTTCTATGAATCATCATCTTTTCTCATTATTAATCTATTTAATTTCAATTAAATAAATCTATTTATCTAAATATTAATTCTTCTTCTCTACAGTTTAAATAGCAGTCTAAATCTCTGCAGATTTTCATTTTTTAAAGATTACTTAAATCTTAATATAATTAAAGAATAACTCTGTTTCATTTTGCTGACTTTTAGTTTACATATTGCAATGTAATGAATTGTCATTCTTTAAAAAGATAAAGTTGTTAAAATTGTAAATTTACAAGTCTTTTATCTATAAGAGATTAATGAGTAAAATATATAACAATGTAAGACACTACATTACAACAGCTATTCAATGAAGTTTTGATGTTAAGAGTTTGTATTGATAAAGATTAACAATTAAGAAACTTAAAAGATTTGTATGTAAAGATTATCTATATAGTACTTTGCTTATCAATCATTGTATAAGAAATTTAACTATAATTTAATATGAATGCATAATGATATTATGACACTTACTGAGAAACTAATAAGATTAATGTGAAGCAGTCAACAGCTGTAAGGCATGATACATAATGATAGTGATGAAAGTGAAAATAAACTGTAATGAGACTATCTATGTAGTCTGAGAGAATAGATATGCATGTTGATTCATATGCTGAAAGAGTGTACAACAGTGATGTTTTTCTTATGAAAGATATGAGCTTAAGAAGCAAACTGTAACTAAAGTATAGATAAGAGTTTTGCTGCTAATCTAAGTCTTAAGTGTAAGATTATATAATAAGTATAAGCAAGAGTTTAGTGAGTCACACAGAAAGAGCATGACAGAGACTCTGTAAAGAGATATTTAACTTTACATTGTAATGCACTTTCTCTAAGAAGTTTCTTGCTAATCTGAGCTTATAATTTGTTGAAAGAAACACAATACTTGTGCTATACTATGTCATCTAGTGAAACTCTATGACTGTGTGTCTATGAGCTGTGATGATTATGAGAGTTACAAGAAGATTATAACTACAGTTAAAGTGAACAGAGTTCTTACTTAATTTTTCTTAATGCTAGTCTTAAAAGACACAATGAAAGCAGTCAGAACACTGCTTCTCAACACTAAGGTATCTTATAGGTATTTCTATTTACATTATCTTAGATACTGTTATAACAGTTATGTATTTAAAACTCAATGAACAGCTAAATCTGATCTAGACTGATCTGACAGGTTGTTAGAATAGAGAAAAGAAAAAAGTATCTCTTGATAAATTATCTAGTAGACAATAGATAAGTGTGAAACTTAATGATGCTGCTGTCAGTTTAATTAAATTATAGTAGTGTAGTAATTTCTTTGAATTTACTATCTTATCACAATTATAACATAGTGTATTCATAATTATTGTGAACAAAGTTAATTTAATCTTTCATTAAAATATATTAACAATGCAAGCATTATAATGTGATAATGAAGCTAAAAGATATGAAGTACTATGTAATAATAATATGTTCTATTAACTCTTTATGTGAGTTCTATCTAGAACTATGAGAGCAAATTATTTACTATAAGAAAAAATCAATAACTGAAAAATCTTTGTTTTATCTTGTAGATATATTGCACACAAAACACTGACTTTATATCTTCACTGTATAATCACATCAGTTACAGTAATTATGTCTGCAGCTTGAATCTTTATTTTCATTAATCAGCAAATAATCTCATTGCTTCTGTTTAGCTTGCTGAATCATTATCTTTCTTTATGAAATCTGTTGATGTATCTATATAAGACTAAGAAGATATCTGCTGATTATGATTTAATATTAAGATAAACAGCTTAATTTAACTAAGATCTTAAGCTGCTATTGACACACTTTATAAGCAATCTGACTTTCTCTTAAATACTATGATAGTGTTTAAGAATTATTTACATTTTCTAGTCTAAACTATTATGAACTTATCTGCTGAGAAGAATAACTGTGGTGCATCTAATTAATTACAAATTGCTGCTGTTCTAACAGTCAGTGTCATTTATTTCTTTTAATAGAAGATTAAAAAGCTCTTAAAGGTTTTGCAGACTGTCTTTTGTCATGTTTTGTAAGCATGTTTATAGTTTATACACAAAACTCTCTTTTTAAAACAGTTCATTGTCTGATGCATGTCAGCACAAATGCTGCATCTTGATGTCTTTTTACATGCTGATTGTGTATACCTTCACTGACTACAGTTAAAACACTGTCTGACTTGTGTTTCATGATCATGTAGATAAGCATCATATAACTGAGAATTAATGACAAGATTTCTCTGTACAGCTTTGTGTTACAGAGTCTATGTAGAAAGATTGATAATGATTGTTTCTCTTAATTTGTCTACTTGAATGCAAGACTCATGCTGCTTAAATGTGTATAGTCAGTGTATCTTATTAATGTTAATTGTAAATATAATGATCTTAAAGACTGCATCTATGCTCTGTAGAAGAATTATGTTATTTGTGTACTTTTCATTATCAATTTACAGAGAGAGAGACACTTCTTAAAGCTTTACAGAGTAATTCTGACAAAGAATCTTAAATTTATTGATTTAAGCACTCAATTCTTAATGTACTGATTTAGAACTGCAATCTTAATATCTTCACTTTGTAGCTATTTTACTGCATAAGCTTCTGAAATCAACACAGCCGATTGAAAACCCAGTTGTGGGCTCAACCTCAAGAACCGGCCGTCGACGCTGCCGCTGGCTGTAGCTTTCATTCCGCGGTCGTTGCTTGCTCTTCAGTTGCAGCACCTCCTGATTTCTCACCATGAAGGGCTCCATTATTTTGTTATTCCCAATATTGGCCATCGCCAATCTGTTGACGCCTCGATCGACAGGAAGTTTGAGTGGAATCACTGTACAGACCGCCAATGGGCCGATCGTAGGACATCAAGCATCTAATCGCAGCAACGTCTCAGAGTACTTGGGAATTCCCTATGCACAACCTCCAATAGGTCTCCTTCGATTTGCGGCGCCACAAAGGTACGGCGCGAACGAAACGTTTGTCGCATCAAAGTTCGTGAGTTGATCTGGTCAAACCGTACTATTCTGATGGGCTCTAACGCCGCCGGTCTTTCTAGTCTGCGTATGTTGTAGAACTTGTCAGTACGACAAAAGCTGGCTGCTGACTTTTCATGCAGTGGCTGCCCTGCCAATCCTTCAAAACCTGTTGCCTATCCCAATGCGACACCACAAGAACGTCAAATCGTGGCAAATTTCGCGGACCAAAAGAATCACACGCAAAGCGAGGATTGCTTGACATTGAATATTTGGTCGAAATCAACGGAAAGGGACAATAAACCTGTTCTTGTCTTCTTTTATGGCGGCAGTATGTATGCTCCCCTAAGCTATGCTATACATTGTAGCTGATTACGTATTGCAAGGATATTCGATTGGCGAGACCAACACCCCATTCTACAATGGCCAGTATTTTGCCGATGCTGAAGATGTTGTGGTGGTCACTCTCAACTATCGAATAAACATATTTGGCTTTTCAGGCGCTCCTAGCGAACCCCAGAATATTGGTCTGCTTGATCAGCGTCTCGCCGTGGAGTGGGTGCGCGACAACATTTGCGCTTTTGGAGGTGACCCGGGCAAAATCGTCATCTTTGGGCAATCATCCGGAAGTGTTGCCGTGGACTATTGGTCATACGCCTGGACTCAGGATCCCATTGTTAGTGGTCTTATTTCACATTCAGGGAATGTCTTTAGCTTTCCAGTCAATTCACGAGAGCTTGCCGAGCAGCACTGGTATAACGCGTCGTCATTACTTGGTTGCGGCTCCTCAGGGGATGTTATGCCTTGCATGAGAAGCAAAACATTTACAGACATCGAAGCTGCTGCCGCCAAGATAAAGCCGCCGCCAAACACAAGTGTGGCTCGTTCACAGCCGGTGTTCCAACCGACTCCTGACAATCGAACCGTCTTCGAGGACTATGGCCCCTTGTCATCTGGTGGGATGTTTGCGAGACTGGTGAGGAACCGCTGATATTTGGTATATCGTACATGGTAAAGAGACTGACTTGTTGATCTTCATCGCTTGCAGCCCTACCTGGCAGGCAACAATGACAACGAAGCAGGCTACTACAAAATAGCTGCTTACGCGCAGGGCAACATCCTAACCGATGCGCAATGGGACAAGTTCAATCTTGAAGATTTTACTTGTCCCACTGCTACCGAAGCCACGAACCGCGCCAAGTTTGGTGTGCCGATGTGGCGGTTTCGTTACTTTGGAGATTGGGATAACCTCCGCCTCTACCCAACCAGCGGAGCCTACCATGGTTCAGACCTCGAAATGATCTTCGGCGCCTCGGAAGACGTGAGCGGGCTTCCCGAATCGGTGCCGGAACGTCTCCTCCAAGCTGTGATGATGCATGCGTGGGCGGCTTTTGCGGACGACCCGACGGCCGGATTAGAACATAAGATAGGGTGGCCGAAATATGATCCGAATGGTACGTTAATCTCCAACTGTACATGTTCCGCTTCGATATGATGTCAATCCAGCAACCCCGCGGAATGCCTCTAAATGTAGCAGACGATTGAATGTTTGCTTACGTCTTCTACAGGTTGTACGTTGATTCGCCTTGGATATAACAACAGCCCTGTTCCGTCGTTTGTTTTGCCTAACATCTACGACGCGCCATGCGCGACTCTTAATACAACGACTTAGAACGCGATCTTTGTTGGTGTTCTCATACACTGAAGTAAGAGAGAAAAGCACCATAGTGAATGCATCCAAGATCAACTGTTTTGTAATTTTCACTGAAGCATCTGGAATCCGACGAGCATTTTCTTTCAGGGGAGCTCTTTTTCAAACATTCTTTAGAGGCTTAACATTGTCTTCTTATCATTCTCCTTTCACTTCCCCCTTGGAAAACCTCAATCCAGACTCTATTCATCATCGTATCTTTCTCCGGAAGCCTAGACGTTTGGAAGACTGTTCCGTGCAGCTCTAATGTGCCACGTCTTCGTCCGCCCCCCATAAGCCCCAACTGCGAAGGCAGGATCTACTCCCTAGTGTCCTGTAGCGGCACTCCATGACCTCCGAAGGGTTCCGAAACCTCCATAGGGTCCTGATAATGAAACGAGGCATGTTCCTGACAGCTTCGATCTATAGTAGCCAAACCGACTCCTTGAGTAGTAGTCTTTAAGACTCCATCCATGCCATCATCTATTCATCGAGTGCCTTGCCTAAGGTAGGAACGTGCTTCACAACATCAGAACCCTTCCCACTCGGTGAATCGGAAGAGTAGTGGCGGTTTGGGAGCTCAAACGGTAGGAACGATGTTCGCTGAACAGAGTGCTCCGTACTTGGCGCAAAGCGTATTCATCGAGAAAAAAAAAAGCCTCGATTGGTAAACCAAGCACCTTCTCTATCAACCGCTTTCTACCTCCATCTCATCCACACGCTCGGTCTTTATCTACATCTGCGTCCGCATCATAAGCCCGGCCGACGGGCAAAGATGCAATCAACGCGTTCGCGCGCCGCTCCATCTCCAAGAGCCAAGTCTTCCGCACCTCGTCGCAGGCCAGAAGAGCCGGCGGTGACGCGCCCGTCGCGGCCTGCGGCTTGCTCAGGTGCTTCGCCGTGTGGCACGCCCGCAGGGTCTGGATGCACCGCTGCAGCTCCTTGCGGATGATCTGGTTGCGGAACCAGATCTGCTCCTCGGGCTCGAGCTGGAAGACGCCAAACTGGAGGCTTGGCGTCCCGGTGCAGCTCGGTCCGGCCGAGAAGCTCGAGACGGCGTGCTGCTGGTCGTTGGTGGATGTGCTGCTTGTGCTCGTGGCGGTGAGCGTCCTGGACATGGCCGAGTGCGGTGAGCCGGTCAGCGTCATCCCGTTGCTGGGGTCGCCGTCGTCTTCGGCAGGACATGAGTTGGCTTGGTCGGACGCGAAGAGGGCTTTTTCGTACAGCATGATGACCATCTGCATGGCCGTGGCGATGAGAAAGGAGCAGCTCTTGCATTTGAAGAACTCTGGGTTGTCCATGGTGCGCGCTATTTGGCCCATGGCCTCATCGATGGGGATGCTGGCCCTCTGGAGGTGAGCCTCCGTTGTGACGATGACGTTGATGATCGGCAAGACGTAGAGATACCGGAGCAGAGATTCGCTATCGTTTTGGATGTGTTGCACCGACGGCTCGAGAGACTGGACGGACAGGGGCGAGTTATTTGGGGGCGCCAAGGGTACTCCTCCGGGTGAGGCGCTGCTAGCGGCTTGAGATGACATCCCGCCGGCACCGCGGAACATGGGGTACGGGTCGTCAAGGGGGTTTTGGTCTTGAGCTGTCAGACTTGGAAAGTTGGAATCCGATGCATTAGTGAACATGCCGAGAGAGTCATCTGTCAAGAAAACGGCCTTCGATGGGTCCTCGTGTTCAACGGGAGCAGGAAGCATAGTCGCGTCAAAGACTTCGCTATAATAATTCGTCCCGAAGTCATCAGAGCTAGAACAGATGTTCAGATCGGGCCCAAGTAACGGTTGTGAATTGTTTGGTATGGCGGGGAGTGGATTGAAGGTGGTCTCTGACGATACTGATGATGCTTGGGACTGGGCTGAAGAGACATTGACAGATTTGCTCTTCCTCCGGCGATGGTTTCTTTTGGTGAACATTCGGCCGACCATTGAGACGGTGTATTCGCAGGTCAACTGCAGGTTGTGACATCTCGCGCAACCCGTCTTCTCACCGGTGCAGCGGATCTAGATCATGCTCTGCTTAGGTCCATGTGCATGAAAGAGCACTCCAGATACAAAATTAGGCACTCAATATGAACACCACCTCAAGTATTTACAGCAACAGCTGGACAGAACCGGCCGAATGGGATGATGGAAATTGAATAGTCAATGGTCAAGGCAACGCAGAGCAACTTACCTTGATAGCATGGCATTGCGTGCAGGCATGTCTTATCTTCAACGGCCATCCTTGAAACCCACTGTTCGTGGTATGGACGAAACTATGGAACGAGACAAGTCAGTCTAGACACAGTCTGCGACAGACACGGCACCAAGGACGCGTACCCCAAACGCGCATCCGACGTGGAAATGGTAGAAATTGGAGAGAGCAAAAGGGAAATTTTGATGCTGAAAGACAGCCAGGTCTATGGTGTAGCATGTATGAGGCCCTACCTGAACTGTTTCAAGAAGGCTGTGGAAGCCTCATAGACCTGTGCAGCAGTTGTCTAACTGTGTTGGTCGCTGATTGGGAATCTTGCAAGCATAAGGGGCATAAAGTATGCGGCACAGGGCAAAGTCTCCGGTCCTATGAGGTTTCAGCAGAAAGCGGAGACTTTACAAGGCTTCAGTAAGTACCTTGCCTGAATGAGATTCGGGCCCTTGATTAACCCGTAGATACTCAACCACCTAATGCAAGAGGCGCCGAGTGTCAGCTTCCCGAACGGTGCCTCGAACAGGCAGCGACATTTTGCTGCGGGCTCCAGCTGAAGTGAGCCTGGAGTCTTGGAAGAATGGCTGGGACAGGCCACACATCATTCGGCCCCTCTTTGGCAAAGCTTGCGGGACCGCTTGATATTGCTTTTCCGCCTACTCGAGAGTCCAAGCGTGTATACAAGGTAACTCAGCCAATCAAGCTGTCTGTCTACCAACATCGCCAAATCGGGTAGTGTGCCGTAGGCAAAGGGTATGAATATCCTCTACAAAGCTAAGGTCACAACCGCAGGAGACTAACCGCCAGTTCGCGGCGGCACCTCGTACTGGTATTCTGCAGCCACTGATAACGGTCATCAACCACGTCGTGCCGGGGCCGTCGTGCGTGAGCCAAGCCAAGCGAACGCCCACTTTTGAATCCTTGACCATCGCCCGTATCTTTACGGTGATCGTCACACTATTTTCTATCCTGCCCCGACTTTACACGGGGGCTGCGTCGCCAGGCTTGGCGTCCGTGTTGCCCTCGTCCTCCCGCACCTTCTCCCACCTCGGCAGCACTGCAAAGAAGACAGACGATGCCGCCAGCGCAATGCACAGCGCAAAGCTGGCCTTCAGCCCCTTCATGTACGCCTCAATGACATAGCGCAGTCGGTCGTCGCTAAAGTGGTTGCGAAGGACGTCGCCGCCGATTGTGATCAATGAGTGTGGATCAGCACCTAGTCTTTCCGCGGTGACGCCTGCCAGCAGTCGGTTGGCGAAGGCTGCTTGTCCAGCGGACACGAAGATCGCTGCTCCCATGATCTGGAAGAAGACGGTGATGGCCGACACGCTGGAGATGTCCTCTGGCTGTACAATGGCCTGGTTAGCGATGATCGGCAGCTGGAACACCGCACCAAAACCGATGCCGGCCATAGCCTGAGCCCCGATCCACATTGGGCTGCCCGTGTCGATCTGGAATGTAGAGATCATGGCGCACCCGCCTGTCGCGATGAGTGCGCCCACTACCAGCAGAGGCACCCAATAGCCGAAAAAGCTCAGCAAGAATCCGGCAGCGACGCTGAGGATGCCGGCGCCTGCAATAATGGGCAGATTTCGGATGCCGGATCCAGTGGCAGTCTACAAGTGCACACATTAGCGAGTGCTGGTTGGTAATGTCGCTTGATGGTCTCGAGACACGATGCTCACCGTTCCTTTGACTACCTGAAAGTAGATTGGCAGGTAGTAGATCAGGGAAAAGTACGAGCCGGAAGCCAGGAAAATGAAGGCACTGGTTGTCCAGACACGGCGCTTCTTGAGCAGGCGCGGCATGAGCAGCGCACGTTCATTCATGGACCACTCGTTGATGATGAAGACAATGGTCAGGACAGCGAAGCCGACGAGCGTGCCGATCACGTCACGGTGATTCCACGGCTTGCTGGCGCCGCCCCACTGCATCGCGAGGAGGTAGCACGAGACGGTACCGACGATGAGAACCATGCCAGAGATATCCATCTGCAAAATCTTTTCCTTGAGTGGCGCCGGAACAGGCTTTGATGCCTTGGGCGGCTTGAAGAAGAAGATGAGGACGGCGGCGGCCGCAGCGCCGATGGGCAAGTTGATCCAGAAGCACCAACGCCAGCTTAAGCTCTGTGTGAGAACACCGCCAAGGAGAGGACCGGCAAAAGCCGCAACAGCGTAAGTACTACCCATGATGCCCATGTAGATTGGCTGACGCTTGGGCGGTGCGGAGAAAGCAACCATGACGAAAGATCCAGAGCCCATACCGGCCCCGCCAGCGCCCTGAAAAGCACGGCCAAAGATCAGCGTCGGGCCATTCTGTGCAACGGCGCAGACGATGCTGCCGATCTCGAACACGAAAACGGCGATCAAATACGTCCACTTGAGAGGAAAGTATTTATATGCTTTGCCCCAAACCGCCTGAAATGAGGACACGGTGAGGAAGAATGCACTGCCATACCATCCGACTCTATGCGCATCATGTTAGCAAAAGGTACTTGGCGGAGGTAACCGTGTAAAGGTTTTAGAAACCTTACTCGTCAACAGACTGGAAATCCTGCGTGATGCGAGGAATGGCCGTGGTGATGATGGTCGTGTCGAGGTTGCTTGCAAACATTACGAACACGAGGGCGCTGGTGATTAGGAAAAGCGGAATACCGGTCGGATAGTCTGAGGTGTCAAAAGGAACAGCTGCCTCCTGGGGCGTTGTCGAATCTGCGTGCTTGGGAAGGCCTTCCTCCTTTCTTGACGGCACCGGCAAGATGTTGTCGGACTGGGAGCCGGGCGTCTCATTTGTCGTTGGAGCTTCAGCCTTTGGGCTGTTGTATGCTGGCATAATTGACGGATTGATTTTTTGCTTCGAGCTTTGGAGAAGCCGAAGAGCCATGAGAGCAGCTGTGTAGATATTTACTTTGGTAAATATTGGCATCTGAGCGTGCATCATTGCTATTGCTCCGCAAACCCTTCGACGCGGTGTAAAGAGCGCTGATTGGTCAGATCGGAGGCCGTGTGTTCGGCCCGTTACGATCGAATATGTCTCCGTAAAGAGACTGTGAAAGTCTTCATAAAAATACTATGAATGTCTCCATAAAGATACTGTGAAAGTCTCCTTGAAGATACTGTGAAGGTCTCCTTGAAGATACTGTGAAGGTCTCCTTGAAGATACTGTGAAAGTCTCCTTGAAGATACTGTGAAAGTCTCCTTGAAGATACTGTGAAAGTCTCCGAGAAGTGTTGACACTACTAGTGATGGAATCATTAAAGGATTGGAGTCGCTGATCCACTCCTGTCCGATTCCTTGGAATGGAAAAAAGAAACACTATCAATCACTCGAATCATGCACGTACAGCACGCACACCACCCCCAACCTCCTGCCAACTCCGCCAAGAATGGCCTTGGCGAGGCGAATCGCAAGTACTGGGAGTAAGTCCCGTCATCCAAGCCTTTCAAGTTGTTCTTTTCGAAACACTGGCACTAAAACTGGTCTTACTAGCTCGGCAGCCTCCGCAGCTGTTTTTGACGAGGATTGGGTCCGCTCCCTCTCGCTCCAGATGACCACCGGCTTGCAAAGCCGGCTCGGATGGCTAGGTCTTGCACCTGTTGCGGATGGCGAACAAACCTCTGGCGTGAGGCTCCTGGACTATGCATGCGGAAGCGGACTCGTGTCAAAGGTAAAGGATAGCCCCACTGCCTACCCGGTGACAGGGCGAATGCTCCTCTAACAATTTGAAAACAGGCACTACACTCCTTCGTTGGCGAAATTCGCGGCATCGATGTGTCGGCCGGGATGGTGAAGCTTTACAACGAAAGCGCTGCTCAGCTGGGCTTCGAGCCCCAGAAGATGCGGGCGATCCAAGGAGACCTGATGGAGCCCAGCGGCCCGGCAATTTACACCGCCGACTTTCGAGGTTTTGACCTGGCTGTTATGTGCATGGCGCTGCACCATGTCCCTGACCCTCTGGCTATGCTTCGGGGCTTGGTCCGCATGCTGAGACCAGGCGGCAAGGTTGTCATTATCGACTGGACGCTCGACCCGGACCAGGATGACGGCACTGATGTGGTCAGCCCGCAATACTCCTCAGAATATCCTTTGGCATACGATGGTTTCAACAGGCAGCAAATGACGAGGCTGTTCAAGGAAGCCGGTTGTCCAGTGAATGACTACCAGGTCCATCCTCAACCCTCTCATGTTCCACCAATGAGCAACCCATGGAGACACCTGTTTATCGCAAAAGGGGAGATGGGCTCAGGACAGTAGTTGCAGCAATCGAAGTCGTTGCGGCACGGTTCGTATACGAAACTAGATAGAATAGGTGCATTCTAATCCGGAAGGCCCTGAAGCTCTCTTTTGGGATACAGATGCGTTGAATGACCGAGATGCAGATTTCCTAAGCTCCAGGTCTGAATCCCACTTCTATAGCTGAGGAAGAGTCCTAGATCGGCATAAGTAACCCAGTAGACCCATCATCCTGCCAAAGCCATTGGAGTCGTCTGCCATTGGTGCCGTCAAACGGTGCATGAATTCAGTCTGAAAGAATGCAGCAAGCCACGGGTATATGATCATGACGGATCCCATCACTAAAGCTGACTCCATCAGCCCGTAGAGATCATATGGGTCCCTGTCATTCTCCATGGCCCCAATGGGGTACCCAGATGCAATGTCCATATCGGAATCAAGCATGAAGACGAGGACTTCTGGCCCCAGTCCATGGGACAGTACCTGGTCTCTCTGGAGCTAATGTACTTGTTATGGATGAGATCGAGCAGCTCCTGAACACGGGCATCAATTGTGCTGTCGAGGTGATTATGCTCCTTCCTCGAGTATTTGGCAGCCATCTTCAGGCGCGTGGTTTCGTCGCGCTGAGTATTGATGGTGTCTTTCTTAGGCTCAAACCGTGCCTTTGTATACCAATCTGACCGACGCCAAGCACTCTTACGGGTGTTCATACGCTGGGTTACAGGTAAAAAGGTGGTTAGGACCGATCCACCAAACATCTGCAGTTCGCGCCGAGAGGGCGCCCATGATCCTTGGTATGATAGTGCCAAGATTGCCGCTCATGCCGCCGGAGAGCGTGTCTTGAGGGGTTTGCTTCCTCGAGACTTCCATGTTCATGGTCTGTGTGAAGGGTGTCGGCAGCAGGGTCATCATGCATAGACTGTGTCACTCAAGTGTCAGAGTTCGGCACTATTCCACCACCAATAAATGATAAAGTGCGTCAAGGTTGATTTTTCATCTTTTCTCGGGCCATTATGGTACGCCCACAGCGCGCCTCTTGACATGATGCTAATGTCAGGTGCGGAGACAATACAGAGTACCTTAGGTAGGCTCCGAAGAAACAAATTTCCGGAACTCTCCGCTCCGCTGGTCAAGCGGTCCGCTTCGATCTGAAAAACAAAGACTCCAGCCTATCATACCTGGCGTGCTGCAAGACTGTCCGGGGACTCACAAATGTCATTGGCTGTTTGAAAAGAAGTTCCCGGCACGATGTCGCGCCGGATTCATCACGGGCGCCGAAGCATCATTCATGGAACATAAGTATCAATCACAAAGACGGGGTTGTGGACCTGGAGATCGACTTCGTGTTGGAACAGCGAGTACTCAATTGATACCACGATCTTTACATGAAATTGAGCTCCATTTTCTGCAGCAGCGCTCTTCAAGAAGCCTTGTCCCTGTTTTCCAACCTCACCTTTACCCGGTCACCAACAGCCATGGCTGCACCTCTATCACCAAGCGTGCCATTGCGTGACGTCCTCATCGTCGGCGCCGGTCCATCGGGTCTGGCGGCTGCGACTGGCCTCGCGCGCCAACTGTATACCGCCGTCGTGTTCGACTCGGGCGTATACCGGAACGCGCGCACCGAGCACATGCACAACGTTCCCACCTGGGACCACCGAAATCCTAAGGAGTTCCGCGCAAAAGCCAGGGAGGACCTGCTTGCGCGCTACAACACCATCCATTTCGAGAACACGACCGTGGAGTCCATTCACCGCACCCCCAAGGGTTGCTTCGAAGCGACGGATGAGCGCGGCCGCACATGGTCCGGCCGCAAACTGATTCTAGCCACGGGAGTCCGTGATATCTTCCCCGAGATTGAAAACTACAGCGATGTCTGGGCAAATGGCGTGTAAGTGGACTTCCCTCTCCTCCGCTCAAGCGAATCCCCTGAAACCGCTTGAAAAATCGGCAAGGGTGCTCATCGATATTTCCATATCCCAGATTCCACTGCTTGTTTTGTCACGGGTACGAGGAGCGTGGCGCTGCGAGTGCGGGTGTACTGGCCATTGGGGACCTTGCCAACACGTTCGGGTCGATGCACATGGGGTGCATGGCAAAGAGACTTGCGGACCGAATCACGATCTACACGGACGGGAACGAGGAGCTCGCAAAGCAGTTGCTCGTCCTTGTGGTCAATGACCCGGCGATGCGAATTGACAATCGAAGGATCCAGCGGCTCTCCAAGGGTCCTCATGGGTCCGAGGTGGATATCACTCTCGCTAGCGGTGAGGTAGTCACTGAAGGATCCATCGTCAGTTCGCCCATTTCATTTGCATACTAGCCGGTTCGGAGTTTCTTCGAAGCACATCGCTAACCTTCTGAAATGTCCAGGCTCACAAACCAAAAACTGAAGTCAACGGCCCTTTTGCTCGCCAACTCACGCTGGAGCTGACCGATCAGGGTGACATCAAGACCAACGGCATCATGTATGGAACTTCGGTTTCCGGTGTCTATGCTGTCGGTGACTGCGCTACGTTGATGAAGGGCGTCACGAATGCGGTTGCAATGGGTACAATTGCCGCAGCAGCTGTGTCCGGCGAACTTCAGGCCGAACCTCCACAGAAGCTTTACTCTGTTTCATCATGATGTTGTGTTTCATAGTAGCGGTGAGATTCGATAGTGAGAACCCGAAGCCATTTCAATTTCATGGAGATCGTCGTTCTTTAAATCTCGAGTGTAATCCCCGTGCGTGTCCAGCGGGATTGTGTGCGTCACGAATGTCATTATTAATAAAGGGATCGGCCTGTACGAAAGAACTGACCGTAATCAGCCAATCCAATCAACCCCGCGACGCGTGCACTGTATTGCACAGTGAAGGTTGATTCATAGAAGAAGATAGTGGAGGCAGAATAATTCATTTAGGTATATGTGGGCTTGCATTCAACTGTAGATGGGAGTATTACAGTCAGTAAAGGAAGTTGATGTTCGGTATTTATATGTTCGGTGTTCTATCGCGTAAGATATTTCTTTCTTTGGCCGCAGCAAGCTTGAGATCAACTTAATCGGCAGCGCCAAATTGAAGCGGAGACGCGCGCACTTACCCTACCTGTACTCTACCACTACGGCTCGTGATGCGCATGAACAACTCCTCCACTGACCTCGACTTTGACCTTTAGCCACCACTAATGTGAGTCACATCATGGCATGTCCATCTTCTTTGTAGCCAGTGGGTCTCACTAGCCTCAATCGCTCCTTACAGTAATCGTGCAGTCACCACCTCCGGTATTCTTAGTGGAACCTATCGGCTGCATGGCCTCAACTTTACAACCCGGACCTCCGCTGCAACCTCCACCCTCGTTCTCACGCAACAGCACCGCACCGACCATGAACGGTGTGCACGCTTCTTTTGACGCATCGCAATCGGTCGCGTCCACCCCCGCTGCCACTCCACCCCCACCTCGAGGACACCAGCAACACAATTCGTTCAACATGGGAAGCCATGGCCATCAGAACGGCTTGATAATGCAGCACTCTGGATTCATGGGGTTTGGGGAAGCCAATGGGCACATACCGCAACAGCAATATCCTCCCGGACATAGGCCGCAGATCTATACGGTACGGCTGCCTCAGGACATATCACTGGGCTATCAAGGCCTCACCCTACCTTTACTATGTATCCTCACTGGTCTTGGTCTGACGCTGACCCATCTTGTGATGTAGGCCGTCTATTCTGGTGTGTCAGTCTATGAGATGGAGGTCAATGGCATTGCGGTCATGCGCCGTCGATCTGATTCCTGGCTCAACGCTACGCAGATACTCAAAGTGGCCGGTATTGATAAAGGGAAACGCACCAAGGTCCTGGAAAAGGAGATTCTCGTGGGTGATCATGAGAAGGTACAAGGTGGCTATGGGAAATATCAGGGCACGTGGATTAATTATAAACGAGGTGTCGACTTTTGTCGGCAGTACGGTGTGGAAGAATTGTTGAGACCGTTACTGGATTATGATATGGGTCAAGACGGCATAAGTGCGGCCGGTCAGGGTGGACTCGAGACACCGACAAAGGAGCAAGCAATGGCTGCTCAGAGGAAGAGATTCTACAATGGCATCGAGAACCGCCCTCCTGGACAGTCCCCGAGCGGGACCTTCTTCAAGAACATTTCGAGCACTGCCGCCAACGCCGTCAGCGCAATGAGCAAAGCTAGGTTCGAGTCGCCGGCGCCGAGGCCTGGCAGCGGCAACCGTCGTCCTCACCCCGTACGCAGACCGTCACAGCAGATGATGGGCAGTCAGGAGTCGACATATCTTGGCAGCAGCCAACAGAGCATGCAGAGCCTACATTCGGAGAGCAGCTTTGGTGGCAACGGACACGCGGACATTACGTACAGCACTCCAATTGGACCCTATCCGACACAGATGCAAGATGGCAAGAACGGCGAGATGCTGGAACCGCCGAGGAAGCGAATGCGACCGTCTTCGAGTCATGAGTTTGTACAGAACGTTGATGGAGGTTATGACACTTCAATGCGCGAGACATCTCCGACGGAGCCAAATGAGTCCTTCATGTACGACCAACATGAGCATCTTCCTCCCCCCGTGGACTACGGCATTATAGGTCTTGATCCACTACCACAAGCCGTTGGTAGAGCTGCTGAAGGGAAGCATCAGCTACTTACTTCTTTATTCCTGGACCCCGCCCAGACCGACTTCTCGAAGCATCCTGCCCTTTCACGGCTTTCTGGTCAAGACCTAGATCTACCGCTGGACAATACTGCACACACGGCCTTGCATTGGGCTGCTACTCTTGCGCGGACGTCTCTTCTTCAAGCGCTAATCTCGAAAGGTGCCAGCATTTTCCGTCTCAATGGTGGTGGCGAAACCGCGTTAATGCGAGCGTGCGTGGTCACGAATAATCTTGATCAAAGTAGCTTCCCCGAGTTGCTCGAAATGCTTGGACCTACGATTGAGATGAGGGACGGCCGTGGTCGTACGGTGCTCCACCACATTGCAGTATCGTCCGCCGTCAAAGGTCGAAGTGCGGCGAGCAGATACTATCTAGAATCGTTACTTGAATTCGTCGTACGTCAGGGGAGCGTGTCGAACAGTCAGCAGAATTCCTTCAGTGCCCCTCAAAATCCATCCGCCCCATTTACATCGAAGCCCATCGGACTGGCAAGATTCATGTCCGAAATCGTCAACGCGAGGGACAAATCTGGCGACACGGCGCTGAATCTAGCTGCCAGAATCGGCAACAAGAGCATCATCCAACAGTTGCTGGAAGTAGGGGCCGACCCTGGGATCGCCAACCGTGGGGGATTGAGACCTATGGATTTCGGTATTGGAAGAGAACCAGACTCCGGAGATCAACAGATGACGTCCCAAGCTTCATTGGTGGATGGCGATGAGAAACTGGTCATCAGCAAAGTTGTCAGCGAGACGAGCAGAGACATCATGTCATGTGAGGAATTATATCCCCCTTCCACAAGCCCCCCACTAACATCAACCTCAGCAATATCCTCCCTCCTATCCCAAACAGAAGACGTCTCCGTCAACGAGCTCCGCGCAAAACAAGACCTAGTCGACCAAGCCCACGCCAAACTCCGCGAATGCTCCGCCTCGCTCGGCGACGAACGCCGACGCCTCGAAGACCTCCGGCGACGAGCCAAAGACTCCGCCGAAACGAAGCAAAAAACCCACAACCTCAAGCGCTCCGCCGACGAGCAGAAATCCCGCCTGCACCAACTCAAGCCCAAACCAACCAGCGACTCCTCCCCCCCCTTCCCCAACGTCCGAGTCGGCGAGGCCGACGCCGGCCTCCACATCGACGCCCACCGTCTCCCGCTCCCCGCCGCCGATCTCGACGCCGCCCACCCACCATCACTTCCTCCGACTCTCGAACCGGATCAAGTCTCTTACGTCACGTCTCTCCCGAACCCGGAAATCCTCCGCGCGCGACTGGCGGCGTACCGGGAGGATAACAACCTCCTCCGTGAGCAGTCGAAACGGCTGAAGAGTAGGAGTTCTGAGCTCGAGGAGAAGTATCGTCGCGTCGTGGCGTTGTGCACGGGTGTTGAGGACGGTATGGTCGAGGAGCTGCTGGGGGGTTTGGTGGCGGCGGTGGAGAGCGAGAGGGGCGAGGATGTGGAGGTGGGGAGGGTCAGGGAGTTTTTGAGAAGGGTTGAGGGGGTTGAGGGGTGAGGGGTGGCGGTGTTGTTTGAGGAGTTTATGTGTCCTTGTTGGATACGTCCAAGATACGCGGCAGTGTATAGCCTCGGTATATTGGAGAGGCTGGTCGCTATCGGGTTTAGGGGTTATTCCATCGCGCGCGCGCGTGTTTCGTCGATGGGCCGGTTGGCTGGTGGGCCGGTCATGTGGGTGTGGTGTATCTTTGTCGTCGTTAGGCTGCATAGCGTACTTGTACATGGTATCTGAACGGGCACGCATTATGGTTACGTCTTATGATGCGATCCGTTTTACTTAAGCTGGACATGTTGCTGTGCTGGCTTGCCATTTGCTTACATGGGTCTTTTCGAGCCGTCCATATTCCAGAACTGTGCAGCCGTATTCCACAGATGAGGCGCTCTAGTACCCAGTGAAAAGGGGGCAATGGGAATGAGTAGGGAAGGCGGGGTGGGAAGGCAGCTGGGTGTGCCGACAGGAGGGAACCTCTGATATTAGGAGGGAGGGAGTTTGTGGAGGGGAACAGGTCCGGGGAGGTTGTGGTGTGGGGATGGATGGGGTGGTTTGGTTGGCATTAGGTTCTTGGGGCCAGAGGTGAGAGGAAGGGTTGAAGCCTTCGAGGGTTGGTTGGTTAGTATATATTTCGGTTCTATTGCTTGATTGAGCGGTGGGTGCAGCAAGAGGCTCCTGGACTGGAACGCGAGAAATCAGGTTGTGTAAGAACGTCGACACACTAGAGTGGGCAAGGTTAATAATTGACCCAAGAAGCTGAGTTGGTCCGGCAAGATGACTGAGATGCATTCTTGATGACTCTATCGCCAACTGTAGTAACAGTCTATGCTAGATTGCTCCCGAGGCACGGAAGCTCGTTTAGATATAGTGGAAGGAGTATCGCGAATAAATGCCTTTGGGCCTGAGGCGTAGCTTCGAGCCAACTAGAAGCCATATCCTCGTGATACACACCAGCCAAGCTCGAAATCTACCACTTCGCCTCCTTCCGCGCCTGGAACTGCTTCAAGATAGCCACCTGCTTCTCCAGCGCCGCCAGCCAAACCCGCAGCTCCAGCTGCCCTCTCTCCTGATCGTCCGCCAGCTTCTTGTAGAAGTCGTTCCGGTAGGGCGTAGCCGACATGGCGGCCGAGAAGACCGGCTTCACGAGAAAGTTATGGTGGGGTTTGAGCGTCGAGGCGTACGCCGTCCTGAACGACGTCGAGAGCTCCTCGGTCGGCTTCTTGATGTTCTCTCGTAGACCCTGGGCGGTAAAGTCAAGACCCCTGAGAATTGAGTCAGCAAGTTTGCCCCGGGGTGGTAGGGAAGGGCTCAGACGCGCCGGACTAGCCATAGCAGTCCTTCGGTGGCAGTGTGCTTTCTCGTTTTCAGTTCGTTGAGGACGAGGGATTGGAGAGTCTCCGACTCGGCGGGAGCAGCGAGTTGTCGGTCGCGGATTTTCTGGAGCCTCGGTCAATAAACGCAATTGTTGGAGGGAGACGCACAGGGGCTGGAGACCTTGATGTTGCCATGCATATCGGACTTGACGGGAGTGAATGCTACGGATCCCAGCACGTCTGCTCGCATACGTGCACGGGTCAGTGGTTTTCCGGTCAGATGTAAACCAACACATACCAAACAGGGTGGCCAAGGATTCAGAGGCTTCGAGGAATTCGGATGTTGAGATGGCATTGTTGTTGGTCTCATCGATAGGGACGTCGACGAATGACCTTCTGACGGTATCGAACCAAGTCCCGCCTGGAGGGTGGACTTCTGTAGATGCCATCTTTTTCCGCACGCAAGGTTCTATTCAATTAGTTAATGCTTGGGGCTTTCGTGCAACGAGAACGACGCACAAGGCGCTTCTCTAAGGTAGGGTACAAGGGTAGGGGTAAGGCTACCTTAGGGTCCTAGAGTCCGTGCGCAACACCGATCTGTTACAAGCTACGGCCATGTTCCGCCTCCCATGTGCCTTAGCTCCAGTTAGGAAGCTTCTACCTTGAGAGTCCGCAGCTACCTGGACTTACAGCACCTTACCTTACCTCATGATTGACATTTGGGTACCTTACAGGTATGGTTCAATGGTGTTGCAAAATGCCTCCCAAGCTTCCCTGTCAATGTTTATTTCGTTGATGAACTGGAGACTTTCATGCTTCGGCTCATGAATCCCCCACTGAAACGAGCCTGATCGGCAGGCTTCGTCCGCGATGAGCACCGAACAAGCAACAGTGCAGGAGGTCCTGCCGGCTGCGGGGCCAGAATCCTATGGCCTGCCACCGGGATCTTACACAGCACAAAAACTGGTACAGGTTTCCGCTCGTGTACTTAGAGTTCTCCCTGCTGATACTTGTTACCATACTTCCAGCAACATGCCACGCCTGACCATCTATACCTGACAACGCGACGGTGCTTCATCGGACCCATACCTGAGGGCTGGCTCAAGAGCAACCGCAAATCATGGTACACACATTACTTGCCGTTGGCAAATTACTCTTCGCGAGCAGCCACGTTCTCCGCGAGCCACCAGGTTTCGCACCGGAGACAGATCACTGGCTTGGATGGCCCATCCGCCACCGCCATGTATGGACAGAGTTTTCCACAGCCATGGGACGTAGACGCTGTTGAGGATGAGGAAGCTGAGAGTGACGCGGAGGCTGTTAACGAGGATCCTCCGGCAGTGTCCATGCCACGCTCGATGCCCATGGATGCAAGGCCGTCATTGGAGGCAAACGATACTTGTGACAGTGCTCCCGACAACTCTGTTCATGTTTCAGGACCGGGTGGTGACGACGATTCTCACGGAACTGCGGGTGAAAGCACAAGCCAAGAGCAGCGACCAGTTTCTCCTACGCATAGTAGGGGCTCATCCTCCTTCATTACCGCAGCAGGTTCCCCCGAGTACCTTCGAAGACACAAAGTGAACGTCGAAAGTCAAATTTTGCCTCGTTCAAAACAAAATGATGTGATAGGGGTTGAAATACAGCAGAGTCCGACGGCAACCGCTTCAAATGATCATCTACGAATATCCATTGCCGGAAGTAGTGTTGGTAGAGAAAGTTTGACCAATATTGACCCTTGGACTCCTGTCGATGCGTCTACCTCAATGGCTTCCCTCTTGCCGCACGACGGCGGCCATGGGAAGAAGAGGAAAGACGTCGCAACGGCGCAAAGAAGTCTCATAACACCTATATTGCAACATCAGCAACATCAGCACGAAGAAGCCCAAGACACACCCAGTGAGCTTCCCGAATCGAGCAAGCGGCCAGGGAGAGATCGCATAGGATCAGGCCTCGTGAGGTTCAACGTCTTGGACAGAGCAGCTAATAGCGAGGCGCGCTTGAAGTCGAGACTGTCAAGGGTTTCAAGAAGATCATCACTCAGATCGGTCAAGCGGGGAAATGTTCGGCCCGGGGAGATCGTCAAATTGGAGAGAATGCTTGTCAGAGTAGATTCGACTATGCAAACTCTTCCGGATGACTACGATGAAAATGATAGTCTGAAGGCCGACTCAAGGATCGTGGAGAAATGGCGCGAGTATGTTGTTGTTTGCAGAGAAAGCACAGAAGAGGATGTGGACTTCTCCTTGCAGATGTACAAGACGCGAGTAAGTACCTCTTCGCTATCTGAGGCCATCTTGTGATTCAACCAGCGAACTCTGTTGAGCGACGAGCATCATCATGAGGCGAATTATTTTGGCTGTAACTCATTCTTGGCCTATGCTATCTGTGCCAAAGCACGCAACGTTTGCATGTTGCTTCCATTACTCCACTAGCTTGCACCAATCTTCCAATTTGAACATCTCGACAGAGCATGAAAACTCCTGCGTCTAATCTATTCCCATTCATGAATATGAAACCACGAGGTCGTTGAGCTCGCTAACAGAATACTTAGGTTATCCCAGCTGTCGAACCGCTGCACGTCCGGAAACACTCAACGCATCAAATACCCCTCAATCGTAAGACTACCAAGATCAATTTATACTCATCGCTAGATAAGACGGTTGTAGTTTGGGTTCCCTGGAAGAAAGGGACCATGATCTACCTTATGCGCCCCAGGTCCGCTGCCAGCTCGGTGGAGTGGTATACCTTCATACGCAACGCTTTAGGTTGGAGCAGAGCTTCAGGCCTCCAGGTCCATGTACCGGATCTCAGCGTCAGTCTCTGGCTCGAAAATCCGTTCGAACGCTTAGAGGCTTCACGAGATGCGGCTCGCGCAGAGAAGGCTGACAGTGCCGCGATCATTCGAACGATGCAGGAAGAGCAAGCAGTTGCCCGTAACGTAATCGAGCAATGCATGACGTTGCTTGAGGGCTTTCCTGAATGGGTGAGCATTCTCGAGGCATGGTCGAGAAGCGAGAAGATGGGTTTGGCATGGAAACGTTATGATCGGTTGGAATGGATCCACGGTATCAATGAACGGAAGCTGTACGGTACTTTGGCTATGGAAAGGTCACACGACCTTGAGCTGAGACCCAAGCAGCACTATCCAACCACAGTCCGGACGAAATCTGGCGACAACCTCAAGGAGCCAGCAGGAATTGAGGGCTTCCTCATTAGATTGACGTCGCAAAGAGGGCGTGATCAACGATTTGGTAAGATGTACTTCAAAAGATTATATTTCTCTTCTCACAATCAATATCTCTGCTTCTGCCGCCCTGCCAGAGCTTTACCTCCTCCACCACCGATGTTACCCATGACCGAAGGTTCCAGGATACCGACTGCAAGTCAAATCGTGGACAAGATCCCATTGATCTACGCCATCAATCCATATCCGACAGACCAAGGTAAACTCACGTGGTTAGCCAATGGAAACCGAGAATCAAAAGAAAAGCATGATCTAGATGCTTATGACGAACATGCCCGCAAGATCAAGACGCTTTTGCAGAGCGATGGTTACATCAATCTCTGTGATGTGATTGACATCCGTTCAGTAGTTCGTGGAAGTGCGCCGGCGGACCGTAATGTTGACGTTGGTCCACAAGTCGATTTCCACGAAGATGTTGTCGATAGTCAGCAAGACGATGGTACTACAGAAGAGTTTGACGATAACCGTACGTTTGAGCTAGTATTGAACAACAACCTCATCATTCGACTCCAGTCTTATAACAAAGCCACCAAAAAGGAATGGATGAATCGTCTGAACGACATTGTACGTTACTGGAAGCTGCGCACTGCCGCCGACATAGAGCTGCTCAAGATGGTCCGCCACACGAACCTTGAGGAGCTCCAAATCGATGAGGAAATGGAGTCCTTCATAGGTCAATATGCCAGGAAATGGGAAGTCACCAGAGCGCAAGCCTCGCCTGAGCTGCACCACATGTGCGGCATTTCGTGCTGTCGTACCATTACTGTGAGTTTGGTTCCTGATTCCATGGGAATTGACGCTAAAAGCAAGTTCAGCTGTCTGGCGTATTGTTCCGAAAACCACGCAGGCACTCGATGTTCGTGCGCTGTGGTGTCATCCTCTGTGGCGGCCACCTCCTCGTCTTTCAGGGCTCGTTGCGCGGATTTACTGGAGAGGAGCTTCCGTACACTCATAGCGAGCGGCAGAATGCAATTGATCTCAAGGACTGTTATATATACAGTGGCCTAGTGACTGAAAGTGATCTCCTCTACCAGAACCAAACCTTTGATAGTAACCATCCGGGGCACCACGCGCTCCCTCGGATCTATTTAGAAGACGGCTGGACATCATCGGATGAAGATACTACAACTTGCTTTGTCCTCTGGCAGAGCAGGAAAACGTCTTTGTTCAAGTCTAGTGGAGGCGAAGAAGAAGGGCGGACGCGACAGCGCTTGCGAACTGTCTCGAGGTTGGGCGTTACTGGCCGAGCGATAGTGTTCAAGACGAGAAGTCGGACAGAGAGGGACCATTGGGTTATGAGCATCGGCACGGAGATCGATAAACTGCAGCAGGAAGAGGAGATTAGAATCCTCAGTAAGCAGTAATCGAATTTGTTGACTTGCAATTCAGCGCGGCGTTGGTGGATCGAAGACCAGATGCAATTACCTTAGGTAGCAGAAGAGCCCGTCTAATCCAGGGCTGTTATTTCTGCGCCGCAATCTGGGGCCCTTAGCCCGGTGACGGAGGCTATCCCGCTGTGAATCAGTTAGATGAGTAGAAAATCTACTTCTGCCGCAGGCACCACTTGACTCATACAGGCAGCAGTGGCCGATTGGTGAGCTACCAGTGTTCAGGTTCTTCAATTGTGCCTGGTATAATTCTCGAACTACTTTTATATTCTTGCCATCGTATGGCGCTTGCTTTTGAAAAAGGCCATACAATTGCCCGCACCTTCCCCACTATCAGGCTTTTCGAGATCTGTGTTCATTAGCCCTCCTGCCATCGTAGGAGCTCGCGGCTTCAGCCAGCAGCAGACGTACCGGTCCATAAGTGTTGCTATCCAACGTATTCCGCTCGTATTCAGGATGCTCCCCCTCCACCCAGACATGTCCGAACGGCACCTTAGTCTGCGAAAATGGAAATGGCGCCCGCGTCACGACCGTATCCCCTTCCAAACCCACGATCCGCTTGATCGCCATCACTTCCGGATGCCGCGGAGACCTAAACCAGCCTCAAATATCAGAACATCGCCCATCTAGCTCTCATATACAGCCCCCACCCTATCCCCATCCGCTCCTAGCCTATGCCCAGAACGGAACCTACCAGAACGCAACGATCATCCCTCTCTTCAGTCCTCCGGTAGGGTTGAACATGTGTACAAACACCGCCTCTTTCCGCGTCGAATTGTTATAATCGGTGTTCAGGAACGGGTACATTGATTGTCCGGTCACCCACATGATCTGGCCGACGTGGTCGTGGAAGAAGATGAACATCGGATACCAGGTGAGGAGGGCGCCGATCTTGAAGAGGGTCGGTCGGAGTGGGGTCCGTTGAAGGGTAGACAGCAGGCGCGAGGGGCGGAAGAAGGAGGCCATCGTAATGCGGGAACACGGTCCCTTAAGTGTGCGCAATTGAGCCTGCGGGCGAGGTGAGCTTGCTACCGCTGCTGTCGAAGGCGTGCCAAGACTTTCGGCACAGCTTCTGTTACCCTGCCACGCTAGTCTTCTCTTAGTTCCCGCCACTCCACACTCCGCGAGCACTTGGCCCGAGCAACCCGATACATAAAAGATTGAGGGCGACCGCCCCACTCTGTTGAAGATGTTCTTTCACTGTTCGCATAATGTCTCCAAGTGCGGTACGGACTGGCCAGTGTACGTACAAGGTTGCTTCTATCCCTGCCGATGGCATTGGACCTGAGGTTATTTCCGCTGGCATCCAAGTCCTGGACAAGCTAGCGGCGGCATTGGGAACATTCTCCTTTGATTGGGAGCACATTGATTGGAGCAGTGAAACCTACAAGAAGCATGGGTATTACATCCCTCCGGGCGGGCTTGAGAAGTTGAAGAAGTTCGACGCCATTCTCTTCGGCTCCGTCGGCGCCCCGGGTAAGAATTTGTTCTCTTCCTGATCCATATGGAGATGCGGCGTCGGACATCACTGACACTCTGTGCAGACGTACCAGACCACATCTCTCTCTGGAGTCTCCGTCTCGCAATCTGTCAACCGCTCCAACAATACGCCAACGTGCGCCCTACCAAAGTCCTCAGAGGCACAACCTCCCCACTTAAGAACTGCGGCCCGGGCGACCTCGACTGGGTGATTATCCGCGAAAACACCGAAGGAGAGTATGCAGGTCAGGGCGGACGCACGCACGTTGGCCAGAGCTGCGAAGTTGCGACCGAAGTCGCCATCTTCACGAGACACGGCGTGGAGCGACTGATGCGATTTGCGTTCGAAACCGCCCGACTCCGACCGCGGAAGAAGATCACCGTCGTCACGAAGAGCAATGCACAGCGGTACGGGCTCGTACTCTGGGACGAGGTGGCAGCCGTCGTAGCCAAGGACTTCCCGGACGTGGAGTGCGACAAGATGCTCGTGGACGCGATGACGACTCGGATGGTGCTCAAGCCCGAGACGCTGGACACGATCGTCGCGACGAACCTCCATGCGGATATCTTGAGCGACCTTGCGGCCAGTCTGGCGGGGAGTATCGGGATCGCCCCGACGAGCAATCTCGATCCTACGAGGACGTATCCGAGTATGTTCGAGCCGATCCATGGCAGCGCGTTTGATATCATGGGGAAGGGGATTGCGAATCCGGTGGCTACGTTCTGGACTGCGGCTGAGATGGTTAGGTGGCTGGGGCAGGTGGAGGCTGCTGATGGGCTGTTGCGTTGCGTGGAGAATGTTTGTGAGGCGGGGGTTTGTACGAGGGATTTGGGTGGTAGGGCTACGACGAAGGAGGTCACGGATGCGGTGTGTCAGGAGATTGAGAAGGAGTTGGGTGGGAAGGAATAGATCAGTGGGCTAATAGTTCACATTAAGCAAGTCCAATGTGTCGCGACGAGTGGCTGTAGTTCAGCGTGTGAAGTTATGGAATGCCACTTTTGACGATGGATATGGTGAATGTGGAGGGGCTTAGCGTGATGCGGAAACCCCCTCCATCGCCGCTTGCAGCCAGACGAGATTCCCCGGGAGAACATCTCAGCAGCCAAATCACGACTTCCTCAATTTGTACATGCCCCTCATTGCCAAGATGGCAAAGACATTGATTCAGTCAGTAGAGATTCCTACAATCGCTCTTCTCTACAAGCTCGGTCGCCTTCAACCAAGCTCTCCGGCAAGCACTCCGGCAAGCACAAACACCCCGAATCAAAGCTACAACAACAAAATCGCCTACATCCGCAACGACATCACCGTGATGCACCTTGACGCCATCGTCAACGCTGCCAACAGAACCCTCTTCGGCGGCGGTGGCATCGACGGCGCAATTCACAAGGCCGCCGGGCCTGGCCTTCTAAAAGAATGTTGCACGCTCCGCGGCTGCAAGACGGGCAGCGCCAAGATCACCGACGCCTACAATCTACCTTGCAAGAAAGTCATCCATGCTGTAGGACCAAGATATACCGACTACGAAGAACCGGAGGCGCGGGCGCTGCTGCAAGGCTGTTACCGCACATGCCTGGAGCTCGCGGTTGAGAATGGACTGCGGAGCATTGCTCTCTCGTGTCTGAGTGCCGGCATCTACGGCTATCCGACGGAGGCCGCGGCGGAGACGGCGCTAGGGGCGGTGCGGAAGTTTCTGGGGAGCGGGAAGGGAGAGAGCTTGGAGAAGATTGTGTTTTGCGTTTTTATGGAGAAGGATGAGGAGGCGTATGACATGTTGATACCGTATGTTGTGCCCCAAACTCTTAAGACAGCGAGACGTAATACACGGAGGTCATCTCTGGTCTGACTTCAAACAGCAAAATCTTTCCCCCAACAGAACAAGACCTGCCGACTGCGGATGGGCAACCACAACAACAAGCTCCTGAAGGTGCGTTGCTGGCGCAGATGCCGGTGCCGCCGTCCTTCGACCCGGCGGATCGAGGACTACCGAACGCTAAGAAGCTCAAGGTCGCCCATGTTGACACCGACGAGGACTGGGAGGAGATTGAGAAGTCGGACTCGGATGTGAAGGAGGACGAAGAGATGGTCACCGTCACAGGAGCTGAGGCTCAAGCCGGTCCCGGGGCAAGTAACGATGTACGAACGCTGGCTGGTGATGGTGGTGGTCATTCGAATCGTCTCTTGAAGGACTGGTGATGGAAGGCGTTGTGTTGATGTCCGGGTATTGGCGTCATGCTGGTTTATCTGGGTCGGTGGAGCACCGAGGAGATGTCAATTTTAGGGCATCCTGTGCATTCGTTTGAGTCAGGGAAGGTGGCGTTGAGCAAGCTACAAGTCTTTCCAAGGGATATACCAAGGCGTTTGAACGCGGGGCTATTAGCTGGTTGTATGGGGTGTTTATGGTCGGCTGGGAAGCTATATCCATAACCTTGCAGCTAGCATTGTTTTCTGCTTCTGCTACAGAGACAAAGAACGCTGAATCCATTAGTTTGACTCATTTGGCAACATGTGATGCCGGGAAGTCAACGTCTCCTATAATCGCTAAGTCAACCTACACTGGGGTGATGTGTTGTACTCCCAACATCGTGGCTTGGATTTCTTTATACAGAGGAGACAAAGTGCGTGCCTGGCTTTGTTGGATAGCCGCTCGGCCACCGTAGCTTCACGCTCTCCAGAAGATCATTATACCGGCAACATCCATCCAATGATGCAGAAATATAATTCGAATAGAAGAGTCAAGGGTGTCCTTTTGCAGCAGTTTCTTGCCACCTGGGTTTGCACTTCATGGATTTGTAGAGACGTACATTCATTTTCTGGTACTACCTCGATAATCTCTATTCGCCCGCCACTCACCCGTTATCGACGTCATGTAAGCTCCTGGATGGCCTTCACGCAGATTATGGAGAATCACTGACGACTGTTGAGCGAAGGCCGCCGCCACTTGTTGATAACGCGCAGATTCAGTCAGCGACTCTGCATAATCCTCTACCTGTCTACCTGCATGCCTACGTCTGGCCGTTCCTCTTAGTCTGGCCCGTCTTTCTCGCAGTGTACCTCTCGCCCGAACGCTACGATCGATACATTCACGGATCTGAGTGGACTTTCGTCTGGGCTGGCTCGATCTTTACGATACAAGCTCTCACTTGGTTAGCGACCAAGTGGAATGTCAATATCGAAGCCCTCTTCACCTCCTCAAGAGCAAAGTCCGTCGACAATGCGCAGCTCATCAAGGTCCTTCCTGTAACAAATGCTGGCTCGGCGGAGATATGCAAGCTTATACGGGACAAAGTAGGTGCTCCAAAGTATTACAGCGGTAAGCTAGCTGAATCTTGCTTGCAGAGTGGCGGAAATCAAGAGATTTCTTTTTTGTTTCAAAAGCGCCGATTTCTGTACAACCCCGAGACGAAGAGCTTCGCGCCACTTTCATACGCCCTTGACGCTGAACCGAAGCCATTGATCGAGTCATTTCAGCAAACTCGTGGTCTCCGAACGCAAGTGGAGATTCAACGTTTACGACAATATTATGGAAATAATACGTTCGACATACCAGTGCCCACCTTCATGGAGCTTTTCAAAGAGCATGCGGTGGCTCCCTTCTTCGTTTTCCAAATCTTCTGTGTTGGCTTGTGGTTGTTGGACGAATACTGGTATTACTCCCTCTTTACCCTGTTCATGCTGGTTGCGTTCGAAAGCACCGTGGTATGGCAGAGGCAGCGGACCCTGAACGAGTTTCGCGGAATGAGTATTAAACCTTACGTCATCTGGGTTTACCAAGAGAGTCGGTGGAAAGAGATACTGAGTGATATGCTGCTTCCTGGTGATTTGGTATCGGTTGGACGGACGAAAGAAGACAGTGGCGTCGCTTGTGATATGTTGCTTGTTGAAGGCAGCGTCATCGTCAACGAAGCTATGCTCTCCGGCGAAAGTACACCGTTGCTGAAGGATTCCGTCCAACTTCGACCGGGAGAAGCCGAGATCGAGCCAGAAGGACTTGACAAGAACGCATTTCTTTACGGAGGGACGAAGGTTCTGCAGGTCACGCATGGCAATGTTACCGAGAATGATCTGAACATCGCACCCGGACTTGCTTCATATGTCGAACCTCCACCCGACAACGGTGCGATGGCTGTGGTCGTCAAGACTGGCTTCGAAACCAGCCAAGGAAGTCTAGTTCGTACGATGATCTATTCTACCGAGCGGGTCTCCGCAAATAACGCCGAAGCTCTTCTTTTCATTCTCTTCTTATTGATATTCGCGATCGCAGCGTCGTGGTATGTTTGGCAGGAGGGGGTGGCAAAAGATCGGAAACGCTCGAAGCTGCTGCTGGATTGTATCCTTATTGTCACGAGTGTTGTACCACCTGAGTTGCCGATGGAGTTGAGCTTGGCAGTCAACACAAGTCTTGCCGCACTAAGCAGATATGCCATCTTCTGCACAGAGCCGTTTCGGATACCCTACGCTGGCAGAGTCGATATAGCTTGCTTCGACAAAACCGGAACCCTGACCGGGGAAGATCTCGTGGTGGATGGGATTGCGGGACTAACCCTTGGGCGCACAGATGTCAAAGTCGAGGTAGATGGTGCACATAGCCAAGTCACTCCTGTTGTTGAAGCCGGCATAGAGACTACCCTGGTCCTTGCGACAGCCCATGCATTGGTTAAATTGGATGAAGGAGATATTGTTGGTGACCCAATGGAGAAAGCAACTTTGACTTCCTTAGGCTGGACGCTCGGACGCAACGATACTCTAACCAGCAAAGCTCTCGCATCGGCCAAAGGAGCTTCCTTCGCTACCAGCGCCGATACTGTACAGATCAAGAGACGATTCCAGTTCTCTTCTGCCCTCAAGAGGCAAAGCTCCGTGGCAACGGTGGTGACTACGAATCGTCATACTTCCAAGAAAACCAAGGGCACCTTCGTCGGTGTTAAGGGCGCTCCCGAAACCATACGGACGATGTTGAGAAGTACACCACCGAACTACGAAGAGACGTTCAAATTCTTCACACGGAATGGCGGCCGAGTGCTGGCCTTGGGTTGCAAGTATCTTTCAGTGGATTCGGAGTTGGGACAAGCGCGTATCAACAACCTCAAGCGGGAAGAGGTCGAAGCGGACCTGACTTTTGCGGGTTTCTTAGTCCTTCAATGCCCTCTCAAGGATGATGCACAGAAAGCTGTGCGTATGTTGAACGAGAGCAGTCATCGCGTTATCATGATCACGGGGGACAATCCTCTGACTGCGGTGCACGTGGCTCGGCAAGTTGAGATTGTGGACCGCGAGGTTCTTATTTTGGATGCACCAGAGCATGACAGTTCGGGCGAGAAACTGGTTTGGAGGAGCATTGATGAGAAGGTCCAGATTCCAGTTGACCCAAGCAACCCGCTGGACCTAGACATCATACGGACCAAAGATCTCTGCGTTACCGGTTATGCTCTAGCCAAGTACAAGGGACAGACAGCCCTGCCACAGCTCTTACGGCATACCTGGGTATATGCTCGCGTGTCACCGAAGCAAAAAGAAGAGATTCTGCTTGGACTTAAGGACGCTGGATACACTACACTCATGTGCGGAGATGGTACTAACGATGTAGGCGCGTTGAAGCAAGCACACATTGGAGTGGCTCTTCTCAACGGTTCCCAAGATGATCTCATCAAGATCGCAGAGCATTCCAGAATCACCAAGATGAAGGAAATCTACGAGAAACAAGTTTCTCTGATGACCCGATTCAACCAGCCGGCTCCTCCGGTACCTGTTCAGGTAGCTCACCTTTATCCGCAGGGTCCGAGTAATCCCCATTATGAAAAGGCAATGCTCCGGGAAGCCGAAAAGAAAGGATCATCTGCCATTACCGCGAGCGATTCCAATGAGAAAGTGAAAGCAAACGATATCTCGACAATTGTCTCTCCCGGCGCTCAAGCTCTACAGCCTGCCAACGGTCACTTGAACCCTGAGCAACAACGCCAGCAGAAAGCGCAGCAAGCAGCTGCAGGCTTGGCGGATAAACTTACCGCATCCATGATGGAGCAAGAACTGGACGAAAATGAGCCGCCGACGATCAAGCTCGGCGACGCCTCGGTTGCCGCACCTTTCACCAGTAAGCTGGCTAACGTCATCGCCATCCCCAACATCATCCGCCAGGGTAGATGTACGCTCGTTGCTACGGTTCAGATGTACAAGATCCTCGCCCTCAACTGCCTCATCAGCGCCTACAGCCTTAGTGTTCTCTACCTCGAGGGCATCAAGTTCGGCGACGGACAGGTGACGATCAGCGGCATGCTCATGAGTGTTTGCTTCCTCTCAATCTCTAGAGCCAAGGTAATGTGCTACCGTTCCTCCTCAGGTAAGATTGCTGCTAACATACGTTCAGCCTGTCGAGGCGCTATCGAAAGAGCGACCTCAACCAAAGATATTCAACCCATACATCATCGGATCGGTGCTTGGACAGTTTGCCATCCACATCGCCACCCTAATCTACCTTTCCAACTACGTCCACCAGATCGAGCCGTAAGTAACACGAGCCCCTTGAACAAACCCGCTCAACACTAACATCCCACCCAGCCGCAAACCCGACATCGACCTCGAAGGCGAATTCGAGCCCTCCCTCCTCAACAGCGCCGTCTACCTCCTCCAACTGATCCAGCAAATCTCCACCTTCGCCATCAACTACCAAGGCCGGCCCTTCCGCGAATCCATCCGCGAGAACCGCGGCATGTACTGGGGTCTCGTCCTCGTCTCCGCCGTCGCCTTTTCCTCCTCGACCGAATTCATCCCCGAGCTCAACGAGAAACTTCGTCTCGTCAAGTTTACTTCCGAGTTCAAGTTCACGATGACGGCGGTCATGGTCGTGGATTATGTCGGGTGTTGGGTCGTCGAGAAGGTGCTCAAGCAGGCGTTCAGTGATTTCCGCCCCAAGGATATTGCGATTAGACGGCCGGATCAGGTGAGAGTCGAGGAGGAGCGGAGGGAGAGGGAGAGAGCGGAGGTGGAGCGGGAGAAGGAGGTTGCGGCTGGGAAGGCTTAGATGGTTTTGTTGTAGTTCTGTAGTGTAGTTTAGATGAAGGATCTCTTTCCCATTCTCACATGCGGGACCGTCGTTTAACAGAAAACATGAGTGTTTCTGAAAATTATATAAGAATGCTCTCGACTAAAGCTCGACTCCTATGATGGCCCGGCAGGTTCTTTCAGTCCCTTCACCAGCACCGTCAGTTCCTCGACCTGCGCCTTCAGTTCCCTAACCTCCACAATGGCCGCATCGGTCTTGATATTCGGTCTCGTTACCTCCACCTTCTCTTTCCACCCTGCACAACCCGGATCGAAGCTATCGGCCATCTGCTCCCATTCCTCCATCGTGTCCTCGTCCAGAAGGCCGCGCTTCTGATTCTGTTGGATTCGGCGGGCTTCTCTGCTCTCGAGCCAGGCGGTGATGAGGAGGAGCGGCGAGTAGATGGTGGTCATGACGGCATTGTTTAGGCGCTCGTAGCGCGCGGCTGGCAGCCACCGTTCGAAAGGGAGGATGAGGAGGAATATCTCGATGAGGTTGAGGGCTGAGAAAATGGGTTGGCTGGTAGTTCTCAAAGATGAGGGGAAGGGAACAGGGCAGTGACTTACGCGCTATAAAGACGTTTTCGTCGGGGGCACGGACGAATTGCATGGTCCGTTGCGAGAACAGAGCCATGTACTCGTCGATGGCGTTGTCCGTAATGTCTTGGTAGGCACTGTTGTACAGCGCAATCAAGATGTTGAGCAGCACTAAAGAGACTTCTTAGCATATGTCCGAGGAATGGAGGTGGGGGCACCACTGACCGACCGTGACAACAAAGTTAAAGATATAATACAAGATAATGCCAAATGGCGGCGCAAAATTCTCGAAGCCGGTGAAATCCGGACTCTGCATGACGCTGTTGACCATCGCCTGCATGATGAAGCCCGTCACCTTCCGGTTATCCTCGTCCGCCTGGTCCATACCAATGAAAGCCTGCAGAAACCCGATCATGACGACGAGCAACAGCGCGAAGAAGATCAACGACTCTTTCATCATGACCTTCAGCACCACCAACATCGTCCCGAAGAACCGGAACGTATCGAGGTAGAGAAGCAAGCGCATCCAGAACATGGGCGCGCTGAAGGCCAGGAAATTATAGCTCAGCTCGTTGAACCGTCTCCGCTGGCTCTCGCCGTCAGCGCCATCGAGAGGTTTCCCGAGCGCGATCATCCGCGTTACGAATGATACCGTCAGGAGCGCGTACAACGTGCTGTTGAAAACGTTCCAGAAGCCCAAGTAATGCCGTCCTACCTTCCACAGCTTGTTGGCCTCGTCGCAGATGAAGCCAAATGTCATGATGTACAGTACACCCTCCACCACATCCAAGTCGCCCGTGGCGTTGATCGTATTGATTGCGCCCGTGTACAGTGCTAGAAACAGCACCGAGAAGAAGATTTGCACGGCGTTCTGGTAGCAGGGGGCGCGCATGCGGTTCGGGTCCAGGTGGGTCCAGTAGTCCGTCGAGGCTTTGGCCTCGTACTCGATGAAGGTGGAGGTATCCGCTTCCGACTGGACGAGCCAGCCACGCCAGAGGTGGGAGATGCAGCGCTGGTAGCCGGCGGACCCAAGGACGAGGAGGGCGTGCTGGTCGACGGCGCTCTCGATGACATTGGCGGCGGGTGTTGGCTTCAGGGAGAGGTTCAAGGTGGAGTAGCGTTGCAGTAGGGTTTGTTGAAGGAGGAAGTCTTGGTTCGATTCGTTTTCGATGCTTTGGGTCCATCATCACCTCCTGTCAGCTTTTCTTCTGTACCCGTAGATATAGACAATCTCATAACTTCCCTCTCAACCCCTCAATCACAGCGGCAAGGCAAGGCAAGGCAAGGCAGGACACCCCCAGGCAGAAGGAAACGGCTACTGACATCCTCTTCGCCAAAACCTCACAAGCCACGGCCCGACAGCCATACAAGCCCGCATCCCACATCTCCAACGCGCTCTGCCTCATAAACCACCTCTTGCAAACCAATAACGCAAACACCACGCACGCCCCATACTCCTCTCCCCCGGCCTCCTTCGCCGTCTGTTCCACCTTCCGCGTGATGACAGCGCTGTTGGCCCGCGTGATTTTCCATTCCTCTAGCTCGAAGGGGATGACGCGCTCGATTTGGTACTTGAGCCGGATCGCAACTTTCGTGACTTCGGCCGGGGGGATGGCGGACGGGAGAGGGTCGGAGTGGTGGGTGGGAAGGACTATGGCGAGTGTTAGAGGGGGAAACTGTGTAAACGGCGGGTGACGTACGATGTTCGACTTCGGAGCGGTAGTGGTTGGGGGTTTCCGTGAAGAGTTTCTTCCATTGAACCATGACGGACGAGAAGCCCTCTACAGTGTAAAGGTTTGGAAATTTGAAGGGCCAAGCAAGCTGATAGCAAGCAGTTGACTACATTGGCGTCACAAGAAGGACAGGAAACTGTCCCCGGTTCATCCGGAGCACCCCAGACAACCGACTTAGGTGACCAGTCGCCTGCTCACACGGCATAGGTTTTGATTACGAGCTAATTACATACTGTAGACGTTAGTAGCTATATCTTGGTTATATAAAAAGATTAAGGGCAAAATGTTTACGAAATGAATTTCTCGTTGTTGGTTCACATCAAAATGCCATTCCTACCAGAAGCCAATTCTGGCAGCAGCTCATCGACATGCAGTGGCTTCCCTCATTCAGGATCACACTAGATTACGCAAGCCTCGCACGACAATAGGGCGGCGCTCACCAGAATACCCATGAGGACTGTGGTCGGGGCAGATTCCTGTCGTCCTGGCTGCGCGTGCTTCGTGGACGGGACAACACTCTCTCCAATCCTTGACTACCTGCGGAGGTATGTACAACACCGTTGTATTTCTAATCTTAGGGTGAAGGTAAGAAGAGTAAGGTCGAGGACGTACCCGAGGCCTCGGCATAGAGTAGATGCGAGCGAGGGTAATAGGACTGATGAACCGCTTTTATGTATGACACGCCAACGCCCATTGAAAGGCCCCGAACAGCTTCCAAGTGGGGAACAGAGCACGAACAGAAGTGATCCTCAGGGGAAGAGTGTCGAGAATCCACCGTCTTCCTCACATAGTCTCCGCCACCACGCCTTCATCACTCTCGCTCATACTCTCGTCCCCACTTACCTCCTGGTTTTCTCGTTCCCTCTTCTCCATCAACGCCTGCAGCTCTGCATCATCATTCTCCGTCACCGCCTTCGGCGCCATCTTCGTCACGCATCCTCCCCCTGCAGCCTTTATGTTCGCCTCGATCTCTTTGATGGCGTGCTCCAGAGTCGTGATGCCCGTACTCTTCTCCAGACACTGGCTGGTGAGCACATATAGAGGTGGAGAGACTAGTTTGACTTTGACTTGCGTCTCGGGCGTGTTGTGCGCCTCGGCAGCCCGTAGAGCGTTCTTGACTGCGTCGATACCCTCGTAGCCGAAACAGGTCACTTCCACGTCGGCGCGGACTTTGGTAGGTTGTGGTGTCAGACGCTTGCCGATGTAGGACTGGAGCTCGTTTTTGATAATGTCGTTGACGAAGGTGATGTCATTCCAAACGTCAGGGTTCCTGTATTCTGTTAGTCAGTCGTGTCTAGACATTGGACAGTCAGGTGAACATGCGTTATCGAGAGCTTGAACGCGTCCACGGCGTGCCCATATCTTTTGTTCAAGGGCCAGGCAATATCCTGGTACAGGTTCTCTATCGGTGTCTTTGTCTTCTCCGCCACATGACGCATTATCGAGTGGACCATCTTGCCCTTGTTGTACCGTTCTTCACACTTCACGATATCCTCCGGTGACACTCTCCGCTTCGACAGATCGATGTAGCCTAGAGTCAGACTGTATCAGACCCGGTCCTGATCCCCTTCGTTGCAGGAGTGAGATCGCCACCTTTTTCCTTGTCTACCCTCAGTACCACCACAACTTCATTCCTCCCAACCCTAATGAGCTTTTGGATACTCCGTATTCGTCGTCTCGAGAGTTCCGAAAGTAGAATCATTCCATCGATATTGTCATACTCTAATAGTTTCACATATGCTCCCATCTCGGCGATCTTTACTTGGACGGTCAGTGGCCAATTTCCCAACGCGTGGTGGGGCAGCAACGGACCTTGTTGACGCTCACGACCACCAAGCTATCTATGTCAGGATACTTCTCCTCATAGAATCGACAGTTCGTTAGAGACATGATGGGCGAGACACGCAAACGTGAAGTCTTCGAGCTTGTGGCGTTTGTGTCAAGTGAGTCAGAAACAGAAATTCCAATACTCGATTCTACAGATGCGATACGAATCCCTGTCAAGGATGCGGCTCAACAGTGCGCCTTGCACGCGACCATACTTCATGCGGTAAAGCGTGACGTATCTGGATAGCGTCAGCCTTACCATCACTGTGCCACCCCAGACCCCCAGCTACAACGGTCATCACCAACGCCACAGATATTAGTTGTCAACTCTTCGACACATTGTGTGTCCAGCTATTCCGACAGGGCTGAGACATTTTGAAAACTGTCACGGTGTCGGGGGTCAACTCACCGCTTTGTCTGAAAAGGTGCGGGAAATATGAGAGAGGGTGAAAGATGAGTTCAAAGATCTTAAGATTTGACAGACAGTGTTGGAACGACACACGTCTATTGCTGAGAAAATCTTCAAGGACTGCGGCAAGGACAAGCGAGGAGTCAATGAGGAGGAGACTATTGCTCTTTCTTTGCTTTGCTTCCAACCATGTATTCACTATGGTATAAGCACTCTATGCTACCTACTGCTATAGATGCGAACCCTCCCAAGAATTCCAGGTGCGTTTCACTGCACAAAAAGTGCCCACCTGCCTCTCTTGTTGTAGATACACACTCTTGTTGAGGATGGCGAACGGCAGCTCAGAGAGCCAGTAGCGGTAGGAATAGCCAGAGGGTTTGTAGGGTCCACTTACTAAACCTCAACATACTTACGAACGGCGTGCTCTGATAAGATGCAGCAATATCTTCTCACTGGCGCACACACAAGATATTCGACAGCAGATGCTACCACACATGTTGACAGTACTTATTTATACTCATAACAAGCATAGCAATGGATACTTGAAACAAACCAGAGAGTCGCACTAACCCTAGGAACATCAAGTCCAAGGTATCGAACCTTATGGCACACCTGACGCCGAAGTTGAGACATGACCAAACAGCGAAAAACACCTGACACACGACGGTGTAGTCAGTATGTGCACGCCTCCAGACCAGAAAATTTGCATGCGCCCCTCTTCGACTCCTTGCCGCCGTAATCCATACACTCATCCAGAGTTCTCGTCGTCAAGCCACCTATGAAACAGTGTCTCAGTCGAAGGGCGTCGAAGCTGACCCTACCCACAACCTCTAGGCCATCATTTCTTCAATACAGCCTCGTATATACTCGTGAGAGCACCGATGCCCGCTCCAATCATCATTCCCAGGTACCCACTGGGTACCGAACTGTTCACCTTCAAAACACTCTCCCGGTCAACCAAGCCGCCGAGATCGACCCCTTGTGAGTATACCAGCCAAGTAACCAGCGCCTTGGCGATGTTGAAAGTCAAGGGATCGGTCTGCGCTGTCTGCGAACTACATGCGCGGCTCCCATGAGCATGCTTCGCCTTGAGCGTGAGGTTGAAGAAGTAGGCACACGCCAACGGCAACAGAAGGCTCGTGAACAGCCAAAGGGAGAAAGGTGACCAAAACGAGCTGGTCAGGAGTAGAAACAGGTCGGGTATCATGACCGGGAGATCCGAGGTGCCAAGGGCGCGGTTCGCTGGGATGGTGAATGCATAGCGCATCGGCAAGACTTCGGATCGCAAACCGAAGGCCTCGATGGCCAATGCCAAGAATTCGATGCTGGCGACTGTGCTGAGATAATCGCGCGTGGACTCGGCATACTCGGTGAGGTTGGCCTTTTCCCAGGCCCTGCTCACGCTGCTGCGTATGTTCTCCGTCTGCCGGTCGATCGCGTCTGCAACGACCGTCGGCGAAGGGGGAAGTTGCATGTTGGACGCGAACCCAAGGCTTGATCGTGGCGTACGGCTGTAAGCTACAGTCTTGCTTGGATCGCTCTCCGACTCGTCACTGTCAAAAGCGCGTGTCAGAGGTAACGTGTCACACAGGGAAGAGCAAAGTTTGGGGACGCGCATGCGGCGCACTTACGTCGGTTCCATATCCTCTGGGGCGCGTGTCGCGCGCCTTGCTCGAGGCTTCCGGGCCTCCACTGTAAGTGGAGCGATCTTGATGACTTCTCTCTTGACAGGTGACAGCCGTGGCGCGATGCGCGAGTAGAACGGCATCAGGTCGGGATGTTTGGCAAGCCGCGCTTGGTTTGCGCGGATGTGCTGGTCCAGCGCGAATTCGAGATCCGTCTTCTTGAAGTTCTCATAGCTAGATTTGCGGTTGTTAGCGTCTTTGTCCAGTCATGCTACCGAGTACGGGAGAATTGGGTCTTACTTGCTGAGGCCGACTTTGTCGGCGAGCGTCAATAGCTCGCTCTTGCGCTGCTTCTGCAGCCACGATGCGGCGCCAGACATTTTCAATTGATGGACAATTGATGTCGCGTAGATTCTGCGATACTGATGGACTTAAGTTGGGAGTTGTGGGATCTTTTGGGAGTTGGATGGAGAGGAAGGTATGGTTATGGTTGGCTGTTTACTTTGTTGTGATGGATGGGGTAGTTGGCGCGCATGCCTCGAAAGAGAAATCGGCACTAGTCTATTTAAGTTAGCGCAAATTTGGACAACCTCACTTTTGTCTTATGAGCATCCGTACACTGTATGCATCCTATATGGTGTTCAATATTGATGCGACGGACCAGCCGTTGAACGTTCACGTCGAAACGGATATGCACGGCAAGCACTGAAGTTCAATTTGAAGCAACAATCTCAATGCTGTCTATTACGGACAAGTTTCTTATGGTACTAGACCTCCACTAAGAGAAAAAACCGCAGAACTGTAAACAAGTAAAACAAATCCATCTCGCCCCCGACATCAGAGACATCAAGAAAGATGCTGCACAAGAGGTGTGAAGAGTGAGAGTAGGAAGTATAGCACCATTATCCCGTGCCATCAACATCCACACTATCCATAGGTAAGGTAGTAACCTCGATGCCGTTCACCCCTGTCCCTTCTAGTAAATATAGCCCTAAGCAGCCCCTTCAAAGTGCAAAGGTCACTCTTCAACAGAAATTCGAGCATCCAGCGTTCCGTTGAACTTCAATCAGTTTCTGTGCCCTTACGGTGTAGAACAGAATTTCATTGCTCTAACTAAAGACCTAAAGACCAGATCTGCGTAAAGCAACCATTGCTTCCCTTGCCCTACCCAACCCGTCAAAAGGATAATATGTCGATACAATAGTACTGAGACTGTTTTCCAAGGTCTGTGTCAGTCCTCTACGCCAGAAGGGAGTGAAGAGGCGCTGCAAATGGTCATGTTACGAGAGCCATCCTCGTCAAAATATATACTGGGTTATGATGCCTGACCTCAACATGATCATTGCTCTTCTGGCTGACCCTTTTCCTGAGTCGGCCGACGAACGAGAGCCACAGAAGACCAGAGACGCAGGAGAGAGCGGCAATGACCATGCCGGGTGAATCCCTGACTCCATATGAAAACAACTGCGCGGCAGGAATGGTAAACTCGATCGGTCTCAGACCCAATCAGAGGTTTTCAACAATCTCCGTCGAACGTCTCGGAGCTGGAGGCACCCCCATTGTTTGGAAGAAGCCATCAAATGACTGATGATGGTTTGGTTTCATTGCGAGCTAACCCATTACAGAGGTTTGTAGTGATTCTCGTCGAACGTCTCAGGACTGGAAGCACTCCCATCCTTCGATTCTCTAGCAGAAAAGATGAACTCGCTCATCATCATCAGCCAGTGATGGACTTGACTACTTGGCTGACAGATTTTTGCAGATTTTTGTGGAACGTCTTGAGAGGGAGTGCTCCCCCTTTTGTTCTTTTGTTCACTCATCATCGGTGACTGGTGATGGATCCAGTCGGTCTTAGCCCAATCTAGAGGGTTTTAGTGATTCTCATTGAACATCTCAAGGCCGGGAGTACTCCTGTCCTTTAGTCTTTGACAACAAGACAGCACTCACTCATCATCACTCACCAGTGATACCTTAGGCTTTGACTAGACCAAGCTAACCAGACTAGGGTTCTTTGGCAATAATCGTCGAACGTCTCACGACGGGAGTGCTCCCTTCTGCCACCAAAGACATATTCACTCATCGTCGCTGACTGACGATGGATTCAATCAATCTAACACCGATTTGGAGGGCTTCAGTCGGCCCATGCCGGAAAAGCCTGTCGTATATCCTTGATATTTCTAACGTACATCATCTATCAAGGACTAGATGAGCGAAAACCGAATGGAGATCTAAACCCCAGTCTCTAAAGCCCAAATCGAGATGTTCCACTCCGCGCTCGACGCCGTACCATGCATTACTATACACTCCGTAATTGTTGGAGCCTGATCCGGGCAGCGCGAGATCTTCAACAATCCCACCTAGACCAAAGATCATCATACGATCATGCTACCGTCCTCCGAGTCCGCAGCTAGATGTTTGTCGAGCTGCCGTAGCAGCAGCTGGTAAAGCACCAGCATAGTCCCACTCTGCACGCTCGTCCACACGAACCGAGGTCCCACCCCTCGAAACCAACCCGCTATGCCCTCGGTCCGGTAAATGAGCTTCAGCCCCGTAAAGATCGACGACGTATCGAGATTGACAGACCCGGGTCTGATTACGGATGTGTTTGGCGAAGATGTCGAGATCAATCTAGTTTGCTTCCGCGTCGAGCCAGGAGGCACGCTGGGCCGGGGAAAGCCTTTTGGGATCGGCTTGGCAGTGTGTGGTCGCGCAACACCGGTCTTGCTCGAAGCGCTCGACTCCTCCAGCGGGTTCAACTGCGTCTGAATCCTAGTCTTGACGACATCCAGCGGACAGGTAATCACCCCCGCCATCCCCCCCGCGCTCGAGGCCGTCAAGATCTCCAGCGGGATACCAATCTCCCTGCTTCCGACCCAGTCCCTCGCCCATTGCTGCTCTTGCTCGTAAAATGCAAACTGCAGGGCGGAGAAGGGCAGGTCGCGGAAGATCGTGGCTTTGTAGCCGTAGAAGAGCGCCGAGAAGCCTTCCCGTCTGACGATCGTGCGTGCTGCATCGACTGTGGAGCGGTAGTTGTAGCCCGAGTAGGAGAAGGGGTTGTTGTAGCGCCCTTGCAGCTGCAGGCGGGTCTTGAGCACCTCGGAGGGAACGTAAACGAACGACGCGGCTAGATCGGCGAGGAAGCCTGATCGGATGTCAGTAACGTTCATAATAGGTATGAAATGACGTACCTCCAGCCAGATATGCCAGCGAATGAGGTATGCCGGCGTCTATCAAGTGGCGTTTGCTGTATTCGTATGTGCCGAAGAAAATGATGGTCCCAGGAAACGATCCCAGGAACGCCGGTGTGACTCCGCTATACAGACCCCGCCGAATACCTTCCTGACGGACGATGGTGGCGTATGCGGACGATAAGGTTGGGTACTTGGGAGGAATGCGTGTGTCGCCCTGTTGCCGCGTTTTGACTGTATCTATCGAGTGCATCAAGAGATCTCCGGTCGTGCCTCCAATGCCACCAGCAATCATCGACTGCGTGGTGGTCAGCTATGTTTGGAGCAGAATAACACTCGGGTGCAACGCAGTCGCTTACGTGCAGGTATGGCGGTCGGCCTTCCTCCTCCTCCTCATCCAGCGCATGTCTACTCCTAGACTCTGTCCTTTTCTCATGAATCGCTCCATGGTCAACGCTCACTCCCAAATGGCGGTCGATATCGGGGGGGTTGTGACCATCCGCCGGCGCAAGATGCGGAGCAGGGCTCGACGAGAAAATGTTGGAAATCCGAGAGGTAAGGGACATGACCCTCCCTCAACGTTCGGACTGAGTTTCGCTGGCCTCAGAAGTATTCAAGGCAGGTCATCGGCCGCACTGCTCTTGCGAATTTCGAGGGTCGAGGCTCGTATCGTACAGTAACGGTTAATCTTTTTCTCGGCTTCAAGTTTTGCCTCGCCGTACTGTAGCCTTACATACATGTAGCGCAGATCCAGGGTCTTGCGTTGTGTTCTGTCTCAGTCTACATTTACATAGAAAACGACCGACGGTCGGAAATGCAATGTGTAAGATGCAAAAATACACCAGGGGCAACTAGACATCACTGAAAGAAAGCCATCTATCAAGACTGTAAAACCATCGTTGATACAGAGGACGCTACAGATGAACCATTATTACAATAACATTTCCAGTGGGTTCTCCACAACCTTTTTGAACTCCCTAATCCACTCACCCCCAACTGCACCGTCGACAACCTTGTGATCAAAGCTGCCGGTAACAACAATCTGATCATCCCACTCCAATGTAGTCCCCTCCTCGGTCTCTACAGGTATCGCAACCTTCTTCGTGGTACCAATAGCCAAGATACCGGCTTGGGGAGGGTTAATAACAGCCGTGAAACGCTCAATTGCAGCGTTCATGCCCATATTGCTGATCGTGAACGTTCCTCCCTGAAACTCCTCGGGCTTCAGTTTGCCATCTCGTGCCCGCTTGCCAAGATCCTTGATCTGTGCTGAGATGCTTTCCAAGCCCACATGTTCCACACCTCTGACGATGGGTGTCATCAGACCGACAGGTGTGGACACTGCGACGCTTACGTCAACGGTGTTGTGTTGTCGGATGAAGACCTGCCCGTCCTTTTCCCGCCAGCTCGAATTGACCGCTGGAACTTTGAGACATGCCACAGCACATGCTTTGACAAAAAAGTCATTGACGGAGAGCTTATACTTGCCAGCAGCTGATGCGTTAAGAGCTTGCCGTAATTTAAGGAGCTTCGAGACCGACAGTGACGTTGATACGAAGTAATGAGGGTTTTGGTTCCATGACTGAGCAAGGCGGTTCGCGATCGTCCTGCGCATGGAGCTAGCGGGGATATCCTCATAAGATGCCGCAGCAACGCCACCAGCAGACGGAGACGCAGTTGGGCTGGATTGCTTGAATTTCTCAATGTCTTCTTTGGTGATGCGTCCATTTGGCCCAGTGCCCTTGACCTGACTTATCGGGACACCCTTCTCTAGCGCCAGAGCCTTGGCAGCCGGGCTTGCCTTGGGTTCCCTCTCCAAGCTAGTTTGTAGTCTTCCTCCTGTAGATTCTGATTCTTGGGACTCTGGCTCCGGTTTTAAATCTTCTTTCGCGAGTGTGGAGGGTGCGGTTTTGGACCCTGTGTCAGGCGGCTCGGATGATTGCGATGCCTCTTCTTTGGGTGCCTGCGCTGGAGGCTCCTTCTCTCCTCCTGCATCCTCGAGAGTGAAAGACTCGAACGCCGATACATCTCCGCCCTCCTCCACCATCACAGCTATAGGCTAATGAAAAATCAGTTGGCCTGTGACATGTAGGCAAGTCGTATTACTTACGTTCCCGACGGCGACATCTTTCTCTCCAGCTTCTTTCAGTATTTTGGCCAGTACACCATCTTCCTGGAACTCGAAGTCCATTTGCGCCTTGTCCGTCTCAATTTCTACAAGTACATCACCCGGAGCAACAGTATCTCCAACCTTCTTCTGCCATGTGCCAATATTGCCGGCTGTCATGGTTGGTGACAATGCTGGCATGCTGACAACTGTATGTGAGGGGAATGCTGTGAACATCCTTTGTCAGCGAGTTTCAATGGCGGAAATAGTTCATACAAATACAGTAGTCGGAGAGCGTGGACAGCATACATACATTTAGAGGCATAGTATCTTGCAATTGCGGAGAGAGCGGGCGAGTTCCTGCTAGAGATCTATGAGCTTTGCAACGGGTGACATATCGGGCAGGGACCTAGATTTCACATGACCTACGGAATAGCGCCCTGGACTCTAGGTAGAGTGTTGGTTCCATTCAACTTCGATGCAGCTCGGAGACATACTCTGCCGGAAGATCGAGTGAGCAGCCTAGTCGCAGACATTTTGAATTGAATGCGAGTTTCTGCAACTCAATCGAGTTGCGTAGAAGGTTCGTACTCGATGATGGGCAGTGCTGTTGGTCTTGTGTTGGACTCCGGACAAGTCGGACTGAGTGTGAATCTCACTGGTCCTGAAGCTTAGTAGGCTAACGGACTTTGAGTTTACGGTCGTCCAATGTGTTGAGGACAGGGGTGTTCCGATGGAGTGAAGATACCACGGTTGGCGACAAAGACCCAGTATGCACGGCTACTTCCGAATAAGATCAAAGCTCAGCTACCTTGAAGACACAAATATCTGCTTAGGATCGCAGCTGCACGAGAGGTCGCCTGTGTCGCAGCCAAAGCCCAATGACTGTCTATCTGGAGGATACTATCTTCCGTTCCATATACGAACCTTGGCTTGAGCGCGGAGGACTCATTCTCCAGCTATGCCTGACCCCGATGCCTCGGACAAGCCGGTTGGTGACCCGAGTTTGAACTTAACTACAAATGGAGTCCACCACACAGCGAAACAGTTGGAGTCCTCTACAGGCGATGATAAGCAGAGGCTGAGAACAGGAGAAGACTGGGTGGAAATCGAAATAGCCAGTGAAACCAGCACGTCCTCCGACCGGTCCAGGAGGCCACGAGAAAACGGAGTGTCTAGTGAAACCCCAGCTTCACAAGATGATTCGCCCAGAGGCAACATGCCATTCACGACTGAGGCGGACCGCGAGCCGTCTCCTTCAACACGTCAAGATGATCACGAAGAGCGTCCGAGTATATCAGCGCAGGGATCCTCAAGAAAGTTGTCACCACTTACTGAAGCTGGTGCAAAACCCGAGATGCAGAGGTCAGATTCTCGCTCAACTGTAGCTACACGTGACACGCAAAAGTCCTCCCCTCTGAGTTCGATGGTCTTTGTCACGACATCCTTGGAAAAGATCGCGAACTCGAAAGAAGCACGAAAGAGAAAGCAACTGGGGGACTCCGCGCAGAAAGCCCTTTCTGCGCTCAAGTCCGGGAATCAACAAGTTCCGGATCCCGAGACCATCTTTGAACCTTTACAACTGGCTACTCAAACTACCAGTATACCTCTGGTCGAGGTTGCCTTGGACTGTATTGGCAAGCTGATCAGCTACTCTTACTTTTCTGCGCCATCAAACCTGGAGGCTACTACAGATTCAGACCTTAAGCGTGCCCCGCTGATTGAGAGGGCCATAGACACAATTTGCGACTGCTTCCAGGGTGAGGCTACGCCGGTAGAAGTCCAACAGCAAATAGTGAAGTCACTTCTAGCGGCTGTCCTCAACGATAAGATTGTTGTGCACGGTGCTGGACTCCTGACAGCAATCCGACAGATATACAACATCTTCATCTACTCCAAGTCAAGTCAGAACCAGCAAGTCGCACAAGGGAGCTTGACCCAGATGGTAGGCACAGTATTTGAGAGGGTCAAGACCCGCTTGGCTTTGAAAGAAGCTCGGCTGAATCCGGGAGACTCGGTCGACAAAGGCACGGAGGATGGTAGCGAAACCAACTTGGACGATGGTAGTCCTGGCGTTGATGGGACCAACGGCAACAATGGAAGCACGGATGCCGATGCGTCGTCGGAAGCTGCATCAACCACGCCCTCTGGCCAATCTGCGGCACATGAAGTGGGTGAGAAGCTTACGCTTCAAAGTTTCGAGCATTCGAAGAGTTTCGATGACGCTCAAATCAACGACAACGCCCCTACGATGGTCACGAAGTTGAAGAGTAGTCGGAAAATTTTGCGCACAGCATCCTCTCAAGACACGTCTTTTACGGGAGCTCCCGAGAACGCAGACAGCAATGAATTTGCAGACGAAGAGGAGGAAGATGAGATTTATATCAAAGACGCATTCCTCGTATTCCGATCGATGTGCAAGCTGAGCACGAAGATCTTGTCACCAGAGCAGCAACAAGATATCAAGTCCCAAAACATGAGGTCAAAATTACTGTCTCTTCATCTCATCCGGACTCTCCTCGATAACAATACAATCGTCTTTACATCGCCTCTAGTTACCATAAGAAGTAGCAGCACCAATGAACCAGCGAGCTTCGTCCAAGCAATCAAGCAGTACCTTTGCCTGAGCTTGAGTCGTAATGGCACAAGCTCTGTCAATAGGGTCTTCGAAGTTAGCTGCGAAATTTTCTGGCTAATGCTAAAGAATCTCAGGGTTACCCTAAAGGTTCGTCCCTCTCACCATCTACTGTACTGAACCTTTCGAATGACAATGTGGCCTTTCAGAAAGAGATTGAGGTTTTTCTGAAGGAAATATATTTGGCTATATTAGAGAAGCGTGTTGGACCAGCCTTTCAGAAGCAATACTTTATGGGAGTGCTTGAAAGACTATCTGCAGATCCTCGAGCACTAGTCGAAATCTACCTAAATTATGATTGTGATAGAACAGCACTCGACAACATGTTTCAGAGGTACATATTGCCTTGTTCTGCATTCGAGGCCCGCTTTGGCTGACTGGTATAGGATTATTGAGCATCTGTCAAGATTATCGAGCGCTCCAGTAACCTTAACCGCAACTCAGCAGCAACAGTTTCAAGAACAGCTCCTTAAAGTAATAGCGTCCGGCACAGATTGGCACGGCCGGGGTACACTACCGCCTTCGTTATCGACTGCCAACATCAACACCAACGCCACTCATGACGTTCCTGTACCAATCGACTATATGCTGAAGTATCAATCTGTTGAGTGCTTGGTCGAGTCTCTAAGATCTTTAGTGAATTGGTCACAACAAGGAATCGCTGACGCAACCACTGGATCTCAGGAGCCGGACTCGAGAAACTCATTGGAGGACCCCAGGCCATCCACGGACGCTAATCACTTCTCCAAACTCTCAGTACACTCACCAAGACTGTCGACAGCCGCGACGCCAACAGCACCATCAACACCTTTCCTCGAAGACGATCCAAGCCAGCTGGAGAAGGCGAAACAGCGCAAAACAGCCTTAATCAATGGCATTAGGCAATTCAATTTCAAACCGAAGCGTGGTATAAAGGTCCTAATAGAGGAGGGCTTTATAGCCCGTGATACTCCTGAAGACATTGCGACGTTCCTTTTGCAAAATGATCGTCTCGACAAGGCGATGATGGGAGAGTATCTTGGAGAAGGAGACCCTCAGAACGTTGCCATAATGCACGCTTTTGTCGACTCGATGAACTTTACTAAGAGACGTTTTGTGGACGCTCTGCGACAATTCCTTCAGAGCTTTCGACTCCCCGGAGAGTCACAGAAGATTGACCGGTTCATGTTGAAGTTCGCAGAACGGTACATTACGGGAAATCCGAACGCTTTTGCGAATGCCGATACGGCGTACGTCTTAGCTTATTCAGTCATCATGCTCAACACCGATCAGCACAGCAGCAAGTTGAAGGGTGCACGGATGACAAGGGAGGATTTCATCAAGAACAACCGCGGTATAAACGACAACGCTGACCTTCCGGAAGGGTATCTTAGTGGCATATACGATGAGATTGCACACAATGAGATTGTGCTTAGTACTGAGCGCGAAAATGCTGCGGCCCTTGGCTTAACAGCGCAGGCACCGGCTGGCGGTATCGCGTCAAGGGCTGGCCAGGTTTTAGCCACGGTAGGCCGAGACCTGCAACGAGAAGCCTACGCTCAAGCATCAGAGCAGATGGCCAATAAGACAGAGCAACTCTATCGTAGCCTCATCCGAGCTCAGCGGAGAACAACGGCGAAGCCTGCAGTCTCCAGTTTTATTCCAGCCACTTCTTTCAAGCATGTGGGTCCTATGTTTGATGTGACTTGGATGTCCTTTCTTTCAGGTCTCTCCGGTCCTGTCCAGGATACGCAAAACCTTGAGACCATCAAGCTGTGCATGGAAGGCATGAAATTAGCAATCCGAATCGCCTGTCTCTTTGATTTAGAGACGCCAAGGGTGGCTTTCGTGACCGCTCTTGCAAAGTTCACTAACCTGAACAACTTGAGAGAAATGACGGCTAAGAATGTCGAAGCATTGAAGGTACTCCTTGAAGTCGCTCAGACAGAAGGGAATCTACTAAAGGACTCCTGGAGGGACGTTCTCACCTGCATCAGTCAGCTGGACCGATTCCAATTGATATCTGGTGGCGTCGACGAAGATGTAGTTCCGGACGTGTCCAAGTCGCACATATTGCCTCCATCGACTCCAGATTCCGCACGCAGATCTTTCCAAGCTCCTCGAAGGCCCCGTCCCAGGGCGACGGCAAGCGGCTCTACCTATCAGACCGAAGTTGCTCAAGAGTCTCGATCGGCAGATATGATCAAGAGCGTAGATCGGATCTTCACAAATACAGCCAACCTATCGGGCGAAGCAATTGTGTACTTTGTTCGAGCTCTGAGCGAAGTCAGCTGGCGGGAGATTCAATCGTCCGGTCAGAGCGAATCACCACGCACATATAGCCTGCAAAAGCTGGTGGAAATCAGCTACTACAACATGACACGTGTGCGATTTGAATGGACGAGTATATGGCAAGTGCTTGGGGACCACTTCAATCAGGTTGGCTGTCATGCCAACACTGCTGTAGTCTTCTTCGCCTTGGATTCCTTGCGGCAGTTGTCGATGCGTTTCATGGAACTCGAAGAATTACCGGGGTTCAAATTTCAGAAGGATTTTTTGAAGCCGTTCGAACATGTCATGGCTAACTCCAGCCTCGTCACTGTCAAGGATATGGTACTGCGCTGTTTGATACAAATGATTCAGGCTCGAGGTCAGAATATTCGTTCCGGTTGGAAGACGATGTTTGGAGTGTTCACTGTTGCCGCACGAGAACATTATGGTTAGTGCAATACTGTCCCCTGCCCCTCGTTTAATTGTACTTCGTGCTGATGCATCGTGAAGAGGGAATCGTCAACCTAGCTTTCGATCACGTCACTCAAATATACAACACCAGGTTCGGGGTGGTAATCTCCCAGGGGGCATTCGCTGACTTGATCGTCTGCCTCACCGAATTCTCTAAGAATCTGAAGTTCCAGAAGAGGTCCTTGCAGGCAATTGAAACCCTGAAATCAACCATTCCAAGGATGCTGAAGACACCCGAATGCCCTCTGTCGCGCCGATCTGGGCCAGATAGTACCGAACATGCCATTAGCAATGGCCCCAAGCAGCCGATTCGACAAACGCAAGAGGAGCAGTTCTGGTTCCCTGTTCTGTTCGCTTTCCATGATGTGCTCATGACTGGAGACGACTTGGAGGTGCGGTCAAGGTGGGACAGTATTCTGGAGACTTATTGATCTCATCTGATGTGTGGTGTATAGGGCACTAACCTACCTGTTCGATACCCTAATCAAATATGGCGGCGACTTTCCTCCCGAATTCTGGGATATCTTGTGGCGGCAGCTCTTATATCCAATCTTCATGGTATTGAAGTCAAACTCTGAGATGTCCAAAGTTCTCAACCACGAGGAGCTGTCTGTTTGGTTGTCTACGACTATGATCCAAGCCTTGAGGAACATGATTACTCTCTTTACCCATTACTTCGAATCGCTCGAGTACATGCTCGACAGATTTCTGGATCTACTGGCACTCTGCATCTGTCAGGAGAACGACACTATCGCTAGGATCGGAAGCAATTGTTTGCAACAACTGATACTCCAGAACGTCACCAAGTTCGAGCCAAAGCACTGGAGTAAGATTGTAGGAGCTTTCGTGGAGCTCTTTGAGCGTACCACGGCGAATCAGCTCTTTTCGGCTGCTACCTCATCTGCTCATGCGTCAGATGAAGCGTCGGTACGTAGAGCATCAGCGAGCGACACCGCCAGCATCACAGGACTACCTTTGAACGGTACTCCAACAGACGAGACGCCACCTCAATTAACCGCAGACAATCCGCTGAAGATTAACGGGCTTCCTGCTGTTGGCACAACGAGTGTTTCCGTTGAGGACCCTGCCGACTCAAGCACGACGTTGCCGGAAGTATCACCACCTCCCTCTGAAAACAGAGATACACCGTCAGAGCTTGAAGATTACCGACCTCAATCTGGTCTGCAGCAACAACCCATCGTTGTGACGACTGCGCGCAGGCGGTTCTTCAACAAGATAATCACCAAGTGTGTCTTACAACTGTTGATGATCGAGACAGTAAACGAGCTTTTCCTGAACGACGCAGTCTACGCCCAGATCCCGAGCCCCGAGTTACTGCGCTTGATGGTCCTACTGAAGAAAAGCTATCTGTTCGCCAAGAAGTTCAACGGCGACAAAGAACTACGGATGCGGTTGTGGAGGGAAGGCTTCATGAAACAGCCGCCCAACCTTCTGAAACAAGAAAGCGGAAGTGCCGCAACCTACGTCAGTATCCTCGTGCGTATGTATCACGATGAAGGCGAGGAGCGGAAGAGGAGTCGGGCAGATACAGAAGCGGCCCTGATACCGTAACCCCACCCCTTCCCGATTGACTCGATCTCATGCATCCACTAACACGTCTCACGCAGTCTGTGCGCCGACATCATCAGGGGCTACGTGCAGCTCGACGAAGATTCCCAGCAGAGGAACATCGTCGCTTGGAGACCGGTGGTGGTAGATGTCATGGAGGGTTACACCAACTTCCCCCGGGACGGCTTCGAGAAACACATTGACACCTTCTATCCGCTCGCGGTGGACCTTCTCAGTCGGGAATTAGGGAGCGAGATCCGGCTTGCTTTGCAGAGTCTCTTACGGCGCGTTGGCGAGGTGCGGATGGGCATGGCGCCGGCACACACGCCGGTACAGACTCCCACCAGCCCGCGGAGTTCGGCGTCGGCTTATCCATTCGGAAGCCGGAGGACTAGCAAGGGGAAAGCTTGATGCAATATTGCTTGCTCGTTCAGGGTCATGTTTTGGGCATTTGCAGTGTGGTGCGTATGTTCTTCGCGACCTTAGCGCCGTTGTTGGAGGGTTCGACCTTGGGGCGTTGTTTGCGGGCAGAGCTTGTGGCTTAGAGGGAAGAGGTAGGGCTGTCTTTGGAGATGACTGTACCTTTAAAGAATAGAGGATCTTTCAGAGGCCGTTTGATTCACACTTGTTGCACCATAATCAGAATTCTGGTCACCATAGACAAGATCTTGGCCCGGTCGTGCCACCGTTGAGATTCTAGATTTATACTGCTTGGAGCTTGAGCTTGGAGCCTGAGCTTAGGTAAGCTTGAGCTTGAGCGTTGTGAGCAGAGGAGCTTGGCGGGGTCTCTGCCCCACCATGAAAGGAACTGAGATGCACCAGTAAAGTTACAATATTTAATATTAACAACCGTACCTGTACCTTGATCGAAGTACAAATACCCTGATTTCATTGATACTCCGTACCTTAGACAGGTACACTTCCAAGCGTGCCAAAGCAGATCATCTTGAACGGTACGGTAAGCGTCGGCTGTAGTCCTGCCTGCCTGTTCGATCAAGTACCTGACGTAGGGGTACCTGGTACGTAAAGGTAAGGTACCTAGGTAGGTACTACAGCTCGTGTGTCCTGGTGAATGGAAGACTTCGACAACATTACTCCTAGACATGTCATTATGCGCATCTATGATGCAGCGCTACCAATCTTCTGGTCGTGATACAGGGTGATCATACTTCAACAACCCCTCCTCGTTTGACAGATCTGAGAAATACATGGACGTGTGATACCACCGATTCAACAAACTACAAAGATGTCGTCGACATCTACTGGCGAACCTGAGCGGTCCCTCGCGGACAAAGTAAAGCATCCCTTCCCAGAGCTCCGTCACCAACTCAAAGGTATGTCCCCTTGGACAGCCACCACGGCATTTCGTCAAGCTCATCACATGGACTTTAGGCACTCACCTTTACGAGGCCAAAGTCAAGGCGACCCACGTCAAAGAAAAGCTTGGCAAGTTCCACAACATCATCAACCCGAACCATCGACATGACGAACAGCACGAGAAAGAAACCGACGAGAAGCGTACACGCATCGCCCAAAGCCACCGCTTCGAGTCCTTCGCGCCAGAGCGTGATGGGAACAAGATCAAGTGGTATGTGGACGGACGCGACTACTTCTGGGCCGTCTCGGCAGCGTTAGAACAGGCGAAGGAGACCATCTACATTGCAGATTGGTGGATATCTCCCGAACTCTTCCTCAGGAGGCCACCGTTCTATAACCAAGAGTGGAGACTGGACCAGGTTCTGAAGCGGAGAGCCGAGGCGGGGGTGAAGATCTACGTGGTAGTCTACAAAGAAGTCGAACGGGCATTGACATGCAACAGCGCGCATACCAAACATGCTCTTGAGGGCCTGTGTGAACCGGGAAAACCTGGTCATGGCAACATCAGGGTCATGCGACACCCGGACCATAATGTGTTCGAGCATGCTGGTGATATGACTTTCTATTGGGCTCATCACGAGAAGTTCATAGTGATTGACTATGCCTTGGCTTTCATTGGAGGGTTGGACCTTTGCTTTGGTAGGTGGGACGTGAGGCAGCATCCGATGGCTGATGTACACCCTGTCGGCGTAAGGAACGAAATCTTTCCGGGTCAAGACTTCAACAACAACCGGATCTTAGACTTCCAGAGTGTTGCGGATTGGAAGTCCAACGAGCTTAGTAAGGCGGATTACGGCCGCATGCCGTGGCATGATGTCGCGATGGGTGTTATCGGCGACTGCGTGTACGACATTGCCGAGCATTTCGTTGCCAGGTGGAATTTCGTGAAGCGGGATAAGTACAAGCGGGCACCGGGATTTGACTGGTTGACGCTAGAGGGACGAGAGGGCGACAATGAAGACCTTATAGGTGTTCAGAGGCCGAAGTACCCTGTCGGGAAGTATATTCATCACCCGCTCTCTCCTCTGACGTCCAAGCCGTGGGCACACGAGAGTCCCGGGACGGTGCATGCGCAGATTGTACGGAGTAGTGCGGACTGGAGTAGCGGCATTCTGACGGAGCGGAGTATCCAGAATGCATATTCAGAGGTCATTCGCAACGCTCAGCACTACGTGTACATCGAGAATCAGTTCTTCATCACGGCAACGGGAGACCAGCAAAGTCCGATCAACAACACCATCGGCAGAGCCATTGTAGATGCATGCGTTCGTGCTGGGAAAGAAGAAAGAAAGTTCAGGGTCATTATCGTAATCCCTGCCGTCCCGGGATTCGCTGGTGATCTAAGAGAAGATGCGGCCATGGGTACTCGCGCGATCATGGATTATCAGTACAAGTCCCTCCTTCGCGGCGAGCATTCCATCTGCGGTCAGATCAGGGCCGCAGGAGTTGATCCTACGAAGCACATGTTCGTTTTCAACCTTCGTTCATACGACCGCCTGAACAAGACCCCGTCCATGCAAAGGCAAGAAGAGAAGTCAGGGGTAAAGTACCAGGACCTCCAGCGCGCTCAGGCAGAAGAGATCATGGGCGAGGGCATACACGGTAACAAAAATGACAGTAGCAGTAGCGACGGCCAGGGAGACGACAGTGGTGACGAAGCGAAGGAGAAAATGGTCGATAAGAAGAGACAATTTGAGTCTCAGCGGGAAAATGCTGGAGCGCACGGAAAGCGCAACAGTGCCGATTCCATCGCCAAGGATGCCATGTTGAACGGAGGCAAAGTCTCCGAGGAGCCGTGGGAAGGCGAGCCAGAAAAGGAGAAGGAGAACTATGTCCAAGAAGAGCTCTATATTCATGGGAAGGTTCTCATTGTAGACGACAGGGTCGTGATATGTGGTAGCTCCAATATCAACGATCGAGTAAGTCTGATCCCCACCAAGCATCCCGGAGTCGATTTACTGACTTCGACAGTCGCAAATGGGCAACCACGACAGCGAGCTGGCAATAGTAATGGAAGACTACCAAGTCCTAGAGAGTAAAATGGACGGCCAACCGTACAAAGCAGGCCATCACGCCGCAACACTCCGTCGGCTTTTGTGGCGCGAGCACCTCGGCCTCCTACCCGCCCAATCCCTAGACGCAAGCGAGGACCCCAACGCGCAGCCGCCAGACGTCTGTCCAAACGATGTGCTCGAAGGCAAAGAATTCGACTTTGTCGCCGATCCCCTGTCCGACGAAGTCTGGGGACTATGGACGAAACAAGCAACGACCAACACCGCGATTTATCGACATCTCTTCCGTGCCGATCCGGACGACCACAGTAAGTGAACCCGCGCACCCGCCTCACACCATCATATATCATCGACGACGTTAAGGGACAGATGCTAACGATCAAGCGCAGTCAAAACCTTCGAAGACTATCAGAACTTCCTCCCCAAGAACAACATCAAGCAAGGCCATCTCCACGATCCGTACATGCCCGCCGCGGAGGTGAGGCAGAAGCTGGATCAGATCAGAGGCCATCTGGTCTGGATGCCGTTGGACTTCTTGAAGGATGCGGAGATGGCGGAGTGGGGGATGCAGGTTAATGCGTATACGGAGAGCATCTACACTTAGGTACGGCTCCTGTAGAGGCGCGGTCGAGGGCTCGGTCTAAGTGGTGGGCTGGAGCTGGTTTGGACTCTGGCGATTTGGACTCTGGCGTTATACATTGTGATTCATGATTCACCATGCAGAAGATATCCTTCCTTTCCTATTATCGGACCGTCTGTTAGGTTCTCTTCTAGGGGCTACTCACATGCAACCGTATGGCTCATGTACTGTTTACAAAGCAGATGGTTCCCGAAATCCATACAACTATACTGTATAGGTAAGGGAGGGATGGTTGTAGGCGTGAATATCTCAAGTGAAGTCCAACAGCCAAACCACGCCTTTAGCGTGCGGCAACACTTTATCAATAAGTCACGCATACCTCATTGTTAACCCCAGAGTCATGCCGCTGTCAGAAGTGTTGACCGGGACCTAGGATTCACCCTCCCACTCATCGTCGGAAAGTCAAGTGTATCAAGAAGGGTCAAGGCAGTTTGACAGGCCTCCGTTTGAGCCCCTGACAATGCTGGCTGACCATTACGCTTTCTCCACTTCAGTACGTAAGAGCTGTTGGAATTCGGAGTGTCACAAAAGCAAGCTTGATGTCGTAACTCCAAGCGCCCAGTTGACCAGATCCAGCTCCTTGGACGGCGTTATAGCTCATTCGGGAATAACGTTAGGGCAGATGGGCGACAAGTAACTTTACCAGGTAGGTATAGCTTACCTTAGGTAATCCGTGATGGTGACTAAGCAACCTGATATCTGCGTTGGAGATTCACGACCAACAAACCAATTGCCAAAAAGTTCGTATATCATTCGCTCTGCAAACTCATGAGAGCGTTAGCAATATGCGTAGAGTCAAGATCTTCTCCGGCTCCTCCCATCCTCTACTGGTCGAGTCAATCTGCGAGCGTCTCGGTACTCAGCCTGCGGCCTGTGAGCTCAAGAAATTCAGCAATGGGGAAACCAGCGTCAGCATCGGCACGTCGATCCGGGACCAGGACGTCTTCATTGTGCAAAGCGGCAGTAGCAGGATCAACGACAACGTAGTGGAGCTCTTGATCATGATCTCGGCCTGCAAAGGAGGGTCCGCCAAATCCATCACCGGTCAGTCCAGCGGGCGACCTAAACTTCCTCGCTGACCTCTTTAGCCGTTATGCCGTACGTATACCTATTCTTGATCTTCACGTTTTCAGAGATTGAAGCTGAGCCGCATCAAAGATATTTCCCATACTCACGTCAATCGAAGAAGAAGTCTCATCGTGGGGCGATTACGGCTCGGATGCTCGCCAACCTCCTCTCCGTAGCTGGCATACAGCATGTCATTACGGTCGATCTTCATGTGCGTCTCTCGTTGGGTTTTCTGCAACCGCTAACATCACCAGGCGTCTCAAATGCAAGGCTTCTTCGGCAAGCCGGTTGACAATCTCCACGCCGAACCGTTGATTGCCCGGTGGATAAGGACCCATGTCCCTGGCTGGAAGGAAGCGGTTGTCGTCAGTAAGAATCCTGGCGGAACGAAACGGGTGACTTCCCTAGCCGACGCCCTGAAGCTTAATTTCGGCATCGTCACTACGGACCGGCGAAGACCTAACATGAGCGGGAGTATGATCCTTGATAGTGCTCTTCTACGGGAAAGTCTGGGAGCGGACGGTGCATGCGATACGGACCATACGACTGCTGCGGAATTGGCTTCAGAGACACAGATTGATCCTATGGGTACCGATGAGAATGTGAGGCCGCGCCGGAAGCCTTCACAAAGACTACGATTACAGACAGGTGGCAGCTCTCAGTCTTCATCAGTCCCACTCCGCCCGACAAACGGCTACCCCGGCTCCAGTCCGCTTGTACAGTCCACACGCGTAGAGTCAACATCTCCTCCCAGGCCGCGCAGTCGACCTGCAGAAGATACTAACAGTGTCACTGCGGCTCATCCCTTCAGTACTCCAGAAGAATCCTCCGCGGACGAGTATACTGACGAGCGAGCACGGGAGGTCATTACCGGGCGTCTCGTCCAAGGACACATAGTCGATGACGACTATCCATCACCCGCGTTATCAACCATGTCGGCCTCTATTGCGACGTTGCCGGGGGATCGCGTGACCTCGGCACATACAGACGAGGCAGACCCGATGATGTCATCGTTCATATCGACCGTATCGTCATTCCAGCCCGAAGGTGCGTTAGGCGGGCCCATCGACGCAGCCGATTCTTCAGACGAGGAAGAAGAAGGATACAAGAATCCGGAGCTCGAGCAGACCATTACTCTGGTGGGCAACGTCAGGGGCAAGACAGTTTTCATCATGGACGACATGATCGACAAAGCCGGATCCTGGATCGCAGCCGCCGAAACTGTGGTGAAGAGGGGAGGGGCCAAGAAGGTATACTGCATCGCTACGCACGGTCTCTTCGGCAACGACTCGCTCGAGGAGATGGAGGAGTGTGAATGTATCGACAACATCGTCGTCACGAACTCCTTCCCCATCCCTCCCGAGAAGGTGGCGGCATCCAAGAAATTGGTGGTCCTGGACCTCTCTCTCCTGTTATCCGAGGCGATTCGGCGCAATCATTATGGCGAGAGCATCTCGCAGCTGTTCCAGCACTTTGATGACTGATAGCATGTTCACTGTACGGCATCCTTCCGAGTCCACCGGTTGCATTAGATTGGCGTTTTCGCGATTGCAGTTTGCGTAGCAGTGGCGCTTGGCGTTCCGACGTTACCTTGTCTAAAGAAAGATGCGATTTCATCCGCAGCTCTTGGGCTTTCTCCCGAAGTCTCCCGTTCCTGCCGTTTCTCATGGTCATTTCCACCCAGCGACGCAGAACCTTTGGGGTACTGCAAGGGCTGCTTTCTGATCCCGAAAGTCGTCCTTAACGGAGCGTTGGCAGATGCAAACACATTGACGGCTCGAGGCACCGCTTCCTGACTCTGCTTCGATCTCTGGGAGTTCTTCCGAGATCGGTGGAAGCGGTGCTAGAGAAGGTGTCGAACATGCGGACAACGTGGCTCCGTGTTGTACAGATTACGGCGAGAATGTCGATGGAACATGTCCGATCAAATATGCAGAGGCATGAGTACCTATACTCTGTTGTCCACACATTACAAGGCCAGCTGCCTCCATTACAACTGATAGCTGATTCATCATATGCTCGTTGAACCTGATGGATTGCTCCGATACCACCTCTTGGGGCCTGTGTGTGTGGTGTGTCATATCTTCCTGTCCGAGTAAGCAGCGATTTGAGGCCTTTGCTCTGTAGCAGGGTCCGATCGTTTGAGCAGGCCCTTGTCCAGCCATCAGGCTGAAGGAATCCGGGAGACAGTACCGGTACGAAGTAAGGTAAGGTAACTTCGTATGTAAAGGACTGGCAACGTACTTGCATCGTTCCAATCCCGGACCGAAGCAGCCGGCACCGGTGGGGGCTTGAAACAAGGCCATGCCATGCTATGTATGCCATGTGGCAACAATGGCGCAGCCTACCGATATGCACGCAGACCCGAGAATATATCAGACCTGTCAGGTAACATTTCCAATTCTCATTTCTCATATCTCTGAGCCGTGTGATTGCTCATAAGGTACGTGTACAAGGTAACGTTAGTACGGAGAATAACCCGGACCGATCAATCATCTTAGGTAAGCATAGGCTGTGTAAGGTAGGTACCTTACGACCTACCTTACTTCGAGCGCCACAAATCGACCGATCAGTACGGCATTGAAGATCCTCCTTTCCAACGAGCCTTTTGCACTGCAATCCAGATCGGTGGAAGATGGCCTGGACCTTGACCCTGACCCTGACATCCTTGGGAAGTTACCGATTCAGGCTGTCGGGTCCCTTACCATGGACCCGGAAACGCACCGCTGCAGTAGCGTACGACCTCGAGGTCTAAATAGGTAAGGTGTTCTTCTAACTGAGCGCCACCAGACTAACTGGATGGGGAGGAGATCACTTAAGCCTCACCGGATGGCACCCTTCGGCTTCTTCTTCAATTACCTAATCTGTACAATTACCTTACGCATAAAACAAATAATACCTTAGGTACTCTGCACCTTACCTTGACTTATGCGCACCTCACCTTTCTTTCCGACATCTGCCACTTCCCACTTCCCACTTCCGACATCACCCGACTCGTTCTGCTGCAGAGCGCGAAACTGCGGGGGAGGGGTATACCTGACAGATAACGTAAGGTACCTAAGGTACAGGTATAGGGTAGGGTATACCTTACCTCAGGTAACCTGACGTATAGGGGTAATTTTTAATGTCCCGGCATACGGTAGAGGAACGTCACCATATTAGGTAAGGTAAGGTACCAAAAGGACCTACCTAGGATTACCACGTTATCAGAGATCTTCACTGACAGGCGCATCAAACGTTACAGGGGAGGTACGAGGTACCTTACAGATGTACAACCATGTACTGTACAATCTCATCGTACTTGTAGTGGAAATTCTTACATCTTACATGGACGACTTGCTCTCAACCCGGTCTTGATTACTATTTCTTCCACCTTGATCGATCCGGTCTATGTACATTGCCAGCGAAGCAGATCAAATCAGATCATCCGTCGCCAAAGGAGGAGGAAAGAAGGAAGAAGGAAGCAAGTACCTTCATGTACGAAGTACTCAGTATCAGCGACGGTGGACACTTGCCTGGAGGCTAACTCAGCCATCTCAGCCATCATATCACATTAATTGCAGATTACACTTGCACTTGCACTTGCACTTGCACTACTTTGACTTTCACCTTCCACTTTACCCTCATTGCCGGTACTGCATCTAACGCTTACGCTTCTTCAAGCCGGAAGCGGCTAAGATCATGTTTAGTCTCTATCAATTTCACCACCATGTATCAGAGTACTGTCCTCCAACCGTACCTACTCCCTCTATTGCCCTCCGCATCCATATCCTGGTTCCTCTTACTCACCACCTTGACTTCTCGCTTCCTATTCTATCTTCCATCCTTCTCATCCTTCACTCATTCTTCTCCCGAGAGAAGGGTTGGAAATGCGCCTGCCAGCCAAGAAGAAAAACCTCTTCTTTTCTCATTTCTCTTATTGCCTTTCTGCACCGCAAAGCTTCCCATCTGGACTGGAGGACCTCGAGCCGATATCCCCCACAGATGACTTTCGTCGGAGGATGATGGGAGCTTGAGGGGACGTCAGGCGCGAAGCTCTGACCACTCTGCCGCTCTCTCCATATAAGGAGCGGAAGACCTCAGGCCTTTAGGACCTTTCCCCACGTTCGCTCACACATAGAAACGGTATATCGTTGCTCTAAGTTCAACGGAGTCGGTACACGCAAGACTTCTTGATCTGCTTCGAACCTTTGTTGTTCTGCTCTACCTCTCTACCTTTGAACCTATCTTTCTGGCTCTACCCATATTCTCTCTCTCTCTCTCTCTCTCTCGTTCTCTCTGTCTCAGCCCTAGCCACCGGCCAATCGTCGAACTACAGCGACCCTACCACTCCCCCACCTCCGTAAGAGCCCCCTCCCCTCGCACGTCGACGCCAAGATCCGCCCCGCTAACCCCATCCCCACAGACCGTCTCACCAGCAACCCTCGACACGTCAGCCTCCCCCTCCCCCCCGTGCCCTCCGACCCGTCGACCCGGATGGCAAACCCAGGCCAATGCAGCCACTCCTTCCAGATCATCAAGTCCGACACCTCGCTGATCCTGTGGAACTGCGGCATCTGCCAGTCCGGCCCGCACTGGTTCATCTTCGAGTGCAACTACTGCAAGCTCAAGACCTGCCGGCCCTGTACCTACAAGGCGTAGACACAGGACCTTCTATCGTCTCGGGCTCTCCTCGTCACGCGCTTGAAATTATACGTTGCCCATTGGCGAGGCGAGACCTAGGGGACGTGTTCGCCGAAGAAGGAACGAATGACGTCGCTCTTTACACTTCCTCGTCCCGAGCGCAGCGTGGTCGGTCGAGAGCCGTTCACGTAGCTTTTCTGACCGGTTTCCATCCGCCACCAGAGCATCTGTCGACTTCTCCCAATACCCCCGACCACGCAGCAACAACGCCTAACACCAGTATCAAACCCCGACTACCCTCGCTCCACATCCACTCCAGTTCAAACCTATCCATCGACCCGCGACCCCAAAAGCGCAACCCATTCACCACCGTGCAATGCAGCACGTCGTCCGGCGGGCAGTGCAACCTCTCCCCTCCTCACCCAATTCACGGAGAAGAAAAAAAATCACGCTTAACCATGACGAAAACCCCAGGTCGCGGCTATTGGTCGGCAAAAACCAACGACCAAAAAACTTCCTCCACCATCCCCGAAATGGACGTAGGTACTTCACTTACAGCACTCGAAACGTGGTGAAACTGGCAAATTGTGGGGACTACTGTTGTCGTTGAGTGTTTCGTTTCATGCGGCGACAGGGGTGCGGCGGCATGCGCCCCGCCCGTTATTGAACGTCGATCCCTGCACACACACACACTCACACTACCGCGTTCACGACGTGCGTTCGAGCTTAGCCGAGTGGCTGTGCATCAAAATTGAGAGGGAAAAATTTCTGAAAAATCAAAGAGGGAAGGGAATTGGTTGCGTTGCGCTTGGGAGAGGACTTTGGTTTGGTTTGGGCTTGGGCTTGGGATTGGGCTTGACGTGGGCTTGATACGGGCGTTTACATTTGCATGGGCTTGAGCTTTTGCGGGCGAGGTCAGGAAAAGTCAGGAAGAAGGGAAGGGAGCTGTTTGCGGCCAAGTCTGCCGTGGTATTCATTTTCGATGCTACTTTGAGATATCCCCAGTAGGAAGCTACTTGCATTGTATGTAAAATTCCAAGTTACCTAGACTCAAGTTAGGAGTTTCGTGGACCCCATGGGGTTAGATACCTGATCTGATCAACTCAAGGCCTTGATGCCGCTAACGAGATCTTTCGTGCCGTGTTGCTAGTCTAACAGATAGCTATCTAGAACACGCGTGACACGTTCTCCTCGTATATCACCACCCTTGCCAACGGTAGTTTTTAATTATTATTGACCTTACACTAACCTGCGTGTCGTACGAAAGGGTTAACAAGCTGCCTGTAAGGCGGCGAGGGTTATTGTTTGTCAAGTCGGGCAGGCATTCACGTCGACGCCATACCTTCGAGAGCGGAGAAAGGGAGATGGAGAAAGTAGCGTAGGCCACACGACTCCAGTCAGGTGTGCCGAAAGCAAACGGCACGCGGACTCGAAGGAGGGGAAGACTTGTATCCTCCACGGCGCACAGTCGTCGGTTCGCGTGGTAAATCGCTGCTGTATCACACGAGCAACGGCTACCCTCCCGCTGCCGGCCACGGAGCGGGCCGCGACGGGGACCCACGAGCAAGCAAGCAAGCAGCTGCCAAGCGTTGACGTGTTCGTCCGCCCACAGGCAAGGGTCGGTGTGGCGGGGTAGGACGACTGTGTGTGCCTTTTCATTGAGGGTTGGGGTTTGGTCAGCCGACTTGTTCACGGACCGTAAGCATCAGGCTCATGAAATCCCCGCGATGAAGGGATGGGGTCGTGCCAGGGCTCGATCCGTTCAGACAACCTGGTTTTTGCGCGGGCTCGAGCAGGTCCGCCAGACCGGAAAGGGATATAGACCTGATGGGGATTTGGGGAAATGTCTCTGCCGTTGACTTGTGTTTGGCAGCGGGGGTGCCGGAGAAGCAGTGGTGCGCGTTGTGCGAGTCGGGTAAGAGAGATATACAATGTGGTGTTCTGGGCGGATGAAGCTATTCTTTCAGGAATGTAAGTCCTAATCGAAACATGGCGTTTTCTAAGCTCGGTTTGACAGGTGGACGGACGGAGCATCGGAAAATATGCTCGCCAGTTGTGTGCGATGCTAAGGGGTATCATCATTGATCGTTCGGCATCCGCATGTGCCGCACGAGGCCATTGGCATTACTAGGTTCAACCAGATGTACGAATTGCTCCAAGTAATGGTAAAGGCGACGTTGTGGGAGCGCTAATGAAGATTGTCGGGTGTAGTCGCGTTGAGGGGATATTAGGATCAGGCGCTTGGGTCGCATGATGTCTTCAACAAATAGTCCGGACAGATTTCGTCCTCATTTGAGTAATAGAGTTTTCACCAGACAGAGTCAATATGCAATTGGGTGGCGGCGCTTCGACGCTCCATGGGACGAGCAACTTGCTGGTGGTGGAGTGCTTGCCGGCATATGAGGATGTGCCCTGGTGGAAAAGCGCGTCGGACGTATAGCTCTGTACTCCAGGTGACAGATAATTCTCCAGGTGACATAGCCGGCCGAGATTCGATATCACCCTATAACTTTCTCAGCTTCGTGCATCTTAGACTTCGATAGTACTTGTTGAAAACTTGTATTGACTTTCAGAACGTCCCGCATGCTTCATAGCACTCGTATCAATTAGTCTTCAATGTGTTGGGCAAACGGTTGTTGTATCCTTGTCCTGGTAAGCTCCTAGCGACTGCAGATATTCCCTTAACGTTACTCATGTTGAGTTTGTACCACCACCAGTTGTGCTCATAGCAGGGCCGACAATTTCAAGTCACTTGCAGACAGGTGAACCCTTCCATTAAGGCTTCGCTGTGCTGACCCGTGCGAGACCCGTCAGCCATGTGCTGTTCAGTGGGTTGTTCGCTTGCGTACCAGCATTAGGACGTCGATTTCGCTACTCCATGTGTTCCTGCAAAGTCACCCTCTGACAGTAGCATTAGTCACGAAGCTAGATGTTAATCGATCTGGAGTGCAGCTGCAGGTGGTCAGCCGCGCCACCAGTGACACGACATGAGCTGACCGTCGCGTTCCTCGTGTAACACTGATAGCGAATTTTGCCCTAGTTGGGCAGGAAGGGATCCAGAAAAGGTGACATTGTATGCTGGTAGCAATCTCAGACTGAAACACGAGGCCAACGTCTTGACAGCTGCGAAAGGCTCAATCGAGAGCGCAGGAGATGCGAGCAAACAGTTGACTGCACGATGGCACCTGGCTTCAACGGCATGGTTTCCCGCCAGCTCCCCATCAAATCCATCGACTGGAGCAGACAGTCCTTCGGACTGCAAGAAGCTGAAAGAAGCAACGAAGAAAATTCTGAGAAAGTATAGCAGATCATCACCGATGTGGCAACCCAGCCATACAAGAGTCCTTCAAGCTCCTCCCGCAGGTTCATCTCTACCGCACAGCCCGAAATGGAATGAGAAAAGTCCTAGGTACAAGGAAATACACTGCTTCACGGCTCACCAACTCATAGCTGTTAATCAAGACTGAAGCGCAATGCGAAGACGTGATCTCCGAATAGAAATGATCGCAGAAGTATCTAGTCATTGACAAAGATGGCAAAGGAAGTCTCCTTAGTGCCTTCGAGATTGAGCTAAGAATCTGCGGGAAGTTCGGGGTTTGGCAAGGTTCCCTGATATGATCGTCGACAGAGCGCGTTGCCGATGTTACAGACGTATAGTTGCTCCTTCGAAACGTACACTTCGAGCTGGAAAGCCAAGGGTATGTTTGGATTCGTCCAACCAAGCCCCGAATGAGATTAGTAGGCTTGGTACTGAGAGTAGGTCGATTTCCTCCTCCGGTCTTAAAGCTTTGTCAAAGAGGTTAGCAACATGTACCAAATAGGCCAGCTAGGTGTCAGCCAGGCTTAAGAAAACCACAGTCTAGCGTTGCAACAAGGTTCCGGAGAATGCACTGAGGGAACAGGCACTGAGAAATCTCCACAGATGATCCTTGGAAACGCACTCGAGAGGATCACATTGCTGCAGTCTGCAATAGCATGCATGGAGGTCCAGTGATGGTGTCCTCAGAAAACCATGGTTGTAGCGCCACTGGAGCACCTGAAGACTCCGTGATGCTAAGAGCAACCAGCGTCCTGGAAGATTCTTGTACCCATCCCACCTCCAAGCTTGGGGCTTTGGCTGCTGGATCCTGGCCCAGTCAATGACACATTCTACGGTATCGGCGTAGACGATCAAGACCTAGCACGAATGAGACAAGAGCTCATAATTGATTTTCACGTCTGGTTCTGAACGAGGAGAACAGTAACAGTAACCGACGTGGATGGCCCCATGCTGAAATTCCGGATTGAAAAGGGGATAGGAACGAAGCTTAGCTAAGCGCCGCCTTCAGAGCCGCCAAGCCAACCTTGGAAAGCGAAGCCACTAAGTTAAAGCATGGACAATAATGGACCAATCATGAGCCAAGTCCCCTTCAGGCTTCAGTACCGTAAGCGCCGAGCACCACATGGCTGACCACGGATCTTGCCCAGATTCTTTAGTATCATTGGAGAAGAGCAATGGGCTCCTGCAAGGCCACCGATGTTCTTCAATCATCTTCAATAATTCTTACCGCTGTGTGTCTGCTCACCGAGCAATTTTCGCAAATGGGTGGATGTCTAGAGAACTGAGCAATGGGGTTGGCTATATGGGAGAGGACATTCGCAAAGTTGATCCTGTGTTCTCTATTCTGTCTTTAATTCTGTCTTCGATTCTGTCTCTTGACCATTCTCAGTCGACGTCGCTGCGCGATATTGCTTCACAGCTGAGCTGTCCTGTTCTCCTATTCTTCTTCTTGTCTCAGTCGACTCATTTTACTTCCTGCAAAACTATTTGAATATAATCCTCGAGAGTAGCAACCAAGAGTCTTTAATACAAATATGTCTCCTACTACCACTCTCCAGCTATTCCCTTCGACCAACCCCTACAAAGACGGACCGAAGCGGAAAGGGAGCCGTCGCTATCCGGTAAAACCTCAATCGACTGAGGCGATAGTCGAGAAAGTCAAAACAGCGAACAATGGCGCCAAAGCTGTTGTCATCCAGATTGTTGAGGATAGCAGAACAACCTCCCCCATTCCAAGCCCGCCAAAAGCTCATGTAGCCGAACGGTCCCGATCAAACACCCCTACGAGCCAGCTCTGTGAACGTCGAGGGGCTGCATCACCGGCTCCCCTACGTGCGGCCTCTCCAGCGGACTCCTTCAATCGATCCACTCACTCGACGTCTCCCACTCTCGTCCGAAGTGACAGCGTCGCTTCGACGACCGATACTCGATCCCCACTGATGCGATCCATTTTCCCACGATATAACCCTAATCTTCCGCTCTCGCAGCAGCGGTACCATCCAAATCCCGCGAATGCAAGCCCGAACAATCTACCGCGAGAGGTAATCAGTAAAGCGGAGTACTCTCCCCCACTATACTCTCCCGGAAGTGCGGGCGCCATGGGAAGGGAAGGAAGGGCGGAGATGCCAAAAACGACACGGTCAGGGGACGCATCTCGAACAACAATGGTGAACTATTCAACGATTGGGGAACTCGGAAGCCTGTGGGAAGCCGCGAACGGCCAAAGTAGCGACAAGGCACCCGAATGCATCAAAATGCAGATAAGCCGGTAAACCAAAGCCCTAACCTAACTCTTGATCCACCATATTGACAAAGTCCAGAGCACCAGTCACGAAATCCTCCCAAGAGTCCTGGGTCCTCGGCCCATCTGGCACCCAGCCCTTCTACGACCTCCAAGCCCACACCGCCTCCGAACTCACAATCCGCCGACACCACCCGCACAAACCTAACACTATCGTTCCAATCGCTGTGCTCGACCTCGAACAATCCACCCGACACCTCCCACCCGTAGACGGCCTCATCACGCTCATCTTCCCCAAACTCGCCGCCCTAATGGCAATGGACCAAGCAACCACCACGGCACCCAAACACAACCTCCCACAGTCCGACCGCGAAGCACTCACCTCCGAAGCCATCGCCCGAGCCGCGGAGAAAGAGGGCTGCCAACTCCGCCGGGACGCCGACTCAGGCACCTATCAACTCATCCACCCGACCCTCGCCCCCGACGGTTCTTCGCAAATATTCCCCATCATCGTCGACGGCACCGCTGGCTCGACGACCTCCACTCCCACAACCAGCACCGCAAATGCAACCATCACTCTCCTCTCACCCACAGACACCACCTACCCCCTCGTCTCCCTCGACTTCCCCTCGCACACCCTAACCATCAATGCTCGCGCCCTTGTCTCCGCCTACCCTTCCTCCCTCTACCTCGTCGACGTCGCCGTCACCGCCGTCCTGACCGTCGCCCTGGTCGAGAGTCGCAGCCACCACCGCTCCTCCGCTCTCCAGAGCCCGGCGCCAACCATGACTTTTTCCCCCCCTCCCACCGTCGCGGAGATGGAGGAGGGCCGCACAAAGGGCGAAGCGGCCGGATCGCTGCTGGAGAAACATGCGGGCGACAAGAAGGAATTGCCGCGGATGACGAGAGGCGCGTTGCGGGTTCTGGATACGGCGTTTCGGATCGTCGTATGGGCATTGGGGTTGCTGGTGGAGTTGTTGGCTAGCGTCGTTTTGACTGTTAGTGCGTGTGCGCAGAGGGCTTAGCTCGAATCTCGTTTTACGGTTGGTGTAGGATTATCGTCGACGGTGCCGATCGGCATCGTCTATCCGTCCACGTCCTGCAGTCTTTCCAGGTTCGGTCGGTCGGGGCCAAGGCGTCGCGGAATGCCGACGTGTTCTTGGCTACCGTAAATGTCGATAGAAGCCTAACACTCACTCGGTCAATGCACGAATCGATGAGATTTCGTCTCCAGTATTTCTCTCGAAGCTGCAAGCCAGCCATCCGTTCTCGTGACTGATTGACTGACCCAATCCATATCATACGCCCGTGCACCCCTCTCGCACAGTCCCAAGAAAGCGCGGCGTGCCTCCTCTCCCCTTTTCTCCCTTCACCTCCACTCCCCATTCCGCCACTGTCCCTCGGCCTGTCGTCCATCCCTATCCCGAACCTCTACCTTCACGTTTCATCTATCCCCAACCCCACCCCCGAAAAACCCCCCAGCGGCCCTAACCGTCTCCACGCACCTCCCAACCACCACCACCACCTCACCATCCACCTTCTCCCTCCCTCACCCCGCTCCTTTGCCATCCCAGTTCGACCTCTACTCTACGACATCCCATCACACCACACCGCACCGCACCCTCCACGTCTGGGTAACCCTAACCCTAACTCTCGTGCCTCCATGTTCCTGCCTGCCTGTTTCTCCGCTCCCTGAGCGTCTCCCCTTCCGGAAAGAAAGAAGGAAAAGGAAGAGGACTAGCAGGCAGGAGCGAGGGTAACGGATGGGTGGTTTGAAGTGCGGTTGCTTGGCGGTGGGGGGTGGTGGAGATGTGATGGGTGGGGGTAGGGGACATGGAAGGGCAATGGAAGGAAGAGAAGGAGAGAAGGAGGGTGGGGTAGAGAAGGGATTGGGAAGGGGTGAAGTTAGAGCAGTGAGTGGGGGAAGGCGAGAAGGACGGGACGGGAAAGGATACGGAAAACACGAGAAGACCGGTAATGGATACGAGGGTCGACGAGCAGTGGAGGCGCGGATCAGATATCAGCATGATGCGCGCACGAATGTTGTGCATAATTCTCAATTCCTTAAAATCAATAATCTGTTTCGAGAATCGAGGGGTGGAAGGTTACAGAATATGACACGACATAACACGACATTGTCTCGCCATCCTACACCGTATCCGAACCCAAACCGTGACAGACACAAGACACAAGCTCCGTAAAACAAAGCAGACTCAACCCTTCGCCTCAACCGTCGTCTCAATCGTCGTCGGCGCCACGACCTTCAAATTCCCCTCCTCAATCTCCTTCTGCAAGCGATCGAGCCTCGACCCCTCCGGCACGCCCTTCCACGCCGGCCGCCCACTATCAAACACGGTATCCATCTCCTCGAGCGTCTTGCCCTTCGTCTCGGGCGCAGTCAAGAACATATGGACGAAAGCGGCACCGTTGAAGGCGGCAAAGACCATGTACATCTTCCAATTGATGCTCCACAGCAGCGGCGGGACGGCGAAGGCGAGGGCGCAGTTCCAGGCCCAGTTGGACGCGGTGGAGAGGGAGACGGCCTTGGCGCGGATCTGGGACGGGAAGATCTCGGACGGGTAGGTCCAGGAGGTGGGGCCCCAGGTGACGGCGAAGGTGCAGACGAAGAGGTAGGACATGGCTACGACGGCCTTGGACACGCTCGGGTGCCCGACGAGTGCCCACGAGATGGCGCCCAGGCTGGGGTCGCGGTTGGGGCTGCCGTAGGTGCCTTCGAGCCCGCCGACGATGAAGAGGAGCGTCATCATCCCGAGGGAGCCGAGGAGGAGGGACGGCCGACGGCCCCAGCGGTCGAGGTAGAGGATCGCGGGCAGGGTGAGTGCCACGTTGAGGATGTATTGGATCGAGGCGGTCAGGAGCGGGTCGCCGATTCCGGCTGCTTGCATGACGTAGACCTAGACGGATGAGACCGTGATTTATGCGGCGATGGGAGGGGTAAGCTTACGATATAGTACATCATGACGTTCATCCCACAAAGTTGAGACCACATCTGAATCGACATTCCAAGTATGACACGCTTAAGCATGCGAGGCTCGACCAGAGCACTGAACGAACTGACCGCCTCTTCACGCTCGAAGCGCAAAGCCTCCTCGATCTCTTGGTATTCGGCGAGAACCTTGGGATGGTTGACATCACCGTGACCGTGAAGCGAAGCCAGAACGCGGAGTGCTTCTTCCCACCGATCCTTGCTGGCGAGCCAACGTGGCGACTTGGGGAAGAAGAACATGCCCGCCAACAGGATAGCGGCAGGAACCATCTGGACGCCCCACGGGATGCGGAAGGCCGCCGTACCTTGGTTCGGGTTGGTGGGTCCACCGCCGGTGAAGGAAGCGCCGTACTGGATGAAGTACTGGATGAGAATACCCCACGTGATGGCCCATTGTTGGAGGGAAACCACACGGCCGCGAATCTCTTTGGGAGCGATTTCGGCCTGGTAGACGGGCACGACGGCCGATGCGATCCCGACACAGATACCGGCAACGATCCGACCGACGACCAGCAGCGCAACACCGTTCGCAGCAGTTTGTAGACTACATGACTGTGAGACTTTGGGTATTACTTTGTCTTCGAGCTACTCACATGGACCCGATGATCCAAATCACCGCAGCAATCTGGATAGCAGTCTTACGACTCAACCTATCGGCAATGAAGGACGAGGCAAGCGCACCGACGAGGGAACCGGCGGGCATGGCGGCTGTGATTCCACCTTGACGCGAGCCGCCGTCGACGTGGAAGTAGTTGGTATAAGCCATGGTGCCAAGGACGCCGGACATTGAGGAGATGTCGAAGCCGAAGAGACCACCACCTACATCACGTCGTTAGCATCACCACTTCAAACAATTTTGGTGTACTGTGACTGAATGAGCTTACCGATGGCGGCGAAGGCGCAAATAACGTAGACATTGCTAACTTGATACATCGTGAGTACGGTTCGGCAGCTCACAGCCACCCGGTCAGTGTTCGTACTCGACAGCAATCTAGATGATAGATGGGAAGCACGGCGAAGTAAAGGAAGAGTGAGAGTGAGAGAGGAGAGCAGCAAAGGAAAAGGACGGCTGGAGCGCAGGGCGGGGTTCAGGGTGAAGATCTTATATCAACCCATGACCATACTACTGGAAGTGAATGGTACTGGGCTCAAGCAACTGCTTCGGACAGGACCCAATGATAGCGCACCATTCCATCCCGTACTACGGAGCTCTTGCAGGCCAGACCTTGAAGGTCGCACGAACAATGCAGTAAGGTAAGCAAGCAGTAAGCAGACGTTGGAAAGGACTGGAAGTCGGGGTCAGATAGATGACCTGACCATGACCATGATTCGAATATAGCTTGCGGAGCGAGCTAGCTGATTCAGTGAAAGTGAAAGCTTGTCCTCCCCGGACTTCGTAAGGTACTGATATTCTACTCCAATTGTATACCAAACTGTCGAGTAAAGATGAAGAGGGTGGGAGAAAGGGCAGGCAGGTCAGCCTCGCGGTGCCGTACGCTTACTGTATGTGTACTGGAGCTGTACGGAGGTGGTGTTTGTGTTCGATGGCCATTGGTTGATAGCTGCACGACATCCGGCAAGCCAAGTGCAATTGGCTCATCTTGTTGGGGTGCACCACCTCGATTGGAAGAATGTTGCATGGACGGAGACGGTAGGCTGCGGGGACAGGAAGAAGGAAAGTCGCAGGATAGACTCGAGAGCTGAAAGCCATGCATCACTAAAATAAGCCACACCCGAACGATTTCTGCAAGTGTCACGATATCAGAAGGGACCAAATGAAGTCGGTTGGGATGAAGGGCATATCGCGACTCATGCTCAGACTGACGGCCTGCAAGGACCCATTCAATCGGAACGTTCGACGCAGCGCAGCAAAGCTGTCACTTTGATACTTGACTATGAGCACTGAACGACACACCTTCCTTACCGGTTCTAGACGCATAAACTCCACTTTCTGGGCCCCCTGGGCCCTCTACGGATACGAGTACATACGGTAGTCCATGTTGGCCCCACATTCACGTTGCATATCACCGTTGCAAGCGGCCGACCAGAGGTAACATCAAAACAACATCGCACAGACAATGATAATTGGTTTTTGATGGATCAAGAAATTGCAACCACACATGTCAGATGGTCTCACTAATACCTTGAATGGTCTTGACAGAGATTATCAAAAGACCATTCAACCTTTTGAAACTTCTCAAGATCAACTGAGGTATAAAACCTTGACATTCTCATTAGAACACTAAATACATTTCATAAACTTAGACAATAATGAGTAAATGAACAGCACAATGAATTTTAAATATATCTTTAATATATTCTCAATGTATTTTCATCCTCATCATCAAAATGACATCCACATCTAATGTAATAACTCATTCATTCAAAACATTTCACATTTCAGCAGCAATAAACTGAGAAGAAAATTCACAGTCTGAAATAATAAATAAGAACAATATATTTGAAGATGATCAGTATTATGAGAAGTGTGTTGTGCAAGAAAAAAAGATGAATAATAATAAATATATTTATAATGCATTTCTAATATATTTAACATTCTCAGATTCATAAAGTTTCTCAAGCTAACTTTATCTTTCTGATTTCTTAAAGAGAAGATAGTCTTTCAGTAAAGACTATACTGTTAATAGAAATATTATCAGAATATTCTTATACTTTTACAGATAAAATAATATATATTGTCAATATTTAGACAATTTCACAGAGTGATGTAAAGCATCTGATTAAGAATGTAAATAAAGTGAAGAGAGACAGAACAATACATTGTAAATATATTTGAGATTGTTTTTGAATTCATGATTAATATATTTTGACAGATACAATACTGTCATTGAACAATCTTCAATTAAATGAGTTCAAGATCTGACTATCTCAACACAGTCTGTACTTAATTAAGTTATTAATGTATAAATATAAAAATTTATCAATATTTTACATCTTAATTGAGATCTCTTTATCATACAGCTGTATCTGAAGATGACTGAAAGAATATTGCTAGAGAGTGTAGACAATATTATTAAAAGAATGAAGAAAGAAGATAAATAATTATAAAATAAGTTTTTTAATACATTTTGAATGCATTTTTAACATATTATAACTTCTATCTTTCTGTTCTTAAGCAGTTTTGTTAGGGCAATGCTTGTCAGAATTAAACATCATGATGTACATCTTAATTTTGACAATCACAGCAGAAGATAATGTGTTCTATATATATATGTAATATATTTCTAATATATTACAGACTGTGTCAAGACTGCCTATTTATTTTGTGAATTGTTACAGTCAGATCATGAGAATTGAAAAGAGCACTACTTTAAAAGAGTATTTAATTCAGTTAAATTGAATACACAGTATCTGCTCAGTCTTTTTGAGCAAGATTATTAAGAATAACATGAGAAATGTATTGTAGTTGAATAGAATTCAACAAGATGCACAATATGTAATGAGTTTGAAGAGAATGAATACATAATTTAATTTTAATGTATTATTAATTAATTAGACATTGATCATTCTTAAGAGACTGAAACACTTCAATAACTATTATGCAATGTAATCTTCAACATTCTGATTTCTTAAGACTTAGTAGCATGTTTATTTGTAATAACTACATTACAAGAAATTCATTGACATTCTTCATTATCTTTAAATAAGACATCACTTCAATTGATAAAGAGTGTCTTGAAAGTTATTAAATAAATATACTCATCATTACTTACTTAAAATAAGTGAGAATACATTTTTAATGTGTTTGTAATGCATCTTTAACTTATTATAACTCAGTTTCTCAAAAGTTCTGCTCTTAAAGTGTTTTGTCATTCTCATTAAGAAAAATATATTAATGACTTACATTAAAGCTTCAATAATATAAACAGATGTACTGCTTTAATTTAGAAACAACATCTTCTGAATTATTCTGATGAATAAGAGTTTCAAGAAGTTTTAAGAGAATTTCTTTTAAAACATAAAGAACAAGAAGAAGATCAATACATTTAAGATATATATCATAAATTACTCAATTTTATGATAACTTGTTTCTTTCAACAGCAAGCAGAAATCTTGTATTAACTGAAATTTATTGAGATTGATATGACTTTCAAAAGATATAAGATCAAAAATCTCAATGAGATTGTCTTTATGACATATCTATAAGCTTAAGACAAAGATAAGAAATATATTTCTAATTTATTTGAGATACATTAACAACTATTTAGTTATGATTCTCACTTGTGTCTTTGTCACACAAGAAATCACTGTCATGTATAAAAAAATGTTTCAGAAAGTCTTTTCACTTATGTCTTTATGATTAAAACATAATGTGCATTGAAAACATATTCATAATGATGATATTGCTGCAGTAACAATGAATATAAATTTAAAACAATGCAGTGATGAATTTAACAATTCTGAACTAATCTTGAATGCATCTTTAATGCATTTAAAATAAATTTAGAGTTAAGTCAATATCTGTAGTCAATTGATTCTGAGCAATGATCATGACAATGACATAATAAACATACAGTTATATATTGTATTGTTCACTTCAAGAAAGAAATAAATAAAGCAGCAGAAACAAATCATTATTCTGATTCAGTTCATATGTAAATGTTTAAACTGCTTCACTGTCAGTCACAAAGTGACTACTATAAGCTGTTAAAGCTTCTAAATAATGAGAATTCATTATAAATATATCTGAAATTCATTTTTAATAAATTCAATCAACTTAACATCATTCTTCAGTACTGACAGCATCTGCAACTGAACTGCTTACAAAAGTCTTGCATATATTGCAAGTAAAATCAACAAACACTGTTCACTCATAAACAATGATATTTTTAACAGCATTTGAAATCATACAAATACAGTTAAAACAACACATTTTAAGAGTAATGCATTAGAAAGATAATTATTCTTGCTTTTAACAATACTTTAATAAGTAATAAAATTCTAATGTATTTCTAATATATCAATCACATATTGATTATATATCACATTCAGTGATTAGACTCTCAATCAGACAGATGTACAGCAGTTAAAGTAGTTTAATCTGTATAATCTTTGTTATTTCTATCATTAAACATCACTGACTCAAAGGTTTTGAGAAGTAGAAGTCAGAGAAGATAAAATTTCATAAATATATTAGATATATGTTTTGAATACATTACTAATACATTATTCAGCTCACAAGCAAAAGAATTAAGAGTCATTAAGCTTTAGAATTAGAACTTCATCAATAATTAAAGATGATGAGATTATTTCTGAAGAGAATTTTACATAAATGTCTTCATTAGAATTTAGAAGAGACAGAAAAACAAAATTAAGTTTTTTAAGACAATCTTCTTCTAATAGATCTAGATCATCTGTTGATGAATTGTAAATATTAAGAAAAAAAGCTTTTATTAATCTTTAACAACAATCTTTATAAGATTGTTTGCTTAAAGCAGAAATTCAAGAGAAATAAGCAAAGTCTGTAGAGATAAGAGCAAGAACAGAGTAAATGAAGTTGAAGAATATTCAACTTTGACAGTAATTGTAGAAGCAAAATGATAGTCAAAATGAATAACTCATTTCTAATACATTTCAGAAATATTAAAAATACATTCTTCTCTCTTTTAAAATGTCATTCATTACATTGTTAATACATAATGTCTAATGTGTAATACATCTTAAATACATTCATTATACATTCATTGACAATGTTCTTATCTGTAAACTCACAAGTCTCTTATCTATAAGAGACTGATGAGTAAGATATGTAACAATGTGAGACACTATGTTATGACAGCTATTTAATGAAGTTTCAATGTTAAAGTCTTATATTGATGAAGATTAACAATTAAGAAACTTAAAAGATTTGTATGTAAAGACTGTCTATATAGTACTTTGCTTATCAATTATTGTATAAGAAGTTCAGCTATAATTCAGTATAAATACATAATGATATCATAACAATTGTCTTCTCTTCTATATGCTGATTCTTCAGCACATTAATGTATCACTGACATTATAGATATGTTGTGATTCTGTGAAATCAGATCAGCAAGATGTAAGTAATGATTCACTTAACATTTTTATGTATTTTACTTATTGTCTATCTCAGCTAGACTGATGATCTTGTGCAATACTTTAAGTTTGTCACATTTGAATAGATGATGATTCAGATTTGTTTGACAGTAAATAACATACAAAATATAAGTGAAATTAACTTTTCTTTGTTTTCAAATTGATTAAATTGATAATCTCTTTGTTCAGTCACAATATATAAGAAACTCTTTCTCATATACAATTTACATTCATTTCATCTTCAACATCTTAATATATCAAAGTCATAGCAACTTCATATCTTTGAATGATGCTTTTCTCTCATAACACTGTATAAACAGCATGATAGCAAAAGTGTAGCAACAGTAACATCATAATTATTAAGAAAAATAAGAGATATTAGATATATAACTCACAATAGCTGTGGCTAAAAGTGTGGTGCTCACTTTTGACAGGTTATGAGCCTGAGTTAGTATAATGGTATTGAACATGTGTTGGCTGCCTTACCTGTGTAAGCTCAAGGTTATGAGTTCAAACTATGTTGCATGTGCATTCTTTTCACTCATGAGAAGCTGAGTAAGCAACATATGAGTGTGCTGGCTGATTGCGGGTTAGGAGGAGTGTTAGATATATAACTCATGATAGCTGTGGCTAAAAGTGTGGTGCTCACTTTTAACAAGAGAGATATTTTCTCTGCTGTGTCTTTCATCAAGAATTCAGTGAGATTGTCAGTAATTTTCATGCATATAGCATTCAAGACATCAATACATTCTAACAATGTTGCAGTCTAAGAAATGCACTCATATAAATATAAAGAAACACAATAAGAAATCTTTGAGTTCTTATTACTCTCATCATCAGATACTGTTCATCAACACAATCTCAAACATTGATAAGTTAATAAACTTATCAGAATTAATCTTAAAGATCAAGTCTGTGAAAGCTAAGTCAGTTAAGAATGCAATGAATACTGTAAGTAACATCATTAACATACTTACTTTGCTGAAATGAAATGCAGAAACAGAACACAGCAAAGAAGAATACTGAGCATGATGAACATGAGTATCTTAAGATAAATCTGTTAACAAAATGTCTACATAACAATGATGAGGTGCACACTCTGAATTATGTTATTGTGCAGAAAAGACAGCAGCAGAGATTCTGTCATTATATATAGATGCAGTTATATTTACTCAATCTTTCTAATGATGAAATGCTGTCTTTTTACATCTTATCTTCACTTTCTCAAGCTGCAGATAAGTCATTATTGACAAATTTGATTGAAAATGCTTGCTCAGTGATCATCACTGCATTGTTAACATCACAGAACATTATTTTTAGAGCACAATTAACTTATAAGAAACTCATTACTCAGAAGAGTGTCAAGTCTGAAATTATAATCAGCAAATATCTCTCTGCTTTACATCATATATCACATTTCTCTTTCACAGTAGTGTCATTACACACATTGCACCTCAATTTTGTTTTTATCTCAATTCTCAGAGATGTTGTCACTTCATAATGTCATATTCTTGATGATTTCTCTATCTTCTTATTTGCTCACACTGACATCATCTTGATGTCACATCATAATCATTACATTAACAACAAGTTAAATTCTTTCTGTTGTCTCTGCTGTTCAAAACATATCAGCAACAACATCAGTCAATGTAACATTGTTGAGAATCAGAATTGTGACTATTGCAAGACACTTTAAAAGCTATACAACTCAGTTTAATAAAAAGTTTCTTGTCATCTTGTAATGCACTAATGATAACAGATCTCTGCATTCTTTAACTGTCAAATTAACAACTTGCATACACTTGCTAACTATGTTGTCATTATAACAGTTAATGATGTCTGTCAATCTCAGCTTCAGCATTATCTTAATTGTATACAGACATCATTTATTAAGCATGTCATTATTTACATCACTCATGTTATGAGACATCACAGCAGTCATTGCAAGTCTGTAAAGATTTATGATCTGTTGCTGCTCATGATTTAAGAGCAGTAAGTGATCACTGTAGTATAAATATTTATGTTAAATATCTTTTACTTTATAATTTGTTCTCTTAATTCTCTTATGCTTTACTGTCATCATCATATAATTTACTTCACTTCAAGTATGAGCTTCTCTTTCTTCAATTAAATAACAACATTTTAAAACACTCTTATAACTTAATGCTGTAACTCAGTCACTTTAACAGCAACTATAACACTGATAAGCAGTTACTGTTCTTATCTTTTGCTTCTGATAGCAATGCAGATGCAGAGATTGTTAGATATATAACTTATGATAGCTATGCTATTAGTGTGGTGCCATCTTTTGACAGGTTATGAGCTCAGGTTGATGTAATAGTATTGAATATGTGTTGGCTGCCTTACTTACATAAGCTTAAGGTTATGAGTTCAAACTATATTGTGTATGCATTCTTTCTGCCTGTGAGAAGCTGAGTAAGCAACATATGAGTGTGCTGACTGATTGTGGGTTAGAGAGAGTGTTAGATATATAACTTATAATAGCTGTGGCTAAAAGTGTGGTGCTCACTTTTAACAGAGATGACAAAATGATTTAATAGCATTTTGCTGATGTGTTGATTGTGTTTTGACTTTGCTTCTTTCAGATAATATTATGTAGAATATTTTCAATAAAAGGTTTTAATTTTTTAAATCTCATTTATGCTTGCACTTTCTCTCTGTTCTTGTGTTGTATTTTTGTTACAACACTTCTGCATCTCTCATATTCTTTACTTAAAATCACTCATTATATTCTGTTAAGTACTCTACTCACTTAACTTCATATTATAACTGTTCTTTTCTTTATCTCTTACTTAAGATCTCTTTGATCTTGTATTCTTTCTCATTGTTTATGAGATCTGAGAAGAGCAGTTCTGATGAAGAATTATTGTTTAAATGACATTTATAAAACTTTAAATATGAAACATAAAATACATTATGAATTCTGTAGTGAGCAGATAGAGTCAGTCAGTATGCTTGTTTATTAATAAGATTGATAATTTAAAAAGACTCAATAAATTTATGCAACAATTTCTTACTTAATCTGTGTTACTTTAAGTTCTTAATGAACAATAGCATCAGATTGCTAACATTGTAGCTTTTTTAAACATGATTTTTGTCAAAATACTTGACTTGCACTTTCACAGTGACTTATCATCACTTTATCATTGTAATACAGATTTTCTTTATTTACTGCACTCAATCTTTTGCTGCTGACATCTTCTCTTTATAAATGTTGTTCTCAACATATTGAGCAATTCTTAAGTAATAGCTCATTAATGTCTTAAATGATGTTTAACTAATTGTTGTATATTTTCTGTTTGCATACACAAACTCTGTCATTAACAGAAAGAACACTCAGTTATCTTATTCTTTACAACAATAACAATGTAGATAGTATTCTAAAATTTGATTTTGTCTTTTAGTTTAATCATCAGTTTATAAGTAAAAGATGATGCTTAATCTTTACTTCATTTAAAGTTAATAACAGAATTTAAATCAATATGCACTGATAAAGATTGATTCTCAGTCTGAGACAATATCTCTAAGTTCTTCATAGCAACATATGATCTGTTCAATATATATGTCAGCTAACTTGATCACAGTGAGTTTTTTAGTAACAGAAATATATTGAGTCATCTTTGTAAGATAATTCACAATTATCAGTATGAAGTCATAAACATCAGTCTCTTATCTGCTAGACAGCAAGTCAGTGATTATGTTCATTGTTATTTTCTCTTATGATTAAGTAGATAATGACAATGACTGTAATTTATCATATAAATGATGTCTTGATACTTGAATTCTTAGGCATACAGCACACAAAGCAACATATTCTTAAACATCATTTATTATATTGACTCAATAATACTTTCTAAACAGCAGATTGATTGTTCTGTCTACTTTATAATGTTCTGTTAAAACATCATTATAATGCAGCTTTATGAGCTCATTCTTGACAGCTTTGTCAGATAATATGTATATTTTATTTTTGTAATAAAGTAATTCAGTAAAATTAAACATTCATGAACTGTCATCAGTATCTTAATAACTGCAATTATTCTGTAATTTCAAGTCTTGTTGCATCTTTACTGTTAGAACATCAGTGTTCTGCAAGAGATGAATAAGTTTAAGAAAAAATGATTGCTTCTCATTATATATCATTTTGCTGTTAATCACTTTCTGAATCAACATACATAAAATGAACTGTTTGCAATCAATAATTTTAGCAATAAAGTTAAGCAGCTTTTCTGCTATGTTATGTATAGATAAACTAAATATATAATCATTATTCTTTAATTTATTTCTAAATGAAGACTTTCTAAATCTCTCATTAACTTGTTCTTAACAGTCATGATCTTCAGTCTAAGTGCTTAATTGATATTCTTTTGATAAAATGATCAGTATAATTTGCAGATTTAAGCTTTAAGTGTTGATCTGATTAACTAAAGCAGTAATGCTTGATTTTAACTTTTAAAATAGTGTAATTAGCTTTCATTGCAATGTTAACAGCAATCTATTTATGTTCTTCTCAACTTTATAGTCAGAGTACCTCAACAGCACATTAGTGAGATTTGTTTTCTTTAATTAGTGTGTAATTATAAAATCATAAGCAGCTAGCTTCATAACTCAGTGTGTTTGTCTTCTATTTAATGATTTCACATTCATAAATTCTTGTAGATTATTGTGATTCATGAGTATCTCAATGAGATAATGATTACTCTTAAGATAGTGTTGTCAGTGTTTAAATGCCTTCATAATTGTCAACAATTCTTGATTATGAGTTTCATAGCATGTTTTGACTGAGTTTAACTTTCTTAATTAGAAGACAACAGAATGTCATTGAGCATCTGTCTGAAGCTGTGAGTAAATATTCATTAACTTAACTATTAAGACATCAGTTTCAATCTAAGCTCTTAACTTTGAGTTAAAGTGTGTCAAAATAGATGCTTATATAAAGATGTTGTAAAACTTATAAAACACTTACATTATCATTTATAATCACTTAAATGCATCTATCTTCTTGCTGTTCTTGCTGTCTTTTAACAGATCAATTAAAGAAGCAGTGATCTTAAAATAGCTCTGTATAAAGCAATGATAAAAGTTTGCAAACTCTAAAAATATTTATATCTCACAGTAGCTTCTAGATACTGATCATTTCTTTATGATTTTAACTCATTGTTGATTCATCAAAACATCAGTAGTGAAGATAATGAACTTAAGAAATTTCATCTATATAGTATGAAAAGTGCACTTCTTTAGATTTGCATACAATTTAAATCATCAAAGTTGCTTCAGAATTTGTTTTACATGACTCTGATGTTCTTCTAAAGAACTGAAATAGATCAAGATATCATTTAAATATATTATACAAAAAATATTGACTAACTCAGTTAATGCTCAGTTAATATAGACTTGAAAAGTTATTGAGGCATTAATCAGTTTAAATGATATGATTATGTACTTAAAATGATCATAACATGTGCAAAATATAGTCTTTTACTTGTTGTCTTTCTTGATTCTGATGCAGTGATAAGCATTCTTAAGATCTAGTTTAATAAACATCTTGACTTCACTTAAATGATTAAATGTCTTGCTAATCAGCAGCAGAGAATGACAGTTCTTAATAATAATCTTGTTAAGATCTCTGTAGTCAACATATAGATGTAAGCTCTCTTCATTTTTTAAAATAAACAGAACTGATGCTTCTGCAGAACTGACAGAATGTTGTATTTATTTCTTTGTTAAGATATTATCTAAATATTCTTTAAGCACTTGTAGCTCTGTTTTTGACAAATTGTAAAGTGAATCATAAAATGATTTATGTCTCTCTGTCTTTATGACATGATCATAATCTTAATGAGATGATAATTTGCTGACATTTTCTTCAGAGAACACATTCACATATTTGTTATATTGTTAAGATAGTGTCAGCATTTCATCAACAACATATATAGCAGTTGTTGATGAGTCTGACTTAGACATCATTAACAATGTATAAACAGTAAGTTGATTTTGAATATTGTTGACAAATGCTTTAGACTCATCAATAGTCAGAGACATTTATTTTATTTTATAGTGTCATGTGTATAAGTCACAATCAATATAAATGCATTGTCATTTCAGATTTAAAAGATTAAAGATGAGTTCAGATTCATTCTTATTTAAGATATAGAATAACTGCTCTTTAGTTTACTTTTATTCTTAATTGTCAGTAAGTCTATGCTTCATTAAATATGTATTATAGCAATAGACAAATTGTTCTCTCAGAAGCTTTAATCTTGAGAGTTCTGCATTAACTTATGTCAATTAATAAGTGACAGCATATTGCTGAGACATTACATTAATCTTTACTGCAGTGTTCAACAGTATACTGATAGAAACTCAATTAAATTTAATTCAGACTTAATTTTTCTTTATAATGCTAGATTTCTTTATGATCTCTAATTTAATTTTTGTCACTGAAGTATAGTCAACAAGACTCTGTCTTTTTTTGTCTTGACTGCATTAATCTTAATGTAATTAAGATTTTTCAGAAGACTTCTACAGTTCTTTGTGAAATGATCTGATCTTTCACAGTTATAGCAGTTATTCTTCTTAACATCAGTCTCAAAACAGAGTTTGTCTACATTATTATGATGACTTAATTTTGTAATCTCAGAGTTAAGACAATTGTTCTGCTGTAACTTTGCTGTCTAAGTGAAAGAATGTAAACAGTACTCATAAATTTTCTTAATGATGTGACTTTAAATCATACAATTATCTGTAAATTACTGATTAATCTCTAGTCTAGCAGTCAGAGCTATTAGACTTTTTCTTGTCTTTAAGAAATCTTAATAATTGATTAAAGCTGTTTAAATCTCTGATCAGAGTTTCATAAAGAGATAATTTATTCTTTATTTCTTTATGTAACTTAAGAGCTGATCTTTCAGCATGTTAAGATATGTTGTAAAAACTTAAATTGATTAAATAGATTTCTGTATAACTTTTAAGTATTTCTGTACTGTGCTAAGTCTGCAGTTCATTAAGTTCTTAACAAGATTGAGCAGAAACTCTGAAAAGAATATTTATAATTTGTTATTCAGAAATTCATTTTCATTAATGTGATGAAATTATGCATCTTAAGATTCTTCTGCTAAGAACTGCATAACAAAGAGAATTTTATTGTAATTATTAAAGAAGTTTTTAGAGATCAAGCAGAATGCTGTCATAGCACTGTGTATAAACTTAATATATTTATGAATAAACTTTTTATTATATATGAACAAGTTCTTTAGCTGTTGTGTCTGTTTTGCTGAAAATGTATACACAACTTTAAATGCATGTTGCTTTGTCAAATTTAAAGAGCTAATGAAAGCATAAGAAGATTCTGTATGCAGTTTTCTCTCAGATGAGACTTAAAAGTCTTTATTTCTCAAAGATTCATCAATCTTGTTATGCATGTTAAATGCTTATGATTCACAATTAATTTTCATGAATCATCATCTTTTCTTGTTATTGATCTGTCTAATTTCAATTAGACAGATCTGTTCATCTAAACATCAATTCTTCTTCTCTGCAATCTGAATAACAGTCTGAATCTCTGCAGATTTTTATTTTTTAAAGATCATTTAAGTCTTCATACAATCAAAAAATAACTCTATCTCATTTTGCTGACTTTTAATCTGCATATTGCAATGTAATGAATTGTCATTCTTTAAAAAGATAAAGTTATTAAAATTGTAAACTCATGAGCCTCTTATCTATAAGAGGCTGATGAGTAAGATATGTAACAATGTGAGACACTATGTTATGATAGCTATTTGATGAAGTTCTGATGTTAAGATCTTATATTGATGAAGATTAACAATTAAAAAACTTAAAAGATTTATATGTAAAGGCTGTCTATATAGTACTTTGCTTATCAATTGTTGCATAAGAAGTTCAGCTATGGTTTGATATGAGTGCATAGTGATATTATGACATCATCACAACTTTAAATGATTAAAAGTGCATCAGAAATAGATTCATTAACTGTTTACAATTTATTTGAAATGCATCTGAACTCTATATCTTCATAATGTTGAGTTGAGAAACATTCTAAGAAATGTATATATATAATTTATTAAAATACTTATTAAATATATATAATTGATCTCTTATA
>JAABUY010000359.1_pt1 | contig 84916 bp, 90 predicted proteins | sample 5560271 | NCBI WGS metagenome assembly JAABUY01 (sample SAMN10711886, study PRJNA513374) | rock metagenome | isolation source: Antarctica rocks | place: Antarctica: Victoria Land, University Valley | reverse complement strand
CGGTGGGCGCGCTGGAGGAGCGGTTTTGGAGGGTGTTGGTGGCGGGGTTGGGGGTGGAGGGGGAGGTGGGGGTTGAGGCGTTGGGGGGCAGGAGGGAGGAGAGGAGGACGTGGGGGAGGTTGAGGGAGGTGTTGGCGGGGAGGTTTCGGGAGAGGACGAGGAGGGAGTGGGAGGGGGTGTTTGTGGGGTCGGATGCTTGTTGTACGCCTGTGTTGGAGCAGGAGGAGTTGGAGAGGGAGGGGTATGAGCAGAGGGCTGTTGTGACGTTGAGGGATACGCCGGCGCTGAAGATTGAGCGGGATGATGGCGGTTGGGTGGGGAGGGGGTTGAGTCCGGGGGAGGGTGGGGAGAGGACGTTGGAGGAGTGGATGGGGTGGAAGAGGGGTAGAGATTATTGCGTGGAGAATGGTGGGTTGGTTAAGGTCGAGACGGCGAAGTTGTGATTCCAGGTTGTGAATGTTGGAACACGCCTCTCTGTACGAAACAACAGCATCCCTCCGAGATATGTCGATAACAAATATCGCCATGTGAAGGTAGCCAGCACCTCCGAGATCAGATATCCGCCCCGTTGAAGGAGCCACACACTCTTCACGCTCACGCGGATTGCGGCATCCAAATCCACTATTTTCTCACCCGCCATCTTCACGCCCTTGACCCGATTCGCCACCTTCTGAGGCGCAACATCCCTCGTAAAGCCGGACTACCAAGCTTCGGCATGACGTCGATCGAGAACGGTGAAACCCACAATCATCCGTGGCACCTCGGAATATACTTGCTCGCCGCCGCCCGATCGTTGGAGAACTGCTCGGGCGTCTCGCGGGTTGACGACGCCGATGGATGCGACTGGTTTGACGGCCTTGGCGTCTTTGCGGATCGTCTCGCCGATCTCTCTGTATACCTTTGCCTGTCTTTTTCCGACGTCAGTGAGATGAGGATGGAACCGGCGTTCATCTGGGATATGGAGGGCAGTAGTTCATGGTAGTTGACGTCGAAGGAGTGGAAGGAGTCGCAGTCGCCGCTAGTGCGGGTGCGGATGCCGATGTTCTTGCGCTTGTCAGTAACACATTGCTGGAATCCAGCTCTTGGTTTTGATTGTTCGGTAGTTGGTTGGAGAGTTCGTCCTGTGGGGAATGGCTAGACGATCACGAAGGACACCACAGGCCCGTGCGTATAAGCATGTTATTTATCCTCTTCGAGGCTATCATCATGAGACGGGAAGAAAGTATAGTGGAGAGGAGGTTGCAGAGACTGTTCTTCTGCAACCTGGGAATGGTAATCAGGAAACGCTATGCGGAGTATCAATGTACACGCTCAAAGTACGCGTTCGGAGAATCAACAAGAGGGGAATGCTGTGAAAAGGTAGGGTGGGTATTCTTGGGGCGTTGAAGTGCATGCCAGAGATAGAGGAACGTGTTGATGCGGGGAGGTCTGAAAAGGTGCTTTGGAAACAAGGGTCTCGTGCGATCAGAGCTTCTCGAACAAAGACATGATGCCAAAGAAGACCAAACATAATGATATCATCCCAAACTATGACTTTCCACCGTTGCCAAGGTTGACGTGTACTAGAGGTGGACCTCTAACGCCGTCATCGTCTTCGTCCATCTCATCCAGTTCTTCAGGATGGCTGCTCCACGTTAGTAACCACTGCATCATGGTAGAGACAGAATCCACCTACGCAAGCAAGCCCTTAACATCCTTCATCTCATAATGCTTCTTCCTCATCTCCTCAAACTTCCTATGCTTCTCCCTCTCTTCCGCGCTCCACCCGACATTCTCACCATGCCCACCGAGCCCGTCCTCCGCCGGATCGACCACGACCTGCTTGTCCCCTTTCACGCTTCCCGATCGCGAAACCCGGCTCTCGCCATCGAGTGACTCCGGGATCGCCTCCTCCGGCTCTCCGAGCTCGAGCCCGGGAATCTCATCCTCCTTAGTCCTCGACCTCCCCCCTCCGACCCTATCCAGCTCATCCACGACCAAATCATCGGCATCCAGAGTCCGCATCTCCGCCTCGTCTTCCTCCGGTTCGTAGCGCTTGGCGTAGGGTGTCTTCGGCTCGTCGATCTTCATCGTGCTGCTCTTCTCCTGCTCCGTCAGGTATAGATTGGCCTCGTCCCACTTGAGCCGGGGGTTGCTGTCATCCTCTGGGCTGGCACCATGCCCGCCGTTGGTCGACTGCCGTCGGGACGCCGAGGCTCGAGCGTTCGAAGAGCTCCGACGGTGGCCGGCGTTCTGGAGCGTGTTTTGGAGTGTGATGTCCTTTTCCGAGAGGCCGCGGTCGAGCTCGGGTCTTCCGGCTGGGGCTGAGGCTGACTGCGTCAAGGGGACTTCTTGGGTAGGAGAGATCTGGCTGGCCGACACATTCCGGTATGAGTTCTTGAGTATACCTACAGATGGGTGTTAACGGCTTCTGAATGACAGGCTACTCATAAGTGGTAGCATACCTTTCGGCCGTTGAGGGACTTCGGCACTGCGGATTAATGTCGGAGTGTGCTGTGTCATGATGTATTGATATTGGATTGTTGTATTGACGCAGAAGAGGACTTTGATGTCTTGACACGTATGACACGTGCTAAGGGAAAAGCGGATTCAGTGCTTAGAGCGACGATGAGCATGAGCTTGGCAGGATCGAGCAGGGCCGGAATGGACAATAGATATGCAAAAGCCGGGTTTGAAGCTGAAGAAAGCTGTGTCAGCAATGAGAGTTCGATAGCGGGCTCTGGTTGTTCGCCGTTTCTGTAGAATGGTCCGTATGTACCTTGTACTCTGTAGGCGCATGCTTATGTCAGATGCTCTATTACGCGGTAGCCGCACAGATGATGAATACCTCATGAAAAGAAAGCTTCACCCCACCATGCAAAAATGCTTGGTTTGACGCTTGATCCCCTTTCTTCTATGTACTTGTATGTTCCGGCCCTCTCAGCTGTTCTAAGAGTCAGAGTCCTGCACGAAAAGATGCTGCCGGGAACCCAACCGGCTGCGAAGCCGTCTTACCGCACGCACAGCCAACTAGGTACATGACGAGTACATGTGCATTGCATCTTTCAGCCCTCCACGATCCTTTCGGCGCTAGGTTCGGTGTGTGGTTCGTGAGACAGTTGGTCAGTCGGTGTACAAGTAAAAGCGAGCTCGTGCTGTGGTAGATGGAGGTGTGGTGTGTGGAGGCTGCAGCAACTAGACTCCGGGCTGCTGCGGCAGGGTCTTTAGGTGGGATTTTACGAGGTTGATGACTTTGGTGACTTGGTTCTTTGCATCAGGGTCCTACAGGCATGGACGACCGCGTCATGTATAATGTGCTCAGGAACAACAAGCCCTACAGACTTCGTGCGCATTGCGTCGTATATCTGAAGTGGCTGATCCAGTGCTCTTTCTGGATTTCGCCCGGACGCCACTGCGTGTTGATGCATGGCAATACTAACAAAGAAGGTCACCTCGAGGGCAGCTGCAGCTGTGGCACCGTGAAAACCTGGTAACGGACGAACGAGCAGGTCATCGAAAGCTTCTTCGAAAGTGTGGTTGGATCTGCCTTCCTTCAGCTTGATAATACTTCGTGGCCATAGCAGAGAATTGTATAACTCTAGTTGGATTGCAGACGTCTGCATAATGCAGCCACCAACGAAGATAGTATGACATGATGGCGTATGTTTACTCAGATAGCCTCCAGACCATACTCCGAGGCCGAGTACATAAACGCCACCCTTGAACCGCTGGAAACATAGCCCACCAACGCCAAATAAAGAAGGACCTTTCCTGGATACACCTGTACTCCGGAAACTGGACGCTCAGGATCTAATAAAACTTGTAGATCGATATAGAGGCCGAGTCGTAGGTGAGGTTACGGAATTGCATTCAATTCGTCTCGGTGGCGGAGATATTGCTTTGCGAGCTTGTCCCCACCATTTGCCGATAATTCCATCCAGTGAATTGCCACACACATGGTTTGCGGATCGGATCTGGTCGGGTCCTCGATCCTTCTGTACATCATCTCCGCCTTGAACGTATCTCGTGGCATCGTCAGGGGCAACATGATCCGGGGCAGAAGTTCGGGATGGGTCAAGTAGAAGATGGCGAGTTCCCGTTCGGCAACAGGATCGCCCTCTTTCGCGGTGATCATCCACATTCGTCCCGCATCCTCCATACCGTACCGTGCGAGTCCCTCGATGTCGTCTTCCTGGATTGGTCGGATCTGACTGCGTTTGTTGGTGTGGTAAGCGACCACTCCGTCCGCAATCTCGACCATAGTCCGGCAAATCTCTTGCTTGAGGCCCAGCGCGGCCAGACCAATGTCCCAGAATGCCTTGCCTCGCTCGGTCTTGTCCAGTATATCGGCTGGAACAAAGGCAGCGATATACTGAAGATCGCGGAATATGGTTCTCGGACGTATCTCGCTGTTTCGGAGTAGATCTTGCATCATGTCCACCACATCATCCGTGCTTGGCATTCTCCTCGTAGCCGACGAGCTCCGAAGTGGTGCCGACCTCTCAGCTGAGACTATGGTGTTAAACCTCCTCTCTTCACAGTTTGCGATTACTTCTTCCAACCTGGTCGCCTTGGTCATCGGGATATTCACGCCTCGAGTGCCCGATCGGGACATAGGGGTGGACGAAGGTATAACTGTCTCGGATGCTCTCGAGATCTTGGGGGCGTTTGTTTTGGCTTTACGCTGCGATGTTATAGAAACAATAATAAGACGCTCCAGATCGTACAACGCCTGTAGCTTGCTCATTGGGTTGGGATGGGTCGAGAATATGCTGAGCAAACGGCGGTAAGCTGTCTCGTATGAGAACTGGTTTTCCTCACTGCGCGTGGAGGTCTGGTCATTGCTCATTGCGGGATCAGATAGGTTGAGATGAGATCCTTGCTCCGCTCTGAAGGCCATGTCAGAGTTCGTATCTTGCGAGGTTTCCGACGGCCTTGTTGTGGAGCTTGAACTCGACCGACGTCTTTCTTCTGGCGTCGTCTGGTCATGTTCAACACTGGCGCTACCGCTTGTTCGGGGACTCAATAGCTCTGGCTTGCCTTTTCCAGCGTTGACCCAACTTCTGAGCATACAGTCTCGGCCCAGGTCACCAGAAAACCAGGCATCAGTCTCACTTCCACGACACCATAGAATTGTGCCAAGGTCGCTCAAGAGCAAGCTCGTTAACTGTTGCTTTAGCGCTAAAAGAAAGGTACCCTTCTTTTGTCCGGTATGGTTTGCCACCTCGGAGATGTTGCGATCGTTTGTGGACGGTGCAGTAGCAGGTCGTGACCTTGAACCAGAGTCAAGCGCTCTTTCTTGCGTTTCAAAAGGTGACCAGAAAGTGGTGGACGAATCATTGCCTAGCACCGGACTACCGCTCCCAAAATAGTCCTGAAAGTCTGCTCGGTGAGTGGCATCACTGTCTCTGGATGTATTCCATCTAGCTGACCGAAAGCTATGCTGCGACGTGTTCCGACCGTACACGGCATAGATACCTTGACCGGGACGGGAGTTGAAGCTATGACCTTGGGATTTGGGTCGTGCAAAGGCTGAATCGAAGTCTTGACTTCTAGCTGTGGTAAGAGTAGATATCGACAAGGTACTGTCCTGACGACCGTCGCGGTGCAGGTCCGTTTCCCTGAGATATAGTTCGCTAGACCAAAGAACCGGACCATCAAGCATGTGTTCTCCAACGAGCTTATTGACACATTCTTGTATCTCCAGACAAAATCGGTGAATCCTCTCTTCCCCTTTGCAAAAGTTCTCGACCCCCGACTGCATGAGCCACTTCTGAGTCTTGTCCGCTTGGCCATCAGCAAGTTTATTAGGCCCCCCCTGCTCTCTAGAAGCAGCCATGATTTCAAAGAGCTGGGCTTCAGTGTTACTTGTGAAAGTGCTCGTCGTAGATCGTGGTAAATTCCGGGGTCGTGATGTACTGTGTAGTCTGCTTTGCGATAGGCTTGGTGGCCGTCCCATTCTCTTCAAAGCCCAGACAATGTTCTTGGTCTTCTCGTATGGGGATGAATTTTTAACATCCGCGACATACCACATTTTGTCCCGTAAAGTTCCCACTTCGTTGAACTTCCCCTTCAGGAGCCTTAACTGCCGGATACGCATTTGTCTGAGCCACACAAGCCAAGCCTCCGACGCCTCAATCGCGCCTGCACACTGCCTCAAAGCTTCCCGTGCATCGCGAGAAAAGTATTGCAGCAAAGGCCCATACCTATTCTGGGCAAGAGAGGTGGAGGATAAGCGTCGAAGCTGCTCGAGCGCTGTCCACCAATAATGTGCGGCCAGAAAATCGTACTGGCCTTGACAGCGGTTCAAAGCAAGTATCAACAAAGTCTCGATCGTGAGAGCGGATGTTTTATCAGTCTCCTTAGACACGGTCTCACTTGTCCACTGCTGAATCTCAGATCCTCTGGAGTGCTTTCTAGCTGGTTGGCAACCGTCAGCTGTCAAATCTGAGGTTTGACAGTGGTTGTAGTATGGGTTTTTCGATGCAAACGGTACAGAACGGTGGATACCGGTTGCCCGGGTTGAGATTGGGTGGCGCCGTCCATGGTACATCGCTAGATGATTAGTGAAACCCTCTTCCCTACCCCTGATAGCAAGTTCGTGTGGAAGGTCAAATTGGGTCAGGAGCTTGACGATAGCCTCTTTCAACTCGTGATAGTCCGCTCCAAGACCAAACGGATAGGGACTTTCCTCTTTCCCGCTATCGCTCCCGGAGTATTCCTGTTCAGAGTCTTCGTCATCGTCAACTGCTGCAGACATGTATCTTTCGCATGACAAGCGTGTCCCATCGGCAGAAGCGAAGAGAATAGCCCATTGTTCGGCACAAGGATGACAGGTTCCGCCCAAAACATCAGGTCCCAAAATACGTGACATTTCGGAGCATGCCAATCTCAACTTATGGCCAAGCCCTTGAGATGTCTTGTCCTCATCTTCTGGCTGAACATTGCGGAAATTCTGCCTCAATGGAGTTTTGAGGGTAGAAATAGAATGCTCTACTTGTTGACCCAGAAGGTCAAGGAGCGGCTCGCGTGAAGTTGTATCACTAGTCATAGAAGACCCGCTTGTGCTGAGAACAGACACCGAATCAAATCCACGGTGTGATTGAGAAGCGGGATAGATAGACGAAGACATTGCAGAGACGGATGAGGCGCTAGAACGCGGCCCGGAAGGCTGTATATCCATTTCTGGGTTAAGTGCTGACTGATGGGTCTCAGGAAATAGTGTCTTGACCAACGTGATCAAGTCAGAGGGACAGACTACAATAAAAGGCTGGATGTCTACTGTCTCCTGTGGTGCCGACAGCGACGTTGGTAAGAAAGTCGTTGACAGTGTATTGTTGGACTCAGAGTCCCGGACTTGAGACAAGATATGCTCGACGTGGGTTCGAATCTCCGGCAGTACGGAGACATGCTGTCGCCTAGATGTACGTTTGAGCAGAGTGATCAGACCAAGAATCTGTTAGTTTCTCACCAGTTGGCTGTCAAGTCTAATACTTGCTTTGAGGCCCGAACGCTTATCTCCTTCAACAACGTCTGCCTGACCATCTCGCTGATATGATAGCCTTGCATGATACCATGGCCCTAGGGCGTGTCAGTTGGTTATTTCTGGGTAGGCTACGGCTAGATCGGCCTAACCTCTGGACATATAATGGCATTCGATAAGAACGTAGAAAAGAACCATTTGGACACAATGAAAGTTTCAGCAGTAAGCCGCTTCTTCGGGTCTTTAACCTTGTCTAAGATGGCTCGACTAAGCTCAAAGACCCCAGGTGGAATCGGTGATCCAAAATTTGCATCATCAAGGATCTCAAACAGTCTTCTGAGGGCCATATCAAAGAAATCCTCGAGTGCAATGGCATCCTTGGCACTACGCAACTCTGTTGGACCCGTGGTTCCGGACTGCGGTTCACTGGCTACTTCCAGTAGAGGTGCACTGTCCTGTAGCATCTGTAGTAGATAATGTTCCAGATTGGCTTTAAAGGGCCACTCCTTCATGGCCGCCCAAGCATTAAGGACTGAACAAACTAGCTGCTCGGAGCCACTCTTACCCTCGGTTATAACTCTAGCGCAGGTGGCTGACCAGATCCTCAAACGTTGGAGATCTTCTGAGGAAGCGAAACATGTGTGGAGCAACGCTGAGAGCGGATCATGCCGCTGGAAAGACAGTAGACGTTCTGTTGGAGTAGGAAGAAAGGCCGAGTTGCGGCTGGATCTATGACCAAGCTGCCTGCCGCGTGGCTGGCCAGGCATGACCGAGTCAACCGTATCCAAAACCTGATGGAATGCGGTCAAAGACGCAAGCTCCGAAGGTGATAAACTGGCTACCCGGCTGGCCAAAAAGTCCGGATCGGTCCTGATTTTAGAAAGAAAGCCAAGAAGGTCCTCCTGTATCCAAGTAGGCAATTGATGCATGAATGTAGGGTCCTGTCCTGTGGCCACCGGCGTCTCATGTACCTGTCTGGAAGACATACCAAATTCAAGCTCAGCATGACGCCAAGTCTCCTCACAGGATCTCCGGACATCTTGAACTGCGTTGTAAAGCGAAGCAAACCCTTTCTTGTCATCAGATCGAAAGCTGTCCGCCAGTGACCTAAACGCAAGCTCGTTACAATTCTTCAGACGCGTAAAGAGGGCCACTGAAACAAGACCTTTGTGTAATCTAGTCTGTAGCTGAAGTAAACGCTGCTTCTGATCGGCCTTGAGATGAAGCAAATGTGAGAGCTCAGCAAGTGAGGTCGACGAAGGAATTAACACTGCCGGAGGGACACAGGGATCGGCGTATCGAGAGTCTTGGAGGTGTGTTTGGGCGGTCTGTCTAGCCGGAGTAGACACAGGCAACAATGGCGTTAGGGCGTTTAGCAGCGCAATGTGTTCCTCAACCGGAATCCCGCCTTGTGGGCATATCACTTCCCTAACCTCTCCGGAAGTAGATGCGACAGTTGCAGCGCCCGGAGCTCGAGCTGACCTGTCTTGAGATCCCGCATCGTAATCTGTTGGGGATGGCGTAGGGCCTCTCGAGGACACTTGGGTGATTGTTGGCGAAACAGCTATAGACATTAGCCCAAAATTCCTTATACTGACATCTGCGAGGTAACTTCAAGATCTGCCACAGTTTTCATTCTGCGGCAGCGGCGCCTCAGGCAAGAATGAGAGGAGTGGAATAAGGTCACTATGAGTAAAAGCACGTACGAGGGGAGCAATGCGCCGGCGCCGGTGGAGAATATGACTGATGCGCCTCATCCATGCTGCCTTGAGACGCCTGGCACCTGTCTCAGATCAAGACTGATAAAGCCACAACGTCTTGGCCGAGTTATCGACATCATCGCATGTCGTACAGAGCTTGCGACAGCCCGCGATTGTTGCGGCGAAGAAGGCAATTCAAGCGCGACTTCCTAATGATTCAGAAATGCGCTGGGGCTCTGGATAGAATGATACGCCGCCCGACAGGGTGAAACTGTGAGCGATTGGAAAAGCGCACGACTGGGTGCAAACTGTATCTCAGAACTGGCGCTCCTGGGGACGATAGCGAGGGAGATCAATGTAGGCTTTGCAGAATTTGACCAACGCATTGATGAATCTTGCAGGCCAGCGAGTCCCACGAGACACACCCATCAGGACTCGGGGGACGAATGAACGGCTGCAATGGAGCTGACGTGGTACAGGGATTACCGCACTATACACGACTATGGCCCGACGGAGAGCTTTGACAGGTCAACAACGGACGATGACCAGGCTGGATTAGGCTTCATGCAGGTCCAAGGTGGGGAGGGGCAACGGCAGGGGCAGGGCAGAGATTGAGTGGTGTCGCTGCGAATCGCGACCAAAATCTTCTCGTACGGAAGATGATGCAAAGCGAAATCTATCCTCCATTTTATTGTACTTGTACTGACCCAAATACAACATCAACACTGCGAGACTTGTTCATTTCAAAAGCCTCCCGCACGCGACTAAAGGGCGACTATCCTCCTGTATTCCAACTACCACCGTCAAGAGATGCTCTTTCACATCGTACAATCTCAGATTGTGAATGCTCGCAGTTGCAGTATCTGGAGAGCTTCCCAGTGTTTTGTTTGACATTCTTGTCTGAGGACTCAAACGAACGAATACGTCCTGTTATCTTTCGCTATGATATTGAAGGAGTCCTTCAAAATGATAGAAATGGTACTCATGTGTTGGCTAGTACTGTGTTGACCACTCTCGACTCTATCTTATGGATCGAATCATACCGTGCTATGGCACTGGGACTTGGCTAATCAAACCATTAGAGCGGTCGCCATTCATCCTCCAAGTCATACTGGACTTTGGGCGCGGCACCGGTGTTGAGATACAAGGGGCCGTCGATTCCATGATAGAGACGTACCGGATGGGCCAGGTTTCGATCGGCTCTTTGGACATACCTTCGCCGCATCTGGATATATCTCGTCCGGGGTCTCGTTGTAGTGCTGTTGCAGTGAGGAAGCTGGCTGATAGGCTGCTGATACTTGAATGCACTTCAGGGGCTATGTTTGGCTCTGTTAAATTCAACATTGCCTGGCTCGAGCACCTAAGACTGACGAAGGAATATGCGGTCTGTCGTAGTAGCAAGGCCTTCGCCCAGGAAAGGGATTCCGATGCGTTCGTCTTGAACAAAGCAGGCGAGTTTGTTGGCATACTCGTAGTTAGGACTAAAGACAACACGGGTGCGGCTGATGCCATGACGACTATTCAGGCGGTCATCGATGGCATTTGGTCGATTCGTGAACGAGGGGCGTTCATGCTCATCTACAGAGCCTGATGTATGGAGGGGTTCTCAACCTTTTGACGAACATCAGGTAATGATTATTCGTAATTGGACAGCATATGGTCCTGAGGAACTCCACAGAGCTTGAAAGTTTGTGTCTATAATCGTGTCAATTTTGCGTTCTGATGCGATGGAGTGCTCTAGGATAGAAGACTTGGTGTTCAGTTAGGATCTATAATCATACATCTCAGACTGCTATGACGTCTGACTTCTGTAGAGAAGGAACAACGTTTTCCAAGCGCCGCTGATGTTGAATGCTTAGATGAGGTGGACGGCCAGCCAGTGCGAAATCGTGGAACAGGGAGCTGTGCAAAGAAGGACACAAAGCCAGTAGGACGTAATGAGCATGGAAACCATAAAAAACGTCTTCCCAAGTAACTGACGACAAGAAACTCTTCCGACCGAGGTCATCAACTCCCTACCCGACCTGCTACCCTTCCAGAGACCTACCCTCAAGTCGATCATAATGTCCGGTTTCTCTGACACCGCCCAAGCAACAGTAGAAAAAATGCCTGGCCAGTTCTTATGAAAGCATGAAGTATCCGTCTCCGCAGCCTCCAAATCGCAAGAATCAGCAATGGATGAGCCCACAGTCGGTCCTGACAGAATGCCAGGCCAGTTGTAAGCCTGTTGAGTTGCACTGTCTTTTGGGCGCGTTAAAGTAGAAAGTTCGGAGCGGGTTCTTGAGCTGAGGAATTTGATGGGCTGTGGCTCGAGCTAGTACGCATCGGGACTGGGTCGTGGAATTCACCGTCAGCCTGCCATGAGCGTGGAGCTGTTAACGGCGTGCAGAGAGCAGCTTATATACGACAATGTGGCCAAATTGGCCATACCAGCTTCCCTAGTTATTGCCTAGTCTTCGACAAGTGCTCGCAGACTCAAGTCTGAAGGACCGCCTGCATGGCGTCTGCCGTTTTTTTTCTCGACTTGAAAGGCAAGGTGGGCTTTGCAAGTGCAGCAGGCACAGAGGATGATATGCTGATGGGGATTGTTAGACCCTTCTCGCACGTAACTACAGAGGGGACATTCCTATGTCAGCAGTCGAAAAGTTCCCAGTGTTATTAAGTGAGGCCGAGGAGGAGAGCTCCGCTGTCCCACCATGCTTCTCCGACGAAGGCATCAACGTGTGTTTGTTCAGGCTCAGTGTCTCCTTGTAGACCTCTCGAAGGGGCCGAGGGAGTTCGTTATGGCTAACAAGCTGCCTTCTGTCAGTACCTCTACATCCGGCACAACAACCTCTACCTTCTTGCCCTAACAAAGCGAAATACCAACGCCGCCGAGATACTACTGTTCCTGCATAAGATCGTGGAGGTATTTACAGAGTACTTCAAAGAGCTGGAGGAGGAGAGTATTAGGGATAACTTTGTTATCATCTACGAGCTACTGGACGAGATGATGGACTTTGGATACCCACAGACGACGGAGACCAAGATACTACAGGAGTAGGCAATCTGATGCGCTCAGACGTGAGCCGACCACTAACGTAAGGGATAGATATATCACGCAAGAATCACACAAACTCGAAATCCAGGCCCGGCCTCCGATAGCTGTCACGAATGCCGTCTCTTGGCGTAGCGAAGGTATACGGTATCGCAAGAACGAAGTCTTCCTCGATGTCATAGAATCGCTCAACCTGCTGGTGTCATCCACCGGCAATGTGCTGCGCTCGGAAATCCTTGGCGCCGTGAAGATGAAGTGCTATCTCAGCGGGATGCCAGAGCTCCGATTAGGGCTGAACGACAAAGTGATGTTCGAGACAACGGGGCGAGCGACGAGGGGGAAGGCTATAGAGATGGAGGACGTCAAGTTCCATCAATGTGTCAGGTTGTCGAGGTTTGAGAACGACAGAACAATAAGCTTCATACCCCCGGACGGAGAATTTGAGCTTATGAGCTATCGGTTAAACACGCAAGTCAAACCACTGATCTGGGTGGAGTGTGTCGTGGAATCACACTCAGGATCAAGGATTGAGTACATGTTGAAGGTCCGGATCACTTACCCTCCAAGCCACACTTAAAAGCGCTTGGCAGCTGACTGTTGAACGGAGGGACAGGCAAAAGCACAATTTAAGCGCCGTTCGACAGCCAACAACGTCGAGATCCTCGTGCCAGTACCCGAAGACGCGGACAGCCCACGATTCCGCACCAACATCGGGTCCGTGCACTATGCGCCGGAGAAGTCCGCCATCATCTGGAAGATCAAGCAATTCGGCGGCGGTAAAGAGTTCCTCATGCGCGCCGAACTCGGGCTACCGTCCGTCAAAGGCGACGACGAGCACGGAGGCGGCATGACTGGCGGCTTTGGCGGGAGCATGGGCGGGGCATCGGGAGGCAAGGGCAAGCGGCCAATCAGCGTCAAGTTCGAGATCCCCTACTTTACCACCAGCGGCATACAAGTGCGCTATCTCAAGATAATAGAGCCAAAAGTGAGTCTAGCCCCCTTTCGCTTCTTTCGCCCCTTCTTCAAGCCCCTATGCGGGCACTGGCACCTGGGCGCCAGCGAGCCGCGCAGCGGTCCCGGGAACTCGGTCCTGCTCAGGGAACCCCGGCTCCCGCTGCGCACCACACTTGCAGGCGTCGTGACGCCATATCTTGTTTTTCCGTACGATAGGATGCAGATCGAGTTGCGAACGGACGAGGCTCGAGTGGACGCTGGTCGCTCAATCAGGTTAAAAAGCGCACGGACCGTTGCCGTCATTCTCGCATCCTAACTGGCCGTTTCCGAACTTTATCCATCGCTAACATGCTTGTGACAGTTGCAGTACCCGTCCCTACCCTGGGTCCGATACATTACACAGTCTGGAGATATCGCCGTCCGCTTACCCGATGTGCACTGAAGTGGGGTCCCACAGATCACGATGATTGGTAGTCGTGCAATCTGAGCGATATAGGCGTTGTGCGAATCATAAATGCGGACGGGATGGCAGCTTGCAGAATCCCTTGGGGGCCAGGAACCTTGAACTGACTGCGTTGCATGCGGGTATGATAATGCCATTTGTAGATATTAGAATTTCAGGAATGGAAAGTCAGAAACGAATACGTACACGTGACGAGACAAGCTGGGGTGATGAGCATCCTCTGCCAATTTAGATTCCAAGAGTGGAGGGGCTGGTAAGAAATCGTCGTAGCGAGATCGGAGCGTACAGAAGAAAGAGACTAGACAGATGTTTGAGAAAGGAGAACAGAAGCCATTCATTGCAGTCATCGTCATCATCGTAAACACATTCGGAGTGCGAGTGATCGCTGTAGAACAACAAAGCCGGACAGGGTAGAGCTCCATGTGGCAATCGAAAGCCACCTCAGGGTTCAGGAAAGGCGTCAAATCAAGCAACTGCCAGGGACAGTAAGACAAACACACCATGGTGCCCACTGCCGCCCGCTTCCCTATAGCTCGAGACATACCCTAGTCTAGGCAAAGATGGGGCCACCATAGTACCCTTCCTCAAACGCCCTCAAATGCGCCTCAGAGGACGGAGGGTCCAAGTAGACAGTCACCACCAAACCCCTTTTGTCTTCTCCTATTGGCTGTCCATCAGCAATAATTCCTGACATTTTGTGCAAGCTACTCACGGCCATGATGGAAATTATGCGGAACCCATTGGCCTAGTTTGAAACTGGCAGCTATGGCGTCGGCCATTTGCCCAGGAGGCGCAGAGAATACTCCCAACGCTAGGATCAGGGCGAGGTTTCCCTGGAGCCCGCCTCGTTGATTGTTCACGCCGGTAGCGGAACAGCCGTCCGGAAACAACTGCGGACGCCACGTCAGGTTTGGGCGCTGGATGGCAAGTCTTGTGTTTGGATGCTCGAAGCCCACGCTGGAGACGCTGTTCGGGCAATGCTCGAATGTCAAGGCTTTCCATCCGGGTAACCATGGACTGTCATCGGGCGGCACATCGCAGACATTCCGTTTCGTCGCGTCATATGGCACCACCCAGAACCTGCCGTCGCAGTAGTACATTGTGACCTGCTTGTAGATCTTGCATTCGGCCGGGAAGGGAACCAGGGTTACGGTTGGGATAATGCTCGCATTCCAACGATAGAGCCGTCTAACAGAGCCACTCTTGGACTGCCCACTCATTCTGTCCGGAGGAAACCAGAATCCGCTTTGGTCGTGGTTCTCAAATTCCGTGGGTCGTAGCTCCTCAATCTCGAACAAAAAAGTGGGTGCGGGAGTCTATGAATATAGTCAGCTCCGGAAGAGTCATAGCAGAGTGTACTGACGGCCATCAGAGATCAAGACAGACGGAAAATCAATCAGTGGCTTTTCGAAGCTTGTGGGGTCCCTTGGAAAATAAATTATCGTGTGTTCTCGCCCACTTTTGGTACTGGGACAGCCCCTCAGATGATACAATACGCCGTGCGGAGTAAATGAGGCTCTTCTGGACTGGATCAAGGCCCAACACGTCACGACCCCAACTTCCCGTGTATCTTCGCAAATCGGCTTAGTGACAAACAAGGTCGTGTCACGGGCCAGGGTTGCTGCCCAAGGCACGGTAACAGTAGCCGATAAGTCTTCCGGCCCCTCAAAACCGACTGCTTGGTGTGATCATCATTTTAGTCTCTTAGACGCGTAGCCATCAGTGGCAACTGAGCAGATATGGACGGATACCAGCTCATCCGATTGCGTCTCAAAGAGGGCAAAATGTCTGTTATCAAAAGCTAGAACTCTGGCTATAGGGGCGCGAGAGCAAATGGCTAGATAAAGCCGGCTGAACGGGCTTCGTGTAGGGTCGGGCACCATCGATTAGTTGTAGGTACACCAAGAAAGGAACCGCACCTGTATCGCCCGCCATGCTATGCATGAGGAATATCGCCTATATCCTTGCTTGGTATCGACATGACTTTGTCGATCACGAGCACAAGGCCAGTGGAGGAGCGCGTAGACCCAGCCTAATGCACGCCGACGGCCTGCGGTAGGTCTAGAAGGGCAGAGCGTAAGTCTTCGTTGATTAACGGTGGCTCCAATGGATTGTGTTGCTGTATAACGATACCCGCTTTCGAAACTAGTAATGGACAAGAGTCTCTGTGAGCAGTGTTTGAGCATGCTTTCGATATGGTTCCAACGTAGTTGAAATATTGTCTTGATAGCTTACTATAGTAACGTAAGACAATGACCATTTGACCCGACCTTGAGGCTCAAATCGATTTTCAGCCGCAAGTGTTATAAGATAGCGGCCCAAGATCAATGGAACAGGTTGTAAGACTTGCTGGAGCCCCGGGAGCATGGGCTTACCCGCCCTAGCCAATCCGCAGCCAGAACGCCCTCATGGCTAATAATTCCGTGTGGGCCCCGGACATACAGTTGACAGAAATAAGTTTTGCAATGCTTCAGGCAATGAAAGTGAAGAACAAATTCGAAGAGTTTTAAAAATGAAAGAAGGCATGGCAGGCTTTAAGTAAAGTTGCTCAGACTGCCTCGAGTGATTGACTAACAAGTCGCATTGCAATTAGGACTCTACAGGCGCAGCCGGGCGTGGGTCTGGATGCTACACTGCTTTAGTGTAGTTGCCTCGTTGCCTTGCCGGACACGGTTTGCATTTTATGCACCAAGGAGATCCAGAGGTTCTTGGAGAAACAACCCTAGTCCATGGGCAGAGAACACATGGTATTGGTCGGGGAAGATTGAGTCGACCAGTGATTGGGCATGGTCGCTGACCCCGTTGAGGAAGCGCACCTGTGGCAACGCCGATCTTGAGGTTGTCAACAGACTGATTCCTTATACATCAAGCCGAGATGCATCAGGTCAACCTCCCCAAACTGTGGTATATTTGTGGTATATTGAATCAAGTTGCTATGACGGCGTCCATGGCTCGTTCAAGGCTGGCTCCTTTGCACAAGCTATGCTTGGTCTTTGTATCTTTCCCCAATACGTACACATCACAGCGGACCGGGCAGGATGACTTCCAGGTAGGTATGATAAGGCCTACTGTACGCGCTCTAGGTAGTCGGTTCCTTCTTCTTTCTTCCAGTCAATTGCGAACTGGTTTTTGTCCTGCCACCTTCTTTTGAGTTGCAATGATAGTGCTGCAGGTCAAAAAACCGCAAACGAGAATGAGGGCTGGCACCGTATCGCGCATTCCATCCGTACCCACAACTCCTGCGGTTGAGCAACCCACAAACAGAACGCGTGTACTCATTCATGAGAGCAGAACCGGCGAAGATCAGTTCACTTCTCTTTATACCAGATCTAACATGGTCCTTGTCGGATCAGTATTAAACCATTAGCGCTGGTGACATCGTGAGCACCAGATGTACGACATCACCGAATACAATGGACATTGATGGCTCGTGGGGGACCATCGAGCATGCCCTGAGCAAAACTCATGCAAGTGCAGTGACGGCAACCAATCGTCCGTGCAGATAACGAATGAGGTGGACTCTCGATCGTGGTCTGAGACCAACCCTGACAAGATGAAAGAATATGATCTCCAGTGTACCTGCACTGTGCTGACGCCAATCGTACGCGCGGCGAGGGATTGTCCATGCTCATGTTCGCATTAAGATGAAGACATGGCGGCGAGCCGGCTTTGTGTGTACGTGTTCAATGCGATGGTAGGCTGTCTCAGAGCGTCACGACTGGTCAAAATGGGAGCGATGATGAACAGGAGTTCGGTTGCCAGAGACATGGTACGTGGATCCGGACGCAATTACTCTGCTCACGCAGGTTCAACCATCGTGGTCCAAAGTCTTACTTCATCTAGATGACCAAGCGTGGCGAAGAATGTCGCTGTGCTGACCATGGCCGGCGGATTCAGGCCAGGGAGTGTATTGTCTACCTTCTCCGTACTATCCGGCTAGAGTCTTGGTTGCGAGTGGTGTTGTCGTACCACTTTGGTGAGTGCTCATGTCCCTGCTATGAGGAGCATAATGCTATCAGCAACATAGGACAACCATGAACGAGTTTGAGCACTGAGGTAAGGGACAGAAGGACTTAGTCAAGCATGACTATCTCTGTTCACGTTGACCCACGGCACGCCGGCGTGGAGACTTCGCTCAGCCACAGTGCCCTAAGCACTCAGCATCAACGTCATGTTTGAAGATGGCCCTGATAGCTAGGAATCACAGTCAAGTTGTTCCTGGGTGTCTCGTTGGAGATGCCTTTCCTCAAGGTATGGAGGTCTGTACTAGTGTAAGAGCCTAAACCTTTAATGAAGCAATGGATCGCGGGACGATCATGGGAGGTTTGATGATCAGGAGAGCTCAGGGTGCTTAGTAATCTGAGTTCTATCTTAGGTAGCGTCGCCAAGATTGTGCGATTTTGCTTCAACAACGATTCTGATATCTTTGAATACTCTTGGAATAAATACTGCCTTGACTTGAAGCTCTGGTTCGGTAGATTGGTAAAATCCTACCGTCATTATGGTATCAGTAAAATCAGTACACTCGATTATCCTGGACGCAGGACCCATTATAAAGAACGAGCCTCCAGTCTCGTCTCTGCTCGCACAATCAGAAGCTTTGTTCACTGTTCCGTCTGTTATCACCGAAATTCGGGATGCTACTGCACGTTCTCGTCTAGAGACGACATTGTTACCCTTTTTAACGTTAAAAACCCCTGGAGAACAAAGTGTCAAAGTCATCATGGAATTTGCTCGAAAAACCGGAGATCTTGGTGTATTGAGCAAAGTGGACATTCAGATCCTGGCTTTGGCATATGAGCTTGAATGTGAGAAAAATGGAGGCAATTGGAGGTTGAGAACAGTACCAGGCCAGAAACGAATAAACGGAGCGGCCCCCAGTATGAAACGAGCGGGCTTGTTGAAGGCTGAGGATGAGGCGCCAATTGAGCCAACAGAGTCAGGAGATCGTACCGAGATTCTGTCAAGAGATGTGATAAATTCAATTTCCCCAGGACCCAGCGCTTCTCCGGACCGACATGAGTACTCAGTGGAACCAACCCAGGCCCATAGCCCTATGTCTGGCGCTCAAGAGGCGCAGCTTACTGATGAGGTCTCAACACTACCGCTGGATAATTTGGCCTTAGAGACAGTGTCACCCGCAGATACGCTAGAAGCTCAGAACAACGCGCCTTCGTCCGAAGACTCTGACTCCGAAGGCTGGATCACTCCTTCGAATATCAAGAAACGTCAAGCAGACGGTAGCAAGAGCGTTGGATCGACTTCCTCGACCACTGGAACCATGCAGGTTGCCACAATCACTACAGACTTCGCCATGCAGAACCTACTCCTTCAGATGAACCTCAACCTCTTGTCACCATCACTACAGCGCATTCGACATCTAAAGACGTACATCCTGCGCTGTCACGCGTGCTTTCAGCAGACGAAAGAGGTCGACAAGCAGTTCTGTCCACGGTGTGGCAAGCCCACGCTTATGAGGGTTGCTTGCTCGACACGGCAGAACGGAGAGTTTCGGCTGCATTTGAAGAGGAATATGCAATGGAACACTCGCGGAGATCGGTATAGCATTCCAAGACCAGTTGCGGGCTCAGCAAGCGGCAAAGTTGGCATAGGCGGAGGAAAGGGAGGATGGGGTCAAGGGCTAATCTTGGCGGAGGATCAGAAGGAGTACGTGCAGGCGATGAATGGTCAGGGGAGAAGGAAGGAGAGGAACCTGATGGATGAGGATTACCTGCCTAGCATTCTCACCGGGGAGCGAAACAGGGTTGGCGGGAGGATCAAAGTTGGAGCAGGGAAGACAATCAACTCAAGAAAGCGGTAGTAGACGGTACTACTGGTCACGGCATGCGTAAACAAAATATGATGAGGTTAAGGTTCATACCCGACGAGAAAGGAGTCAAGGATAGCCAATTGGGATTCGATAGACAGTAAATACTGAATCTTTCGGTAACAACTTTTTCAAACCGCATAGAAGCACCTGGGGGCTTTATTCAGCTATATCGAGTAACATAAATCCCCGTAAGTATCCGCCAGATCGAACGCCAATTGATGTATGAACACCTCTCATTGCCCAAGCACCTTCTTGTCTTCTTCATATCTAGTCAGCCTTCAACAACTGAAATAGTGGAACGTGAGCTTGACATACTTTGCTGTGTCAAAAGCAGTCCATATCGCTTCTTCAAGGTCACCCTGTGCCTATAGAGCAGACGAAGTCAGAGTCAGGGCGGTTCACACATAATTGAGAAATCCATGGGACAGAAGCTTCACTGACCTTGAGTACTTGTCATCTGGGGAGAATCTTGCAGGATGTGCAGACTTTGTCACCTCGCCATTTTGAATCTTTTTGAGCGTGTATATGCGCTTTCCAGACGCATCGAGTGTGTACATTAGATGCATGCTGTATCCATCCAGTTAGCAGATCATCGACTTAATCACGTAATACTGACTCACACGAACTGAACCCGATAAGAGCGAACCGTGAGTGCAATTGGACTTTTTTGCCCTGCGTATATCTGCTGCGCTTTTCCAGATTGAGGCTAGTGCAGATCTACAGATCCAAAGTTTTCAAGCGAACTGTCGAGTTTCTTCAACTACCAGGTAACCACGACACTAAGTCCTTGAAGAAACGTGATCTCGGACTTTCAGTGGTCTGTGGTTAAGGAAAGGAGCCAAGTGCTGGATGAAGCTATCAAGACATCTCTGTGGTCATAGCAACAGACGTGTAGCGTCAGGATCTTCGGAAATGATGGTGTGAAAGGTTGTGAGTACTCCCCTTTTGCTTACAATCAATTCTCTTTTACTGTGGGCGATCGTCCTACATCATTGCGGTGATGACAACATACTGTAGCCTAGAGCACGACTCTGACTTTATGCCGTGTCTCCATGCTGGCTTGAATTCTCTATGAGAAGACTACAACGGTATCTGAGCAATTGTGTTGCGACTCTTCGTCTTCAGAACATCATATTTGGGCAAACCCGGCTGACAAGATTGCCAAGTAGCATGATCGGTGCCGTATGATATCGTTCTACTGGCGTTAGGTTGATAGGGCTTCTCAAGCCGACATGGACAATACGGTTCAGCAAGCTCAATCTTCTGAGTACCGTGATCCGCCGCCGCGAGTTACTAAACCTAACTACAATCAAATTCACGCTTTACCACTCCCATTGGCTATATATGCATTGCCTCCGTTGATACCACATAATCCGCTCTCACTCCTCTATATAGCGTACACCTACATATCCCAAGTTCTGCGGCCATCCTGCTCTCACCTCGGAGTACTCTATACGGCTTATTTTTCGTCAGAGACCCTCTCAGTCCATGTCACCGACCCGCATGCCATTCGAGCCCTCTGGACAATGGGCTTCTTTGGAAAAGGGACCCTTAGTCGAAGCGAACCAAGCTGGTTGGATAGAGAGCAGAGAAGACGTGGTCTACTTATAGGCGAGACGAGTGAGGAAGTGACTATGCGGAGACGGGAAGAAAGGAAGGAGTTCAAGAGAGAGAGAGCAAGAAAGGAAAGGGAAGCTATTGAGGAAAAGCTGAGGCAAGAGGGCAAAACTGACGTGTCAACAAATGGGGCTTCCACTACGGATGATGCCAATGGATTGGCAGCTGGTGAGGACCTCGATGGCCTGACCCATGGCCCTAAAACTCACGGGGATCAAAATGGGTCTTACAAGCTTGCTGGGGATGTTCCAGCCACATCTGCCAATCTATTAACGGACACTCCTTCGGTCACCTCTCAGGTCAAAACGAAGGATCAATGGACAAACCATCCAGACTCTGTACCGTGTTCCAAGTCCACAGGAACGAGTGAGAAACGCATATTCCCGAATAATGCCAGACACACCGAAGCGATGACGCCTGTCGGTGAAGACGCTAGGAACATTGAAAACCAGGAACATTTGCAATTAACACTCGAAGAGGGATTCTTTCTCACATATGGACTAGGTGTTCTCAATGTGATAGATCGAGATCCTAACACGATCTTGTCCAGTGCAAGTCTCTTCTCCGTGTTCCGAAGACACTCATACTTTCCTCCTTGTCCGCCTGCGGGTCTGAAACCTGATGATCCCTTTCTCGTTTCGTATGTAACTTATCACCATTTTCGGTCTCTAGGTTGGGTGGTGCGTCCCGGCGTCAAATTCGCTGTCGACTACCTCCTGTACAACCGGGGGCCTGTTTTCTCACACGCGGAATTCGCGGTGATGATCATACCGTCCTATAGTCATCCATACTGGACGGCAACAACTCGGAAGGAAGAAACTCAGAACAAACAGAGCAAGAGCTGGTGGTGGCTGAATAGCGTCAACCGGGTTCAAAGCCAGGTCCGGAAAAGCCTAATCTTGGCGTACGTCGAGGTGCCTCCGGCAGATGATGCGCCCGTCTCTCATACCTCTGCACAGAGCACCGACGAAGAGGTAGACGTCGGGAAACTGTTGAAGGGATATAAGATTAGAGAAGTTAGCTTGAAGAGGTGGATCCCGAATCGGAGCCGAGATTGAACATCGAATAGGTACTGCCAACGTCAGTACTCGAGCAGATATCTCAAGCTAGGAACTTCAGCGGCACGCTCGCTGAGATCATCACGCCAAGCTGCCAAACCCCCGTCGTCTTATTCAGGAACCCCCTCCATAACCGGCAATGGCATGTAATGGAGTTACATACGAAGGCTGGACATATAACAGGACTCATAATCGAGTCGTGGTTGGAAACCCTTCGTCTGCTATCATCAATGCATGATTGAGCGCAAGTAGTGCTGGCCTAAAACGACCGGGGCGCGGGGAAAGCATATCTATGGTATCAAAGTTCATATGGCACAGCGACTTTCGTATGAAACTCCCCAAGGACATGCAGAATGATACTTGGGCCTCCTGGGGAGCGAGAGGACCGTACACCACGTTAGTGCTTGGAGACAAGAGCCAACAAACATATGTGGTGGCTCAGCGCTCACAGATGGGGTGGAAAATGCTACAAAGTTACATCAGAGAAGATCATATACTCTAGGTATATCTTAGTTAGCAAGATACTTGTTTCAAACATATAACATTCCCTTTATATTGAATCTTAGGGCTTGGTCCATCCGGAGTGTGGATGACTGGTCTGTGGACTATCTGTATCTGGATAGGTATATATCAACTGCAAAAGTAATACTTATGAATGCTGACTATGGGGCCTGCATGACGGCTTGTCAGCCTTGATGAGTGATGGCTGTCTTGCAGCAGCTGAGAAGTTATGAGAGCTGCGCCCGGTGCCCATTCGTCGTTTGCTTGCTTGTTCTGCACAATCGTCACACCAATGGGGCGGGACTGCTGATTGAGGGTCGCACAAATGACTACATATCGTAGATGTACATGAAGGGGAGTCAAAGCGTTCCACTGCTTCAGTTGTTACTGGCCGCAGCGGGCCTGAAGTATATGATAACATACCTATAGAAGCGGTTCTGGAGATATAAATTCATCCTTGAGTACTACCTTACTACTGAGTAGATATATCCGGTAAGAATAAAGCAGCCAGGCCGTCTTGTGTTAAGGTTCCCTAGCGTACAACACGTGCTCTCGTGTTCTTGGCGGGACAGAGAGTTAACGCGATCACTCTCCATTCCCGTCTTCCCTTTAGTCTATACTTCGTACTGTATGAAGTATGCGCCTGGCGCTCTCATGGCTGCAATGGAGAGTGAGAGTCAGAGCATTGACATATCACACTTAAAGAAGACTGTGCTGGCCTTTCATGATAGCGATGAGGACGGAAATAGATTGACCAGTAGCAGACAATGCCTGTCGCCGTCGGTTACCGGGATTGCGCAACCATCCTTGTTCTCTGCAGCAGCAGCAGCGCGACCACATCTGAACGCGTCGTCAACCGAGCCAAAAACCAGGACTGGGAGAGCGTACGTCAACGCACTGGGGATACGTGCACATCGCGATAATGTTCACGTAAAGAGTCGATATGTACAGTCGTCACCTGGATTAGTTGACCACTTCCGGCGTAATGGAGCAGACCATGAGGGTATTCGATCAAATGCCGTTGAGCGAAATAATGATGAACCCTTGAAGAGCCAGAACTCTGAGACGCAACTGCCCAGCACCGTTCCGGAGTCCACTGAGAGGGCGAACGCGAGAAAGAGAAGGCCAGATATGGAGATTCTCAGTAGCTTGTCGCAGGGCGACACCCAACCTGTATCCCAATGGGTGTATGACGAGTTCACCAACAAGAAAAAGTTGAAGCAAGCTGGCAGCGTCAACGAGAATATGCCAGGGCTCATAGCTACAACGAATGGATTGCCATCGTATTCCAGTGGTCACGTGGATAGCGGCCACATTGACCTTCTAGGTGGATTCGAGCAGGAAGTGGTCGGATTTCCAGAGGAAGAATCTGATGCCGCAAATCCGGAGGATGATGCCATGAGTGATGTAACTCATCTCGAGGCCGATACCGACATAACGCCGGAGTGGAAGGGTCACCAGCAACCCAAAACACCAGCGACGCATGGCAAGAAGAGAGATCATAGGGGCGAGGTCATCAGCCCTACCAGTACCCCACGTTTGCCGATAAATCCTTTCGCAAATACCGGTGCTTTGGGATGTGGAGTGCTGGGTTTGAGCCAAGTCTTCAAGGCGACCCAAGCTCCAACCTCTCCGCTGATCCATGGTCTGCCTTCCGATGATATGTCTGAACGTCCTTCGCCCGAGCTCTATTTCAATCAACGGCTTGCCGTTGCTGGTACTTCGTCATCACCAGTGAAAATTCAAAGGACTGACTTTCAACGAGCGGTGACCGAACCACAGGCAATCTATGTCTCGATGAAGGAATCGCAAGCGCGGAGGGAACGCGCTTTAGGTCTATGTCGATCCTCTTCAATGAACGGCTTACTAGTCGAGGAAGATTCCGACGAGGATTTCGGATCAGAAGGAAGCCTTCTACGCCGGCGAAGGATTCAGAGGAAAATTGAAGAGGAGGCTAAGAGTCAATTTGCCGGACTTAGCGCACCTTCGAGGCCTTCCACGAGCGGTCGTGACCGAAGAAAAGGTATTGCAGGACGGCCAACTCAAGCTTCCACTCAGCTCAAGGATAACCTTCCACCCGACACATTTGTTATCTCGGATGACACTCCAGTGGCTAATGATCTTCGCTCCCCGTCGGAAGACGATACTGAACACGAACCTGAGACAGGCGACGATACGCCGGAACTTATGGAACCGGATGAAAATGATAAAGAGAACGTCAACCATCCAGGGCTACAGGTCCCGGAGACTACATCTCGTGTCAAGATACACCACGTCTCTGAAAATGGATCCTCACAGAGCCCCTCACTTCCACGCGCTGGGACTAGTCTGGGTAAGGAGCGCAGACTCGGCGGTGTTAGACGCCGGAAACCCGTTCCAGACCCGACGACTACCGGCAGCTCCTACTCAGCCGAGAGAATGGACACACTTGAGCGCGGTTCGCAGACAGTCGCGGTAGCGGACTCTCAGGCGTCGCAGTCCGAGCGGATGACATCGAAAAGACAGCGATCAGCGTCCCCAAAAACTCCACTTCTCGCATCATCGTTATGCATACCTCAATCCCAGATCGGCTTGCCGTTTAGCTATCCTCTTTCAGAGCCATCACTTGGTGGTCACTTGGTGGAAAACAACAGCTCGCCACTTCTACAGCCACCACCTTTATCGTCTAGCCTGTCTCGTGGGAGCTTATCAGAGCGGGAAAATGACAACGCTGCGGTAGTCTTAGACCTAGCTTCAGATCCCGTTGTCGAACCAGCCGCGGAGAAAAGCAGTCCTTCAGGACTCCGAACCGGCAGATACATGCAAAGCAGACAAGCGAAAACATCGGCTGGGAATGACGGACTCACAACAGGAGTCTTAGATCTGAATGCAGGTCTAGATATAACCCCGGATACGACATCTGTGGCAGCACCTAATGTCAATTTATCATTGTCGATACTGGGTGCTGATAGGGCATGTACATTTCAACCTGCTGAAGCCAAAGCCAAGATACCCAGGAGCACTATACCTGATACGAGTCCTTGTGGTGGATCTGAATTGACGTCGTCGGCAAAACAAACCTCTGGAAAAATCCAAGGATCATCCTCTGCACCTTCACAAATTGCTCCAGCTCCCAATCTGGAGCGCCAAGCGCCACAATCCAACAATCCAAGCGTCTTCGAGACCGCCCAAACACATCTTACATCAGAAACGACACACGAAGCTTCAAGCCGCCAAGAATCCGAATATGCTCGATCCTTGATTAGTCCCAAAGTTACTCGGCTGCGACACTTTACAGAGGTTGCCAGTCCCACGTTACCGGATGCTATTGGTGATGATGATGATGTGGACATTCCTTTGATTACCAGCCAAGATATTAGGTATCAAGCCGCAATCAACGGGTCAAGTCCAGTGCGCCCTTCACGCAAACGAAGACGGGGAGTTGGTGGTCTTGTCCTGCCCGTATCAAACACAGATTCCACGAGGTCGTCTCCTGCGTCATTACACCCGAGTCAAGAGCGAAAGAATGGTGACGACGGCGCAAAAGTAAACGTTCAGCCTACTGTTGGAGTTGAGGAGCCTACAGGCCGAGTGGGTAGATATACCTCACCAGACCCGTTCATCAATCCGAGAGTGGGCGCCAGCGCATCGGAGATGACCCTTGCTGCAAGTGAAGCAGCAACAATCTCTGGATCGCCAAGGCCAGGTATAAGGAGGCCCACGGTAGCAGCGATCTCCAGCGTCCGATCCCAGGCTCGAAAGCTAACTCCTTTACCGTCCCGCAAGGCCGCCCCACCAACAAATAAAGAGACTGCACACGTCGTCACGCAGACAGCAATCGAGCCGGGGCCTGACATGGAAGATCGCACGATTCAAAAGACCTCAACAATTGCTGGCATTACGAATCCAAATCAGGTGTTTGCTCATTTCAATGGGCGGAACGCAGCTTACTATCCTGCGACATGTATTGACGTTCATGAGGGTACGGAGCGGCGGTTCAAGGTTCGCTTTGATGATGGCACTGTTGACACTCTCGGAGCATACGGTGTCAAGAGACTCGAGCTACGGAAAGGCGATCACATCAAGGTCGATTTGCCAAATATGCGCACAAAGAGCTATATTGTGCTTGGCCTCAAGAACCTTGATTATACACCCAGTACAAGGACGCCCTCCAAAGCTGGACTCCTGGCAGACACACAGTCAGCACAGTATATCATGACAGATCTCCAAGGATACTCTACGGTTCAAGTGTACCAGAAGCAGCGAGACAGCCTCCCGGGCATGGATCCGTTACCTGATACAGAGATTATAAGCGTCCCGCTCAACAGCGTCTACCTCACGCAGACTATGTGGTCCCGGTTCAAGGATCGACAATATACACAGCCACCAAGCTTTGCACTTCAACGTTCCGGGCTCACAACGCCGTCGGAGCACCCTTCTACACCAAGCACCACTTCATCAAAGTCTCCTCGAAACAAGCTTCCACGTCCGGCTCGAGATGACTTTCTTCTAGATCAACCGACCTCTGGTCTGTTCGCCGGCATGGTCTTCGCAATCACCTACGGCAAGAACGAGGAAGAAAAGCAGCGAGTTACTCAACACATCAGGCTCAACGGCGGTCAGATCGTTCAAGACGGCTTCCATGAACTGTTCCACATCCCCACCCTCGAGCCTGTGACTCCTTCCAAAACCCGCAACAACCAAATCACTACTGCCCTATCCCTAAAACCCCATGCAGCCCAGCTCGGCTTCGCCTGCGTGATCGCCGACAGCCACTCCCGCCGCAAAAAGCACGTCCAAGCCCTCGCCCTGGCCTTACCCTGTCTCGCCGGACGCTGGATCGAAGACTGCATCGCCAAGAACCGCGTCCTGAACTGGGAGCCCTACCTCCTCCCATCCGGCGAATCCGCCTTCCTGGGCGGCGCCGTCCGCTCCCGCATCCTGCAGCCGTACCCAGCCGTCACAGCACGTCTGACCGCCACGATCGAAAAACGGCCCAAGATCCTCGCCGGTCGCTCGGTATTGCTGGTCATGCGGGGAGGCAAAGCCGAAGAGTCGCGGAAGGCGTACCTCTTCCTCACGTATGCGCTCGGCGCGCGTAAAGTGTCCAGAGCGCTGGATCTGGGCGCCGCGAAGAGGATCCTGACGGAGTCGGAGGAGAGCGGGGAGAGGTGGGATTTGGTGTATGTTGATGGGAAGAAGGAGAGGGCTGAGAAGGTGCTTTTCGGTGAGAGTGCTGCGCGGGGAGGGGATGGAGACGAGGAGCGGAGGACGAAGGTTGTGGGTAATGAGTTTGTGGTGCAGAGTCTTATTTCCGGACAGTTGTTGGAGGATGTTTGAGTGCTGATTGCCGATACTTTGAGAGAGGGGAGTTATTGCTTTCTACGATTCGCCATCCCGCTCCGATATTCCGCAGGTTTTTGCGTCTATACGTTGAAGGGGATGCCTCATAGCTATGAGTCCGTGCATCTGATTCTGCATCTTGCGGGGCGGCGCATTCGGGAGTGCTTGATTCTCGGAGGATTAAAAGTAGGATAACATGTACCAGATACCCTCTAGCTTAAAGAGATTTTGCTGTAGCTTGATACTATTGAATTGAAAACACGGATCACGCATCTGCTCCTTTCGTTGAAGCTTACAAACTTTGGTCTCGAATGGATATCGGATCCTCTGGGAGAACGTACAGATCGAATATTCTATCAAATCACCCGCTACTGAGCCTGAAACTACTTTCTTGTCGGTCCATTGGCGATCACCCGTCCGGCGAAGGCTACCTCGGCAATACTAGGCAAGCTGAAGCTGGGCTGCGTAGGGTCCTTTAGGAACATGACTGCGACAGTGGACGAGAGCTGGACAATGGCACTTTCTCAGAAAGAGAGGCGAGGGAGAGAAGTTACGAATGAAGCCTCGACTTCTCTTTTCTGCCGTACCGTAATGTCTATCTATAGCGTAGGATATCTCGAGCTCTAGTCTTACAGCCCCTCCTCCCCAACGCCTTCCCTCCCCCTTCCCCAACTCTCTTCCCCCTCAACCCATCGTTCTCCCATTCCACACCTCCACCGCCAAGCCTCTCACTTCCTCCTCAACCCCTTCCTCTCCGCATTCCTCGCCTTCCTCGCCACCGTCTTCCGCCACGCCGTAAACCGATCCCCAGGCTTATACGCCCGGACCTTAACCCTCGCCCTCTCCGCCGCCCTGCCAATCTCCCAATTCGCCTCCCGGTACATATATCCCGGCCTCAACCTCAACACAGGCTTCCCCTCCTCCTTCCCTACCCCCTTCCCACCCTCCACCTCCACCTCACCCCCACGAACCTCCTCCTCCCCCCGCACAACCCCACCCTCCCTCGCCAAAGCCACCATCCCAAACCTCCTCCTCCGCGCCGCATTCCTCGGCAACGGCAGCACATCCGCGCGCTCAAACACAACACCGATATACTTGCGTTTCGGATGGCGCTCCGGGTCGCGGTAGTACTTGACGTAGCCGGTCGCCGTGGCGTAGATGGTGTGGTCGCGGCCGATGCCGCAGTTGTCGCCCGCGAACCAGTGCGTGCCCCGCTGCCGGAAGATGATGTTTCCCGGGATCACGTATTGCTCGCCGCTTTTTTTGGCGCCGAGTCGTTTGCCGGGACCGTCTTTGGCGCCGTTGGCGCGGCCTTGGGTTGCGTGTGAGGCGGGGCGGCGTTGGGGGGGGGTGAGGGTGAGGGTGAGGATTGGGGTGGTGGGTTTGAAGGCGGTGGTGGTGGTGAGGAGGGTGGTTGGGGTGGGGAGGGAGTGGCGGAGGATGGAGAGGGGGTTGGTGAGGGTTCGGAGGAGGGCCCGTGGGGGAGCGGTTGTGAGTGGGAGGAGCATTGTTGTTGGTGTTGGTGAGGGCTGTGTGTGTTTGTGTGGAAGTGGATGGAGAGGTTGATGCTTCGCTTAGTCAGTCCGATGTTCTGCTTAGTCATCGTTGTAAGCTCGTAACGTAGCCTCAAGGTTGAAGAGCGCCTTACGATCATCGCGGCAGTGATTTACATACAGCCTTCTTGGCGCAGTAGAGGACTCTTGCGGAACGATGCGGCGTCTCATACATTCAGCCTTGGTTGTCTTCCTCTTTGCGCTTTCCGTGCACGCTCAATTCCAGTTCTTCGAGCAAATGTTCCAAGGCGGGCACCAACACCAACACCAGCAAGAACAACAGCCCCAGAACGTTGCTAGCGACTCTTCATGGTATAGGCAGAACTACGAAGCCGGTAATACATATGCTTCTATGTCAGACATCATGGGAACGTCCATACTGATACGGCGCCAGCTCATTGCACCAACTACCTCTGCCCCGGAACGCTCGCATGCGTGCATTTCCCCCATCACTGCCCTTGCGCCTTTCCGGAAGTCGAGGATAAGGTGGAACTGGGCGATGGGCTTGCGATTTGTGTTTCGAAGGGTGGTTTCAAGGCTGGGGAAGCGGCACGGAAGATTGAGCTGGCGAAGAAGGGGCTGTTATGATATATAGTGGCTATGTGCATATCGCATGGGGTCTCGGCGCTTGGCGAGCCATACTGGCGTTCACTGGGAATACTCTTTGCTTCCTCAGGCGGGGGAATAGAAGTGCTGATATCAGCACACTAGCTGAGCCTTTTGGATTGGAGTGCGACAGAAATTGAGGTCCTTCACGGAGAAATCTCAATCTACCCTTCATATCCGAAAATGGTGATCTGCCATCATGTGTGCAGATAGGCTTGTCAGGAAGATTTTTGCTTAACAGTAATCCCCTGACTTGCATAAGGCTTTGATGTATGAAAGTTCAAAGCGGTTAGTAAGCTTCAGCCCTACCCGCTCTTGTAGACCTCCTAGCGGGGAGCTCCTGATTGCCATCGATAAGAGCTACCTAGATTGTAGTCTTCAATCGACGACGACGAGCATCATGATGCTACGAAGAACCCTAGGACCACCTTCCTCACGCCTTCTACGCGCCGCCTACACGACTCGCGCGCCCAGAGGACCACGCAGTACCCTCCCCCGCCACCAACAACCGTCGCGTATCCCCAAAGCACCTGAAAGCTCACCAGGCCTTAGCCACAAAGGGTCTTCTAAAGTCGATGCGGTTTCTGATGCTCTGAGAGATATCGATGCCGACAAGAACAATCTGCTCTCTCCGGTACATATACCCGAAGATCCGAATGGCGTTCTCAACGAGAGACACCCTGCGGCGGGGATACTGGCAAACTCGTCGATCGTCGTTCAGAGACAGCTGGAGCTGATGAACGTGATGCTGTGGGTTTGTTGAGCATTCGAAATGAGCAATGCTAATCCGCAGGTAGAGGGTTCGAGCAAGCAAACAAATACGTCATCATGGATCCTCAAGGCAATCATATTGGATACATGGCCGAGCGAGAGCTTGGGATGGGTAACATGATGGCTAGACAGTGGTTTCGGACCCATCGGAGTTTTACCACTCATGTCTTTGACAAGCATGAGAAGGAAGTGCTGCGCGTGAGTGCCTTCATGCATTGACGATGTTGGAAGCGTTTGGCTGAGTACTCAAAGTTTCATCGACCGTTCTCATGGATCTCATCCCGAATCCGTGTCTACGATCCTCTGGACGTTGCAAGTTTCTCACATTCAACCTCGACTGCACTTCAGGGAAGTGCTCCTGGCTCTTTGTCGACAAACGTATCCCAGGCATCAGCACAGGTATCACCACTACCTCTTTCGGACATGCGCATCATAGGCGAGGCCCAGCAACAATGGGCACCGCTCCGTCGCAAATACAACCTCTTCCTCTACCACGCCGCCGCAAACCGAGAGACGGACCTAGGCACCCAAAAGATTGCTTCGGGCGATTTCCCTCTCTCCACATCCCAACAACTCCAAGTAGCGTCTCAAGCAGGCAATGATGACGTTGGGGAGTACTCGCAATTCGCTTCCGTCGACGAGCCCTTCCTTTCCTGGGACTTTTCCCTCCTATCCGCCGACTCACGTCTTATCGGTTCTGTGAATCGTAACTTCGCGGGCTTCGGCCGAGAGATCTTCACTGATACTGGTGTTTATGCGTTACGGATGGACGCTGCAGGGCTGACAGACGAGCCCCGGCATCTGATCTCCCAGACGGGCCAAAAGAATGAGCTACTATATGACGACAACAAGGTGGGTATGACGCTCGACCAACGAGCCGTCATGCTCGCCACCGCCGTAAGCGTGGATTTCGATTACTTCAGCCGCAAAAGCGGCGCCGGTGGGATGGGATTCATGCCGCTGTGGTTCCCCGGCGCAGGCGGAGCCGCGGAAGGTGCAGCGGCCGGCGAAGCGGCCGGAGGGGCCGTCGAAGGTGGGGCTGGAGCGGCGGGCGCCGTCGGTAATGCCGCGAGAGGAGCCGGCGGGATCGGAGAAGGTGCGGCCGTTGGTGCGGGGTCAATGGCAGGTTTCGAAGCTATGCAGAGAGGGGTGTACGGCAGCGAGGCGTCTTCGGATGCTGGACAGCCGCCGCCAGGAGACTTTGGAGCGGGGCAGGCACCACCTCCGCAAGATCTGCCTCCGGGACAGGACGAGGATGTTTGGGGAGAAGACTCGAATCCTTGGGGCGGTGGACAGGGTGGGTCTGGAGGGGACGCCGGAGGAGGTGGAGGAGGTGGTGGCGGTGGTGATGGAGGGGGCTTCGATATTGGTGATTGGTTCTAGGGCCGGGGGAGTTTGAGACTTGTCGTGCATCTAGCAAGCGTCGGGCATGGGATCGGCGTCTGGTGCACGGCTGTATATGTCGTAACGCAAACTGTACATATATATAGAGAAATCTAGTTCTAGTATCAAGACTCATCTCTATTAGTAACTGCCCGTTTATGTGACATTAACATTGCCATGGAGCGTTTAAGCGTAGTCCAGAACATGAATCTACAAAGACAATAAATTAACGACGCCGCCACTCCAACCCCACCAACAAACCACCACCTCCCAACCCACAACCCACAACCCACGCAACCACAAACACACACACTCGCAACCCGCCTTCCACCCATCAAACCAAACCCCCCCCAAACTCAAAGCACCCCCCAAAAACAATGGCAACATCAGTCGCCTCAAAGCGCCTCTTCCAAGAATACCGCCTCCTAACCTCGGACCCGCCCGACGGCATCACCGCCGGCCCCATAACGGAAGACGACCTATTCATCTGGGAAGCGCTCATCCAAGGCCCCGAAGGCACCCCCTTCGAAGGCGGCATCTTCCCCGCCGAGCTGCGCTTCCCCAAAGACTACCCGCTGGCGCCGCCGTCGATGCGCTTCGTCGGCGAGATCTGGCACCCTAACGGTAAGCCCTTCCTCCCTCCTCCGTCCCTCTCTCCGCCCGTCCCTCCTTCCCTTCGTTTTGTCTGTCCCACGCACTGCACCGCACTGCACCTCTCCCACCCCACTCCCCTAAGCCGCTCGCGCTCACGCTAACGTCGGCAGCGCAGTGTACCCGACAGGGCTAGTATGCATCTCGATCCTGCATCCGCCGGGCGACGACCCGAACCATTACGAGCAGGCGTCGGAGCGGTGGAGCCCGATCCAGAGCGTGGAGAAGATCCTGATCAGCGTGATGAGCATGTTGGCCGAGCCGAACGATGAGTCGCCGGCGAATGTGGAGGCGGCGAAGATGTGGCGGGAGCGGAGGGCGGAGTATGAGCGGGTTGTTAGGGAGGGGGTTAGGAGGGGGCTGGGGCTTTGATGGGTTGGTGTTGGTGGGAGACGGTGAGTGGGCGTGCGGGGAGGTGGGGGGGGTGGGAAGAGAGGGGGAGGCGTGGTGGTGGTGGGGCTGAGGATATGGGATAGGAGGGAAAAGAGCTGGAGACGTCGTGGTGGTGGGGTTGAGGACTTGGGATCGGAGGAAAGAGGGAGGGGTCAGGTCTCTGTGCGCTTGGCTGAGGCTGGCTTGTATGGGATGTTACCGGCTCTGTACAGTTTGGGATGAGGTGAGGGTACGGCGCTGAGGGAGATTAAGGGTTATAGAACACGTTGAGTATCTCTTCCTGGCCAGTCGGTAAAACTGTCGTTGCGAAAGCTTAGACTTGCAGGCGTTTCTAGCATTAGGGCTATCTATCACTGATAATCTATACTGTCTCTGCAACGGATTACTCGGCAAGGTCCCCCAACGCCGGTCTCATACCGACTTCTTTTCCTCTGCAGCAGACAACTCGACAAGCAGCTTGTCCTGAAGCCACTCCTCCAACCCGCCCTCTCTGCCACTCAGGTGTTGGATTTCCGCCTTTGTGTTCAACATCAACATAATCTGTAACTCCCGCCTCCATATCGGTTCAGGTCCATCTTCCGCGAAAGTTGGTCGCTCGAGCATCTTCACTGCTATTCTTCGGTCCCTGGCTGTTAGTCGCAGCACATCTGATTCATCGTCAGACTCCTTCGAATACAGGTCTTGGCTCTGGACACCAAGCCATGAGATACTCGGGACGGTGAGGTGAACATTCTCATGTGCAAGCCTGATCGACCCGTACTTGTACGTTGAGAGGATGCCGATGCCGTAAGGGTCAAAATCTACGAGCCCGAAGATACGGGGACGGATTTGGTTCGGAGGGAGGGTGATAGTCGATAGATAGCGAAGGAATGCTCGAGTCGAGATGTCTGGTATGCCTTTTGCCTTTTTTCGGAGTCACGATTGCAGTAGGAAGATTCGCTGACGCGGGACACTAACCGTCAGAAGGATACCATTGCCGGCTGCGGTGTTTTTCCAAAAGTCATTGCTTGCGAGTGACTGGAACGTTGCCTGCATCGATCAGCAGGCTAGCCACGCTGTGGGCGTTGAAGATGTGGACGCTTACCTCTTTCTCGATCACCAGAATCCACTTCACATCTATCAATCTTATCCAATGGATGGCCATGATGTCGGGCACTGATATACCCTACCAACAGGCAGGTTCTCTGAGTATCGCAACATTGAGGGGAACAAGATGACGGCATTACCTCTCCAGTCGAAGTGCCATGCACAGTACTACCATCACCCCTCCCGAACTCAAAACAACCAGCCAAAATGCCTTTGGCTGCTGCAACCTAAAGCCCAACGGTCAGTTCACCTGCCTTCCTAGAAGAGCTGTCCAAGTCAGTGCTGACCACGTTCAGAGACCTCCGTTGCACACCAAAGGTGGAAGCGATATCATCGACATAGCGATCAACCACGCTCTGTCGACCAAATAATGTAGGGTCTTTGTAGTATATATCCCTGCGAGGAAATGAGCACCGATCACGAGAGAGGAAAAATTCTGGAATTCATCGTTACCTTTTGGTGGTGATGACACCACTCATCAGTGCTTCCTGTATCAGGCCCAGAATACGCACCAATACAGCTGCATCGTAACTCAGCAACGACTGCGGAGCATTGAAATGTATAACAGAGGCAGGGACTGCGCACCAAACCTCCAAGCTTCTTCTGGTGTCTTTCCTGGAAAGCATACATCCACAGGCTGGACATTCGGATTGGCCCTGATCGCACCCGTCTCAGGATCGATCGTATGATCTTTTGAAGCACGCGCTGTTGTCTTGATTGGAATGGCAAATCCTCCTTGAAGATCCTCGAGCAGGACATCGACGAGGGACGTGAAGATGCGTTCGATCTTACCGATCACCGTGCTTGACGCTCTAAGATCGGAGACTCATCAGAGAGAAGTCCAGGTACGGGTGCCGACCTTTGAGCATACGAGTCTTCAGCATCCTGCTGATTGGATGTCGAGGAGTCCAATGAAAGAGACTGAAGCTCCCACATCAGAGTATCTGGGCTGCAAGAGTCTGAAGTTGGAGGATGTGTGGCTTTTGGCGTCGCGCCTGGAGCTGCCAAGGTATCCGTAGCGCTGAGTTCATGAGAACTTCTGTTATCTTGCGGCAGCTGCTGGACGGCCATTGGTCTGTCTTGGCTCAAGACGGAGGTCAGGCCAGTGCCATCACCGAAGCACAGGATATCTTCCCAGTCGTCCATCGTCAAGTTATAAGTGTCCATCATCAAGCGTCTGGACGTCGGCCGTACTCAGAACCGAGGTCGGTTCAGCGGAGTGCAGTGTAGTAAGATAGGTAAGGTAGGATATGAAGATTGATTATATTGAAATTGCAATTCGTTATAGAGGCCAGGTGCCAAGCACGCTTGCTAACCCTACGCTAAACCAAACCGGTAAACGGAAAATTTCCTACCTTCAGGTACCTAGACCTATCCTGCTGAAAAAAGGGGTATCGCCGGCGCATTGTAACGTACAAGGGGAAGCATGAACATACAACGACTCCAAACCGGAGCAATCGTACAATCGTGGTCTCGTCATCTCAGCTTGTACTTGGTGATGAGGCTGCTGCGCAACACATGAATGTTCATCTCTGTGCCAGTCATACTCAGTATGACTATTTTACGCAGCCGTGAGGACAAGAGGAGCGACTAGAATCACTAAGTCAGTGATCTCTGTACCGACTGGCAGGAAGCCTACTGTATCGCGATGTTGAAACCATGTTGACAGACCCAATACCCGGACTGTGTTGGCTGCGCTGGCTGGGACTGAGATGCGGGCGGATATTGTGGTTGTCTGAAGAGTATCATAGTCAAATCATCATCCTAGAAAAGGAGTGTTAGTCAGTTCGGAAAGGGCCCTTACGCGTTGTTTTGGTTGTACGTCTGGTTGTACCCTTGATTATATTGCTGTTGCTGCTGTTGCTGCTGCTGCCCCTGATTCTGATAAGGTTGGTTTGTGTTATGGTATGCATGACCCTGGTTAGGTTTGGAAGATTGATATTGCTGACTTGGAGGCGAGAAGGTGCTACTGTGCATAGATGGTGGAGAGCCTTGTACAAGACCTGGATAATAGGTAGCAGAGCCATGCGTAGAGGCCGATTGCCATGGAGGCGGATAGTAAGAGGTTTGATTAACAGAACTGTTAGAGGAGTTGCTGTAGGCCGGTTGTGGTCGAGGAGCAGCGGTCGTCGCTGAGCCGCGACGCTTCTTTCTCTCTGTCATGCCACGTAACTTGAAGCTAGACTCGCCCTGAGGCATGTCTCTGACAGCATACTCATTACCTTCAACGTCGACCTGGTTTGATCGACATTCCGGATCACTGAAGTCGTGATCTACCCCAATCCGACCCTGAAAGTGGAATACGGCAAGGATTTTGTTTCTGGCGTCGCGCCCCAAACCCATCTCGAAAAGCTTGGTTCCCGGTCACAGCCCTAACCTAAGAATCTCGTCAGCCAGAATCATATGCTGAGATAAGATGAAAGGCGGTCTACAGCACATACCTCAAAGACAAATAAGTCGGCAAAATCAGCCTTAGTCGGTCAGTACTAGACGTAGGAGAGGCTTGTGGGCGAGAGCTGTGGGACTCGATTTCCGAGGCTGTACGCAGTAGAGGAGAGAGGTTTCAGCCAAGAGTGATGAACCCGGTGGGCTATGACCAATATATATGTGCTTCAGCTGCGAGATCAATACTGCCTAAATAACGGACGCACGCCTTCATTCTTAGCCTTGTGAGGCTTTAGGCATCACCAGCTCGAAGGGCAAGAGGCTCCCTGGACTACCAGGTCGTTCGCAGCTTGTAGCAGTATACAATTGGTTCCGCATCTTAGCCAATAGGAAGTGGTAAAACATATCGGCTATGCAGGCTGTGAAAAGCTAAGATGGCTTCCCTCCCGACGACCCCAGATTCGACGGCTGAAGCGAGAAGCCTGCATGGCATTGGTTCGGACTGAACTGGATCGGTGGTACAAAATACGACCAGATGATGTTGATAATGGTACTTTTCGATGTGACAAGGAGCCCAGACGCAACGCTATACTGGATGATCTTCGGTTCGACTGAAGGAGAAGTAAGCAACTATATCTGATGGCGGACGCGTAACAACCAGAATCGGGAATTTTGCTGATTGGAGCGACAGATGAGTTCGTCCTTGCCATCGACAGTTACGGTCTGATCCAAGAGCTTCGAGCCATGAAACTAAAAATGTAAAAACCTGGTTCTTCAACAACGACCCATAAAGAAGAGACTGGCTTCACTGATACAGATGATGACCTCGTCTCTTTGGTACCAAAAGTCCGGACGCCCTTGCGGTGTTTTCTTGATATGTTTGTCTGTTTTCAAATGTTTTTTCTCTTCCGAATACCTCCGTTAAGCCAGACACCGTCTTTCTCCAAGCCTCGAGATCCCGAGCTTTGCTGCCTCGTATGACTTGATGGGGATGCAGCATCAATGGCACCACTACAACCATTGGTATGGATCGAAGACCACCAAATACCATGGTGACTCAAGGATGGATGCGCTTGTAACATTTATAATTACTACGGTCGGATTAGGAATGCTGATAGGACCACTCTGGCTGCTGAAAGCCTTCAACCACAAGACTGCAGATCATATCCGGGTGTCTCGTCGTCTTTTCCGGTCTTTTGAGCATAGTAACGGTAGCACGACCGTTTGAGACGCTGGCGACGACGGCTGGGTAAATCTTGTGGATCTCTAAATCTGCGCCCGCGAGAAATGGAGTGCTCACCGTGCGCGGATACGGTGCCGTTCTTATGGTCTTCATACAATCAGGTTCAAACACCCCTGCACCATGAGAATGCCATACTGGCTAGTAGAGCCGGAAGAAAAGAAAAGCCGGATCGTCGCAAGCCTCCCGGGTCAAGCATCTTTGCCTCTTGGAGGCGGACTAAACTCGGCAAATTGTCATAGAACCATTGGCTTGATTGTAGCACATGAGCACGAGTTGCAGATGTAGGATAACAGGAAGATATGAAGTAATGACACAGGTGTCGGGGAGGGGTGTTTTATGGCGTTATTCTTCCAATGCAAGCTTGTAGTTAGCAAACGTATCACCACCATGCAGCATAATAGACATGAGTGAGCCTGCAATGTACAGCAGCACCGCTCTTGCTTCGATCCTTAACTCCTCGTATGCTGGCGAATAGATGACATCGACCGTATCGTACAGCATCGAAACTGAGATCCTGTTCATTCTCCCCACTTCCTCGCCTCCATACCATCAGGTGGACTGGTCTCCACTTTCCCCTTACCAACCTCGGCCCAATTCGTACTCAGCGCCGTGCCGTTACTTTCCTGATAGCTTTTCATCATCGCTCTCCGCGTATCCGGATCCGCATCTTTGTACAGCTTCTTGAAGAAGCTATTGACCGGGTCACCTTCATCGTCGTAGTCGAAGTCATCAGCGTCTGCTTCCGCAGTCCCGTCGGCTTCGTTTTCTTTCTTTTCTGGCTTCGGACGCTTCTTGGTGAGGTCGTCGGCCAATTTGTCCCAGTTCTTCGGGCCAGTTCTTGAGGATGTAGGGTAGGATGGCGCGTGTCTGGTACTGTCCGCTGCTGGGGCAGTGGGTTCGTTCCGTGATGGAAGGGCGGATGGTGGGTTTTGGGATCCATGGGGTCCCTTCCCTTCCTCAATGGGTAGGGCTCCCTCTAAGGAGGCCCATTTCTGTCCGGGCGTTTGTTTTCGGAGCTTTATCTCGATCTTGGTGGACTTGATATCATAGCTGGAGTGCGCGGTATCGATAGGTGAAAATAGCGGATCGAAGGTGAGATTGTATTCGGATCCCGTAACCAACGGAAAGGAGATTGAAACCTGGGCAATCGTGAACTGCTGCATGAGAGAGGGTTTGGGGAGGTATCACCGATTGCTGCTCGATGTCGACTATCTTCTCTTTACTGTCCTTAGCAACACCCTTGGCAAATAACTCGATGGTGACAGTATCCGCCGTCTGGAACCACTCATGCCGTATCTTATTTGCCGGTGTCTGAACGATGTGTGCCCCCACATTCGCTTTACTCTCAGGCGCAGTCCTCTGGGAGCTTCCCTCCACTTTCGGATCCCTCTTCCCCTGCAGCTTTTCCACTGGGGGGCTAGGTAACTTGACATCTGGCACATCCGCTATCGTGACCTTTCTTGCCTCCGCACCCTCGTCCAACTCTTTCAGCTTACCTTCAACTTTCTTCTCCCAAATGAGCAGACTACTCTCCTTCTCATTGTATCTCTTAGCTAACGCAAAGCAATGCCCCGCATCTGCGTAGCGCCCTAAGCCAAAGAGTGCAATTCCCCGCCTCAGCTGTGCTTGTCCTATCAACTCCCTCTTCGCGCGCTGGGTAGCGAAATTGACTGCGATCTCGGCATCGTGAAGTGCTGCGTTGTAGTCCGGCGGGGAGGAGCGTTGGTGAGCTGTGCTGCGCTTTATGTAGTAGTCTACAGCGCCGGGGGAGCGGGTTATGGCAGTGTTGTATTGAGTGACTGCCTCAGCATATCTGCCTTCTTTGAGAGCCGCGGCGCCGCGAGCTGCTTGATCCATAGTGTGGAGCTCAGGTGGTTCTGGATATTAGTCGACTTGCATGTATCAGAGTGAGGTATTGACCGTCCAAAAGTAGAGCTATTAGTGTGGTGTTTGTTGCGGCACGGAGGTTCGCCAAGAAGCCGTTCCTCTCACATTCACTTCAACCTTTCGCTCCCTATGAAAGCTTTCAACCTCCCCTCTTGACCATAGGCAATGGTAACTGATTAACCATGACAAGGGCTGAATTGGTGGCACGCAAAGTCGCCAATGGCAAACTTCCAACGGTCGAGAAGGGGGCTACGTTGGACGGTGCAGAAGTTGAGTCCGAGAAAACGGATTATACGCGTTGGAGGCTACTGGATGAACGCGGTCGACAGACATGGCACTATCTGGAGAACGATGAGGAGCTCAAGAAGTGGCCACAAAGCACAGCCGACAAATATCATCTAGGTCTCCCCACCGTAAAACGTCCGATCCTCTGTGATTATATCATGGGAAGCTTACGGACTCGCACAGGATCTACCTCGTTTGCACCCAGCAACAACGCCTCTTGCCTCTGTCCGTAATGCTCTTTCATTCTTCTCCCATCTTCAGCTCCCCCCGGGCAACTGGGCTTGTGAATATGGCGGCCCTATGTTCCTCTTGCCTGGCCTTGTCATATCTTGGCATGTTACTCATACCCCTATCCCTTGGTCTCACGCGACGGAAATCAAGAGCTATCTGTTCGCACGACAAAACGTGGAAGATGGAGGTTGGGGTCTACACATTGAAGGGGAAAGCACCGTGTTCGGCACCGCCATGAACTACGTGGTGCAACGATTGCTTGGTATGAGTGCAGAAGATCCGAGAATGGTACGGGCAAGAGGGACGCTCCATAAGCTTGGTGGTGCAGTCAACGGGCCTCATTGGGCGAAGTTCTGGTTGAGCATATTAGGGGTCATGGAATGGGATGCTGTGAACCCAGTCCCGCCAGAGCTTTGGTAATATTATCCCCTGAATAACTTCCCATGGGATATCTCGGGGAGCTCATGTGTGACTGCAGGCTTCTCCCTGACTGGGTACCAATAGCCCCATGGCGCTGGTGGATCCACATGCGACAAGTTTTCCTTCCAATGTCTTATATCTACTCCAAGCGCTTCTCACACCCTGCTACCGATTTGACTCGCCAACTCCGCCAAGAGCTGTATACCTCGCCCTACGAATCTATCAATTTCCTCGCTCACCGTAACAGCATCTCCCCTCGTGATAACTACCACCCGAAAACCTTCTTCCTCAATTCCATCAACTGGGCCCTCGTTAATATTTGGAACCCTTACCTGCGTTACAATTCACTGGTCAAAAGAGCCGAGGACTGGGCGTTCGAATTGATCCGCCGCGAAGACGAGAACACAGAATACGCCAACCTCGGTCCAGTCAACGGCCCGATGAACCTACTAGCATGCTACATCCACGACGGCGAAGGCAGCCACTCAGTCCGACGCCACCGAGACCGCATGCACGACTTCCTCTGGGTCAAAGACGAAGGCATGCTCATGAACGGCACGAACGGCGTGCAAACATGGGACACCTCCCTCCTCATCCAAGCCGTCACCCACGCCGGCCTCGCCCAAGACCCGCACTGGAAGCCCATGCTCCTCAAAGCGCTCGCCTTCCTCGACGACCAGCAAATCCGCGCCGACGTCCCCGACCAAGCCCTCTGCTACCGGCACCGCCGCAAAGGCGCCTGGGCATTCAGCACGCGCGACCAGGGCTACACCGTCAGCGACTGCACGAGCGAGGCCCTCAAAGCCGTCATCGCGCTGCAACGCACCCCGGGCTACCCGACCCTCGTCTCCGACGCCCGCCTCCGCGACGCCGTCGACACCCTCCTCACCATGCAGAACCCCTCCGGCGGCTTCGCCTCCTACGAGCCCACCCGCGGCTCCGAGTACCTCGAGTACCTCAACGCCGCCGAGGTCTTCGGCCGCATCATGATCGAGTACGACTACCCGGAATGCACCACCGCCGTCGTCACCGCCCTCGCCCTCTTCACCACCGACCACGACCCTACCTACCGCCCGGATTCCATCCGCGCCGTCACCGACGCCGCCCTCGCTTACATCCGCCGCGCCCAGCGGCCCGACGGCTCCTGGTACGGCAGCTGGGGCATCTGCTTCACGTACGCCGGCATGTTCGCGCTCGAGGCGCTCGCTTCCGCTGGCCAGACGCACGCCAACAGCGACCACGTCCGGCGCGGTTGTGACTTTCTCCTCGCCAAGCAGATGCCCGACGGCGGCTGGGGCGAGAGCTACCGCGGCTGCGAGACGGGTGTGTATACGCATCACGAGCGCAGCCAGGTGGTGCAAACGGCGTGGGCGTGCATCGGGCTTATGGAGGCCGGGTTCCCGGATCGGGCGCCTATAGAGAGGGCGTTGAGGTTGGTGGTGGGCAGGCAGAGGGAGAATGGCGAGTGGGCGCAGGAGGCGATTGAGGGGGTGTTCAATAAGAGTTGGTATGTTTGTGTTGCTTCCTTGCTCCTTGCGCCGACGCTTTTGGTGTTGAAGGGTGAGGTGTGCTGACATGTGCGTGGTAGTATGATTTCCTATCCGAATTACAAATTCATCTTCCCGATCAAGGCGCTGGGCATGTTTGCGAAGCGGTTTGGCGATATCGAGCTCCTCTAGCTTGCAAGGTCTGATAGCTGGGTGTACATGTTGTGGTATGGAAAAAGAATTTCAAGATGCAAGTCTTCACACATTAGATGATGGAATCGGACTTGGAATCAAGTGCCCTTGTGCCCTACCTCACAAGAGTGTATTACTAGTCGACAAATGCTCTATGTTGGCTGTGCTATTTCTATTGTATCTTTTACACCGAGATAGGCTCATCAATCCGCTCGCCAAAGTCCACCAAGACAGGGAACCAGAGTCCCCGAGGCGTCTCAAAGCCCATTCTCCCTCTTAAACTTATCCCACGCCTCATTCAGCGTACTGAACACAGCCCCACTGATCATCCTCTGCTCCGTCGTCGCGGTAGGCGGTAACTGCTCGTTCCGCCATCAGCTCTCCTTCCTCATCTCTCCCACCCCACAGCGTCCATCTATTCAGGCCACCAAACCCAACACACGCAACCGTAAAACCCAAGAACGGAAGTCGACTCAGAGAAAACGTACCTTATCAGGATGCACCTTCGCAATCCCCCGCATATACACCACCTTAACCTTCCCCGCCAGCACCAACTCATGCAACCCAACCTTCTTCCACCCCGCCTCCGGCCACAGCACCGCATCAAGACTACCCAGCAACGCACGCAGATTATCCCGCTTCCCACCCTTCCAAGCCGCCAGCCTCGCGTCGACAGAGTCAGCGAGCGCGAACTTCTCGTCGTCGGCGCGCTCGGCGGCGGCGTTGGCGGCGCGGAGGCGCGTGACGGCCTCTGCGGATGGTGCCGGGTGGGAAGAGAGCGCGTCGAGGGCGGACTGTTTCTTTGGGTGTGGGCCCGGTCTGGCCGACGGTGGAGGTCGTGTACGCACGGCTGGTGCGGCGAGGCGGGAGGAGCGACCGGCTGTTTTCTCGGAGCGGTCGCGGCCCTGGATGCTCGTGCTCCCGCCGTGGCCGGATTGGACGGCTTCGCGCCATGCGTGGGCGGCGTCGGCCCAGCGCTCCATTTGCTCGAGGGCTTCGGCCTTTCGCACCAGGGCTTTGCCGTAGAAGTCGCGCATCTCTTTGGGGGCGTCGTGGGGGCTGAGAGTTATGGTTTCGCCTTCACCGTGGGACGGGCCGATGAGTGATATGGCGGTGTCGGCGTCGGAGACGGCTGCTTTGGGGTCGCCGATTTTCAGGTTTGTGAGTGCGCGGTTGCAGAGGATGATGATGGTTATAGGATGTTGGTCGGGTATTGGAGCGAGTGCGCTGGTGTAAGCGGCGTGAGCTGCAGCATAGTCACCGAGTTTGAAGGCTTCGGTCCCTTTCTGGCGGTAAGTTGAGGATGACGAGAGGGCAGAGGGTGAGACTGGTGGGATCTTTCTTGGTGGTGGTTTGGGACGAGCGGGGAAATTTGTTGACGGGTGTGGAGACTTTGAAGGTGCTTGTGGTTGGCTGGGTGGTTTTGGCTGCAATGTAGGAGCCGTAGCTGAGGGATGAGAATCGACAAGAAGGTTTGGCTCGGAGTTTGGCGGAGGCCTTTTCCGCCTTGCAGGACTGACATACGCAATTGGCGACTGCTCGTCGATCAGTTCTCGGCTCAGCTTTGCTTTCGGTACGTCGTGGAGGTGCTGTCGTTGGAGAAATCCTGGCTGTGATGAGCGTTGGTTGGTCGAGCCCAGTGGTAGCGCTGGGGATGAATCTCGGGAAGAGGTAGAGCTTGTTGGGAGTCTAGGATCTGGCTGCGTTGATCTGGTAGCTGTCTTCTGCAGAGGTCGGGATTTAGTGGACTCAAGCATCAGAGCTTCATCTGTAATAGAGGTTTGCTGTAGTCCATGGCTAGGTCGTCTTTGTGACCTGAGCTCAGAACCAGGCTTTCCACTTCTATCCGATTCCCTCTCCGTAGGTATGCTAGGTGTGCTGGCTTTCCGTCTTCGAGTCACGCCTTCGGCGTTTGCCCGCATCCATTTCGGCTGACCAGAGTCACTGTCCGAGTTGAAATCCCCCACAGTTTGCTCAATTTTCTTTATACCAGTCTTCCACAACGTATTGGCAGACCTAAAGAGATTACTGCCTATCTCAGCAGCATATTGTGTAGCATCTCTCTCACCGTTCGCAGGTGATTTACTGTCCTGCCCCCGTTGCGTCGAGTTCGAACGACGTTCTTGACGCATCCAAGCGGGCATCTGTGCATCAGCCCGGAGGTCTCCTGGCTGCGCTGCCTTGTGTCCATTAGTCTGGGCGTTTCTATCCCCGCTCCGCCTTCGTGTGCCATCTGGTGAGCCTCTTCCACGGTGGTTTTGTCTCGCCTCCTGGTGTGGCTGACTCAGAAGCCAGCCTACAGCTGCTTGAATATCAACTCCAGTGGCGGTTTGGTTCAAAGCCTGGGTTGCCCTTTCGACTGGGAAGCCCATTTCTACCAGTTCCGCGAGAGCTTGGTCTTGCGGGTGTTTGTCATTGGGAAGGTGATTCATACTGGTGTCGTCTTCGGGCGATGTCTGGGGCTCCACGCCTGTTCGAGGAGGCAACTCCGAGACAGGTCTCCCTAACAAGCCCAACACATCGTCCTCATCGACTCCATCGGCTTGTGTCGGAGCCAACCGTACCGATGTTTGACTCATCTGTCCCAGCCCGAAAGGATCGTCATTATCATCCGCGACTTGTTTCTTGCTTGTGTGGTAGCCTGAAAGGTCAAGCAAAGCTGAATGTGGTGTTGACTTTGTAATTGATACATTTTGACTTGCTCTTGAGGTTTGGTCACCGGTTGACGAGTCCAGAGGCACAGGAAAGTTGCTTGAAGTATCTACCGGCGCAGTTGAAGTAAAAGCAGCCAGTAGATCGTCGTCATTTTCGGCAGGTTTCAAGTACGGTGGGGGGCCGATGTTGGCGAACGGCTTGTTGATAGCGCTTGAAAGCTTCTGTGTCCCATGTCCCTCCTTTCTAGACCCTGTAGTCGAAGTTAAAGCGCGATCAAAGGTCCCACTTCCAGTGCTATTGGTCTGCCTGGGATGCGGCTCCTGAATCCCAAAATGCGCGTCGAACTGCTTTCGACGCTCATCCTCTTGCTTTGCTTTATCTTCCTCTAGGCGTTTCTGTTGCTCCTGTAGCGAGAAGGTTTTCGTAGAAGTTGTAGAGTTAAAGGAAACGAGATTGCTGAAGCTGTCGTTCGTCGGTGTAGATGTCCGGGTCGAAACGCCTACGGAAGGCTTCAGCGCGCCATTAGAGGTTGCAGCCGAGAAGGGAGTTGATCGGCCAGAGACCGGCGGGGTGGCTCGTATGCTAGGGTAGTACGATGCAGTACTCATAGGGGGGGGTTTATCAGAAGCAGTATTGGCGGACCAGCTCAGGCCGGAGAGATCGTCCATAATTACAACGTGGTGCAGACGGAATCCCGTTGAAAGACCAGGTACAGAAGCCGATAGAGCATGTTCATGCAGCCATGGACGGCTCCGAAGTGAGTAATTGCTCCATCAACATGAAGGGCATCCGGTTGATGTTTGGAAGCTCGATGAGGATTAGCGTTGGAGTCAGCTACAGCCACCAGTCAGCCACGCTTAAGCCACACCCTTCCTCCACTCAGCACCACATCCGCTTTTGACCCCGCGCCACACAGAGGGAACCGCTCTGTCCCAGGCTGGATAGAGAGAAATCGTGTATAACTTACCCACTACAACAATGAGGCCGCCCGAAAAGCTATTGCGTCCTTGCGAGCATCGGTATATGCGCCCAGCAGCACTTCAGACCTCGGCGAGAAACGCTGACTGAGCGCTGCATATAAAATTCCGCTAATTCAAGGCTACCACAGACCAGACAGAAACTTTCCCGAGTCTCTCCCTACCTAAGATCAAGGATTATGTGTCAAACTTTCAGCCTCATTTCATTACCTTAGTGGTTCAGAGCCCTACAGAGGTTTCAGAAACATGCAGAGTTTGCTAGGGCAAACAGTTTGCTACAGATAAAAGTTTTTCTTTTTGCTGATTAAAGGCCTTCTTATAGAGTCACATTTCCATAGAGTAGCTAGACACTTATGATTACAAATTCATTTCATTAGTCACTTCTTCTATGTTTGACAGATTATGAGCTCAGATATATATTGATATTCTTTGAAATTCATTCATTAAGTCATTTGTTTCTATTTAAAATAATGAAAGAAAAAACACCTCATTGTTGTTGTTATTTCACAGATACTAGAAAGCCCCCTAAGAAGTAAAGTGAATTTGACATATAATGAGAAGTTATTCACATTAAATCATTATAAATTCACAGATAAAACAGTTAAAAACAATTCTTATAATCATTTTAAAGTTAAATCTTTACATTAAAAACAACTTCATCATCAATTTAGATGTTCTCATTATACAAAATGACTACAATGTTATATGATCTCACATTTTCAAAAATTATAAAACTTAAAAAGTTAACAAACTATTTATTATAAAGAATGTTGATTAAATACAGTCTGATGAGTGCTGAATTATGAAATTTAATAGTAAAGAGTGACATTGAAATCTTATCAAAGTTAGATGTTTTGAGTTAGTCAGTAATGATTAAAGAATTTATATTTAAAATAATGATAACTACATTAATAATCTCAGTCAACATTACTTGAGCTAACTGAATTATACAGAACAATAAGATTACAATTATTATTATTCTTATTGTCAGCTTAAAGATCACTGTTGTCATAGATGACATGAAAACAGCAAAAAAGATATAAAATCATCTTGTATATTTCTATTTACTTTATGAATTTAATCTTAAATATATTTTATTCAACAATTTATACATCTGTCAACTCAATCAATACTTCTCTGTCAATGCTTATGCTCTGAAGTATAAGACACTTTTATGAGAAATTACAGTCTTTAATCTCATCATTAATAAAACTTTAAAGATTATTACTTTTCTATTGAATCTAGAATTCTTCTATTCTCAATAAGTAATGATAAAATGCTCTAAAACTCATAATGTAATCTTATTTCTCAATGACTTGATTGCTGAACTAATTGATAAAGAATTTCTTAAAGAAAGAAATGAGAAGCTTGTTTTAATGAATAAAAAGAAAAATTATAAAGATAAGAAGAGAAAGAATAAGAAAAGAAATGCTGATAAGAGTAAAAGTAAAAATGAAATGTACATTCACTGCAAGAAAGCAGTTCACTTTGAGAATAATTACTGAAAATTACATTTGAAAAAAATGTCTAAAGAGATAAAGAAGAAGTAAGAGACTAAAAAGAAGAAAGAGAAAGAAAAAAAGAAATTCTTAAATTCTGAAGATAAGTAGTATAATAAGAATACAGTAATCTTGACTGCAGTAAAAAACTATAGTCTTGTAATCAATAAGATGTCATGAATAACTGACTCTGACACAATATAATATATATGTTGTGATCTCTCTGCATTTAGCTTAATTAAAATGTTCAATAATGAATCTTCTATAAGAGAAGTGTCTGAAGTGATATATGCTTAAGAGATAGAAACAATCAATTTACAGTTAAAGAACAGTAATGAAAAGTCTTAAAATATTATTTTAATAAACATTTATTTTATATTTAATATGAGACTCAATCTCTTCTTAATTAAAATAGTCAAAACAAAAGAGATATCAGTCAAAATCAAGAACAGATTACTATGTTTAAAGAATAAAGTAAAGAATATACTTAATTATACAGTACATAAAGATAAGCTATATTATCTTTAAACTTTAACAATGAGAAAATCTGTAAACAAGAATAAGATTATGTCAATTATTAAAGATAATAAGATCTCAAGAGCTATTTAATATTAATATCTTAATTATATAAAGAATTTAAGTCTTAATAATGTATTAAAGAACTCTGAAATAGTGAGACTTAATTTATAAGAACTTATGAAAACATCATTACATTTGTATGATGTCTGCATGAGAACAAATTAAAAGAAGAAGATCTTAAGAAAATTATAAAACTGAGTCATAAAGATGACTAAATTGATTCACATTAACATTGTTGACTCTGTCATGTTGAAAGCATATGATGAGTTCTTGTAATATATAGTCTTCACAGATGATCTTATTTGCTGATGATACATTTGTAATATGAAAATGAAAGATTAGGTAAAAGATAAAATTGAATGATTTCTTAATATGCTTTTTATTCAGATGAATTTATGAATTGTATAAGTATAATTTAATAATGAAAAGAAATTTAAGAATAAGCTCATCATTAAATGATTATGAAGTCTCAGAATTATCTATAAAATAACAGTCTCTTATGAACTGAAGCAGAATGAGATGACAGAAAGAAGTAATGAACTTTTGACAGCAAAAGTTAAAGTTATAATTCTGAATAGTAAAGTCTTTAAAACTTTATGATCAGAGACTGTTAAAACAGCATACTATCTTCTTAATTAACTTTCAATGTTAACTCTTAAGAACAACAAGATCTTAATTCAGCTACTGTTTAAATCTTTTAATAAGAATAAATCAGTAAATCTCATCAATTTTAAACATCTTTGATGTTTTAAATGCACAGTATATATATATATTTCAAAGAAGATCTGAATAATGAAAACTGAATTTGAATCTCAAAGTAATAAGAAAATTCTTGTTGAATATGAAGAAAGAAATTAATATAAAGTATAACTTTCTGAAAAGAGAAAGACAGACTGAATGATTAAAGCAAGAAATGTGCAGTTTAATAAAGATTCATTAATCTATAATGTTAAAGTTGCAGTCTCAATTTCTAGAGTCACTCAACCTCACATTGTTAATGCAGAACAAGAAAGTATGCAGTTATTTTTCTTATTTTTATTTTAATTCTCATTATTGTCACTGTCTTCAGAATATGTATCATCATACTTTCTCATACTGATATTGTCAAATCAGTTAGAAGAAATGAAGAAAGAGAAAGAAGATATTATAAATATTTCTTTCACAATTAACAGATCAGTATCAGCTGAGTTTTAACACTTTTGTTATGATCATAGTTCAGGAAAGGACTACTGGTGCAACCAGTATGTAAGCTGCCAAGACAAGGGCGTATATCTGGGTATAAGCACAATGAGCATGACGGGCTCAACAGTGTGCAAGGTGAGCAGGGTGAGCACAGCATGATGAGCATGACAGGTTGCATAGGTGTGCACTGTTGAGTGAGCTTACTATATAGCAGAATCATTTCCTCTATGGAAATGATCATGTTCAATGACAATCATTACCTAGCATCTGCTATCTACCAGTTAACTCTAACATGCCTGGAAACCCTCTTATATCACAAGCTCTAACCCCTAGACCCTATACCAGAGGAATCTCTGGTCAGGATGTAACAACTTTAAAAGAGAGAGATAACTCTTTATAAAGTTAAGACTCAAAGCAATCATGATTTATTTAACTGTGTTTGATGCAATCATTGATGTCATAAAAAAGAAAGAAAACTTTAGAAATGAATCTCAGATATTTAAACAAATAATTGCAAGTTATGAGTTGAAAGACTGAAAGAAAGCAATGAATAGTGAGTATAACTTGTTAATGATTAACTTTACATAAACTTTAAAGACATTATTATCTAATTGATGAGTTCTAAGAAACAAATGAATCTATTATTATAAAAAAGAATCTGACAGCTTAATTCTACAGTATAAGACTCATTGAGTAGTCAAAGAATTTGAACAACAATTTAAAATTAATTATAAAGAGATCTTTATAATGATTATTAAATCAATGACTTATAAAGTCATCTTTGTCATAGCTGTGTTTTACAACTATGAATTGAAATAAATAAATGTCAAAATAACTTTCTTACACAGTGATTTGAAAGAAGAAGTCTACATGATTTAACTTACTGAATATGAAAAAGAGAGAGACAAGATATATAAATTGAAGAAAGCTTTATATAAGTTAAAATAGTCATCTTATCTGTAATATAAGATGATACATTGCTTTCTTGTTGACCTCAAATATACACAGATTCACACAGACAATAATGTGTTTAAAAAGAAAATCTTAATCATTGTTGTTTACATTAACAATATTCTTTTATGTAAACTCAATAAGAACAAAATTCTAGGCCTTAAAATCAAATTAAGTGATCATTTTGAAATGATTAACTGCAGAACATGTAAGCATTACTTAGAAATGTTAATTACACAAAACAGAATTCTATAAATGCTTATTCTGTCTCAGAAGATCTATCTTATAAAAGTACTTAAAGACTTCAGTTTACAGAATATTAAGGCAGTCACAACTTCAATGAAATTTAAGATCTATCTTATAAAGACTATCAGAATAGCTGAATTAAAGTTAATAATTTAATATTAAAAGATCATAAAATCTTTTATGTATATTATGACACAAACTCAACTTAACATCACATATACAGTGTTAACTCTTAATCAGTTTGCACATAATTTTAATAACATACATTGAAAGACTCTAAAACAAATGTTTCAATATGTGCAGAGAACTTTAGACATCATTTTTAAATATAAATTGAGTAATCAACTTAAATTACTAAGATATTTGAATTCAGACTGAGAAAAAGATCTTAAATTGAGAAGATTTATATTAAAGTACATATTTAAAATAATTAATGAATCAGTATTCTAAAGTTTAAAAAGACAAAGAACAGTTGTTTTATTCTTTTATAAAGTGAAGTATGTGATCTTAATGAAGACTACAAAGAAAGCAGTGTAAATGCAGAAATTACTTAAAGAGCTAAAATTAAAGAAATTTGAAACAATTATAATTTAGATAAACAATCAGAAAACTATAGTCTTGATTAAGAACTCTGAATTTTATATTTATATAAAATACATTGATATACATCATCACTTTATAAGAGAAGTCAAATTCTGCAGACTTATTCATCTCAATTACATCTTAACAAATATCATAATTGTCAACAGACTTACAAAGTTACTTTTAACACTGAAATTCACTCATTTTATGAATTTTATGAGTCTCATTAGTCAGTGAAAGATCTTATGATCTAATGATATGATACTTAAGTTCAAAACTCAAGAGACATTCATTTAAATTGAGTCAGAAACATAACATATCTTTCTTGACTTTATGAGTAAAGAAAGTGTGTCTTCATTTTCTATTTCATTGTTGCTGAAATAAGCTGAGAAAGTATATCAGACTTTCAGTCTCATTTTGTTATTTTAGTGATTTTGAAGCTCTACAGAGATTTTGAGAACATGCAAAGTTTGCTAGGACAAACAGTTTGTTACAGATAAAAGTTTTTTCTTTTGTCAATTAAAGATCTTCTTATAGGGCCACATTTCCATAGAGTAGCTAGACACTTATGATTACATGTTCATTCCACTAGCCACTCCTCCTATGTTTGACATTATGTTAGTACAGTAATTCGTAGTAGTCCTACTTTAGCATATGCGCGTTCTCAATCCGCACCGTCCTGATTCACACAGGGCCGAGTTCCGCGAAAATTAGGCTCATGCAAGTGCCAGGGCGGCATATCCGATAGCATGGTACGGGGTTGCAGCCGACGTCTCTGGATCCTTGACTACTACAGTCACTACTGTAGGTAGTCACAGTACTGTGCCCAACGAAACAGACACCCCTGGGCCATAGGGTACAGAGCAGCGGTCAAGGCAAATTTGCTACCAAGGTCAATTTGGTACTCAAACAGACGTCCTAAGTTAGCTATTACAATAGGGGCAACGATGCCATCAAGTCGACCGTGGAAGGGAAGAGGGATTGGCGGCGTGGAGAAGATGATGAAGAGAGCAGAGTCCTGGAGCCGAACAGAGAAGACTTCATGCTCGAGTGGACCCAGAGTACCATCGTAGAATTTTCCCGTACATTCCTCCTTAGAAGTGCTCAACTGACCATTCACCACTACTCGTACATCTGGAATCCCTTTCGAGTGCCTGCTCCTACCTTAGGAGGTTCCCACCATCTGCGCAGTTGAGTGTCAGGGCCAATGGCGTTTTCGCAAGCAGTTCGGATCGTTGAAATGATATCTTTAAAGCCATGCTGAAGACTTTTATATAGAGATCTATATAGCTTAATACCTACAAGAGCATTGAGTCATTTTCCGTCCCAAAAGGCTGAGCCCTCTCTAACCCAAGGATCCTCCGAAGTAAAATAACCCGTCAGTCCCTTCACCTCAATCCCCCTTCACCGACAAAACTCCTGGGTATCTCCAGCCGTCATCAGGGAAAGAAAAGAAACATACTATCTACAACAGCCCCACTCCATCAAAACTCATCAATGCCACTTCGTCTGCCAAGGATCCTCAGACTGCGCATGCGGCGTCAAGCCCACTTCCCGAGAGCTAACCACCACCTTCGTCGTCTTCTTGATGCCCACCGTGTCCAGCATGATCTCCTCATCACTTGCGCTACGGTTGAGCTCCGGTCGGCCGATGCTCAACAGTTGCGAGCCTTTGCTGCTGCCGAACGTAGGCATGCCCGGCCGCTTGGCATCTCGGCTGCGGTTGCGGCTGGAGGCGGTCCCGTGGGAGATCAGGCGAGGGAAGTACTTGACGATGGGCGCTTTGAAGGTGGGGAGGCAGGCGCAGATGATGCCGACGTTCACTTCGAGGAACGTCCAGCTGTTGGAGACGGATTGGTAGTCTGGAGCGAGGGTTGGATTAGCCAAAGTGGGTGAGGGAGTGGGCGTCAGAAGCAAGATGGTTGATCCTAGAGGGGCGAAGAAACATGGGCCTGTACATAAGGTGTCTATTGCAGCCGTCGCGGGTCCGACGACGATCATCCGCACCACTGTGCAGGCAATGACACTATGAGCCCCTCTTGTTAGCTGAGACTACACGTTGCATCAGGGCAATGTTGGTGAAGAAGACATACAAGAGACCGAGACTGAAAAGGAACATCAACATCAACTTTTGTACCCTCGGCAGCTGCAGGCGTCTAATCTCGTTGATAGGCAAAGCGATGATGGCAATATCGGTGATGATGGCGAATGCGGATGTTGAGTACCATATAACGGCGGTACTGATCTGAAAGAACTTCGTCAGCGTCGTTCACGCCTCACAGCTTAAGTACTCACGTAGCATTTGCCATGTATCTTTTTATCCCACGATTTTTGTATTGGTCTGGAGCAATTCAGCAACCAGTTCGCCAAGCGGGGCAAGATGAACTCTTACCGGCAAGAGAAGATAGTCATAAGGAGTGCGGCGAGGCTGTACGCAACCACCACAGCCATGACGACCCAAGCACCGATTTGGAATTTACGAGCGGTGAAGATACGAAGATAGAGTAAGAGGAGGGAAACTTTTATCATGCAGACGGCAAGTTTGTAGAGAATCTGGGCGGTAAAGAACCACTAGAGCGTGGGGACGAAGCATCAGTCATACTCATCGGCAGCAGCAATGCTATGAGTTAGGAAAAACTGGTGGTTACTCGCCTTGAGAGCCGTAACTTTGTGACCCCAGTTGACTTGGGAGTCGTGCAATCCGAAGCCATAATGAGCCTCCTCACAATACACAACCGTCTTTGGGAGGCCAGCAGTCAGCACTGTTCGGATCGCTGTCCCACCGGTCTTCTGCCCCAACTGAATGAGAACAAGCTTACCATCGCAATGGCCATGAACTGAAGGCAGTATTAGTTATGTCGAAGGAAAATTTGCTTGGGGGTACCACTCACCGAGGCCATGACAATGCAGTAGTCATCCGGTCCCGTGCGTTTCGAGATGGTGATTCTTGTGATAATTCGGGCAACCACCAAGAGGGTTGAGATGATCCCGAAGATGATGGACAGATTGGCCAACTGGGTCCCGCGAGGATTAGGTGCACCCGAGTCGATAGCATCTTTGCCCATGATGTTCGATAGCATGCCGAAAGCCAAGGACCTATAGCCAGAGTGCCACGGTTCCGAAGGACAGTCAAGTAATGGCCGAAAAGGATCGTAGCAAGAGGGAGATGGGATCAGATCGCATTACATATAATGAATTGTATGATAAGCTTGACGTGGGGTTCGATATTCGAGACAAGGATAAGAATAGTAGAAGAAGAGCAGGCCAGCCGGTAGCCCAAGATATCACAATCTTGTCTCGCTTGTAGTCGGTCTAGGAAATCACTCGTCGATAGACTGTACATGTACGGAGTACACGTGCATGTAACATGGCTGTTGAACGTCTTTTCACACGGATATGTATGCGTGCAGGACAAGCGCAAAACCGTTTGTGATGTACAGTACGGAGTAATGAGACATGGAAAACATGGGAGCGTAGACAGCTCCCCTCACCATCGACACCGATAAATTAGAGGCCCGGGATATTAAACCGCCCAGGCATCCAATTCCCCCATCTTAGAATTGTCATCCAGAACGTCTACTCGCCTGATCCCGGGCTCACGACCACCGTCACAGATAGTGACCGGCAACCGAGGGCAATCCGGAACGACAGGCCCTGTAGACGTTTGCCCAATTCATGGCCCATGGCGGGGATGTTCCCCGTTCCAGCGATGCGTTTGATAAAGCTTGGATGTAAAATTTAGCAGCGATCAGGCATAGCCATCGGCCATCGGCCATCGGCCACGGGGGGTGGTGGGCCGCAAGTGCAAGTGTAAGTGCAAGTGCGATGGCTTGAGCTTATGCGTGACGACAGAAGGGAAAGGGGATGGGGAAAAGGGGAAAGCGGAAGATGGAGGAAAGGAAGACCTCGAAGCGGATTGAACGAAGGACGTGAAGGCCGGGATCTGTCACCAGCCCTACCTACAGTAGCCTTCCCCCACTTACGTTCGTAAGGTAATCTTGAATTAATTTACTCAAATCGACTGAAAATCCGCCGGATTGCCAGCCCCTTCAAGCTGGACTGGACGCCACGTGCGGAGTAGACCGAGTACTAAGGCAAGGCAAGGTCTAAAATGATATTAACTTAACTTAACGTTAATGTGTTAATGTTGTAACCGAACTGTACTGCTTCCCCCACTATTAATTATGATCTCTCATGGCGTCTCGTAGCTTAGTAAGTCAGAGCTAAAACCGACGACGGACCCTGCCACATCAACCCCTGTTTTGCCACGACTACTTCCGTATGGAGCACCTCTAGTAGTCATGCACTCGAGTAATGGGAACGGCGCGCTGGTCATCAGGATTACTCGCTGACCCATGCATCTCTTTCTTCGAACCATCCGAAATTCGTACAGTACATGTATAAATCGCACTAGAATTGTAGTGGCGTGCTTGCCATGGGTGATGGAACGAAGTCATGTAAAGGAAAAGGGAAAAGGAAACATTCCTGTAAAATAATTTACCTTGTACTCTCTCTCTTTTCCTTACCTCTCTCTCTGTCTTGTCGCCAATTCCGCCGTCTGTCATTATTGTTGCACTGTACATATGCACAATGGCAGTCACAATTACAGCTTCATTCCCAGTCCAACTCCTTCGCATCATCACCATTGCTGCGAGCCTCTTAGTTGGGCTGTCTGCCTGTGGTGACTCTGATAGTCGGCCATTGATTCCTGTCAAGTATGGCGCCTTCACGCAGACAGCTTCCTACTCAATCGCCAACCAGCTGGGCTACTTCACCGCCGCCGGCCTCAATGTCACCTACCTTCAAATCCCAAACTCGCCGTACGGCTACGCCCAGCTTCTGAGCGGCGGATACGATGTCCTGACTGGCACCATCGACAACGCCGTCAACTTGCGCTTCAATGCCCACAAAAATCTCACCGTGCTCGGCCAACTCGATGGTGGTTCCGATCTGGTCATTGCCTCCACCCAATCCATCAAAAACGTGGCCGACCTCAAAGGCAAATCCATCATCGTCGATTCTCCCGTCAGCGGCTACGCCTACATCCTCCGCAGAGTCCTCAGTGCCTTTGGCCTCGAGCTCCAAAACGGCGACTACACTTTCCAGGTATTGCTTCCCCTCCGTCGCCACTCTTTCATCTCCAGTCCTTACATTCCCGACTACTCTCACTGACCTCGTATCCCAGACCGTCGGATCGACCAACTTACGCTACACTGCCCTCACCAACGGCTTCACCACCACCGGCAACCCCGTCTACGCCACCATCTTGGTCTACCCATTCACCGCCTTCGGCGCCGCCCTGACCAACTCCAGCAAACCTAATATCCTCGCCCGTGTCTCCGACTTCATTCAACCGCTCTCCTCCTCCGCCATCACCGTGGCCGAGTCGTCTCTGGTGAACCTGACGCAGCGTGCCACCATCACCCGCTTCTTCGGCGCCCTCTACGCTGCCAACCGCTTCCTCGCCGACCCCGAGAACGCGGCCTGCGCGACGGGCGCCATCGCCAGGCAGCTGAAAATATCTCGGTCCCTGGCGCAGGCCGAGTATACCGCGGCGACGGACCCCCTCACGGGTGAGACGTCGAGCCCGGGGGGGAACTTCACAGTCAGCGCCCAGGGGTTGATGAATGTTATTGATGTGAGGAAACAATTCGGCGGGTTTGCCAACGTGTCGGCCGGATTCGACTACGCCGCTGCGATTGAGCCGGGGACGGGGAAGTTGATCGATTATAGTATCAGGGACGCTGTGGTAAAGGCGGTGGACGACTCGAATACGGATACCAACAGCTCATGACTCATCGGCTGCATTTGCATACTATCTAGGGATACTGGCTATGTATATAGAGTGTAGAAATATTTGCATTCGTGGCTGGCGGTGGGCTTTCCTTGATACTTTTGTGTTTATCAATCACTATCATACACAAAAGACACACCACCTACACAAGTGAACTCAAGTTAGGTACTGGAGGACTGCCTTCGTGACATGCTATGACCTGCCAGGGCTGAGCGGCAGAGTCCTCTTTGATAGTCCCAGGAAGCCAGGGTCGCAAACAATTGGCGGCGCTCAACCCTCCTTCGAACGAGAACCCCCTTCTTACCCCACCTCTTTATCTCCCCTTCAGTACCTCCAAACCAGCTCTGCAAAGCCGACCTCGTCAGCGCATCAACTACCCAATCTCGACCTCCTAGACTCCATCTCGTTGCAAACAGGACTTATAGATGTCAAGACCATACATGCATATACTGACGAAAAGTATCAGTCGTGTACCAAGACCGGGCGGCTTGGACGTCTATGATGCCGTATGAGGTCCAGGGTCACCTCATCCATCCCATTGTGTCGGCTTAATGTGCATGGCAGCGCAGAAGCATCTCAGACTTCCCACCGAGACAACCTCGGTTTTCTGATGAGGTCGAAGTACGCTGTAAATTCTATATGTATCGTGGACGGTGTGATATGTGAGTGCTATAGAGTGATCATTTAACACCGTTTGATAATGCTTTGCTTAGTAAGCAGAAAGGTTTTGCCAGCGATTACCTAAGGTACTTTGGGACCTACCTTATGTACTCTGTACCTTCTTACCAGGTAACTTAGGTACGGAGGTTGACTGACCACGATGTTGTTGTAATGGCAAGGTGCAAAATTCACGACTAGAATCGTGATGAGAACGACGGTGAGGTGATTATATTCCATGTCTGACAACAAAAGGAGTCAACCATGGAAGTCTTTCATTATCATGATCAAGAATTTTCATCTGCCGGCTACCGTCTGCTCTACGATACTCTGTAACGTTACTTGTAGTACTGTAGGAACGGCATCCACACTGCGGCCTTGGTCTGGACTCAACTTACATCGTTCTTTTTCTCCGGTAATCGATAAAGGTAGTCCCTGTCCGTTCCTGCAGCACGCCGCCCGCTGTTGCTGCATCTCTGGCGTTGAGTACCTTGCATAAGCTCGATGATCAAAATTCTCGGTTCCAATGACAGTTCGGTGGAAGTCCTCGGGCCTGTACTAGGTAAGGTACCATCGGAATCAAAACCACTACCTAAACTTCTATCGAGGCCTCGGCCGGCAATTAACTCTGTCCCCTTTCTTCTGTACCTAGTCGCATCGACATCGACAGTCTCTCCCCACCTTTTATTTCTCGCACACGACCTTTTCTGTCACTCCCTTGATGCCAATTTAGCTCCGGTTTTGGTCGGCCCTAGCTGCTCAAATCCACTCACTTCTAGCTCTTCAGTTCGACATCGTGCAACACTTATATAGATCGGCATTTCTCGGGGACCTTCCTGACTTCAAAGGGATCTTCTGCGGCGAAGCGAGTAATCACGTCTGCCGAATCACAATCGATAAAGCGGAAGATACCCCACTGACCTAATCATGGGTCTGTTCAGCAAGAAACACTCCAAACCTTCCTTGAAAGGCGACAATGACTCGTCTACCTCGATTGGAGCTCGTAACTCGAATCTGTCCATCAAATCACCTCCACTTCCTGCAAATTCATCCAATGGCGCTGCCGCCTTTCCGGCTACTGCCAAGATTCCAGACATCGCATTGCCCAAACCGCCGGATCCGTCTTTAGATCCTGCCGCCTACTTGCGAAGCATATATTCAGTGAGGGAAAGGTCTAAGCTGGTCTTACAGAAGGCCAAGAAAAACCAATTGACGCACTTTGATGTTGATCCGGCAAAGTTCGAGGACACGGCCGGCTATGTGTGTTCAATCATCAAGGTGCGCAGACTGCTCGGGGCCAAGGCTACGAAGAGCAGCGCAACAGCTAACACGCTATCCGGGGCATGAAGCGAGACTACGCCCCTGACTACAAGTCAGTTCCCCCACATGGCCGTTGGCAACATTTCGAAGTCGGTGGTCGTCCGCGGGTGGATCAGCTGCTCGCGTCTTGGCCCTCCCAGGTCGACGCTCAGGAGCGGACTCGCCGCTTGATCGACCTCTTTCTTGTTTCCGTCCTTCTTGATGCTGGCGCCGGTGCGAAGTGGTCATACAAGAGCAAGGAATCCGGTCGAGTCTACCGGCGGAGCGAAGGGCTGGCGGTCGCGAGTTTGGAGATGTTCAAGGCTGGGACGTTCAGTAGTAGCCGTACCAAGCCTTATCAGGTAGACGGTCCCGCACTGAAGAGGTTAGACGTGGAGCAATTGGCGAGAGGGTTGCAAATATCCGCGAACAACCCGATTGCTGGTCTGGAAGGACGCGCGGGGCTGTTGATCAGCTTGGCCGACGCACTCAACAATCAAGAACTCTTTGGCGTGGATGCACGTCCAGGGAACATGCTCGGTATTATGTTTTATTTCCTCGCGCCGTGTGCCAGAGACATCTAACGGTGCAAACTTGATTCAGACTATCTTCTTTCTCACCCTTCCACGCAGGCCTCCTCTGTCCCCGTCGTACCCCTCCCTACGGTTTGGGCTGTCCTCGTCGATGGCCTCTCTACAATTTGGCCTTCTACACGGACTAAGATCGATGGAATATCTCTCGGTGACGCCTGGCCATGTTCATCAATGCCACGTTCGCCGCCCGCAGAGCCGTGGGAAACCGTTGTACCCTTCCACAAGCTCACGCAGTGGCTTTGTTATTCGCTTATGACCCCAATGAAAAAACTTTTAAATATCCACTTCGCTGGCGAGGAGTTACTGACAGGTTTACCAGAGTATCGGAATGGAGGGTTACTGATCGATACTGGGTTGCTGACACTAAAAGAAGCGGACACGAAGAGGGGTCTGGAGGCATTTCGGAGGAATGCCCTGTTGGAAGGTCAGCCCAACATGGAAGTTGTGCCATTGTTTAATGCCGGTGATGATGTGATCGTCGAGTGGAGAGCACTGACTGTGGGCTTTTTGGATGAATTGTTGGGCGAGGTCAACCGTATGCTGGGGTTGACAAGAATAGACGCATTGACCTTGGCCCAGATGCTTGAGGCGGGAACCTGGAAGGTACAAGAATGTCCAACCCAAACATTATGACCGTAGGCCATACTGTTGCTGATTACGGAAACAGGGCGGTCGCGAACTCGCAGAAGTTTCAAGACCAAACACCAAGGAGCCTCCGATTATGATATACTCCGATGGCACCATCTTCTAGACTTGTTGCCACGCAGATCCGGTACACTATCTTCTTTCACGACAACATGGACTCCACTTGACCATCTTTGCATCCAGTATTGAAAGAACAACGTGGACAGTCAACTGGACAGCAACGTTCCATGACATCTATCACCTCACGGACACCTTCGATTCTTGCACCATATTCCATCAATCTGCTTTCGAGCTACAGTTTCCTTTGTAGTGCAAGGATGGCAGTCACAAGATATCGGACCAGGACATCTGGATGACCTTATGGAAATGAAACGTATTTATCTAGATATCCAATGAAAGGGGAAGGCTTTGTCAAACACTAGCAGGTTCACGCTCACCTTCAGAAACCTGTCAAGTTCAGGGACCATAAAGATAAAGCAGGCCAGAATGTTTATCATGGTGAACTGTTCAAAGGAAGGAATTATGAGACGGTCATCCGGTATTCCGTGTAACGCAGTGATTTGTTTAAAGTCCTGCGCAATCAATTGTAAATAGTGTTCAGGGGATTAAAGGGGTTCTTGGTGGAGTAGTTTAGCTGATGTAAGTCCAACCTCGGTTTTACTTTTTCCCGGACACTGACGCCGTCTGACACCGGACCGCCTCGAACACTTTCCTAAATCAGGGGATTAGCCGCAGAGCCGCACTAACTTAACGTTAGCTACCCGCACTTCGACCAATATGGATCGAGTGATAAGTCTACCCAGGGTTCGGATTGTGATGTGTTCGAGGAAGTGAGCTATCTACCACATAATCATCCAACACTCTGACTGAATTGTTTTCCAAAGCCACCCATTTGCAACGACCTGCGCCTCTATACGCTCACCCGTCGTCCTGCACCTTAGAACGACTTTGACTGCGCCGGTCTTCTTTCGTGACCCCCATAGCTGCCAGATCGGAGAACTCCGAGAAGTCGTGATAATGGAGCCTACTAAGAAACACAAGAAACAAAAAGTTCTTCTTATGGGCAAGAGTGGAGCGGGAAAGTCTTCTATGCGTTCGATCATCTTCAGCAATTATGCCCCGAGAGACGTGCGCCGTTTGGGAGCTACTATCGATGTCGAACATAGCCGGGTCAAATTCCTAGGCAACCTCACTCTCAATCTTTGGGACTGTGGCGGGTGAGTGCCATCACAACTTTCCCCAGCAAGCCAGATTGCATCTACTGAAACGGAGTCCTACCAACAGACAAGATGCCTTCAACGAGAGCTACCTTACCACCCAGCGCGAGTACATCTTCTCCGAAGCTGCCGTCCTGATCTACGTGTTCGACATTGAATCTCGTGACTTCGAGCGCGATCTCATCACTTACGGCAAGATCATCAAAGCACTCCAAGAGTACGGTCCATCCGCCGTTGTTTTCTGCCTCGTCCACAAAATGGATCTCGTCCAGCACGATCTTCGAGAGCGCATCTACAACGAGCGTGTCGACGGCATTCGCGAGAAATCCGGCTCCTTCGACATTCATCCGTACGCGACGAGCATCTGGGATCAGACTCTCTACAAGGCTTGGGGCGGTATCGTCCACACGCTCGTTCCAAACCTGCAGACCATCGAGACGTATCTCCGTAAAATCGCCGATGTGGCTGACGCCGAGGAGATCGTCCTGTTCGAGAGCACCACCTTCCTCACCGTCACTTCGGTCACATCCGAACTCGGTGAGAGTAACCCGCACCCCGACCGCTTCGAGAAGCTCTCCAACGTTATCAAGACTTTCAAGCAGACTCTCGCGTAAGGCCCTCCCCCTAAATCATGCATCGTCCTCATCACACCACACTGCTAACCTCGGCGTGCGTGCATCAACAGTAACCATACTGCCACGCCCTCATCGAACCCGCAGTTCATTGAATGGGCCATCAAGTTGCAGATGGTGAACATCTACGTTGGACGCCTCACCGCCAGCACGTACGTGCTCGTCATCGCCCCGCCCGGCGAGGCGGAATTCAACTGCCTGAAGATCAACGTGCAGATCGCCAAGGAGGACTTCGTCAAGCTCGACTTGACCGGGGAGCTGCCGGGGAAGGACCGTGGCGGGGCGGTGGCTACGGCGGAGGTGGATGACGGTGGGGCGGACGGAGGTGGTGTTGAGGGGGAGGAGCAGCAGGATGAGATGGAGGAGCGGGAGGAGATGGAGGAGGCGGAAGAGGTGGAAGAGGCGGGGGAGTAGGGGGGTTGCCGTGGAGTTGAGTGGTTTGCTGGTGACTTGCTTCGTTTATCTTGACTCATACGGAGATACCCCCAGCGACAGGCGTTGGTGGCTAGCGATCTGTCCTTTCTTAATAGGATGACGACGATTTGTCAACGAGATATGGTACAACTTTCAACTGGGCCAACCCTTGTGATGGCTTAGCTTGCTTGTGTTGGACTTACACGGGGGGTCCCGGCACTGATTTACATATCAGGTGCGGAGTCAATCACAGAAGGTCGAGGAGAACTCTGCTTGTCCAGAGGACTCCTCAAGCACCCCAACATTGCGGCGACCTCCTCCGAACATGTAAGGGAAATACCCCTTCCGACAAAGCATACATCACTAATTTATAGACTACAAGAAAGCAGACAGATCACACCATCCACACCATAAAGCCCTTCGACGAAAACAAAGACGATAACGGAAAAGGAAAGCAAGACATGTCGAAGTGTACGATTACGCAGCATGACTAGAGATGTAAGTGAACATTCCCGAAGTGAATGTAGTGACAAGCTCGGCCAGACAGCCAGACAGCCAGACAGCCGTCGTTGTTCTGTTCACATGTCACAGAACGGGCGGGACGACCTGAGGGGCAGACGTGCTTGCTTCCGGGGGCATGAGGACTTCGAAGGCGCGTCTCCTGCTGTCCTGAACGAAGAGATCTCAGACCGTCTGGGGCTAGTGAGGACGGGAGGACTCTTGTGGAGAGCTGAGTGAGGTCGCGGGGCGCTTCGCGGGCGCTTGGGGTCTGGGTCTGGGGCAAGATGTGGCGGGGGGCTCGATTTCGACCCCAGTGGCTTTCGAACCGAATTGACAACACGTTGATGTCCACCTCCAACTCCGATGAACTTGCGAAGCACATGCTCGGCCTGTTGATCTGCCTTTCTCAAGAAGAAGGTGGAGGTCAAACCGTTCCAAAGTCCAGTCATGGGTTTTCTAACCCTCCTCTCAATCAACATCGATGAAATGACCATTGTAGGACCGAAGATATACGTTGCTACTTCGAAACCAATTGTTCATGTGGCCCTCATGGTGCTTTTGGAGCATGGTCATCCCGCTGCAAGTTGAGCTATGAACCCTGGTTTGTTGAGGGGGTTTGAAAGATATGTAAAATCAATGCTGACAGTGAGTTCATTGTCAGCAATATCAGGGACATGTAACCTGTTGACCTTGGCAAACCGCCTAAGTGGCAGGGATGGTCCGTTGAGCGGGTTTGGCATGGCCATATCAAGCATTCAAAGAAAGAGAGCCAGATTGAATGCCACAAGCACCACACTGTCATTGTTCTCATTCAAGACACCGACCCACAACAACAAGATTAAGAAGAATAACCAAACCAACACACCTGTTCATGAGTGAGAACAATTTACACCTAACCCAACTGCCTCAGCCAGTGATTTCTTTCGGACCACCTTTCAACAGTTCAAGAGAAAGAATATCAATTCCATCTGTCCAGTCTGCTGATTGGTGAAGAAACCAGCCGAAATGAAACACAGGTTCTTTGTGTGTATAGCGACTCAGGTCACTTACAAAGAAGCGGTGGAGTTTTGGGAGCAGTACATAGAGTGGCTACCAAGGTGTGGAATACGCTTTGCCTGTGAAGCTCCGAGTTTCGTCTGTGATCAGCGCTATGGCCCATGCGACTGGGTCGATATCCTGCGTGGGAGGGAGCTGGGGCGCCTGCCTGGGTGACGCGATCCCCCTTCTCTACGCGTTACCTTAGGTGAGGAGGACTCGACGTCATACTTCCGCTTGGAGTGAGGATACTTCACGAGAGAAGGAGACGGATACATTTACGACAGAGATGCTACATAACTAGATCCAAGCATTGCAGGAGAGGCGACCTCAGCGCGACTGCTACGCTCGTTGGGATGGGAGGAGCTGCACGTTCAGCATTCATTGTGTCATTCGACCCTAGCCTTTCACCATGAGAACAGAGGGCCCGGCACGGCCATTACACCCTTCCTTGCTATAGACTCGATCCAACCTGACCCCACAGGTGAAGTCAGCTGAAACGGAACTCTCAAAATATCTCGCACAACATGAGCATGGCTCTTCGAACATGCCACCTTCTTCTCATCCCATCCCGCGGATCGTCAACACACGACCCCCCTGATCCAGACCCGTTCCCCTCAGCGTCCGTCCAGGCATCCCCAACTGCCTGCGACCCCATCTCGTCCTTGCTGCCTTACCACCGAGCATTGATACCCTTGACAACCACACATCTTTACCGCCCACCAGCACAACTAGCCCGACTCAAAAGAAACGCACACGCTACTCCACGACATACACTTCTCAGACATGGGGAAAATCAAGACAATCCTATCAGGGCGGCGTTCATTTCCCGGATCCTCGAAGGAAACATCGTATGCTATCATCGAGCTGCTGTGCAGACGCCGAAGAGCTTGCGTTCGGGAATCGAATGTTCGGTTACAGACCACACCGGTGTGGAGTTTGGTGCATGGCGAGACGAGCGTTGCTGCGTAGAGACGGTCGGGGCTCGCGAGGGAGACCTCTCGGGGGCGCGGTAGGGAGAGGGGGCTGAGGCTGGAGGATCTGGTTGGGTGGGTAAGGGGGAGGGAGGTGTGGGATGGGGGAAAGGAATTGGTGGAGGAGGGAAGATGCTGGTTGGAAGTAGGAGGGGAGGTGTCTGCGGATGGGTTGTTTGTTTTGTTTTGAGGGTAGTGGTGGTGGCTTGTTGATGGGGGTTGTGGACGACCTTAGTTTTGGTTTTGGTTTTGGGGTATCTGTTGTTGGTAGGGTGGGTTGGGTAGGTGGTAGGCGGTGATGTCCCTCTTTAGGATGTGTTTTTGGTATTGAGTATTGGTGAGACTCGATGTGGGGGTTTTTGGTGTGTTCGGTTGAGATGGGTGCTGGACTCGATGATCATACACCTCCAAGAACCGAAAGATGAAGTCCTGACTTGCGTCTCGTCTAGTCTATAACATAACTCTATGAATTTCTCAACTTCTACAAGACCGCTCAATCCCGTCTACGTTTGGTCCTTCCCCCACCGTGCGAGATCGTCTCATGTCCGTTGCCGTTCGCCATTTTCGGATCACCAATCCCCATCTCTTTCTCCACCCCACGGTCTACAGCATGAACCCTCGTATCCATCCCCACCCAAAACCTCTCCCCCCTCCAAATAACCGTCACACCCCCAAACACCGCCCACACCCAAACCGGCAACGCCAACGCCTCCCTCCCCAACCACGCCAGCAGCCACTCCCCAAGCGGCCGCCTGGCACGTCCACGTCCTTCCGGCGGTCTCGCGAAAGCCGGCGTATGCTCATCGACCTCGACGGAGGCCGCCGACTGCAGGATGCGGTAGACGGACCGATCGACCGCCGCCCACGCCGCCAGGCCCAGCAGCCAGAACAGCGCGGCGGTAAGCCAGGTCTGCGGGACGCCGAGCGTGCGGTGGAACCAGGGATGCGTGGCGACGGCGAAGGCGCCGGCCGCCGAGCACACGAAGCTCTCGGTGCCGGGCTCGACGAGCGTGGCGAGCGGGACGGTGAATTTGCGGACGCGCAGCCAGCGGACGCGGCGGGCGGCGTATTCGGTCACGCTCATGTTGGCCATGGGTTGGATGGCGAGGTCGCCGAGGAGGAGGGCGTGTTTGCCCCATTTCGGGTTTGGGTTCGGGTTCGACTTCTTCCTCAGTTGTGAGTTGGTTTTGCCTTCGAGTTCCTCGGGGACGGCGTTCTTCCAGAGTAGGTCGCCGATCAGGTGGTCTTCGCAGATGTTGTCGGAGAAGAAATCGATGCCCGGATCGCGGTGCGGGTTGGTGGCTGTGAGGTGGTTGAGGTGCGAGCGTCGGAACATGTTGGATTTGCCGACGATGCAGGGCGCGACGAGGACGGTGTTGATGGCCGTGTAGAACTTGGCGTGTGACGAGGAGAGGAAGAGTTCCTCGAGTCGGCCACCGCCACTTTGGGCGATTCTGGAGAGGAGAGAATGTTGCGATGGAGATTGGAGGGCGTAGCTGGCTGTGCTGGTGGAGGCGATCTGCATCTGGGGCTTGGAGGCCTCCCCGAGTAGACTGCGGGTCTCATTGCTCGGAGCCTTACCGTCGACGTCGACGACCAGCGGGAGTTGATGTACGAGTTTATATTTCTTCGTTGGGCCGTTGCTCGTGTATCCACAGAGCTTGTCTACCATTCTGCCCGCAACACCCTTCCCAACCCAGACGTTACAGTCGATGATCCATAGTATGTCTCCTTTCGCCTCCCGGTAACCTCTGCTCATATTACGTATCTTGGGGTTGGGTCCCAGGTTGTATTCTTTGCCGCTACATCCTGACAGATTGGGATCTTCCTCCTCGACAAAGATCTTCACGTCAAAGCCCGAAAAGTCCGCCGTAAGGTGCTCCAGAATCGGGAAAGCCGGGTCCTTGCGGGATGAGATGCAGAAGTAAATCGTGAGCTTGTCTCGAGGGTACGATTGCCGGAATGTAGAGGCCAGACATTCGTAAAGGTTGGGTTCCAGACCCATCACGGGCCGGAGGATCGTCACATGCGGAATATCAGATCTTGGAAGAGAGATTGACACAGGAACCTGCGGATTTGAAGAGTAGTATCGCTGTCTGGACGAGTGTTCAGCTCGGACTTGTAAAGGGACTCAGCGAATGCTCTTTACAATTGGAGGTAACCTATGGTGCAGACTATCAGGATAAAAATGTACCATCCCAGGCAGATCGTTGCCGCTATCTGTGCCAGAGTCCACATGGTTTATCATGTTTGATTTCATTCAGCTTTGCTCTGCTGAACAACGCTTTGCTTTTGATCCCCCCCACTGTACAGGTGACACGAACTTGAGTAAACCTCCAAGATTACATAAGCAACCACGCGTTCGCGTAAAGCCTCCCGTTTCATCTTTGCTGCCCTCCCACTCTTGCTTCTTGGTTTATATCTCTGAGAGTCAATTAATACTGATTCTCTCTACCTTGCTGTGAGAAGGAACAAGCTCTCTGGACCCACCTCATCAAGTGAAGAGGATCTCCTCAACCTTGACAACCGGGAGTGCGACGACATTACTTTTGAAAATTTTATTGTGAAGGACTCGAACTGAGTGCCTTGCACTAGGATTTTACGAAAGGCTGACTGCTGGTGGAGGCAACGAAAAGGCTCAAATGCTCGGATAATCAGAATTGACCTTTTGCCCTACATGGCAGTTTCGTCCTCTTCTCTCTTCCTTCAAGATTTGACATCCACGAGGTATTGGAAGCCACTGAGTGCCAGACACATGGTGGCACTACGCCCCACGCCTGCATCCAACAGTGTTTCCAAGTTGCATATTAGGCACTCCAAGTACTATTATTGTTTGCTGTGCCATGTTTCACAATATGTGTGAAGCCTACATGTTTCAAGCCAGTTCAGCACTGTCGTCGCCGGAATGTCTAAGGCTGTGGTTGTTCTCATGGGAGCCAAAATTCCGTGCATGTTGGATGAGTCCTTGCAAGTATTTATTCTCTCTCTGTTTATATTGTTGTGCTCTCCTGTCCATCTTCTGCCATTATTAAAGAGGTCTTGCCACAGGTTCAACGGAAGACCTAGTTAGCTACTTAATTTAGGGCTATACAAACTTGGTAGTCCTAGGTTTTTGAGTTGGACACCCCCCGAGACCCCCAAGCCAACATCTGTGCCGCAAATCCAACTGTTGGGTTTGCGGCACAAACGTTGGTTCTGCGGGCTGTCAAATAAGTTTGTTTTTGGTCTGGTATTCGTGGCAATATATCTCTCTACTTAATGCAACTGTTGGATTTGTGGCACAGATGTTGGTTCTGCGGCCTGCCGACGGGTCATTTTGGGGTTGGTCTTCGTAGCAACATCTCTCTATATAATGGGCAGCTGCAGTAGAAGTTTTCTTCTGGTCTCTATCTTTTTCGTGTTCGTAGTTCGTTCCTCTGGGTAGACTCAATCGATTTTCCTTTGATCCCACCTTCAGCATGCAGCACTTTGGTTTAGCAATCTTCGTGTTGTTCGGCATCACTGCGTTTGTTTATGGGAGCGTTCCCAGTGCTGGCGCTTGTGGGCCTACTAGTGTTGCAAATGTTCCAGGTAAGCCTCCGTTGCCTTGTTTCTCAGCTAAAGGAAGGCCCTGCTGAACAGCGCATTTATCAGGATGCTGGGGTCAGCCGGTAATTGACGCCGACATGGAGATCAATAATCCAGTATTAATGTGACTAGGGCTGTGCATATGTTATTGCAAGCAATCTGGGGCCAGCCGCAGCTTGCAAATATAACTACTGCAGTACGTTACTACCCTTAATGGATGTACTGCATTATTGATTGTTGAAATAGACTGTGATGGGACCCCCGTGCCGCTTCTCCCCCAAACATTTTCGGCCACAAAAACGATTGGATGTGCTGCATATACGACACAGCCCTCTGTAAGCCACTGCCCCACGGCGGCTCCGGTACTTCCGGCTCCGGGTCTCTCTGGTTCGAGTTCGTCTTCTTCACCCCCAAGTCCTCTGACTTCTTCGTCTTCAACTCCTGCGCCTCCCGCGCCGTTACCCACAGGGGCGACTGTGGCTACTGGAACCATAAGTGGGAAGACGATAACTGAGACGTATGAGCCAACCACTTACACCCAATTTTCTACGTTCACAGCTGTTATCACAACCACAATCCTCAACTCACAACGGAGCCCTGTCACGATTGTGGTTGGTCCATCTGGAGTGGGCTGGACACCCTACCACCCAGTATCAGGAGTTCCAGATGTCCAGCCTCCGTCAATCTTACCCGGGGCTCCGGGCGGAACACAGACAGCTGCGAAACCTTCTGCCAGTTCAAGGGTGCCATTGCCATCTGGAGGGACCGTAGTCGTCGCTACACTCGGCTCATCGATCCTCACTGAGACTTTCGTACCTGCCACTCTCTCAAGCTACGCTTCTTTGGCATCAACAATCACCACGACTACCTTAGGTGCTCACAGCAGCCCTGTAACAATATTGATTGGTCCGGGCGGCGTTGAATGGACACCTATTAATCTACCCTCTGGAGTTCCTGAAGTCACCCCGCCTTCAGTACTCCCCCTCGGCCCCAACGTGTCTGCAAATAGGCCATCAAGCTCCATATCGGCGAGTAGTACGGATAACCGGAAACTACCAACCACTATTTCACCCACTACTACACCACCAGGCGCCCCACCACGCGGCACAGCCTCTGCAAGTTACGCTTCAATAACAGACGCCTTTGATAACACAGCCCAATCCGAGACTACTCTTGTCGTTGGAGGTGTAACAGAGCACTGGTCAAAAGCGACCTTTGCTGATCTGACTACTATTACAGCCCCGAGGACAGTAACAACGTCGGTAGTCCAGACCAACAAGGACGGGAGCAAGTCTACAATCTCTGCCGCAGTCATTATTGTTGGGCCTGGCGGTCGCTGGTAAGCAACTCCGTCGTGGAGATTTCTCCTTTGCAATGTTCATGAGATTGAGACTAACGACGTTGATTAGGTGGAATGGAGGCACTGGTGGTTTAGGATTCCGCGGCCCTTCATGTATCTGGCCTTTCTGCCCGCCAGGAGGCGGTGGTGATGTTCATGGTGCTGGTTCTGCTAACCCCAATGACCCCAATAGCCCGGGTAGCCCCGAGAAATCCAGTGACCCCGACCCCGACAACAATAAGTCTTTGGGCAGCTCAAAGCCGTCCAGTACAGAAAAGTCGAGGTCTACGAGTTCTATGAAATCATCTTCCTCATCTTCATCCTGCGGTGCAAGGACTATCGCTTCAGATTGCTCGGTTCTATGTTCCACGCCAACCGGCGTCAGCACCCAAACTTGCTCCACAACCTGTTACTCTACTGTCACTGGATGCTCTGCAACAGGCACGACAGTTACCTCCACTACTAGCGGAGCTGCCTGCAGACGACTAACGGGTTGGTCCAAGGTAAGTGACGGAGAGGACGCTTCAATATCCGAGCCCCTAGGCACCGTGGGTATAGCTCATCCAGGAGGTTCCACGTTGCCCGCCAAAACCACTGGTTCTGTACTCAATGGAGGATCTACGACAGCCCCAACACGTGCCACTTCAACCTCATCAAAGGTACCTAATACTTTGAGCTCATCACGCACCTCATCAACAATGTTCACCCCTAGATGTATGGCAGACGGGAATCCACGATACAGTCCGGCAAGTTGGTGTGACTGTGGACCAAGCTCAACCTACCCAGCTCTGTCGGCTAAGTCTGGCGCTACTTCAGCGAATTGTGCATATTCTAAATTGCCTGCATCGACAATCAAGCCAACTAGTACTCGCCCTGCGCGAACAGATATACCTGGTCAAGACGGAGTTCCTGGTTGTGCTGCGGTTGTCTCAGCTTCCGGGACATCGGCCTACTGCAACTGCGGTGGAACACGAGCACCCATACTCAGTCCTACTTCCACAGGAGTGCTCAATTGTCGCTACACCATTCAACCAACCAGCAGCTACAACCCAGCAGTTACACCACCAACATCAGGTCCACCACCACCGCCGCCTCCGCACGCAGCCGGAAAGTGCAATGTTCATGTCTGGCAAGGCCTTGGACCGCAACCGACGGACCCGGATGTCGTCATCTACGTAAAGATTACTGATGCCAGTGGCGCTGTTGTTGGCTCTGGTTCCGATAAACTTAAATGGGCGCAGACGTTGTCGGTTCGAAGTAAGCTCGGGGACGAATTGAAAGTGACACCACAGACAGGCGTCAAGAGTAAGAGAGGCTCGGTTAAAGGATCTCTTGAAAAAAGGCTGGGCGTTCCCCAGGTAATTCGACCCTTATTTGAGAAGGGTCCGGTGGGCTTCGCTGTTGGTGCACAATCATGGGACACTACCTCCTCTCAATGCTCGGTTGGTGCTTGGGATAACGGCAATGCAAACGACTTCTTCGGTGCTTTGATATTTGGTGATGATCCATTTCCCGTAAGTTAGGCTTTATTGTTGACCCTACAGCTGGTTCTTTCTTTCTTGTACTGATGGATCTCTCCGTTGCAGAATCGCCAAATAGATTGCAAATTCGACTGCCGTGGGCACAGTAAGAAGCGAGCTGTTGCTAAACGGTTCGGGCATCCCCTCGAAAGTGGCAAAGACTCCAGGCGAGACGTTTTTGCCAGAGACCCTTCGAAAACTGTTGGTGACGTTCCAACGGCGGTCGATGAGCACTTGTTCGATGTGCGCGCACTTACAGACCATGGCGCGGCATGGCAGAAGTACGCGCCGAGTGGCGCAAGATATTATGCAGCCTGGAAAGCCAAGACTGGGCCTGACGCAGTGTATCGATGCGATTTTGAGGAAACCTTTGAAATCAACCCCGTCTCCCATTGCAGGCCCAGGCCGATAATCCGAGGTCTCCTGGAAGCGAACAACTATGGCACTGCAAAAGAGTATTACGCTATTACAGCTACAGGACCCAAGGATGGCATTATTGCGGAATTCAGCAACACCATCAGTCCCAGCACGGGGGTCTTCCTCGCAAACGCTAACGACAGGGGCGCTAAGCCCCCAAACGAAGAATTCCCTGACGGCCGGCAGCCAGTCCCATGGCAATTTTCCACGGTGGCGTGGTTGATGTGGCAGAAGACGGTGCTGTTAGCCAACCCAGCCTGGGTTGAAGACCCATCCAAGGCAGACTACTCGGGCATCAAGTCCTTCTGGCGGCGAACGATTGGGAACAAGGAAACCATCTCCATCCTCGATGAAGCCTTCAAGGAGAAAGACGATACGACAACGCAGACATGGACTCCCGAAGACACGAATCCGGAGACCAACGCCTTTTGGCCGCTTCTGGGTTCGCCGAATGGGAACGGTATTCAGTATTTCCTCACTGACAACAAGGTCGCTGTGAAAGGGAAGGGGATCAAAAGCATCAGCGCTACGACTATAGATGGCGACGACGGGAGGCGCTTTACCATGTGGGCGACGATTGGTTGATATGGATCAAGTTGATTCGGCGAAAACAGACGGGGCCACTAAGCACGTTTCGGATTTCAGTATGCATCTATATTTATCTGGCCGCCTCTATGTGAGACTCATTTACCTATCTGTTATTGCATACTAGAACCCTATTTCCAGAATGTCATCTGCTCATCAAGGCACATCAAGAAGTCGAAGGTTACCTGTTTAACCTTGACAGAGCCTAACTTGCATACGGATGCCTTAAGGGAAGTATTTGTAGTGAGAACCTAAGGGATCATTGATCACATATTCCCTTCAATACCTCTGAGCTCTGGCTGCTTCCCACCATTTGAGTACGAGGAGCTTGTCGCTGCTCCCCACCAAAGACGCTGTTGTCACCAAAATGTCATCCAGTGACCTACACGTCACGCCATGAACAGGCTCCATTGAAGCCTCCATTCTCCAGCCGCTATGTCAGTAGTCCTTCATCCTGTGTTTGAGAAGTTATGCTTTCGAGCCGCCTGTTGAGAGAGACTCTAGAGAAATCTGAATCCACATTGCCGTCAATGAGAGTCTAGTCAATCATAAGCATGTTTGCGTTAAGGACCCGAGCGTCGTAACACACTAGGGTTGGAGAATTTGAGCGGACATTCCTTCATCGTAGGTTCCCTCATATCGAATGTTGATTGCTGTTAAATCTTAAACGTCATCAATGAGATATGGAGTCGGGTCAAGGTCACGAATGAGGTGTTGGCCGAGGCCAACGAATATCAAACGTAGAATCGAAGACTGTTCGGCGCCTAGGCTGGAGCTATTTCTTGTACTGACCACCAAGAGTCTCCTCCCACAACTCGTTGTATTCTGTCCGGTTATGTGCCCTCTCCAGGTCCTGCGAGACAACAATCTGCATTGCGCGCTCGAGTGGGCAACGGAACACACATGCTTCGCCCAAGTCACCGGCGTCGCTGCAGTCGTATCCCATTATGTCTCCGCCTTCCTTGCAATTGTACGTCTTCGCAACATTCTCATTCATCCACACCAACAGTACCCCGTGCTCTTGCCACCCCGCATTAAGCACAATGAAGACAATGAAAAAGGTCTCGCGCAACTTGAACGCTCCCACTCGTCGTGTCTTGTTCGGTCTAATAGCACACGGATGCGGTTTGTCCTCGACATCCTTCTCCAGACTCTGCAACTTTTCGCAGAGAACGCGATGGAAACGCAGAACCTCCGCCAAAGTCGCCACGGGCTGTACGAACCGCATGAATTTCCCAAAGAAACTCCCGTCCGACACATCCTTGTCTTCTGCTCGATGCGGGAACCATTCGCGGTAGACCTGGTCCAGCAGAGCAAAGTGGTCTAGAGCCGTCAACCCAGCGTTGCCATAAATGGCACAGTCCTTCCAACAGAAGAGGCGGCAGTCGTCGGGGTTGAGCTCTGAGAGTTGCCGGGCGACCATTCGGTCCCCATAGTCGCGGAATTCGAGCCGGCGGTCGGCGTCGGTGGAGGCGGGGTGGATACGGAGCGGGAGGTGGAAGGCTTTGCGTTGGGGCTCGTAGTGGTTTTCTTCGGCGCAGGCGCGGTGGAAGGAGGGGCTGCTGTACTCGGGATTGTCTTTGCAGTGAAGGACTTCTTGCACCCAGACTGTTCGGGGCATGGTGCTTCGAGAGCGGAGAAGGTCTGTCAGTAGGCTAGTCTGTGGCTGGAGTGGCAGCTATCTATCAACCTTTCCCTCTCCGTTCGAGGGTCAACTACCAGTAGTGATCAAGAAGGCACTCTAGCAAAGCGGGCTGACTGAACGGAAGTGATGAGAGTGGTAAAGGCCAGCTGTCAGCTTCGTCTTAGGAAGCTGGACGGTACCAGGAGTGCAAACACCGAGACTGATCACAAAACAGCAGTTAAGTTGCCTAATCAAGTAAAGATTACACATACAGCTGTTCTTAGAAGTTCGGTGTCAACGTGCGGCATGGAATTTTCACAACTTTGTTTTTGAAAAGCATGTCAAAACACAGCATTTCTGTGTTAAAACCACAATTAATGAATAGTTTCTATAAAAGTGAATAGACAGTATATTTATATATATATAGATCTATGAATTGTCAAATTCTTATAAGTAAATATTGTAAAATAACAATGCTATCAGCAGTATCAAATACTTTGTTGAAATCCGCATAACAAGACAGTATTTACACTTGAAAAATGTTTATTTAACTACAATAATGATTTTTATTAGAAAAGTAAATAGACAGAATTATTATATATATAAAGATCTTTTATTTTTGTCAATTTCAAGTATATTGCTTCATGAATGTAAGTATAATCTATAAAATAAGCAAAATTTACATACAAATTTCTATCAAAGACTGCCACATATTACAATCAAACCTTAGATATTGAAGTTTGCTCAATAACATTGCTATTTCTTCATATTTTTCTATAGAAATTTAGCAAATAATAGATCTATATATATATAAGAATTCTGTCTATTCAGATTTATGAAAGTATATGTTTAGATGTGGTTTTAACATCAAAATGTGGTGATTTGACATGCTTTTCAAAAACAAAGTTGCAAAAATTCCATGCCGCACATTGACACCGAACTTCTAAGAACAGCTGTAAGCCGGCCTCCAGGCTTAGAAGCATTTGTGCATCATAAGAACTCAATAATATCAACTCGCTCCACTCCGCTGTGGGAACAGAGCAGCTTTCAGAAGGATTGAGGTCTTGTTTGATCGGAACGACTCGGGGCAGTCAACATGGGACAGTCAACTTTAACCTGTCTTTGTTAGCATTCCGTGGCTGCATTGGAGGCGAATCAGACGGACGTGACTGCTAATGGGGGTCCCTTACTACTGCTGTCACCCTCACTGTCACCCTCACTGTCACCCTCGCTGTCGCCCTTCCTGTCGCCCTCGCCCTCACTGACATCCTCGCTGACACCTTCACTGATACCCTCACTGATACCCTTACTGTCTGTCACCACCTCATTGTCTCCGTGAGGGCGACAGTGAGGATGACAGGGAGGGTGACAGTGTGGGCAACTGCAAGGGCAACAGCGAGGGCAACAGTAAGAGTGTCTTCACAGCTAGCAAGAAACTCCTACTAGCAGCCACGTCTGTCTGATTAGAGTGAATGCCTTCAATGCCGCCACGGAATGCTAACCAAAATAGGTTAAAAGTTGACTGCCCCATGTTGAATGCCCCGAGTCGTTCTGTCGTTCGATGGCCATACTCACAATGCTTCCCAGGCATACATGATGAATCTCTACCCTCCCAAAAAAGCGTCTACACAACTGCGATTGCTTCAAGAGCGTCGAGTGTTCTCAGAAGGAATCACGCTCAAAGAAGCGAAGACCATTCTGAGAGAATGAGAAAGAGAAAGAGATATGGACTACATCTGAGACTCCATAAGCTTAGCAACGTTGAGCTTATATATCATTCAGAAAGATTGATATAATAAGGTAGCGCCATTGTTCTCACACAGCGCCTGCTAGCTTTCCTTTACTTATTGTCAAACTTTCAGCCTCATTTTGTTACCTTAGTGGTTTTGGAGCCCTACAGAGGTTTCAGGAACATGCAGAGTTTGCTAGGGCAAACAGTTTGCTACAAATAAAAGTTTTTTCTTTCATCAATAGAAGATCTTCTTATAGGGCCACATTTCCATAGAGTAGCTAGACACTTATGATTATACATTCATTTCATTAGTCACTTCTTCTATGTTTAACAGATTATGAGCTCAGATATGTATTGATATTCTTTGAAATTCATTCATTAAGTTATTTGCTTCTATTCAAAACAGTGAAAGAAAAAACATCTCATTGTTGTTGTTATTTTATGAATGCTAGAAAGAGCTCTAAGAAATAAAGTGAATTCAATATATAATGAGAAGTTATTTACATCAAACTGTTATAAATTCACAGATAAAATGATTAAAAACAACTCTTATAATCATTTTAAAGTTAGATCTTTACATTAAAAACAATTTCATCATTAATTTAGATGTTTTCATCATACAAAATGATCACAATGTCATATAATCTCATATTTTCAAAAGTTACAAAACTTAAGAGATCAACAAACTACTTATTATGAAGAATGTTGATCAAATACAGTTTGATGAGTGCTGAATTATGAGATTTAATAGTAAAAAGTGATGTTGAATTCTCATCAAAGCTAGATGTTTTGAGTTAGTCAGTAATGACTGAAGAATTCATATCTGAAACAATGACAATTACATTGATAATCTTAGTTGACATTACTTAAGCTAACTGAATTATACAGAACAATAAGATTACAGTTATTATTATTTTTACTGTTAGCTTAAAGATCACTGTCATCATAGATGACATGAAAACAGCAAAAAAGATATAAAATCATCTTATATATTTTTATTTATTTTATAAATTTAATCTCAAATACATTCTATTCAATAATCTATATATCTACCAACTCAATCAATACTTCTCTGTCAATGCTTATGCTTTAAAGTATAAAACACTCTTAAGAGAAATTGCAGTCTTCAATCTTATCATTGATGAAACTCTGAAGATCATTACTTTTCTATTAAATCTAGAATTCTTCTATTCTCAATGAATAATGATGAAATGCTTCAGAGCTCATAATGTAATCTTATTTCTTAATGACTTAATTGTTAAATTAATTGATGAAGAGTGTCTTAAAGAAGAGAATGAGAAGCTTGCTTTAATGAGTAAAAAGAAAAATCATAAAGACAAGAAGAAAAAGAATAAGAAGAGAAATGTTAATAAGAATAAAAATGAAAATGAAATGTACATTTACTGTAAGAAAGCAGTTCACTCTGAGAACAATTACTGAAAGTTACATTTGAAAAAGATGTCTAAAAAAATAAAGAAAAAGTAAGAGACTAAAAAGAAGAAAGAAAAAGAAAAGTGTTAGATATATAACTCATGATAGCTATGCTATTAGTGTGGTGCTCACTTTTAACAGGTTATGAGCCTGAGTTAGTGTGTAATAACTTGCATAAAATAGTGCCTAGGCCATCTCTGCCAGTGGTTTAAGTTCATGATGAGAGAGTAAGTTCAAAAGGTTACAAGTTCAAACCACTATCTGTGTGCACTCTTTACACCTGCAGGTCAGTTGCAGGCTGATTGTGAGTTAGAAAGAGTGTTAGATATATAACTTACAATAGCTATGCTATTAGTGTGGTGCTCACTTTTAACAAAAAGAAAAAATTCTTAAATTTTAAAGATAAGTGATATAATGAGAACTCAGTGATCTTAACTATAATAAAGAGCTATAGTTTTGTGATTAATAAGATGTCATAAATAACTGACTTTAATACAATACAATATATGTGCTGTGATCTCTCTGCATTTAGCTTAATCAAAACATTCAACAACATATTCTTTATAAAAAGAGTGTCTGAAGTGATGCATACTTAAGAGATAGAAACAATTGACTTATAGTTAAAGAACAGTGATGAAAAAACTTAAAATATCACTTTAATAAATGTTTATTTTATGCCTAATATAGAGCTCAATCTCTTCTTAATTGAAACAGTTAAAAAGAAAGAAATATCAGTTAAAATCAAGAACAGATTATTATGTCTAAAGAATAAAGTGAAGAATATACTTGATTATACAGTACACAAAGACAAACTATATTATCTTTAAACTTTAACAACAAGAAATTCTGTGAATAAGAATAAGATTATGTCAGTCATTAAAGATAACAAGATCTTGAAAGCTACTTGACATTGATGTCTTAATTATATAGAGAATTTAAGTCTTAATAATGTGTTAAAAAACTCTGAAATAGTGAGACTTAACTTATAAGAACTTACAAAAACATTATTACACTTATGTGATGTCTGCATGAGAATAAATCAAAAGAAGAAGATCTTAAAAGAATTACAAAATTAAGTTATAAAGATGATCAAATTAATTCACATCAATGTTGTCAATTCTGTCATATCAAAAGCATATGATGAGTTCTTATAATATATAGTCTTCACAGATGACCTTATTTACTGATGATATGTTTGTAATATGAAAATGAAAGGTCAGACAAAAGATAAAATTGAACAGTTTCTTAATATGCTTTTTATTTAGATGAATTTACAAATTGTATAGATACAACTTGACAATGAAAAGAAATTTGAGAGTGAGCTCATCATTGAATAATTATAAAGTCTAAAAATTATTTATAAAATAACAGTTTCTTATGAACTGAAGCAGAATGGGATGACAGAAAGAAGTAATGAACTTTTGACAGCAAAAGTTAAAATTATAATTCTGAATAATGAAGTCTCTAAAACTCTATGATTAAAGACTGTTAAAACAGCATGCTATCTTCTTAATTAACTCTCAATGTCAGCTTTTAAAAACAACAAAATCTCAATTCAGCTACTGTTCAAATTTCTTAATAAGAATAGATCAGCAGATCTCATTGATCTTAAACATCTTTGATGTTTTAAATGCACAGCATACATACATATTTCAAAGAAGATCTAAACAACAGAGATTAAATTTAAATCTTAAAGCAATAAGAAAATTCTTGTTGAATATAAAGAAAGAAATCAATATAGAGTATAACTTTCTGAAAAGAAAAAGATAGACTGAATGATCAGAGCAAAAGATGTACAGTTTGATGAAGATTCATCAATTTATGACATCAAAGTTGCAGTCTCAATTTCTAAAGTCACTTAACCTCACATCATTAATGTAGAATAAGAAGATGTATAGCTATCTTTTTTATCTTCTTTTTAACTTTCATCATTGTCATTATCTTCAAAGTATGTGTCATCATATTCTCTCATACTGATATTGTCAAATCAGTTAGAAGAAATGAAGAAAGAGAAAGAAGATGTTACAGATATTTTTTTTACAATTGACAGATCAGTATTAGCTGAGTCTTAATGCTTTAAAAGAGAAAGATGATTCTCTATAAAGCTAAAGTATAAAGCAATCATGATCTATCTAACTGTGTTTAATGCAATTATCAATGTTATAAAAAAGAAAAAAGACTTTAAGAATGAATCTTAGACATTTAAATAGACAATTAAAAGTTATGAGTTGAAAGACTGAAAGAAAGCAATGAATAGTAAGTATAACTCATTAATGATTAACTTTACATGAACTTTAAAGGTGTTGTTATTTAATTGATGAGCTTTAAGAGATAAATAAATCTACTATTACAAAAGAGAACTTGATGACTCAATTTTATGACATAAAGCTTAATGAGTAATTAAAGAATTTAAACAACAATTTGAAATTGATTACAAAGAGATCTTTGCAATAATTATTAAATTCATGACTTATAAAGTTATCTTCATTATAGCTGTGTTTTACAACTATGAATTGAAATAAATAAACATTAAAATGACTTTCTTACACAACAATTTGAAAGAAGAAGTCTATGTGATTTAACTCAATGAATATGAGAAGAAGAAAGAAAAAATGTGTAAATTAAAAAAAGCTTTATATGAATTAAAACAGTCTTCTCATCTTTAATATAAGATAATGCATTGATTCTTTAACAGCCTTGAATACACACAGATTTACACAGACAATAATGTGTTTAGAAATGATATTTTATTTGTTGCTGTATATGTTGATGATATTCTTATATGCAGATCAGATAAGAACAAAATTCTAGATTTTAAGATTAAATTGAGCAATCATTTCAAAATGATTAACTGCAAAGTGTGTAAGCATTACTTAGAAATGCTAATTACACAAAATAGAATTCTACAAACACTTATTCTGTCTTAAAAGATCTATTTCACAGAAATATTTAAAGACTTCAGTTTACAGAATATTAAGGCAGTCACAATTTCAATGAAATTCAGAATCTATCTTATAAAGACTACTAAAACAGCTGAATCAGAGCTAATAACTTAATATTAAAAGATTATAGAATCTTTTATGTACATTATGATACAAACTTAACTCAACATCACATATATGATGTCAACTCTTAGTCAGTTTACACATAACTTTAACAACATACATTGAAAGACTCTAAAGCAGATATTTCAATATATGCAGAGTACTTTAGACATTGTTCTTAAGTATAAATTGAGTGATTGACTTAAATTGTTAGAATATTCAGATTTAGACTGAGAAGAAGATCTTGAATTGAGAAGATTTACATCAAAATATATATTTAAAATAATTAATGAATCAGTATTCTAAAGTTTAAAAAGATAAAGAACAGTCATCTTATTCTTTTATGAAATGAAGTATATGATCTTAATAGAGACTACAAAGAAAGCAATGTGAATACAGAGATTACTTAAAGAGTTAAAGTTAAAGAAGTTTGAGACAGTTACAATTCAGATGAACAATCAGAAAACTATAGTCTTGATTAAGAACTTTGAATTTTATGTTTATACAAAGCACATTGACATACATCATTACTTCATAAGAGAAGTTAAATTTTACAGACTTATTCATCTTGATTATATCTTAATAAATGATATGATTGTTAACAGACTTACAAAGTTACTTTTAATACTGAAATTCACTTATTTTATAAATCTTATGAGTCTCATCAGTCAGTGAAAGGCCTTGTGATTTAATGATATGACACTTAAGTTCAAAACTTAAGAGATACTCATTCAAATTGAGTTAGAGAAATGACACATTTTTCTTCACTTTATGAGTAAAAAAAGTGTATCTTCATTTTCTATCTCACTGTTGCTGAAACAGACTGAGAAAGTGTGTCAAACTTTCAGTCTCATTTTGTTATCTTAGTGATTTTGAAGCCCTACAGAGGTTTCAGGAACATGTGGAGTTTGCTAGAGCAAACAGTTTGCTATGGATAAAAGTTTTTCCTTTCACTGATAGGAGGCCTTCTTATAGGGCCACATTTTCATAGAGTAGCTAGACACTTATGATTACATGTTCATTCCACTAGCCACTCCTCCTATGTTTGACACTTATCACTTGATTTTGAGTCGTATTCTGTCGCGTATGTGTATGGCTCTTCGTGGCTTTGCGCCGTTTCCACATGGCTTCCATGTCCAGACTGGTGGGGATGGTTTGATCACCGAAAGTCCTCGTTCTTATTATACGAAGAACTTCTGATCTGTGGATGTACGGCATAAAGTTTGCGTCATCCTAACAATCCCGCCTCAGCTAATCCATCCGGATTCATATTTCAGCGTCCTGCACAGATCTGGTAAGGCGTAAAGTTTGCTTCCTCGAGTGTTACGTTCAATGCTCGCCCTTTTCAGGTTCTGAACTTACCTTGTTATGTCCTGTAGTTATCCCAGTATCTGGGATAGATGCCGCTGCAGTTTCTGTAATATTGCTACAGAAAATCGACACATTGCTAAGTGTGACATGTCACCATACACAACATTATCTAAAAGTAAAAGAAAAGAGGGCTACCGGAACGTCGCCAGTATTCCTCGAAACAGGACGTCGCACTCCAGAACTTCCAACACAAGGACACCCTAGCCTAGGCTAGTGCTATAGATCTCCTTGGCCCAACTGAGCTGGAGACAAACAATCTGCACAGCCACTAGGGTTAGGGTTATATTGAAGCTTCTTGGACCTGAGGATACCTTCGACGCGTCCAGCATCAACAACACAGGCCTGGCATATACCAGCCAGACAAGCTAATACAGGCACATGAAACTCACCAAAACGAAATCGAGTCCCGCCTTCGAACCAACAGCGATCAGATCGGTGAACCGGCTCGCGACACGGCAAGCTAACCGCTTCGAATGGGAAAGCCGGAGAAAGCGGATGCAATGCTGGGGTCAACGACGACACCTTCCTGAGCACTTGCAACCCGCGAGTCTCCAGCCCTACTTCCACCACACTTCCGCTTTTCAATTGCATCCTCTTCGCCCCCTTCCGTCTTTCTCATCCGGTTGCCTCGGGCGTCGGCGACACCCACACATCAAACTACGAACTTGTCAGGCGCTTCTCTCTTCACCGAGTGCGCCGACATAAGCGCCAGCATCCCGAAGCCGGCGGCCATCTGGCGCGAGCAAACTACATGCTCCACCGGAACTTCGCGTCGCTCGGATACGTCGAGCAGAGCGAAGTGTACGGGAGAAGTGCTTTTAAAGTACGGACTATTTCAGAGGGCCACGAGGGTGGGAGTGAGAAGGATTGGGATGGGTTTAACGAAGAGGCGTGTGGACGGGGTGTTGTGGTAGACTCACTCACGTCTTTTCAGTCCGAAGCCCATAGGGTCTGCAGAAAGCAGAGCTCGTAACCCTGCCATGACCATGCCATGCTCCCATGATAGATATATATCCAGCTTCGTATAGTGACAAGACACATCCATCTATAACCGATAACTATACGGTATCCAAAAACCAATGTTGGTGCATATATGTCACCGCTCATCAGGACTTCTTCCCCTCCGAGCCCCCTCCGCCCTCCCATCCAGCCCACCTTCACTCGGCGACGGCGACGGCGGCGGCGGCGACCGATACATGAAGAACTGCACAAAAATGCCCAGATCCAAAAACAGCGTGCCCAGACTCCCGATCAACCAACTCGTATTGACGAGCACATACCTCCCATAAAGCGCCGCCTTCTCCCCCGGCCGACACTCCACCGACCCCCCGCATTCCGGCGGCGCGTAGGCGAGAATGCTCATGACGTACGTCAGGTTCCCGATGCAGGCGAAGAGGAAAAACAGCAAGGACACGCCCTCGGTGCTCTTGCGGCGCCAGTTGAGCAGGATCTGCGGCACGCGCGAGCCGAGGTAGAGGGCCGCGCACAGGTAGCCGAAGAACTGGCCCCAGACGTCGAAGCGGAGGGCGGCGGGGTGGCGGGGGTGTTGGGGGTGGGCGTGGGCGTCGTGGCGGGAGGTGTGCCGGCTGCTGAGCCACCAGCCGAAGGCGCCGGCAGCGCAGACGAGGACGATGGCGACGCAGTTGAAGAGGATCGTCTGTGCGGTCGAGGTCGGGGTCAGGTGGTGGGCAGCGGGCGGGTCGGCGGTTGCGGGCGCGGGGAGGAGCGGGGTGGCGGGCGAGAGGTGCGTGCCGTCGACGCGGGTCAGGTGGTGGCGGAAGGAGGAGGTGGAGCGGGTGCGGTCGTGGTCGTGGTCCGTTGCGCCGTGGTTGGTGTAGCCGTTGGTGTAGCTGTCGGTTCGGGAGAGGAGGGGTTCGTCTTCGGCCGGGTCGTCGTCGTCGTCGACGAGGGATTTCGTGGGCGCATCGGAGAGGGTGAAGCCGCGGTAGTAGAAGCATTGGCCGAGCAGGACGATGTCGGCGAGCGTGTAGTAGACGGCAAGGATGACCATGGTCGGTAGGACGCCTTGGAGCACGGCTCCGAGGATGTTGAACACATCGCCGGCGAGCCAGACGATGATGAAGAGCAGGGAGAGGCCGTCGGCAGAACCGCGCCCGGAAGTTTTCGATAATCTGCGGGGAGAATACGACGACCCAGCAGGCGATTGATATGGATCTGTTGCCGAAGGTTAGCATGTCTACTGTCCCGGAGCTTCTCAGGAGGAGTACGTGCCCGCAGATGCCGCTAAGGGCCTCGATGTTCAGATTCGTGCCCTGAGCTGGGGGAAACATGATGGTGAAGTGGTAGTTCTTGGTCCAATGTCGTGAGTGAATGAAAGCGGATCGATCAATTGTGTGGTCCTGCCACTCCGGAAAGAATGTTGCGCAGAAACTTCTCCGACATCGTGGGGGAGGTCGGGGGATTTGAAACCTGTGGTTGCCTTACGTAAATTTCCCTCGCTCAAGGCGCTGAGATGAAAATCTGGGGAAATGATTCTAACCGTATGTGGTCAAGTAAAAGCGGGAGGGCTGAGCTCACGTAAGCCGGTTTCTCACACCAGGGCAACAAATACAATGTGCCAAACCATGACTGGAGTGGTTTGCCGTAGTTAATGCGCGATGCCATATAAGTTCTGTATGAATTGTCGAGAAGCTTGAGGTCTCTAGATAGCTAACGCGGTGAATTGTACATCTTCTCCCTGCCTATCGTATGTCCCCCTCCTATCTCTCAACCTCAACACTCAAAGCTCAAAGTGTATCTTCGCGAGCGGTGACGAAGGCACGATATGCAGATGTCTGGGGGCTCCAAAGGAGGCCTCCAGGGAGACGGCCCCCTCCAAAGCAGAAGTCCGCGTCGTGCCATCCCGGGGTTCATGCAAGCCACATTGTCCGTAAAGATCCAACAGATAGTACCTGGTGGATGAACGTGACCTATTTCGACAACCGGCGAGGAAGGACAGCTGGCACCTGTCGTCTCCATTCCGCCATCGACCGCCAGAGTACCGACCAACCAACCGACCGACCGACCGACCGCGATCAGCGACTACCACTGTTCGGCCTCTCGACCACGGCAAACCGCGCCAAGGCATGCCTCGTAAAGCGTATACCCACAGCAAGCCGCAGCATCGAACCCTCATCCAACCTCACCCGTCCCCTCCCCCATTCGCACCCCCTCCACGCCCTCCTCCTCCTCCTCCACGCCCTCCTCCTCACCCTTACCATCAACCCCCCTCCCCTCCCCCCACCAAACCCCCGCCCCCCCCACCCCCCCCCCCCCCCCCCCCCCCCCACCCCCCCCCCCCCCCCCCCCCCCCCAAACGCCCCCCCCCCCACACCCC
>JAABUY010000358.1_pt1 | contig 84934 bp, 50 predicted proteins | sample 5560271 | NCBI WGS metagenome assembly JAABUY01 (sample SAMN10711886, study PRJNA513374) | rock metagenome | isolation source: Antarctica rocks | place: Antarctica: Victoria Land, University Valley | reverse complement strand
TTACAATAGCCTTGCGCACCTGGACAACTGGACAATGATTCAATGAACCAGGGTAGGTTCAACGAACCAGACTAGGTTCAATGAACCAGGGGGTTCAAGGAACCAAGAGAGATCACCCGCTGATCAGTGGAAGCAAATGTTCAAGAGGCAGACAGCTTATAGGCCATCGACGCACCCGGGAGGCAACGGCAACACACCAGTGCCACGCCGGCGGAGCGCCTGCGGGGCGGGACTAAGGTTTTCCATTTGGGTTTTTCCTTTGCAAAGGCGCTTCGCCCTCATAGACCTAGATAGGGACTGAATAGGGAGTTAATAGAACAAATAATAATATATATAGACATTAATATATTCTTATATTATATATTATAAATTTATATAAATACAATAAATTATATAAGAATCAATGTAATCAGACAATATTTAATAATAGTTTAAAAGCTTAAAGTTTATTTCTATATATTACATTCTAATTATAACATTAAAATCATATTTTATGCAGATCTTCATTTAGTTTTCTATTATACAATAGAAATAAATATTGATTTTGTAGAATGTTATTTCTATAAAATAAGTACAGTAAATCAGCAAATTAAGATATAATGATCTTAATTTACAAAAAGTTAAATATTTTATTAATGAATAAGTATAATCTTTTTAGCTATACAATTAATTTAATATTAATATAGCTTTCAGAACTACTTTATTAAACTTATAAAAGATGATTTATATAATAATAGTTATGCTGAAGATTGCATTGTCTTTTTTACAGTATATATATTAATAATTTAATGCAAAATTCATGAATATGTATAAATCTGAAATATACACACTGTATAAAGACAGAGAAATTGACTTAATGTAGTTATTAATTAATTAATTATGTTATATCATTATTTAGAAACTGTGTTTATAGAGAATTATAAAATAAATATTAATTAATGTTAAGAAGCAGTGTTCTAGCTGCTTCTATTGAGTTAATTAAAACTAGCATTAAAGATTGAGTAAAGTCTCTATCAATGTTAACTGCAGTTAACAATCTTCTAAACTCTTTAAGACATGACAATACAGTCATAGAGTTTTACTAAACAGCATAATATAGTGTAAGTATCTTCTTTCTTTCAACAAATTATGAGCTCAAGTTAGCAAGAAGCTTTTCAGAGAAAGTGTATACTTTTAATGTATTGATAACTTGATTTAAATAGATAAATAAGCATTTGTAACAGCTAAATACATAAACTTAAACTGTTAAGCAAAATCAGCATTCTTAGCAGCTTAATATATATCTTATTAAATAAATAAATAAGTATTTACAGTTACTTATTGAGAGCACTGTTTCTCAGCAGCTTAATATAAGTTATTAGAATAAATAAGCATTTACTGTCTTACAGAATTAAAGACATAAGACTTTTCTTGTTTTATTTACATTATCTTTTATGCATATATTGTTACTTTACTTATTCACTTCTTATACTATATGTTAACTATCATTATCATAAACTTTAACAACTTCTTTATAAAGCAATAATTCATCTCAATTTTTATTTACAAGAACTGCAATCAATAATTTATTCTTATGTAAAGATGACTGATAAAAGAAGATCTATAAAATGTTGTTGAAATCTTAATAGTCAATATTCTTATCAGTGAGTTTTTATTTTTTTTGATAATCTTGACTTTAAAAGTCAGAAATTTGACATAAAGATTTTATATTAACTTATTATTTACATCAATACAGATAATTAAGAATATCTGATGAACAAGATTAGCATAAAGAATGTATAAGATGCTTTAAGATTTAAGTATAAGAAGAAGTTACAGATAATGAGAAGATAATATTTAGTGAAGTTTATTAAATATAAGATGTCAGAAGATGTGTTTATTGAAAAGATATGAATTTATTTAAGTAAACTTAATAAAAAGATTACTACAACTCAATTTAACATAACTGATTTATTTAAGTTAAAGCAACAATTTCAGATACTGCTTTAAGCATTATTAAATGAATATAATGTAATTTATAATGCAATTAATGCTCAAAACACTTCAGATATTAAGAAAGATTTGTAAAAGCTTTAAGAACATTGTTATTGCTTTGTGAGTAGACAAATAATAAGAAGATAAATATTTAATGAATTACAATTATGATTTATTAAATCATTGTGTAACTGATGTTAAGAAACATCATTAAAGATTTAATAAACATTAAAAATCATTTAGCTTCAATAGTAATTAGCTTTCTCATTATAAAGTCTTTAAGTATTTTCTTTATTGAGATACTTATAACATTCAAGACTGCAAATATCTATTTAATATTTAAAGAAATACTTAAAAGAAGATGAACAAGTTAATTGTAGTTAAGTTACACTGTAAGTTGAGATTTAAGTATAAAAAGAAAAGATATAGAATCTTTAATACAGAAATTAGCAATGACACTGTTTTTTTTTTCTAAACTTAAAAGATAAAAAAAAAATTAATAATATGATTGCTGCTCTGTTTAAGAAGACTGTCAGTAAGATATTTAAATTTAAATGAATTACAGACTTAAAATTCTTCTTATATATAATTGATTAACTTTAACTCTTCAGTGACTCTTTAATATGCATGAGATGTCAATAAATTAAAGTTAAAAAAGATATTTATACTTTCATTATTGTAAAATAATCATTATACAAGTTAAGTTAAAAAATTCTATAATGCTGAGTTTAACACTTTATGTATCTGAACTTGAAGTCAATCTTTTCTTAAGAAAATAAATATGCAAAATGAAATTGCATAAAAGCTTTAATTAATACAGTCTTTAAATGTATAATATGTGCAGCAAGACTATAATAGAAGCATTAAAGCAAAATAAAGTTTATATAATTAAATATATTGTAAAGAGTTTCAGTAAATTTGCTTTAATATTTATTGTCTATACATTACATTCAAAGACTATCTTTTCTGCTGCTGTGTCAGATGCAAATCTGCAGAATTAAATTTATAAATATAATTTTATAATTAATTTCTCAGACATTAACACTGCATCATTGAACAGAAAGAGAAAGATTTATAAACTTTAATATTAATAATTTGTTTTTGTGTAATCTTCATAAGATGACAATTCTTAAAAAGTTAATTCTTATTGCTGAGAACAGCAAGAATATATATGAGATTTATGCTCTTATTAAGTTCATTAATAAGCAAGATCACACTGTAAGCAAAAAAAAGATTAATATTCTTATTTTTATTTTCATTAATATATGTAATTTCTTATCTTTGTCATTTATAAGACATCAATACTTTCTTAAGATTATAAATAATCATTCTTAAAAGATATAAAAAATATTGCTGAAGCAATGTAATGATGTCTCATAGATATTATAGAAGTAATAATTAAAGATTAAACTTCAGATTAATATAAAGATTTTTATTGTATAAAGTGACAATAAAATGAAGTTAAGATTTACTTTAAATGATTGATGCAAATTCTTTAACATTACACTGCAGTACACAATGTTCTATATGTTAATTTAGAATGACATTATTAAAAGAGTTATTTAAATTACTGAAAACTTAATACACATTATAATTAAAGAAACATAGCTGTCAATAAAGTTCTAAGTATAAACAGCATAGACAGATATCTATTTTTATAATTGAATAGCAATTAATTTTTTAATTAATGATAAATAAACAATCTCTGAGAAAGCTTTTACTAATATAAAGTCATTCATCAATTACATTTATATATAAAGATATAAATACTACAGTTACATTGATCTAAAGTTACTTAAATGCATTATTGATATAATATTATAAATGCATTAACTCAATAATAGTTTTAATCAGTATGTTAATTTCTCTACATAATTCAGAATCTTCAACAAACTCATAAACTGCTGTCTTAGCTTCTTATTCTTATTCTTTAGACTGAGTAGTGTATAGTCTTTGTGTAAATATAGATTTATTAAATCTTCTGTCTTAAATTAAAGAGATTTATGTTTTTAATTGTAATAATGCTTTATTGTCATAATGATGTATGTTATTGCATCTTTAACATCAATATGTATTGATCAGTACTGATTCATTCTTATAAAAGTAACTGATTTCTTTTTTAACTATTCTTCATTATAATTAAAGTCTATTCAGTCTGTGTTAAACTCTTCTACTTAAAGTAAGTTAATAATTTTGTATATTTACATATCAAAGATAATCTGATTTAAGCTAAGTCTGATAGAACTTGTAAGACTGATCTTAATAGTTGTGTAACAGTGAATCAGATAGAGTCTGATATGTATGTAGAATTATTGTTAATTCTTGTAAAAGATAAAAGTATATGCTTTTATTTCTTCACAAAGACTAGCTTACTAAGCATATTAGCTACACAAAATTACACAAGAAAGTTTCTACTCTCATAAACTGAGAATGAGCTTATAATTGTTTCTTTCTTTATGTGCTACATTTTTGTAACACTTGCATCTAGCTGACTCTCTGTTGAAAAAACTTCTCATAAAAAAGAAAAACAGTAAGTAAGATCACTTCAATACTGAAAATCTCTTAAGAAAAAAGATATTAAGTTGATTCTTCAGCATATTCTACTTATAAATATTAAGTTCTTTTTGCAGTTAAGTTTCTGAGCTTTATATCTGTTCATGATTCTTCACAAACTTCAGCTTATATCATTATAACTTAATTGTGATCTTAAATCTTCTTAATAAATCTGTTGCAAGCTTAACTCTTCTTTGTAAGTCACTACAAGCTGAACTTCTTTTTATAAATCTATTGTAAGCTTAAGTTCTTCTTTACAAATTTATTACAAGCTTTAACTCTTCTTTACAAATCTATTGCAAACTGAACTTCTTCTATAAATCTATTATAAACTTTAATTCTTCTTTACAAATCTATCACAAACTAAACTGATTTCTGCAAGCTTATCAATCAGTTATGAGCTTTTTTACATTCTCATTAAGATAGCATTGCAAACATTTTCTTTTGTGAAATCATCATAGCTAAGTGACACATCATCATCATTAATAAAATTTTCATCAAGTTCTTTTCATCACAGTAAAGTAACCCTTTCTTAATGAAATTGAAAACACACTCAAAGTGAACTATTTCAAAAATTTTACATAATAAATTAACTTTCATCAAATTTTTTTCTGCATCATATCATTTACACACAGAAAATCAAGTCAAATAAAGTCAATAAGTACTTAATCAGAGACAACATTCTCTAATTTACATATTAGACATTATTTTAGATGTATATAGTGAGCATATTGATTAATAATGAATGTTTCATAGATAAGTAAGTAATGATGCAATTTTTACTGCACACAAATACACAGCTATTCTTTAAACAAATTATTACAGAGTCAGCTCTCTTCAGATTAATATTGATTGATTATTTTAAGTTAAATAATATATAATTTTTATAATCATCAACTTTAATGACTAAATACACACTGCTGCTTCTGTAAAAACAATGTCAATACTAAATTGCTGATGTTCTGTTGCATCTTGTATATCATGAGCATTATTGACAGATTGTTCTTATAATAAAAATAAATAATCTTTATATATCAAAGTGTGTCAGTTACAGCTCTGACAGTCAGATCAGAACAGTCTTTATAAGATGTTATGAAGATGTCAAAGATATTATTCAGAAATATACAAATTATTTATAAATTAATTAAGTTTGTATTTTTAATGTTAATGTATTGCTGTCTTTATCATTCTCATTACTATCATCATTAATACTTTTATCTTTGCTGCTGTCAGCTTCTCTGAGAAGTAATAAGAAGAGACAGAGTATTAAAGAAAAAAGTTTTTTTTTTATTAATAATGTGTAGTTCTTTACTGTAAATCTTATAAGTATTAACAGTTATAGTGATGTTGCTGTCTTCATAAACAGCTTAGAGATCTATTCTCTGACTGTAAATAATGAAAAACAATACTTTCTACATTTAAAAAGTGATGTTAATTTTCTTGTTGTCACTGTTCTTCACTGCAGTTCTCACTTCACTGTTTCTCAGCTTCACATCATCATCTTTTATTTTTATATTTTTATTTTTCTCAATCACAGAAGCTTCTGTCTTCTTTAGTATCTCTTTTGTGACATTAAATGAGATTAAGTTATGTCTTTTAAAGAAGTTACTTCAAACTTGAAAGCAAAATGAGATGTTAGCTGTACTTAAAGTGACTGTTGAGCTTTTTTAAAGCTGATTTTTCGCTTATTTTGCATGCCTTGTTAGCTGTGAACAATCATAGTGGCAGGTGTTGATACTCATGCCTATTATGACTTAGTGCAAGAACTCAAGATTGTGCTGAGACATTACTTAATTAGGCTTGATGTCAACCTTCTGAAAAGTTTTTCAGTTTGTCTTCTTACACTTAGTTAGTTAGACAATACTACAATCATTACACATCACTATAAGTGTATATTCAATAGATTATGAGCTCAGCTGTGTATGTATATTGATCTCATCAATTAATCTATTCAATTGACCTCATTGTCATCAACAAAATTCATTGACTTTTAATCAATTATGAATGACAAACTCTACAAGTTGACATCTCATCATCATGAGAGCAAAGAAAGAACTCAATCAAAACACTGTCTATTCAAACTAAATACAGCATGTCATCTACAACAGATGTCATTCAGCTACAGCAATTTGTCAAGCTAAAAGAGAATGTCAATCATTCAGCATGAAAAACAGTCATGTAATTCACATTATTAAGTGCTGATCTATGAAATGTAATCAATAACAATATCTCTGTTTCTGTTAAACAGAAAGCAAACCTTCAGACAATCTCTTCTACTTGAATTGAGTGAAATACTTAAAATAACAAAGTAATGACTCAAATCATTCTCAATGTCTTCTCAGAGATTCAAGTCATCATTTAAGAAAAGATAACAGTGAAAGAGATATAAGATTACATCAGTGATCTCTACATACTGCATAGCTTCAATCTGCAGTACATCTTAATGATTTAATTCTACAATCTATGACTCAAAATCTGTTCAAACATCAATGACTATGCCTTACAGTACAAATCATTACTGATTAAAATTGCCTTAGTCAGCTTAAAAGTCAATGAATCAATAAAGATCATCTTCTTTCTAGCTAATTTAGACTCTACATATCAGCAATAAGTCACAGCAAAGTGATCTGTGACCTGAGTGAAGATGCTGACACTGAATGAGCTAATTGTGAAGCTTATTGATGAAGAATGTCTTGAGAAAAATAACAAGATGATGATCATGATGGCTAAGTTAAATGGATGAAGTAAGAGCAAGAATAACTGAAATAAAGAAAAGAAGAATGAAAGCAAGTAATGTGATCACTGTGAAAGATCTATTTATACAGAAGAAAACTGCTTTATAAAGTATTCAGAAAAGAAGAAAGTCTATGATGACAGAAGGAAAGAGACAAATAAAGATGATGAAAAAGATGAAAAAGATGATGATAAAAAGAAGTCAAATAAATTAAAATTTAACTTTAAAGTGAACTTCTTGCTGATCATCATATATGTTGCTGCCATCATTACAGAAAACAGCTGACTAGCTGACTCTGATATCTCTTGCCACATATGCAAGAATTGACAACTATTCAAATTCTATACACAATTGAATGAACTCATCATCATTACAGGCATCAGTAGTCAGATCAAAATCATTAATGAAGACTTCATTACTCTTCAGTTTAGTCTAAAAGATGAAGACTACAAGAATATCACTCTAAACAATGTAGCTTACATTTCTAATGCTGCAATTAACCTATTCTCAGTAGATATAGTTGTCAGTAAGAGAATGCAACTTGATACTGTCATCAGTAAGCTACTATGAGTTACTAACAACAAGATTGTTAAATATGCTTCAAGGCATAATGATCTCTATACAATTTAACTAAAGAATCAACTCAATATTGTCATGACAGCAATCAGTCAAAAGATGTTCTACAACATCTGACACTGTCATCTTACTCATATAGATATGAACAGCCTAATCAAGCTATTCAAAATAGTCATCAAAATTCATCTCAATGGCCTTCTGAAACCTGACAATTCACATGTATGTGAAGCATGCATTAAGGTAAATCAAAAGCAAAAGATCTTGAGGCAGTCACAAAGATGAGTCATCAATATATATAAGATAACACACATAGACATTGTCAGCTCTATAATGTCTATCATTTACAACAGATTTATTTGATATACTGTCTGCATAGATGACTACTTCTGAGCTCAACACATTTATTTCATGAAAAGAAAGAAGAAAGCAGAAAAAATGATGTATTGATATCTTAACTTTCTAAAAGAGCATACTGAACATCATTTACTAACTGTTTAAATCAATAATGAAGATGAATTTGAAGGTCATCATCTCAAGGAATTTCTTCAACAACATGAGATCATCTATGAATCAATTGTATTCTATACATTCAGTTAAAATGAAGTTGCAGAGTGAAGCAATGATCTTATTGCTGAATAAGCAAGAATCATGATAATCAATATTGACATCTTAAAACAGCTATAATTAGAAGCTGTCAAAGCAGCTTGCTATCTCCTTAATCAGAGTTCTAGTAAGGCTACTAATGAGAAGATTTCAGCTTAATTGTGATATGAATCAATGTATGTTGATAATGATGCTGAGCTCATTGATCTCAGTCATCTACAAGTATAAGGGTGCAAGGCCTATACACACATATCAAAAGAAAGATGTCAGAAAAGCATCAAGTTTGATGAATGAAGCAAAGAAGACATGCTTGTTGAATATGAAGGATCTAACATCTTTAGAATTTGGCTATCTGACAAGAAAAAGATAGTATGACATTAAGACATTGTGTTCAACAAAGAATCAATATAAATTAATGATTTTAAGATTATATCTTTGTCAGTGTTAAAAGGTGGCACCACACTAATAGCACAGCTATCGTGGGTTATATATCTAACACTCCCCCTAACCCGCGATCGGCCCGCAACCGACCCGCAGGTGTAAAGGGTGCGCGCAGATGGCGGTTTGAACTCGTGACCTTTTGGACTTACTCTCTCACCATGGACTTGAACCACCGGCAGAGGTGGCCTAGGTGCCATTTTACGCAAGTTATCACGCACTAACCCAGGCTCATAACCTGTTAAAAGGTGGCACCACACTAATAGCACAGCTATTGTGAGTTATATATCTAACAGTCAGTTTCATCATCTGAATAAACATGTCAGTCTTTCAAGCTTGAATGTCTGAAATCACTGAGTACAGATTGAGAAGAAGAAAATAACAATGTGACTTAAGACTACACATCTGTTCTTACTTTACACTTAATAATGAATGAAGAAAACAAATCAAAGAAATTCTATGAGTCTTAAGAGAATCACAAGAACTTTTACTCAGCTTACATTGTTAAGTCAATTAAGAACAGTAATGATGAGTCTATAATGCAGTCATCTCTGACATCAGTGTCTCTACATCATTTCAGAAGAGATTAACAATCATTAAAATATTACAAAAATAGTTTGATGATCTTGTTCTGTGTTGCAGAACTAATTGCAAAGATCACATTGAAATAAGAAGAGAAGAAAGACTTTAAAGAAGAGCTGACTATCTATAAGAAGATTGTTACTGCATCTGATGTCATTTAATGAAAAGCAGCTATGAATGTGAAGATTGAGTCTTTAAACAAAAATGAAACATAAAATCTCATTGATCTTCTCTTGAACTGATGAGTACTTCAAGAACAATGAATTTATCATTATAAGTGAAACTTAAACAGTTCAATTATAAAGCATAAGGCTAGATGAGTAGTCAAAGAATTTGAACAGCACTATGATGTTGACTACAATGAAACATATGTCTTTGTTGTTAAATTGACTACTTATAAGATGACTTTTGCAATAGCTGTGTATTATGACTATCATCTCAAACAAATGAACATCAAAACAACTTTTCTTAACAAAATACTTAAAGAAAAAGTCTTCATCACTCAGTCTACTGAGTATATTAATGAAACAAAAGTGTGTTGACTTAACAAGACTCTTTATGAGCTAAAGCAGTCATCACAGATGTAATATTAAATCATTTATAAGTTTCTAACTGATCTAGGCTTCAAATGCCTGATTAATGACATCAGTGTCTTTAAACACAGCAATTTACTGATGTTTATCTATATTGATGACATTCTTCTTCTTGATCTCATCATTAAGACTATCAATAGCCTAAAGTGAAAACTCAGTGACACTTATAAAATGACTGATTGTGAACTGTGTGAATACTATCTTGACATGAAGATCAAACAAAATCAGAAGCTAAGAATTCTCATTATCTCTTAGAAGACTTATCTGAAGAAAATGTTAAATCACTTTAGATTTAGTGATCTAAGATCAGTCTTCACCTCAATGAAGCAAGATCTCAATCTACAGACTTCTGAGAATCATGCTGATGCTGTCTTTATTGAGTAGTATTAGTTTACAATTAAATTCTTAATGTACACTATGACACAGATTCATTCTAACATAGCCTACTTGATTTTGATTCTTAGCTGATTCACTTACAATCTGAACATAGCACATTGAAATGCCTTAAAGTGAGTGTTTCACTATATATAAGAAATCATCAACATCATCATTCAATACAGAGACAGGCCAGAATCACTAGAACTTTAAGGAAGTTTAAACTTCAATTAAAAGAGAGATAACAAGTCTTAACAATTTACTTTTAAATACATCTTTTAATTGACTAACAGATCAGTCTTGTAACAATTTAAATGTCAAGTCATTGTTGCTCTGTTCTTTATTAAAGCAGAATACATCATCTTAATGAAGACTACAAAGAAGACAATTTAAATGCAGAGCTTGCTGACTGAAATGCAGCTAGACAACAATGAGTTGAAAGTGATTCTTATTAACATGAACAATCAAGAAGCTATGACTCTTATCTGAAACTCACAATTTCATCAATGAATGAAGCATATTGACATTCACTATCACTTTATACATTATGTCAAGATCAACAGAAACATCAAACTCATCTACACATCTATGAATTAAATGATAGTCAACAGTCTTACAAAATCACTTTAACTTGTTAAATTTAGACAGTTTATTGAACTTATTGAACTATATATGACTAGTCATGAAGAAAAAAAAGAAATGATCACTAAAAGTTGAAGATTTAATCTTGTTGATGTCAAATGACCTGAGAGAGTGTGTTGATACTCATGTCTATTATGACTTAGTGTGAGAACTCAAGATTGTATTAAGGCATTATCTGATTAGACTTGATGTCAACCTTCTGAAAAGTTTTTCAGTTTGTCTTCTTACACTTAGTTAGTTAGACAATACTATGATCATTACACACCACTATAAGTGTATGTTTGATAGCAGAAACTTCAAGAATTTGAACAAAACTTCAGCTGTGTGCATTAAGCTTGAAAGTAATTTGATTTTTATGATTTTAGGCTCATTTTGTAGAGAATTGTGAGAGGTTTCTAACGATGTAAAAATTACCAAAATTACCCAACAAATAATGAAAATTACGCAATATTACAAGTTGGGTCAGGCCTCAATGTTGAGCTCAACAGGTCAGGTCAGGTTTTGAAAGTTGGGCCTGATTTGACCTGATGGCCACCCTAGCTGTACTGAAGATTATATAATGTAATCATTGAATTCTTATTGAGACAGTTGTAATGTAAAATGCAATAAATTCTCACATCTAGTTTTCTAAGTTTTATACTGACTGTGTCTAGCTCTGAAGAGATCAAAATCTCAGATAAAGATTAAGTATATATATCTTTGCTTAAAGAGATATAAACAATACATTTTTAACTTTATAATATTCAGCATATTGTCTCTCTTCAAAGTCATCACTCTCTCAAAGCTATTAAGCTTACAGATAAGTTCTTTTTCTTAAAAATCTCATTAATACTTTTTTAAACTGCTTTAAATAAAGAACATTTGCAAGAGTCTGTACTTCTACATAATATGAGTAATAAATAGCTTTGCAGATAAGTACAAAATGAAATTAAGTCAGATTTTAATTCTCTTTGACTTTGTAAGCTTTGCAGATGTCAACTTTAACTTTTTAAGATTTTTTTTATAAAACTTGTTAATTAATCTTTAAGCATTTCTGACATTAACTTCTGATTCTTAAATTAGATCTGTATATCTCTTTTATGTAATTAAATATTTCAGATTCTGAGAATTCTTTCTTTTTGTGTGATTTATAAGCTCAAAACAAATTAACATAAAAGACATTATGAATGCTTAGTTTCTTAAGCAGCTTAAGTTTATAAACTTGTTTCTTAATTAATTTTATGATTTAATATAATTCATAATGAAGTCAATTCAGCTTCTGTGAGAATCTTTCTATAATTATGTTCTTAATATATAATTAAACTTTCTGCTCAATCTTAAACATAATGTTCATTCATTTCTTATCATAATATCTCTTTTGATACTCTTGCATCTTAAAAACAGATTTTTAAGTCTTTTTACAACTTATTTACAGTCAATTTATAAGAATTTTAGCTTCTATAAAGCTTTTTTGCTTTACAGTATACTTAAAAATCTTATTCATCATTAATAGATTAAATCTTAAGTTATACTCATAAATCATCTTAAAAGAAGTCTTTTAAGTCACAGAGTGTTTACTTATGTTATATATGAACTTTACTAGAAGCAGTAGTGTTGCTTAGTTGTTTTATTTATAGTTAATATAACTTTATAAATATTATTTAAGAACACTATTTTAACATTTTATCTACTTATTTATTTAAAAATAAAAGACAGTGCTTAGTTGCTGCTTAATCTTTAGAGTAAACATCACATTAATTTAAAGTTATAAGATGAATAATGATTCTTAATCTGTCATTATGACTATTAAAACTTCATATAAATGAATTATTTCTTATATAAAGACTTCTATAAAGTCTTCTGTGATCATGTTCTTTTAACATGAAATGTAATGACACATCTTTAAGAATTTGTTTATTACATTTAATATTACATTATAGATATCTTTATAGACTCTGCTCTCTGACAGATCAGTAATGATGTTCATTGTGATTATATCTTAAAACTATATAAAGTATTTTAAAAATTGTAATAGTTCTGTAAGCTTTTCATAAATTACTTATATCTTTTAACATTCAAGACAGATAAGACAGTGCTCATTAATCTGTTTTTTTATCTTTAATCATTAATACTTCTTACAGATCTGTACATAAGTCTGATTTGTAACTAAATGCTTTGTAAGCAAATTATTATGATGTTTATGCAAGATCTCAATGTATAAGACTTTTACATGCAGAATATACACTGCATTATTAACATAAAGTAAATCTCTTATCTATATTTAGTTTAAGAATCTACTTTTCTTTTTTAATGTCTCAGCAGCTTTCAAGCTCTGAATTATTTAATTTGTAAAAAAATTTAATCTACATTTTTATATATAGTCTTTCTTAAGACAGCTTTATAAATATATCTATTGTAATCTTTATTCTTTTAATCTGTACAGTCTGCACTTAGCAGCTATTTAACTTATATATAAGTTTAAATATATACTTCATAATTTACATTTAAGATCTGTTCTTTCTCTGCAGCAATCATTATTGTTGAGAATAAAATCATCTTTAATATAAAATAATACTTTATAATAGTATTTTCTTTTTTAACTTCTTATTAATAGTTTGCTCTTCTAAATAAGCTGTTCATGAAATTCAATATTTTTTTACAATACATTATACAAAAATTATATGCTGATAGTGTCAAAGCTCATTTAACATGTCTTTATAATAATTTATGAGATGATTTCATCATTTAATGTAGATTATTATGATTTGTCAGAATCTTAACTGTATGTTTGTTTTTTAAGATAATATTGTCAGTGATGAACACTCTTAATTATGATGAGCAGCTTCTCATCATCAATTTTATAGTTTCTCTCTGTAAATATCATTTTTTACAAGTAAAATGCAACAAATCTTCAGTTCAACTCTCTCTTTTAAGTAAAAATGTTAAATATTATAAACTCTAAAACATTTATTTTTACTTAAATTCTCTTCTTCAGATCAAAGTAATGCAGAAAGAATGCTGTCATAAAGATTTAGATTAATTTATAAAAAGAAAGTTAAATTTTTAAAATTAAAAATTTTAATATCTGTAAGATTTACTTCTTCTTAAGAACATCTTTACTGCTCTATAACATAATTATAAGTCTCATCACAATGCAGAAAAAATTCTTTATAAATCATTTATAAAAATTTACAAAGTTTATAAAGCTTTAAAATTTAAAGATATTCTCTGACTCAGATTAGTTAATCATTGTAATGATGTGTTCTTCTTTTATTTTAATGCTTTTATCAATAATTATAAATCTTACAAAGAATACTCTTCTCACTGAGAATTGACATTTAATAAAGTTTATGTATAGCTTAATCTTTAATAGAATCTTTAGAACTGTATAAATGTACTGTTAATGATTGACTTCATTCTTTAAATATATTAAAATGTCATTTAGAAATACTATTACAAATATATTTAAGTGCTTGTAAAGCATCTTATGTATGTATGACTGAAAGATTGTTAATATATTAATTAGTTTAAAGAGCATTATTAAGTATTTATATAATTTATATTAAATTTAAAAGACTGTCTTTCATTTGTCACTTTTGCAGATATAAATTCAATAATAAATATTCTTTAAATCAATCTTTATAAAGACTGTGATCTCATTAAGACAATTTATGATCTTATTAATTAAGAATAAAGAGTAACAGTTTTTCATTATGATAACATTAAGTTTATAATAGTAAATAAACAGTCACAACTTATCATTTAACTTTAATATAAACAGCATTAATGTCTCTGTAAATGATTACAAGAATTAAATAAAATTATTTTTAAAATTTTCTAAAGTGATCATTAGGTCAGGTTAACTCAGCTTGATTGAAACAGAACTTTTAGATTAAGTTAGATTGAGCTTTAATTGTCAGTCTGAAAGTTCAGATCAGACTTAAACATTAAAGCTTAACTTAATTTAAAAGCTCTATCTGAGTTTTAAGAATTCTGAGACTGATTAGTAAGTGAGCTCTTAAGACTTGACTTAAAGATAAAGATTATGAACTTAAAGATTACTGATATATAAGTGTTATAAGTGAGCATTATATATATACAGTTAAATATCTTTCAATTCAGTCTATTTATTTACTATATTGAGAGTTAGATATTCTCAAAATAGTCTAGTAACAATTGCTTTAATTTGCATCTTTAAATGCAATGTTTCAGTTATGCATATATCTCTTAATAAGAGACATGTTCTTATGCTGAATAATAACTTACTTTATATAAATTGCAGTCAGATTAACATCTGCATTCTGTTAATTGATAAATGATAATTACTGTACAGTTCATTAAACATACTTTTAAAAAAGACAACAATATATGCTTTTACTGTCTTCTGCAGACTGTTAATGACTGAACTTTAAAAGTAAAACATTTTATGTTGAGAGAAAATTCTCTTTAAATAATCTTAAATTATCTTGTGACAAAGTCTTTAAAAGAGTAGTTTTACTATTAAAAAATCTGTTGATTTCTGATAGCAACATATTTTATGAAGAGTGACAGCTGTAGAATGAAGCATTATTATTAAGCATTATATTGTATGTCAAAATTAAGCTTACTGCCTAACTTTTAATGATGAGCTGACTTAAATACTTCAGTATCTTTTTTTATATTTATAGCATTATTTTCTTTCTTCTTTTCATCAATATCAATTTTTTCTTTCTTAAATGTCTTTCTAAATGTTCTTTCTACTGTTGCTGTCTTTTCTTCATCTAATACAGTCTTCATAGCACTGCATCTTGAAGTTTTCTTGATATGTATTATAACATAATATGATGATACAATAATGCTTTAAGATTAAATTAACAAAAATATTATGAGAAAACAGTTTAAATGCATCTTTAAATAACAATGAGTTTTAGAGTGATCTTGTAGTTTAAAGATGTATTGTAGTTTAAAAGTGTGTTGTAATTTAAAAGTATATAGTTAAAAGCTGTGTTGAGAGCTTTTAGATGTTAGTGATACTTAAATATTAAGTTGCTGATAAACAACATATTTATTTATAATATATACATCAATGTTATGAGTAAATATATCAACACACTCAATTTTAACATTTAATTTAATACTTTTTTATCTTTATCTCTATCACTTAATCTACTACATTTACTCTGTCTCTACTCAATCTCTATACTCAGTCTCTATACTCACTAAATATATTGCTCAATGCTATCACTTATTTTACTGCTCATTTCTTAAGATTTAATCTTATACATTGCTTTTGTACTTCACTTTAATGTGTAGCTGTAATGCATATATATAATGCTTAATTATGTTGCTCAATATAGAACTCAGCAGTTAACTACATATTTTAAACTCTCATCATGATGAGTTTAGACATTAAGCTTTCACTATAAATTGTAAAATACTTAATTTTTAATTCATTTTCAGTCTTTAAAGAGAGATCTAATTATCATGACTGTTTATAGAAGTCTATATATGATTTAAAAAAGACATTTAATGAGTACTTAAATAACTTAAAGACTGTATGTGCAAGAAAGAAATGACAGAAATGTATGAAGAATGAGAACTTTAAATGAATTAAAAATGCAAAGATGATGAACTGTGAAGCTGTGAAATGAGAAAAAGATATATTGAAGAAGATTAATTCATATTAGATTGTGAACTCAGCATTGAAGAAGATTATGAAAGAGAAGATTAAAGATAAGATCTTAAAAAAGTAATATAACTGTAAAATTTTTTGTAAGACTTCTTTAAAATTATTATGCTCAATTATATCATTTTTAATTATTTGCAGATGTCTACTACAAAGATGAGTTGAGAAATAAGTTAATGAAGAATGAGAACTGAGCTTGACTTAAAGAGAAGATTAAGAAGAAAATGTTATTTGTTGAAGCTTTTGCATTAAAAGAAGAGTGAGAATTTAAGAAAGTGAAGTAAAAAAATATATTACATTTATATTTTTTATAGACTCTCTGACATTCTTTAGAATATCAATAAAGATGAAGTTATTCAGTAGAAGTGCATCAACATTAATTATTAAATTGAGAAGCATCTAACAGTTGTGATTAAGCATTGAAAAAGAATTCTTAATAATATAGAAAAATAAAAGCTATGTAATGCTGAAGACTCTGACTTCATCAAGATTATGCATTACTTTTATAGTGAAGTTCTTAATTCTAAATACATCAATGACTTTAATTATACATAAATATTATATCACTTAATTATAATACTTCTCAACTCTAATATTGACTAGTTACATTCAAGAGTCTGCACTTGATTAAAAGAAAGAAGATGAAAAAAGTGTAATTAAAGATGTTGATGAAGCTTGTGTAATGATGTCTAAAGATGAGAAATTTTCAGATAATGATTTTATTAATGAATTTGTTCTTAATGACTTGATTGATGACAATGAAGATGATGAGAAGAACATTGAATTTATTAATGATGAAAAGAGTAATAAGAAAAATAGTAAGTAGTCATTATTAATTAAATAGAAAGCTGATCTTCAGAGATTAAAGATGTAAGATAAAGAATAATTAAATAGATCTTTAATTATTAATTAAAGATTTTTCAATGAGAAATCTCTTCATTGATACTTAATATTTGCTATACATAGTAATTTTTAAATAGTATTTATCATAATTAATATTGTAAAAAATTCATTTTACATTCAGATATATGTTCTGTCACATAATTACAATCTTATATATATTAATTTTGAAACTCTCACAATACACTATCATCAACATATCATTTAAAGTACAACAAAGTATCATTTATTTACTTAACTTATTACAATAACTCAACATCATATCTTTATACAGCTCATCATTCAGTCAGATCTTAAACAACTTAAAAAGATCATTTTTAAGTGCTTTTAATAATAGAATTAAGTTATCTTAATTAAGTTAATCTTATTCTTCAACTTTTACAGACACTTCAAACTCAAAATATATTCTTTAAAGATTTATAACAAAGTAAGAGTTTCAAGACTGATGAGAAATAACTGTATGAAGTTAAAACACAGATAGAAAGATTAAAAATTATATTTAAATGATATAAAATAGTTTAACTTATTCAGTAAAGATTTGGCAGTTTTTTGCTGAAGTAGTTAATAAATGTGATGAAAGATTAAATGTAATGTGTATTAACTGTTACAATATTATGAATTATTTAGCATCAGAAAATGATGAAATAATTATCATAAAATGTTATCTGAAAAGCAGCAGTTATCAAAAGATAAAATCAGCATCAAAAAGACAGATTTCAATCTTTGAAGCAATGAATTTAAAGATATGCTATAATTTTCAATTATAATGCTTTAATATAATGCTCACTGTTTGACAGACAGCTCAAAAAATTATTATTAAATTATTTAATTTTATTTTTAAAGTCTTTAATCAGCAGATTCTTCAATTCATTATAGCACTCAATATATTCTTTTATACTGTTGAGTATATAAAGTTTTAAAAGCTCATCTGAATGTATTATGTCAATATTAAGATTTTAAATTAAAGCAAGATTGCATAACTTCTTAAGTGTTATGCTGTAAATGTTTAAAAAGATGTGCTTACAGAGCTTAAGATACAGATTAAAGTCTTTATTGTATTTAATAAATAAATTAATTTAAATCATCTTGCATTTATAGACATTACTGCATACTTTATTGATGTTAAATAAAAATATACAGAGATACTTTTAGTCTTTAAAGAACTAAAGAGTCAATATAATAATGAAAATCTTGCTGAGTATGTTTTTAAGATGTTGAAGAAGTAAAATTTGACACATTGATTGCTGATAGTCATAATAGATAATGCATTCAACAATTATACATTACAATGTCATTTGAGTCAGCTTCTGAATCAGAAGAATATTATTTAAAATGATGAAACTGAAATTATGAACTGCATAATATATATAATTCAGCTTGTAGTCAGTCAGCTATTTACATATTTGAAAGTGAATGCAAAAAATGATTAACTCATCATTACATTTAATGATGATGAGCTATAAAATTTCACAATTGACAAAGATTACTTCTTTAACATTATACTAAAAAAGATTAATATATCTTTTATAATACTTTATTATAATGCTCATATCTGTTGAGTTAATATTTTAACAAAAGTCTCATATAAATTTAATTATTAACTATTATCATTATAACATCATCACAGCATCTAGAGTTGTTCAAAGATTTGCAAAAGACAAATTTATGAAATATAATTGAGAATATAAGAATTCAATAAAACTCTTTATACAATATGCTGAGTTAAGTATATAAGCTATAAACTGAACTTTCTTAATGAATAGAATGTTTAACTTTGACAATGTCAGAGTTATGAGTTATTAAAAGCTGAAATCTAGCTATGATGAAAATACTTCTCTATATATACATAAGTCTCATGATCAAGCAAGCAGCAGGTCAAGCAACAGCATTATATAAGGCATTTATTTGAATACCTAAATGAATAGAAGCAATAGACTTATAAAGAAGGCAGTGAGCACAAAGTGAGACAGAGATGATCAAGACTCTTAAAGCAAATAGTATTATGATAATCTGCTCATTGCAAAGAAACAAGACAGCAATCTCACTGTTAACTTATTGTCTTTTATCTGAACATCTTTTTCTTCACTGATATGCTTATAGTCTTCATCATACTGATATGAGATGAAAAAGTCTTATCATACTTCTTTACTAGATTCATTACATTCTCTAGGTTTTTCAGTGAAAGTCATATATCATATTTAGGCTCATATTTCTTTCAGTGCACAAGATATTGTGTAATAAGCTGACCTCATTCTTGTCTGATAATTCATCAATTAAGTAATCTTTTCAGCTCAAAGAACTTTCAGCTTTCAGTATCTTCTTTTATAAAGATGATAGATGATTCTTCAGAATATGAATAGTTGAAGAGATTGTTCTTAAGTGAAGAACATGACTTGAGTTGAGTTACAGTGAAAACTAAGTAAATACATCAATGAGATAAAATATCAAGTTTATAGACTAATTAATCTATTCAGTTAATGATTTAAAAGAGTTCAACATACTGTTGTTTTAACTTCTTATTAGTTATAGCTGAAATGAAGTATTCATAGTATAGTCATAATAATGTGTAGTCATCAACTTGCATAACTAAAGGCTGATGTTTTCAATTATAGTGATATTTAACATTCATTTTAGCTAGGCTGAGTGTAGAGTTGAGTCAGGTCAGAAAAAAGTGCACCTGACCTGAACCTGTGCTAGAGTTCAGGTCAGGTTGAGTCAGGTTTGTGTACAGATTAACTCTACTCATATCTGCACAGATTAAATTCAAGAACTCTAAGCTAGTCATTATGGGTAAGGTCAGGGCTAGAGCTCAAAAATGTGAAAGCTTATTGATATATGAGTCATAATAAATTACATCTTAACTAGCCATATAGGGATAAATTACACAGTCGCAAGATATATTACTGAATAAGTTACGAAAATCATGACTTTTCGCGAAGGTGCATGTTAGAAACACACATTAGTAAGCATGTGTATGTGCTTACTAAGCGCATACACATGCTTACTAAGGCTATATATAACCCACAAAAAACCCATGACCCTACACAGGTCAGGTCAGGTTAACCTGCACCCAACTCAGCTGGATAAAAGTTAGCCCGACCCGACCCAATACCTGGACCCAACCCTGACCCGCATGACCTATAGGCAACCCACGCACCCAGCCTAATTTTAGCAAAATCTACCACATCAGCAACTTCAATTTGAGAGACTGACAGAGGCAGAATGCTTTCAGCAGCAATGTTAAGAGTGAAGATGACATTTAAGCTAAACTCATAAATTATCTTGTTAGGTGTCTTGTTGATGAAGTTGCTTTTGATGTTATTAAGATTAAACTGAATAAAGAGTAAGCTTTTAGGTCATTTCATTGCTTTTGTCATGATGTTAAGATAGAAATATAAGACAATTTTGATTATTTAATTTATTTGTTTGCTCTGATCATCTGCTTAAAGATGATATGCAGTTATGTAGAATAGACTTACATCTAGCTTTCTGAACAAGGCTTTTCATAGTTCAGAGAGAAACTTTGAATTGTAATTTGAAACAATAGTCTTAGATAGATCTCAATCAGTAAGATATAGATGAGTTAAAAGGCTGTGAGCTCACTGTTTCACAGTGTATGTTGATTGTTCTGAAATCAAAGTGATTTGTTTATTAAATTTGTTTATAACTGAAAGAAGACAATCAAATTCTTCAGGTTCAGATGAGAATAAGATTAGAATGAAATCTATGATTAACATGTGAAATGAAATTGAAGATAACTGTATTGACTATAGACTATCATATGACTTGTAACAACATGTCTGAAAGACTAGGCATTCAGAACAGTGAAGCAGATAGTCTTTAAGATGTTTAACAATTTATCTAATATAAAAGACTGACTGAAGTCTGTTTAGACAGTGTTAAAAGTCTGAGTGATCATTCTGAGTGTGTATTATGTGAAAGATGTTCTTATGAAGTGAATGTGAAATGACTAGTTGTCAAGATTTAAAGACATAATCTGATGTGAAGAGACTTCAATGTCATATAACATCATTGCTGCCTCACTTAAACAGAAGATTGACAGTATTCTCATTGTCATTATTCTTATTCTTATTGAGAACATTGATTGTATAATGTCATGCTGAATCTTCATCATATTCTTGAATAAGACATTTCTGAAATTCATCTGACATTTCAGCATATGTCTCAATGAATAGAGCATTCATCACAAATAGAGTGTCTAGTTCATTCTTTTTCATATCAGTCTTAGACAGCATTGTTGAGACTAATTGTGATAAGACATCTAGCACAATATGTTGTTTTTCAGACTTATGATGTACATTTAGATTGAAGTGCTGAAGATATTTGCTTGCATACATAAGGCAGAGATTTTGCTTTTTAATTAACATTGTTAATAGAAAGATCTGTTTCACTATCTTTACATTTGCTTCATGATTCATATAAATAATAATGAGTAGATTTAACAATTCAATAAGGTGTCTGACTTTTTACACTACTCAAATTATGTTAACAAGCTCAAGCTCAGTGAGTCAATAATGTGTTTCAGCTAATTTAAGAAGTCTGCTCAGAAACATAATGAATTGTATAAACAATTTTGACAGAAAGATCTTTGCTATTGATGAGTTGTCTTTCTTTATATTGATATGAACTTCTTTCTTGATGTAATATATCATGATGTCAAAGTCAAAGAATTTGGACATGTTCAGATCAATATAGAGGCATTTAGTCAAATTGAAATGGACAAGATAAGAGAGTTTAAATAGAAGTAATTGAAGTGTCTTGAAGCTGACAATCTCAGCTGAATTTGACTTTATTAAACTGATTCTTGAGGCATAAGACTTACATGAATTTTTAGCCTTAAATGCAGACTTCAACAAGATTGTCTTTCTCTTCTGAAGAGACTTGATGATCACAGCATAATGTAATACAAACTGACAAAGTCATCTCATCAGTTCTAAATAGGTTTCTAGCTTCTTAAGTGTGCACAGAAATGTTAAACAGACAATTGCCTTAAGCTTTTTTTCATCTATAGTCAGTCTCAGTAAGCTAATCTTTTGCCTCAATAACTGAACAGTAAGATATTCTAAAAAGACTTTACTGAGCTTAATGAATATGTTTCTTTTGACAAACAGACTGAATATGGCACTCAGGTAATGAAGGTGTTTCTTTAAGGTTTTGAAGTAAATGATGATGTCATTTACATAGACATGAATGAATGTTTAAAATGATCAAAGTAAACAGTCAATCTGTCTTTAAACATAGACAGACAAATTCTTAAATCTCATTACAGTCACATTGAACAACTTCTGTTCTCAGTGACTGACAATAGTGAGTTTATGCCTATTATCTGAGTGAACTCATCACTGATAGAAGAACAAGACACAATTTATCATATTGATAAAGAAGATGTTCTTAACAGCAGCTGTAATGTTGATCTGCAATGATAGTGAGTAAGCATTCAGTATAATGACTGCATTAAGACTCTGAATATTTATCATAACTTAATCTCTTCATGTGTCATTTTTCAATGTCTTTCATATCACAAAGACTGAATAGCTAAACAACATTTTTCATACTCTTCAAACAATGCAGTTCTGCTTCTGCAATTTATCAAAAGTCTTGTTCACTATCTTACAATTTCTTAGATTCAATAAATATATTCTAGTCTTTCTGAACATCTTGTTGTTTCAATTTGACTTAAGAGATATTCACATTCAGTTATTTATAAACAAATTTACAAATTTGTCTGAATTCTTTCATACTGCAGAAAACCAATCTACTACCTTAGATAAGACTTTCATTGTAGTGATGTCTTTATATACTGTGATGTCAGTGAATAGAACTGTTTTCATTGATTTAAACTCAGATTTCAAGATTAAGATGAACTCTTCAGATTCATATGAAGATTCAGATACTGTTGCTGTCATAGCAGCACAGCATAGACAGTGTAGTCATATTACTTAGTGTATAGCTGCACTTCTTCAAATCATCAGATTCTGTGTAGACTCATTGATGACAACATAATAACATTCTTCATAATTTAATTCTGTAAGATACCCTAGCCTTTGATTATGTCTTATGCTGATAGATTGATTTGACTCATTTTAAGTTATAATGACAGAAAGGCTGAAATCAATCATATAAACATATAAAGCTAAGTTTGATGAGTCTCTGAGTTCAAATAAGAAGTCTTGTTCAGGTAAATGCCTGATGTGATGAACTGAGATAGGCTGTTTAGTATGTGATGAAATGACTATGTTGAACTTAACATAAATGATATATTTAATAGAGCTGCTTTGCAGACAAACCTCAATCAATATGACAGCATTCTGACAGATATCAATGATGATCTATTTCTTTAAGATGATAATGTCAATTTGCTCAGATCTTATGATATTCATTTCTACTAACATCTTAGTCTTGAGGCCATCAACAAGATGAGTTTCTCAAGTAATGATGACTTTAACTTCTTGTTGATTTGATTTAACAATGTTTACTAGATAAATAGGCACTATGACATATTCACTAGTCATATGCTTATTGAAGTCAATTTCTCATACTGATATGAGCATAGTCATAGTGCAAATTTTTATTTTTGTATGTTGACTCTTGAAAAACATACAGTCAAGTAAGATGACTAAGCACCTCATATCAAGGCAAATGAGTTCTGATGTAGCCTCATTCAATAGTTATGTCTTAGTCATAACATAATGTCAGTTGTGAAAGTCATAGTCAGTTTCAATGTCTTTGATGATGACAACAGAGTTGATAGATATAATTTTAAGTAATTTGTCTGAAGACTTTATCAACATCATTATTGAAGATTTAGCTGTTGTCTTTTTCATAAAACAGCATGTGATTTTGACTGTCTTAGAATGAAGATAATGAAATAAGATATTTCTAGACTTAAACAACTGATGACAATCACAGCATGAAATTATAGCAATAGTCACAAAGTTAATTTCTGATTCTTCATTTCATTTCTAATTATAGACTTCAATGTCATAGAAATTCATGTTCAGATCTGCAATGTAATAGTCAGATTTATGATTCTCTGTTTTAACAGAATTCTCTGTTTCTTCATTATTGACCTCATTTTTCTCTTACTTCTTCATTACATATGCTCTAGATCTAGGCTTATCATATTAACTCTTATTATATCTGTCTTTATTATTATTTCTTTCATCATATGTGTTTGACTGACTGTTCAGCAGTGCAGCTATTGTCAGAGATTTTCAATAAGATAGTTGTCATTGATTGTAGACTTGATTTAAAGAATTTGATTGTCATTAAAACTCTTATTGATACTGAGAATTAGGTTGATTAATCTGCTGATACTGATACTGAGAATTGTATGATTAAGGTAAATAGTCTTGACTCTGAAACTGAGAAAGTCAATTAAGATTGTAATACTCATTACATAACAGTCTGTTTGAAAATCAGTTTGCTGATGCTTCTCATTCAGACTGATATGAAGAATTTAATGCATTTAACACTGTCACTGAGACACAATGATGTTTGTGAGTCATTTCACTTCAAAGGCTCATTTTTGAGTTGAGTAATTTGAGAAATTGTGACATGATGATAGTAGGCTGAGGTTCAGGCATGTGCACACAGAATTTTAAATCTAGATTATTTCACACTATAATCAGTTGATTGTATACTGACATCATCTCAGCTGCTTTTGTGTGTCAAAATAGCTTCTGAGCAAAGACTTACAGTGATTTGCTGTTATAGACATCAGTTATGATGTACTTATTCTTCTGAATGTTTCATAAAATTGATGAGGTTCATTTCTTAAATCATTTAATTAAGATGATGTATCATTGCTTTAGGCCAGCATTGTCTAAGAGTTCTTGTTTTATCTCAGTAAGTTCAATGATATGTTAAAGCAATGCTGATTTACATAAACAGACTGATATAGTGACTCATAAGACATTGAGACCTTTAATGAGTGCAAGAATCTGTATTCAATTCATAAAGATATAAACATTCTGATAGTATATGTGTTGACTAAAGCTTTCAATAAGATCAGTATCAGACTTTTATTCATCAAATTTAAGATCAAAGTAATCAATATTGTCTGGTTTTTACATCAATGACATGAATCATTCATTAAAGCTGAGAATGTTATTCTAACTATTGTCTTCATTGTCATTGTCAGAAGACTGATGATTATTTTCTTCATTGCTGACATTGTTTTGTATAAGACTGATGAGTAACTCTCATTGCTGACAGATAAAACTGATATCTTAATAGCTTTGATCATTGCTATCACTGCCTTTCATCATATCAATATAAGAATTAAGAATTTTACAAGATATTTTCTTGATCATATTGATATGAGCAGATAAGATAGATATAGTATTGTCTTGAAAGTCTGAATCAGACTGATGAGGCTGATTAAGCTTGAAGAGATTGACTGATTCAGGTGAGACTATGTTGAAGTTGTTTAACTTTAATAAAGAGATTAATACAGAACAGTGAAGGCTGCTGAATGACTGAAATGAATCAATAGACATTTTTAACAAGATAGATGTCTTTTTTTTGTCTTTCTTGCCTCATGTTCTAGTAAAGACACTGACAGCAAGGTTAAAATCAGGTGAAAGTCTTTTAGATATGTGATGAAGACTTCAACAGCATTAAGATGTAATGTTAAGACTTCATGAGATTATCTGATAGTAGTGAGTAATATGCTTAAATGAATGTTTAACTCAGTGATTAGATAGTGAGGTCTGATGAGATGAGGTGGTGATGATGTGAAAGTAAGATATTAGAAGAATTTATAATGTCATATGAATATGACTGATGAATCAAACCTAATGTCACTATATATGAGCTGATGATGCAGTTAATGCTATCAATTTGTCAGAATCATGAGTTTTTAAAAGCTAAAATCTAGCTATGATAAAAATACTTCTCTATATATACATAAGCCTCATGGTCAGACAAGCAGCAGATTAAGTGACAGCATTATATAAGGCATTTATCTGAATGCCTGAATGGGTAAAAGCAATAGGCTTATGAGAAAGATGATGAGCACAAAGTGAGATGAAGACAATTAAGACTCTTAAAGCAAATAGTCTCATGACAGACAATAAGTAAAATGAAACTTCTTAAATGCAATATAAAAAAGTAACAATATATTAAATACATACTGCATCTTCTGAAGCACTTCAAGAACTGAACAGAGACAATAAGTATTATTAGTAAATTAACAATTTATAAACTATAATATGCATATAATGATCTATTTGATCATCTTAAAAAACAGAATGAAGCAATTAAAAAGTTTGAATTGTTTTTTAGCATTAAGCTGTAAAATGTTATTAATGCATTAAAAAAGAAATTAACTCAATATTATAAAAAGACAGAAATCAATTAAGAATTGTTCTGTAATCTTAATGTCATATTGAATTTATGTAATAAGCTTAACATATATAATGTAAAATATTCTCAGTTCTTAATAAATATTACATAGCAAGACTGACATATTATATCAATAAAGAGAAGACTGAGAAGATCTATGTTTAAAGTATAAATTTAAGTTTCAATAATATTACAGAATTAACTATTAGTACTTGAAGAAAGAATTATTAAATGATGATTTGAGAATTCTTAATTCAAAGAAGAAGAAGATGATAATAATGATGAGTTATATAAAAAATGTAAAAAAGCATTAAAACACATCTGTGACAAAAGAAGTCTTAGATTATCTGTAAAAGTCTTTAATATTAAATGTAAACATTTTAATACTTAATTACTGAAAGCTGATGAAGAACTTAAAATCAGCAATGGTACAATTTATAAAAGATATATTTATAATTTCTGCAGCAAATATTAAAGTTAAATGCTTGTTCAACATGACTTAAGATGTAATTACATATTGTTGAAATTGATTGAACTTAGACACTATTGAGAACATTATACTGATTAAATATCATGATATGTTTATTCTTGCAGCAAAAGTGATAAAAAGAATTAAAGAGAGATCTATATTGATAATGATTGTCAATAATGATGAGAAAGATTCATCAGCAGATAAGTTGAATTCAACAGTAACTGAATTACATATAGAGCTTTTATTAAATCATTATTTCAGTAATAATGATTTTTATAATAATAGTAATTATAAAAACAACATCAATTTCAGACTTTGTGATCATAATTAAGATAAGAACATTGACTTAAGACTTAACAACAATGATTATGATTAAACTTTAAATATAGAAGTGATATAATTAAGCATTATAAATATCTTGAACAGTACATACTCAGAATATGTAATCATTGATGATGATTATAGTCATGAATTAAGAAAGATTAAAGATTATATAAATTCATTATTTAAAAGATTCACTACAGCAATCAATGCATTAGCTATTAAGATCATTAATAATAACTTAATAATTACTGATCTTAATCTTTAAATCATTCACTTAAACAACTCTGCTTAAAGTACATTAACTGTTAATATACACACAGTCTTGAATATAACACAACATTAATTAAGAGAGAAAAGTTTTCTTTATTAATAAAGTAAAAAATTGTTAAAAGCACTGTACTTATACTTAAAAGTACAGATAAAATACATTAAGTTCTTAACTGCTTTAGTATTATGATTTCATAAAAGACAGAATCTTTCATCTATTAATATTATTAATAATTAAGAGAAATTAAAAGAAATTTATTCTTTTTTATTTAAAGATGATGTTGATATTCATTAATTTAAGTGTCAACAATCTCAATAAACATATACTTAACATAATTTTTAATTTAAACATCAAATCTCTTTATTCTTTCTATACAGTTTATAAATACTTTAATTTTCTTAAATTGCTTATGATAAACACAAGTTACATGCAAGCTAATAATATTGAGTGAAGTATTAAAATTAAACATGCTCAGATGTAAAAAATAATATTTAAGAGTCTTTAAGATCATTTAACTTTATTTAAAGCATTAGAATTCATTTTGATTCTCTATATTTTTATTAACATTATCATTATCATCATCATAATGATCTTTATTCTTCACATCATTATTTTATATCTTCACTGAGTCTTCTACCTCTTGATCTGCATCATTAATAAAGATTAAAACTTATAATGTTGACAGTTAATCTTTGTTGTTGATTTTAATTTATAAATATAGTTAATCAGCAAGAAGCTAATAGATAATTGTAAAGAATATTATAATAAAGTAATATAATTATATCTGATTAATTTGTATCTTAACTTCATCATTCTTTGACATTGAAATAGCAGTCTATGAAGTTCAAAATTTAATTAAATCTTTAATAGATAAACAGTGCAGAATTAATATATTTTATTTTCTTTTAATATTGTTTTTCTAATATCTGCATGCACAAGTTCACTGAGTTTAAGAAAGATGCATTCATCATTAATGTTTTTATTCAGTATTATTTAAACAAAAAAAGTTACTGTAACTTTACTTTCATCATTACTCAACATTATCTCTGCTTTTTCATTCTTATCTATAGAGACATTGAACACTGTTGAGAGCTAATAATTATAAAATGAAACAACATTAACTTTTGTCTTTAAAGTCATTATAAAGAAGTGTTAAAAATATAATATACATTAATGATTTTTCTTGTCTGCTATGTGCTTCAAATCAAGTATGCTGCTATTAAAAATCTATATAATAAGATTTAAATTCTTATCTTTAGCTATAGTAAGTTGTTTATAACTGTTAAATTAAATAATTCATTCTTAATGCTTAACTACTTCATCTAAACAGTAATTTCAATAACTTTAAATATATTTGTCTACTTTTTCAATCTAATCATATCAGCACAGACTAAATGTCAAATAAAGTTAATATATTTCTTTTTTAGTTATTGAGAAAGCACTCTTTGCTTTAAGAAACTTATGCAGAGCTTGTATTCTCTTAACAGTTATAATTAAGTTGTTTTATTGAGCAGTATCTTCATTCTTCTTTTGCTTAGTCATTACATTCTGATTTATAAGAAAGATTATTGTAAATAAAGTTAAAGTCTGATACAGAACACTATAATTATTTATTAATATTTATCATATTCATTTTTTGCATATCTCTTAGCAACAATCTTCTTTCTTATCTTAACTACATATTTTGCTCTTTAAATTCTCATCTTAAGCTTCTTATATTCTGAATTATATTTAAAATCTATATTCAATCTATTCATTATCATATCATTCTGCTCTTAAGTCTCTTCAATATCAGCATTTATGAATGCATTAATCACTAAAGAATGTGATGAGATCAATTTCTGAGTGATATTAAAATATAAAGAATTTAATAAAAGAATAAATGAAGAGCTTCTAAATTCTTAAATATGATTTAATCTCTGATTTAGTACATACTTTGTGCATTATAATTGAGTGTTATAATAAGTAAAGTTAAATACTAAATTTTAAGTTAAAAGAAGTGAAAGAAGCAGCTAAAGTATTTTAAGACAGTGCAGTATTGAGTATGAATTCAGAATAATTAAAGAATGCTTTTATTCTTTTTCATTAATCAGTAAAGTCTTTTTTCTTCAGATATGCAGCAATGTCTAAAACAGATAAATTAATTTCATTAATCTTTTTCTTTTTCTTCTTCTCAAATTGAGATGAGAAGTTTAATGTATCAATAGAATGTATTTTCTTGCTGATGAATTAATTTAATTCAGTAATGAGAGATATAAAGTTTAATGTTTTTGCTATGTTGATGAGTTAATTTAATTCAGTGATGAGAAATATAAAGTTTAATACTTTTACTACATTAATAAAGATAATCTTTATACTCAGTTTTCTCTGTTTTAATGATGTACTTCTAAAATAAAAGTCAGCATCATATCTCTTCATTACTTACTTTACTTACATAATGCAAAAAAAAAATATAAAAAGCTTAATACAAAAAATAAGATGTTCTGTAGAAAGAAAATGTAGAAAGTGTTATATTAAAAATAAATGAACTTGCTAAGTCTCTATACTATTATTTGTTTACATAAATGCTGTGTTTTTGTTATTAGTGAATTTGTAGATAATTAAGATCAATTTAAATCAAGCTGCACAATTATTTAAATTTATTAATTTATAATTATTTCTTCTTAAGTTACTATCTAAGAAATTTAAAGCAATACATACAATTTATAAAATGTAATATCTCAATCATGTTAATTGCAATTTCTTTACTAAGTATAGATCTTCTCACAGTAAAGAAATTGACATTAAAATTATGTTGTATAGCATAACAGAGTCATAATAAAAGTCAAAGTTATAAAGAAATATTAAGCAGACTTTAAAGCTTGTGAATCTGATAATATAAGATTTATTAAAGAGAACAGAATATGAATTATAGATAAAGATATATAAAATAGAATTAAGATTATGAAATGAAAGCAAAGAACAGACTGTTAAGCATGATATCTTTAAAGAAGAAGATTAAATCATTAACAATTCTTTTTTTTTTAAATTAGTTTCTGCACAAAAAGAGTTAAGTAAGTTACATAATTGCATCATTAAATTAAATTAAAATGCTCAATTTTAGTGTTCTCTGATCAGCTTATGCAATGCAGCAGCAGCAGTATTGACAGAAATTACATTCTTTTATTTTAAATTTAAAATTTTTCTCACTACTAATTAAAGAGATTTCTAATCAGTACAATGATAGCTTAAAGTGAAATCAGTCAGTCATTATAGATTTGTAAAAGGCAAGTAAGATATATCTTTATATATTTTTTAAAAGTATAAGTTCTTGCATATTAAGAATCTCTTTCATGACTTATTTATGATATAGTTGTTGAGCTACATAAGAAAGAAAATCTGATAATATCAGAGAAATTACAAAAAATGAAAACAATCTTTTATATATTATAGACTTATTAAAAAGATAAAGTGTACTAACTAATGTATTTTTGCTCTGTAGAGAATGAGTGATCTGATAATTAAATTAATAATGCTTATATATAATGTTTGTAAAGCAGACATGTAGTTAAACAAAAAGAATTGTGTGCAATGTTAATTAAAAATGTTGCAATAGTAGCTGTTGTCAATATAAAGCTGCTTAATAACAGAAATTAATTAATTCTGATTTAATTCAGATTGTTAAGAATAGCTTAATTTGACTCTGTCTGAAATCTAACTCTGCATAGAATTGAGTCAGATTGCAAAGTAAAGCTTAGTAAGTTAAGTTAGATTCTAAAATCTGGGCCTGACTCAACCTGATAGTCACTTTAATTATAATCAATAAATAAATCTTTAAACTTAAGCTAAATACTCATGAATTCTTAAATAAGTTTAAGACAAGATTTGTGACAAGAGACTTTTTATAAATATATAATGTTAATTATAAAAATATTTTTATTCTCATTATTAAGTTTAACACTCTGCAGATCTTTCTAATCATTATTGTACTTAAGAATTTAAAGTGTCATCAAGTAAATGTTAATAACATCTTTATAAAACTCTTTTTAAAGAAAACAATCTATATAACATTTTCTTTTAAAGTTAATGTTGCATCTAATTGTATTCTATGCATACTGCACAATCTTTATGATCTTAAGTAAGCTGCATAGAATTAATATGAACAATATATTATTAAATTAATTAAGTTAAGTTTTCATCAAAGCAACATTAATCTCTGTTCTTTTCTTTACAGCATTAAAGAGATTATGCTGCTTCTCTATATAAATGATATTATTGTAATCTCAGCAAATCTATTATACATTCATTGATTTAAGCAAGCTGTTACAGATATGTTTAAAGTTAAGAATTTAAAAAAGATACAGAAAATTCTTAATATTTAAGTTATACATAATTACAAAATGAGAACTCTGCATTTAAATCAGACTCATTACATAAACAAGATACTGAAGAATAGAGTGACCATCAGGTCAGGTCAGGCTCAACTTTCAAAACCTAACCTGATCTGTTGAGCTCAACATTGAGGCCTGACCTGACTTGTAATATTGTGTAATTTTCATTATTTGTTGGGTAATTTTGGTAATTTTTACATCATTAGAAACCCCTCACAATTCTCTACAAAATGAGCCTAAAATCATAAAAATTGAATCACTTTCAAGCTTAATGCACACAGCTGAAGTTTTGTTCAAATTCTTGAAGTTTCTGCCACTATGATTGTTCATGGCTAACAAGACATGCAAAATAAGCAAAAAACCAGCTTTGAAAAAGCCTGACAGCCACTCTACTGAAGAATCTTTATATACAATTTAATAAGTATAAAGTCATTAACATTTCACTTAATGAATATTATGCTCTTTATTTTGTCAGCATAACTGACTAAAGAATAGATTAAAGATAGTATTAATAAGTAATTAAAAATTTAATGTATACAGTAATTCATATTTGATTAAACATCATCTTCACATTAAATTAATTAAGTCAATATTTCAGTGATTCTACAGAGCATCATGAATATGCATTTAAGAAATTATTATAATTGTTAGATATATAACTCATGATAGCTGTGCTATTAGTGTGGTGCCACCTTTTAACAGGTTATGAGCTCAGGTTAGTGCATGATAACTTGCATAAAGTGACGCCTAGGCCACCTCTGCTGGTGGTTCAAGTTCATGGTAAGAGAGTAAGTTCAAAAGATTATGAGTTCAAACCACTATCTGTGCGCACCCTTTACACCTGCAGGTCAGTTGCGGGCTGATTGTGGGTTAGGGAGAGTGTTAGATATATAACTCATAATAGCTGTGCTATTAGTGTGGTGCCATCTTTTAACAATAATATATAAGATCAATTATCAATTTCAACATCATATATAATCTCAATGAAAGTTAAGCAATACTTAAATACTCTGACTTCAATTATACATCAGACAAACAGAATTAAAAGTTAATTCTAAAGCATATCTATATGCTTAAAGACAAATCAGTATTGTGAATAAATTAAAAACAGAAATCTGTTATTATTTTAATTATTGAGATTGAGTACATAATTATGTCAATATATATAAAGATTAAGATCTAATTTGAACAGATATTGAGAGATATAAGCATAAATAAATATCTTGAAGTTAACTTACACTGTATGAACATTTAAAAAAATAAAGCTCATTAGATAACTTTATTTATTCAGTTCAGAGAAGACAATTAAGCTGTTTTGATTTTAATTAAGAATGTATATATACATCAATAATTAAAGTACATTAATGTCTTCTATCATAATATCTGTGATCTGCATAAGCAACATTAGATTTAAATGAACTTTGTGCTCAGTCAAGAAATAATTATTAATGAGTTTATTAAGTCTATGTTTAAACAAATCTTTAAGTAGTTCATTGAATTCATAAAACTTACTATTGATGATTAGTTAAATTCTTAAATAGTTTGTTAAACTTATGATGATGTATTAAGTCATTTGATGTTCACTGTCAGTAAGAGTTAATAGATGCAGTCTTATTAAATGAGAATGTTAAGAAGTGATGTTTTAGCTACTTTTATTGTATTAATTAAAATTAATATTAAAAGCTAAGTGAAGTCTCTATCAATATTAACTGCAGCCAATATTCTTCTTAACTTTATCAATCACAATTACTGTGACTCATAGACACACAGTCATAAAGTTTTACTAGACAGCATAATATAACATAAGTATCTTCTTTCTTTCAACAATGTTTATAATATAATAAAATGCTCTAATGTTGAGAAGCAATGTTCTAGCTACTTTTATGAAGTGAGATAAGACTAGCATCAAGAACTGAGTGAAGACTCTATTTACATTGACTGCAGTCAACATTCTTTCTACTTCTTCTATAACTCTCTCAATCAAGATGTGCTCATAGACAACATAGTTTAGGGATTTCACTAAATGACATAGTATAACATAAGTATCTACTTTCTTTCAATAGATTATGAACTCAAATTAACAAGAAGCTTCTTAAAGAAAGTGCATACTTTTAGTGTAACAGCAGCTGAGTATGTCAACTATTGAGATTCACAATCAATTCAGCTTTAGCAGTATCACTGATTATTAAGATTCATAATAAATTTGACTTTAGCAGAATCAGCACACTGATGATAGCTGTATACATCAATTATTAAGGTTTACAGTCAATTCAGCTTTAGCAGTATCATTAATTATTAAGATTCATGATAAATTTAGCTTTAGCAGAATCAGCATTCTGCAATAGCTGAGTACATTTAATTCAGAAGATTCATAAAGAATTGATCTCAGCAAAAATTAACATTTATAATTGCTCAGAGAGCACTGTTCTGCAGTAACTGAGTATATTTAATTTAGAAGATTTATAGAGAATTAGTCTCAGTAAAAATCAGCATTTATAGTTGCTCAGAAAGCACTGTTCTTCAGTAGCTTAATATAAGTCATTAAAATAAATAAGCATCATTATTTCACAAAATAAAAGATATAAAAGCTTTCTATTTGTTTTATTTATATTATCTTCAACACATACATCATTATTTTACTTTATTCACTTCTTATACTACATATCAACTATCATCATCATGAACTTCACCAACATCTTTATAAAGCAATAATTCATCTCAATTCTTACTTACAAGAACTGCAATCAATGATTTATTCTTATGAGAAGATAACTGATAAAAAAAGATTTATAAAATGTTATTAAAATCTTAATAATCAACATACTGATCAGCAAATTCTTAGATTCATTTCTTCTCAGCAGTCTTAGCTTTAAAAATCAGAAAACTGATGCAAAGATTTTATATTGATTTATTATCTGCATAAATATAGATGATTAAGAATATCTGATGAACAAAATTAACATAAAGAATGTTTGAAACACATTAAAGTTTAAATACAAGAAGAAGCTGTAAATAACTGAGAGACAATATTTGACAGAGTTTGTTGAGTATAAAATGTTAAAGAATATATTTATTAAAGAAGCATAAATTTATTTAAGCAAACTTAACAAAAAGATTGTTGCAACTCAGTCTGACATGACTGAGTTGTTTAAATCAGAACAACAATTTTAAACATTACTTTAAGCATTATTAATTGAATATGTTGTGATCTGCAATGTCATCAACACTCAGAACAATTTAGATGTCAAGAAAGATTTATAAAAACTTTAAAAGAAAGAGATACAGCTTAAGACTAATGAGACTGTCATTGTCTTATGAATAGATAAACAGAAAGAAGATCAACATTTAATGAATTAAAATTGCAGTTCATTGAATCATTATACAGTTAATATTAAGCAACATTATTGCAGATCATTTAGCTCAGACAGTAATCATTCTTTTTATTGCTTTATTAAGTGCTTTCTTTGCAACAACTTTTACTTCATTAAAGATTGCAAATTTCTTTCTGACATTAAGCAAAATACTTAAAAGAAGATAAGCAGATCAATTACAGTTAAGCTGCATAGATTAACTGCAGTTAAGTTGTATTAAAAGTCAGTTTATTAAGAAAAAGAAAAGAAATACAAAGTCTTTAATACAGAAGTTAATGACAATAATGATGATGATTTCTTCTCTGAATTTAAAGAGAAAGAGAAAATTAATAATGAAATCACTGCTCTGTTTAAGAAGACTGTCAGTAAAATATTTAAATTTAAATGAGTTGCAGACTTTAAATTCTTCTCATACATAACTGATTAACTTCAACTCTTTAGTGACTCTCTTATACAAATGAGATGTCAACAAATTAAAGTTAAGAAAAGACATTTATATTCTCACTATTGTAAAGTGATCATTATACAAATTAAATCAGAAAATTCTGTAAGACTGAATTCAACATTCTATATGTCTGAACTTAAGATTAATCTTCTGTCAGAAAAGTGAATGTGTAAAATGAAATTGCATAAAAGCTTTGATTAACACTGTCTTTAAATGTATAATAAGCACAACAAGACTATAATAGAAGCATTAGAGCAAGACAAAGTCTATATAATTAATTATATTGTAAAGAGTCTTAATGAATTTATTTTAATATTTACAGTGTATACATCACATTCAGAGATCATCTTTTCTGTTATTACTTCAGATACAAGCTTACATATTTAGACTCATGAACATAATCTTATGACTAACTTCTTAGACATTGACACTGCATCATTGAACAGAAAGATTAAGATTTATAGACTTTAATATTAATAATTTGTTCATTTTAATTCTGCAAAGTTGCATGATCTTTATAAGATGACAATTCTTGAAAAGCTAATTTTCATTATTGAGAACAACAAGAACATATATGAGATTTGTGTCTTAATTAAGTTCATTAATAAGTGAGATTACACTGTAAGCAAAAGAAAGATTAACATTCTTATTCTTGTCTTCATTGACATATACAGCTCATTATTCTTGTTATTTAATGAATATCAGTACTTTCTGAAGATAATAGATAATCATTCTTAAAAGACATAAATAATACTGCTGAAGCAACATAATGAGATTTTACAGATACTGTAAGAATGACAGTTAAAGACTGAACTTCAAATCAGTGCAAAGATTCTTGCTGTACAAAGCAACAATAAAACAGAGTTAAAGTTCACTTTAAATGACTGATGCAAATCTCTTAACATTACACTGCAATACATAGTGTTCTACATGTTAATTTAGAATGATGTTGTCAAAAGAGCTATCTAAATTATTGAGAACTCAGTGTACACTATGATTAAAGAGACATAACTGTCAATAAAGTTTTAAGTATAAACAGCATAGATAGATGTCTATCTTTATAATTAGATAGTGATTAATTTCTTAATTAATAATAAGCAGATGACTTCTAAGAAAGCTTTCACTGATGTAAAGTTATTCATCAATTACATTTATATATAAGAATGCAAATACTACAGCTACATTAATCTTAAGTCACTATCTGAAGATAGATGCAACAAATTCATAAATTAAGAACAAGTAAAAGTCTTTATGAGCTATATTGAGAAAATCATAAAGCAGTATCAGCTTTAAGCTTCAGATCTTAAGTACATCATTAAGAATCATGCTGTAAAGTTTGCTGAAAGCAAGAAAAAAGATATTGTTGATTTTAAACTGCAATAATAAACATTAAATATTCTTTTAAACAGAAGATTTGTTGAACATTTATAAAAGAAATTAATCATTATGAAGATCACAGCTTCAGATCAGACATTCATAATTTAGAACAGTAAGATGCAGTCTGACTTAATCATAATTAAGATTAATAAGTCTTAAGATAAACAACATGAGATCAAGTTGACTGCAGTCAATCTAGATAAGTCATTAAATAAGAAGATCAATATTAATTAAATTAAAATAATGATATTTAAAGAAGTCAGAATCTTTCTGTGCATTAAGATCTCAAAATAAAAGAGAGACAACAATAATAACAATTAAGATGTAAATGAGCTCTCAATTAAAATATTAAAAGTTATATTAATATTTACAACATTCTCTGTAAATAAAGAAGACTCTGTAATCAGATCTGATATTTCAATATCTGTTATCTATGTTGAAGCAGTGAAAGACTCAATCTAAGAAGAAATGTAAAAGAACATCATTTATATAGAGCTGACAGTCTTGACAGTAAATGAAATATGAGAAGAGACTGTGTTATTAAGAAAAATCAACATTATAATTAGCAAATAAGTTTTTAAACTCAAGCTGAACATCAACAGATTCTTAAATAAGCTTAAGACAAAACTTGTGACAAGAGACTTCTCATAGACATATAATGTTGATTATAAAAATATCTTTACTTTTATTATTAAATTTAATACTCTGCAAGTCTTTCTGACTATCATTGCACTTAAGAATTTAAAGTGTCATTAAGTAAATATCAATAATATTTTCATGAAATTCTTTCTGAAGAAAACAATTTATATAACATCTTCTTTTAAAGTCAATGTTGCATTTAATTATATTCTATGCATACTGTGTAGTCTTTATGATCTTAAGCAAGCTGCACAGAACTGACATAAACAATATGTTATTAAACTACTTAAATTAAATTTTCATTAAAGCAAGACTGATCTCTGTCTTTTTCTTTATAGCATTAAAAGAATCATGCTGCTTCTTTATATAAACAATATTATTGTGATTTCAACAAATCTGTTATATATTCTTTAATTTAAGCAAGCTCTTATGAACATGTTCAAAGTCAAGAACTTAAGAAAGACACAGAAAATTCTTGACATTTAAGTTATACATAACTGCAAAATGAGAACTCTGCATCTAAATCAGACTCATTATATAAATAAGATATTAAAAAATCTTTATATGCAATCTGATAAGCATAGAGTCATCAGCATTTCATTTAATAAATATGATGCTCTTTATCTTGTTGACTTAACTGATTAAAGAATAGATTAAAGACAGTATTAACAGACAATTAAAAGTTTAATGTATACAGCAATTCATATTTAATTAGATATTATCTTTACATTAAATTGATTAAGTCAATATCTCAGCAATTCTGTGAAGCACTATAAATATGCACTTAAGAAACTACTGCAATATGTAAGATCAATCATCAATTTCAACATTATGTACAGCTTTAGTGTGAATTAAGTAATGCTTAAATACTTTGACTTTAACTATGCTTCAAATAAACAGAATCAAAAATTAATTCTAGAATGTATCTAAATGTTTAAAGATGAATCAGTGTTGTGAACAAATTAAAAGCAGAAGTTTATTATTATCTTAATCACTGAGACTGAATACATAGTCATGTCAATGTGTATAAAGACTGAGATCTGACTTAAACAAATGTTAAAAAACATAAATATAAGTAAATATCTTGAAGTCAATTTACACTGTATAAGCATTCAAGAGAATAAAGCTCATCAAGCATCTTTATTTATTTAGCTTAAAGAAGATAATCAAGTCATTTTGATCTTAATCAAGAATATATATGTACATAAACAATTAAAGCACATCAATGTCTTCTATTACAACATTTACAATCTGCATAAGTGCAATCAGATTCAGATAGACTTTGTGTTCAGTTAAAAGATAGTTACTGACAGACTTATTAAGTCTCTGTTTAAACAGATCTTTAAGCAGTTCATTAAATTCATAAAATTCACTGTTAATAATTAATTAAATTCTTAAATGATTTGTTGAACTCTTAATGATGCATTTAATTATTTGATGTTTATCATCAGTGAGAGTCAATAGACACAGTTTCACTAAATGAAAATGTTAAGAAACAGTGTTTTAGCTGCTTCTATGAAGCAAGATAGAATTAACATTAAAGACTAAATGAAGACTCTATTTACATTAACTACAGTCAACATTTTTTCTACTTCTTCTGTAACTTTCTTGATCAAGATGTGCTCATAGACAACACAGTTTAAAGATTTTACTAGATAATATAGTATAGCATAAGTATCTACTTTCTTTCAATATCTAAGATATTTAGATCAATCTTTAATAAGATAATGATGAAATATTGTAGTCTTTATTCAGTCATAAAGAGATTTGAAGAGTTTGAATCAGATATATTGCTGAATAAATTTAATATATTATTAATATTAAACTATTAATTAACTGTTTCTGCTGCTCACTGAAGAAAGATTGAGTCTATATATAATATTATTGCATTTTAAGTAAAGATCTGTAGTGCTGAATTGAAAAGAATTTGATTATGTAATTAAGCAAAAAAAAATATGCTAGAAGATGTTGAAAAAGTAATGAGAGTTTTTTAAATACTTAATTATTTATATAGAGTTGTAACTCTGTAAATAAGAGTAACAACTTTGTTAAGTATGAATGAGACAAAATTAAGATTTGCTGATTTATACTTCTTAAGCTAATAAGCTAAGATTATTGTACAATTAAATAATTTTAATAGATTAAACAAAGAAAATTTGTCAAAGATCTTTGTCAGTTTAATGAGTTGAAGGATGTCTTAATTATAAGATGAAGTTATGAAGTGAAAGAGTGATGTAATATAATAGTAAGATAATGAGATTTGTGATGAAGTTTCTTAACAATTTAATTTATTAATCTTATCATTATCTAATACAGCACAGAAGTTAAGCTATAGAACTAATGGTTTAGCAAGTTAAAATCTTAATAAACAATTAATAATTGTTTTAATGAAACATTATTGATGTTATTAAATTGTTACTGTCAGATAAGAAGAAAGATAAAAAGCTGCATTGTTAAGTAAACAAAAGTCTTAGCTATATAGTTATTGAGATTATTACATTATAATGTCAGATGAGCAAAAGCAATTTCTTATAAGAGCAAATAAAGTAAGACTAAATGTCTAAATAAAAATAAGTGATGAAAGATCATAATAATAAATTAATGCAATAAGAGAAAAGTGTTAGTCAGCATTATAATAAGAACTTATATATTAAATTTAGTTCTATTGTTACATTATAGATGTGATAGATAGCATTAATTCATAATTATTATTATTATTTATTATTATTTATATAATTCATTTTTAAATTTAATTTATTTAACTTCTTCACTCAAACTTCTTTCTATTCTCTTCTCTTCTTTTCTCTTTATATCATTTTAATACTCATCATAAATAAATTAATCATGATTGTATAACAGTTAAATAAATTATATAAATAAATTATATATATATAGTTACTTAACTTTTCTCTGCCAATAAACACACTCTCAACATCATTAATTAAGAAGTAAGTCTCATAACAGTGTAAAATTAAAGTTAATGTTAATAATTTACTTTTTAAATATATCAATTTATTGTAACTAAAGTATTTATATAAATTACTAAGTAATTCATTCAGCTTTACAAGCTCTTTAACATTAATATTGTATAGATTGAGAGCTGTTAAACATTTTATGCTGTTAAATTTATTATTTAAATATATTTTTCTTCATTTTAACAATTGTATAATTGCTAATTAAGTATATGTAGTCTTGTAAGCAGTTTAAGATGCTGTATACAACATATATATAAAACTGCAGATCATATATTGAGTATTGTGATAATTAAAGTCTTTAAATGAATATTTATAACAATTATATTTATTTAAACTACTTTATACATTGCAAACACTGTACAAATCAGTTTCATTCTTTTAAAATAAGTTAACATATATATAAATAAATTTCAGCAGTTTATTTCTGCACTATTTATTTTCTTTTACTTTACTTTATTTAATGTTGTCATCAACATCAATACTTTTATTTTTACTGCTTATATAATTTCTGATAACAACAATGATGAGACTGTTAACTGATAGCTATTTGAGAATTTATTTTTTTAAAAACAACAAAAGAATTTTATAAAGATTATGTAAATTAGCAATGAATTATATAATCAATTTAGCTAATTCAGTTATAAAGATAATGATGAGAATAAGAAGAAGTGAATACATCAGAAGTATTGAAGTGTTTTTAAAGAGTTGTAATTATATTTTTGTTTGTATGTAAATTTCAGTAATACTTAGAATGTAAAACAAAAAAATTGATTGTCTGTATGATAGATTTAGTCTTCTGTAAAATCAGTACATGCATATATACCTTGATGACACTTCAGGCTCACTTGCAGGCCATCAGGAGAGCATGAATGATGTCAGTAACATCATCACTCTCTGAAGCAATGTTCACAAATTGTTTAAAGACAGGAAATTTGTCTTTGTTCCCAAGTGTGGCAAGTGGGTTGCTCACTTTCTTGAACCAACTTATGACCTTGGTCCAATCTACCACAACACTGAGATCCATTTCCATCCTCTAGCGTCGACTACATTTCTTCTAGCTCGCCTAGCGCATTCTATCCTGCCTCAGGCAGCAGGATTTCTCTACACCTCTGCTTGTCGGACCGTCCAGGTTCGAGGACCTGATGTAACTGCTGAACCCAGAATTGAGCAGAAACCTGGGGAAGAGCTCTATTGGACCTACTGTGCTACGAAGAAAGTTGAGACCACGGAAAAGGGAAGCAGCAATACAAGTGTCACGTCCAACTCAGAGGTCGAGAACCAGAAGCGCAAATGCCTTTCTTGGCTGATGGACATTGATGACTCGATCTCAAAGGAGGCCATCATCACCGACTCCCCGCCGCTTCCTCGCTCCACAATGCCCACCTTATCCTACGGCCTCAACATCACCAAAAAGGACCCATCACTAGGCAACCGTTCCTCTGCCACGAAGCGCAAAACCATCTTCGACGATGACGACGACTCCGAACCAGAAAACAACCCCGACAACGCAGCCGGCGCCGAAGAGATCAACGTCATCGGCGACCCCACCCCCTCCACCCCACCCTCCAAGCCAAACCAGGCGAACACCACCAACCCCTCACACACGACCCACCACCCAACCAACCCCAAACCCCCGATCTCGCAACACAGCGACCTCTCCACCACACACACCTCCCGCCAGCACGCCTCCATGGCAACCGCCATCGACGCCAGCATCTACGACTACGACTCCATCTACGACACCCTACACGCCCCCGCGCAAAGCCGCACCTCGGCTGCCGCCGACGCGGCCCGCAAGCCGAAATACATGGGCGCGCTACTAGCGGCGGCGGAGGTGCGCAAGCGGGACCAGCTGCGGGCGAAGGACAAAATGCTGCTGCGCGAGCGCGAGGCGGAGGGCGAGGAGTTTGCCGACAAGGACAAGTTCGTGACGGGGGCGTACAAGGCGCAGCAGGAGGAGGTGAAGCAGTTAGAGGAAGAGGAGAGTCGGCGGGAGGAGGAGGAGGCGAGGAGGGGGAAGGGGTTGGGGATGGTGGGGTTTTATAAGGGGGTTTTGGAGCGGGGGGAGAGGAGGTTTGAGGAGGTGGTGAAGGCTGCGGCGGAGGGGGGTAAGGGTGGGGATGGGAGTGGGAGTGCTGAGGTGGTGGAGGAGGAGAGAGCCGAGCGGGAGACGAGCGAGGCGCAGGTGGCGAGGGATTTGAATGCGCTGGGGAAGGGGGTTGTCGTGAATGATGACGGGCAGGTCGTCGATAAGAGGCAGCTGCTCTCGGCTGGGTTGAATGTTGCGCCGAAGCCGAAATCTACCGCTGCTGCCAAAGCGTCTGGTAGTTCGATGGCACGGCCTGGGACGGAGATGCAGTTTCAAGGTCGTGGCGGGTCCAAGCAGGCCATGCGGGAGCGCCAGACTAGAATGCTCGAGGCACAGCTCGAACAAGTCACCAAGCGTGCTGCGGACGACGAAGAGGAGCAGAAGGAAGAGCTCGAGAGAGCGGCGAAGAGCAGGAAGACGGAAGGGGATATCAGTGGCGCGAGGGAACGATATCTACAGAGGAAAAAGGAAGCGGCCTCCGCCAAAGCGCCTTGATTGCGACTGATGCTAGATTCGTACGGAATTCGATACGAGGTTTGGTTGTCTTGGGCGGTAGAGCAGACACGATGGGTGGACGGTTTACACCCAGACTAACCATGCCTACGGCTCTCACGTGCAATATTGAGGGCAGATGATTTAAAAATGCTTGTGATTGCCTTATTGACGTCCAAACACCAATCACGTTAGCCTTTCCCATCCAACTTGGACCAGAAAATAGCGTGCTTGGCCAGAGGACAACAATGTCTGCAAGCCTGATTGCAGCCAACATTCAAAGAAGCGCATCCAAATCGGACGGATGCGTCACCCTGCGGAGCGTGGCCGACTGCCCCAGGGTATTTCGCAGCCAAGCTTGAAAACAGGCACCATAGAATGGGCAAAGATAAGAAACAGATGCATGATCTGGAGAAAGTGTGGTTGACGGGCTATGAGGACAGAAGCCCCTGAGAAGACAGAAATAGACCAGCTGTAGCATTAGTGAATCAACGTCGCTGCTGTGAAGCGAACGTTTTTGCAATCATCTCTCGTGATGGATGCTGCACCTCTCAAGGGGTGTCCGCAGAGGAGACTTTTAGAATTCCGTGAACATATGACCATAACTGCTGGGGTTAGCTTCGACGTAGTTCACACAGACAGTGATAGTCCAGACTCACGGATCTTCACCCTGGTAACCATACTCTTCCGTCTCCTCAGGGTACTTATCGAACTGACTTGCATCACCCACACCTCCTCTGACAGGCGGCACATAGGGCGCATCAATGTCTTTCTTTGCCAGCCTCTCCCAGGTGACTTCTGCAAACCAGCGATGCTGCATGACATCCTTTGAGCCTCCATGCAGGTTGCCCAGTCGCTTTGTCAGGTCCGGCGTGATCAGTTGCTGCAATAAGTCTTGTGCGTCGGGATGGATGTATGGGGGATATTTGACACGGCCTTTGAGGATATTCTCATAGATCTTCATGGGTGAGCCGCCGTCCCAAAATGGGGTGAAACCACACAACATCTCGAAAATCAGTATACCAAGCGACCACCTGATCAAGGTTAGTATACTTTGTAGAAATTGTTCAGCCTCGCTTTTCAGGGTCCTACCAGTCAACAGACTTGTTGTATCCCTTGGACGACACAACTTCCGGTGCCAGATAATCCGGGGTCCCACAAAGGGTCCAGGTGATGTCTGGTACTTCCTTTGCAAATCCGAAGTCGGTGATCTTTAGATGCCCATGTCGATCTAGGAGGAGGTTTTCCGGCTTCAAGTCTCGGTAGATGATGTGCATGGAATGTAAGTAATCGAGAGCAAGAGTAACCTCTGCGGCGTAGAATTTGGCGACCGGGTTTGGAAATCTCTTTTCTTCGAGTGAGTCCATGTAATCAAAGATGGAGTAATACTTGTAATAGAAGGTAAAATAATCGGTGTCACCCACCTGTGACTTGCGAAGTAAACTGAAAAGCTCCCCTCCCTCTACGAAATCCATAACCATGTATAGGTTCCTCGAGTCCTGGAAAGTCCCCCATAGTGTGATCAGGAACGGATGCTTGACCCTTTGTAGCATCTTCCGCTCATCGTTGGTGTGTTCGACTTGCTTCATCTTCACCACTTGCTGCTTCTTCAACACCTTGACCGCATAGAACCGTTGGTTGTGCTTCGACTGAACTAGATGCACCCTCCCAAAACTGCCGGTGCCCAGAGTGCGTTGTATAATGAAGTCTGACAAGGAGTATTTCCCTTTCGTCGCCCGCACCGCTGGTCGATCAGGAACCAGTCCACTCGCATGGTTCGGGTTGAGCCCCAGGCTCGGTCCGTTCAATCCAGCTCCATTTCCTCGTCCATCCATCTGTTGCTGATGCGACTGGCCCATAGCATCCTGTTGCGGGGCATTGATTATGTTGTTAATGCTGGGCACATTCTGCTGATGATATGATTGGCCGGAGGTATGCGGGGATGAAGTCGGACCTCCGGAAAGAGGGCGCTGATTGGTGATCATGGAGTCACTGGGCTTTGTGGATCCTGGTTGAGATTGATGATATGACGTTTGAGAGGATACGGACGCAATGGAACCCCCAAAGCCCCTTGACGAGGTCGGCGTGAGGGGGCTATCGCTGACGGGAGACGTTGGGGAACTAGGATGGTTTGAACCCGACGAGTCCTTCGTCCTTTTCTTTTTCAGGAATCCGAGGGTCGGCATGGAAAGCGCAGCGTAAGATATGAAGATGAGGTGGAAGTGATGTGGACCTCAGAGGAGCAGCGGATCGATCTGATGACGTTGTCTGGTGGCAGGAATGCTTGCTTGTTCTGCGGTGGGACCAGTGACAGAGGATGTAGAGGCTTGACCGAAGTAGCCAGTATCTGGCAGATTGGACGTGAAGCGGTTCACGACGTGGCGGTGGTGTATGCGACGGGAGGACAGAGTCCATGAATTGATGTGTAGCTGTGATTAGAAGCGCGCCTGGTTCAGACCGGGATCCTTCCAGCCAGCACTCTCACCACGACCGAACATGCGCCTCGGTTCTTGCGCGTCGGCTCTTGCGCGTGGTGAGGTCGGAACAGCGCAGCAATTGAAGGGGGTAGTTTTAAGTTATCGTGAGGGAAAGAGGAGTAGGAGGTGTTCGGTCGGCTGAGTGAGGATGAACGGCAAGGATTAATTAGGTGAAGGTGTAGGTATCGTACATGTAGGGAAGAGGGGAGCTCGCGAGCGAGGGGCCTTGCCTTACTTTGCCGCTTAAATTACAGCAGACCGACCCCCACGCCAGGACATGCAATACTGTAGCAATAGATTCACCTTCAGTATACGTACTGGTACCTGACTCTAACTTCTATGAAGACTGTGAACTGTTTGGCTTCTCTGAGAGCTGCAATGTCGATCAATGTCTGCACACCGGAATGCATATTCCCAAGGACGTAATTGGTTCTCTTTACTCTATCATTTCGAGTACTTCGTAACATACAGTAGAAAGAATGACCGATACACATATGCTCAGATGGAAAAGTTCGTTCAATCCACTGTTGAGAAGATCGTCAAACAAAGTGCCACTGGCATTGATTTAGAACTTGAACCTGTACCTTCATGTCACCCCCGAAGAAGGGGTATGGAGATCATGAACAATGTAGACGAAGCTTTTCAACGGCAATGCCATATCGACTCTGACCCGAGGAGCAGGACCTCCCAATATCATTCAGCTATCAACGCGGGGTATATAAAACGTAGAGACGAAGTCCTCAGCAACGCCCCGTAATCGACTGTCAAGAAGTCACCAACTACACACAACTGGCCAAAGCTAGGGTTGCATTCTATCCTCTCAAGCTAGCATGCCCTGATAAGGCTCCATACCCTTCTTGACTTCGTCCACAATCTCCGCAGCTTCGGTCACGGTTTGCGCCTCGAAGTCATACCGTTTGGTCTCTCGCTCTTTGAAGACAACGATCTAGAATCACATCAGCCCATGTCCACTGTTTGTAACCGTAGGATTTCAAAAGGCACCCAAGGTCTGAGGCACTGGCCAGAAGAGGCATGCATCAAGCAGTCATGTGGTGATGCAGCTAGAGAGATATAGAAAAGATACCACGATCAACGTGCATTGGATGATTAACAAGCGGGAATGAGCTGAGCTGGTTGGAATGGACATACCCGAAAACCCTTAGGATGCCTCCTGCTGACCTTGCAGCCCACGACACTGCTGTAGGGGATGGTCGTGGTTTTCGCGCCCGTGTCAAATAGTGTCTTGCCGGTTTCTCCGGGCATAATATGGATATACTCGCTATCCATGAGTAAGATACGTTGGTGTGACGACGAAAACGACATGGGCTGTTTCCGCACGACATTGTACTTTTTATAGTTGACCGTGTTGCCGAGAGGGTCCTGTTTCTGGGGAGGCAGCATCTGCACCGGCCTCCTTCCCTTCCTTGGCGTCTCTGCCGTGAGGAGCAAGGGGGCGTTGGGTGAGGAGCTTCCAGGTGATCCGGTCAGGCTGAGGGGCCCATCGTTCCCGAAGCGACGACGTATGAGATCAAGATCCGTACGAGCGCCGATGGCTTCTACGGTCCGGTCTAACGGAGCCACCGTATTCGTCCCTGTAACTTTCAGGACATGGTGTGCTTTGTCAAGGCTCCATTTCTTGCAGACTGTATCGAGGACTTCGGCAATGTACGTATCTGTTGTCACCTCGATCGTATTCGTCTGTGCGAAAGCTTCTGGTGTTGCAAAGTGTATCTTGATCAATTTTGTTGCACCCATGCGAGGGGTCGAATGAGTAAGAGGAATCGCTGGTGTGTCGGCAGGGGCCGTACTGTTACTCCGTAACGCAGATGCGAATGGCTGCCCCAGCACAGGGTTGAACCTCGGTCCAACGGACTTGTTGGGCGGCTGCTGTAGTAATTGTTGTTGCTGCGCCGGTGGATTTTCTGAGCTATCCTCCTCTGCGGTGTTGGCGAGTTGACTGAACTTGGGGGTCAATCTCTCATTCTCCTTGAATTGATCTTCAGTAGCCTCGACCAAGGCAAATTCGTCATATCGCTTGTCCCTACCCCGGCCACGTGCGGCACGGTTGTTGTTGGATGTGAAGTCTGCAATAGGCCGAGTACGTCCAAGAGCTGGAAAATCAAAGTCAACTTCGCCATCCTCAACCATGCGCATTGTCCAACGATTGACATTAGTCTTGTCACCCAGTATAGGAGGCTTGAGCCCTTCTTCGTTGTATCTCCAAAGACTAAGGCCGATTGCGTCCGCTACTGTGACAGGGACTTGCCCACCGCTGGTGTCGTCCCGGACTGTTCTCAGAAGTGGAATGTCGCAAGGCTTTTCTGGACTATCGGAAAACGGTGCATATATCTTGATCTGCAACGGATTCGGGACACCCTCGCCTGATAATCCGGCATAAGCCTCAAGTGGATTGGCAGGCTTCTTTCTCCTCGCTTTGATGGCAAGACCCAACGCACTCACAGGCTGTATAACACTGATTGGCCGTGGTGGTGGAAGATCTTGTAGCATAGATGGATTGGTCCTAGTCTTTTTCGGAGATGGTGTTTGAGACATACTCTGCCGGGATAACTCTGCCAATGTAGATGAAGTTGATGGATCGGCTACGTCATCCAAAAGAGAAGCGGAGTCTGCTGTCTCTCCAAACTCAGAAGAAAGAGTTGTGCCGTCAGACTCTTCGCCAGAGCCCTCCGCAGCTTGTGCGGTCTCTCCACCATCTTGCTCTTCATCCTCTCTGTATTTTTCTGTGAGCAGATTACTAAGCTTTGCTGCTTTCGAAGGGTCAACTTGTTTCCGCTTGAAGTACGACCGGTCAGGCTCATTTTCTGATGAAAGGCCTTCACTACTCGTAGTTGTATCTCTTCTGGCGCGCTGCTTTACCGCTTCCACAGCACCCAGAGAACCCTGTCGTAGCCGGTTGTCTCTCGACGATTTCGATGGAGACGTCACACGTACTGCCAGGCCATCCTTGGTTTCAGATGTGCGCATTGGCGAGGAACCAGGTCGTGTCCTGACTGGCATCTTCACGAACCTAATTTGCTGAGCAGCACTACCAGTGACCTATAAGCCTGCATATCTCTCCACATGCAATACCGGGGCTCAATTACCGTTGGGCACCTTCTGTATCCTCTTCACTTTCATCGCTTAAGTCACTGCTATCGTCTTCCTCCTGTGGCTCCCTTCTACGCCGTCGTTTCGCAACCGGACCTGGATCGAAGGTGTCATTGCTCGTGACGCCAGTCACCATACCCCCATCTTCTTCATCATCACCGAAGCTCGTTGACGGAAGCCCCGCTGACCGAAGTGGGACCTGAAAGTAATCCGAGGTGATGGCGGTCGGAATGGGTGGTGAGTAAGTGCTCTTCGTGTCTCCTGAATTGGAGGTCCATCCTGCAGCTCGAAATTCAGGGCTGTTCAAGACCGTGGAATCTACCTTGATCAGGCGCTCACCGACGCCATCTTTGATGTTGGTAAGATAAGAAGTTCGCAGATGCCATATTAGAAAACTGAGAAACTGAGATGTCAGCAAAACCCAACCTGATACAGTTCGGCTCGAGACTCATATCGAGAAAGGTGAACGGCAAGGTCGTGGTAGATGCACATAAATACACTTAATCGAATTTGCGTGAGCTTACTCTTCATTCTGAAGAAGAGACATCTCTGTGAGCTCCTCTCCCGCAAGTAGAAACACAAAAGGCAAAATGTAAGTAGAAGCTCGATGAAGAATCAAGATTGCTTCATGATGTGATATGCATTGGATTTAATAAAATTTAATAAACCTGTCTAGCCCAGCAATTGTTTGTCACCTCAGGTAAGCTATTCATCAAGGCGGCAAATTATCCTGATGCAGATAGAAAGCAGCACCACGAGCCTCTACCTAAAGTGTTCATCGCATGGGTAGTGGGTTGGGTGCAATTGGTGTTTGTACAGTGCCGGTGGAAATTCTGGGCCATCCACACCGTAAGCGACCTGTTTTTCTAGTAAAACCTGCCACCCCTGTATTCATCCATGAAACCACGCACCCACAAGATCAATTGACACCCCCAAAGCCCTATAATGACAGTCTCAATGCTGAAGAGTAAAAGAAAGAATATTAAGACAAAATCTTTGTCAAAACTGCATCTGAAAGGCCTCAGACATTCTTTCACATCCTCTTTACCTCAGAATGTTGAGAACATCAATGTTGATGAATTTGAAGACATTGACAGTGTCAATTTGACAAGAAAGAAGACTTCAACTAGAGCTTTATTCATGTTCCTAATTCATTGAACTGTCTTTCTTGACAAAAAAAGCCTCTCTGACAAGAACAAAATGATAGATCTCATCAATTTTGACTACTCAGCATTTCTGATAAATAAGCAGATCAAATTGAAAGAAAAGACTTAATCTAAGAGCTATTGAGTACAACAACAGCAGATTAAGACATGACTGTCAGTTAATGAGACTAGAAAACAGAACACTTTGATCTTGAATCTAAAGAATGTCAACAGAGAGAGATGAGTCAATTTAAAGATTATTCTTCTGATCTGACATGAAGACAAGAAGAAGAACATTTAGATGACTGTTAACATTAAGTTTGTATAAAAGACAGTCTCAAGATCTGTTTAAGATGACTTTACAGATAGTAATGATTTGAAGTTCTTGAAAAAAGAGATAGTCTTCTTACAGAAGAAAAAAGTAAGTCAATTGCTTTCTGTAGAGTGTCTATACTAATTGATACAGTAAACAGCTATAGAGAAGAACTGAACAGTTATGAAGAAGTAAAAGAAGCTGAAATTGAAACTAAACAATTATATGAAATATCTGATTTGCTGATGACACTGTAACAATGCAAAGTGCAAGAATAAAAAGAAGAAGTGTTTAATGTTAAAAGAAAAGCATTATGCTCTGAATTTTAATCATTTCACTGTCTGAAATAGAATCATCAGCAGCAAAGATGTCATCATTTTAAGCTCTTTTCTTTAAATTCTTTACATGCTTAATCAATTTTCTTCATCTTCTCTAAAGAAGACTTCATCATCTGTTCTGTAGTCTTCTTCACAGTCTTCTTTACTCTTCATATCATTCTTGATCTTCACATCTGTTCATGTTTACATAAGATAGACCTCATCAATATTCTCAATGTCATCAATGTTTATGCAGAGTCTGTGACAGTACTTATTATTATACATATCTTCTTCTCTGTCTTATCTATCTTTATCATCATATCAGCATTCTTATCAGCATTCTTATCAGCATTCTTATGCTGCTTCATCTTCTCTGTCTTCTTCACCTTCTTCACAATATCAAATGCATTATTCAATGCATTCATCTCATTCACTCTCATCTCAGCTATCTTCTTCACCTTCTTCAAAGCCTGCTTCACAGCTCTTATAACAGTCATCTTTACATCAATCTCTTTTCTACAAGAAGAAAAGCAGCTCTGTCAGCAGTGATGACACAGAATCAATGAAGCTTCTATATTAATATATAAAATGATTTAAAAGACAGATTCTGAAGTACTCAGTGTTGCTGAAGAATGCATACAAACAGCTGTGAAATCAGTTATATAATGTAAAGCAGATAAGAAAGACAGAGATTTAAGAGTAAAGAGACTTGAACATTTCTTTAAAGTTAGAAAAGCAGTTAAAGAAGAGAATTAGAAAGTGAATAAAGAAGAGAACTGTGAAAGACATAAAGAGTAAAATGAAATAGATGAAATAAATGAAAATAACTGATGCTGTAAATTCATTAATGCACTTAACAGCAGTTACAGAGTTTCTAAAGTATTAAATAGTATTCAATTTATATGTTTCTATCTTCTAAATCTATCTAATCTAAAACTCATAGTCATTATCAGTGACTGTTAACTTCATTTCAATATATACACTTCAAAAATATGCCTCAAAATATTTATCACTGTTATATTTCTTCACTGTCAGTCATATAAATTTCTCAAAGTCATTCTTATACTTCTTCACAAGATTCTCATGTCACTGCATTCACTGCTTAAGAATGACAAAGAACTGTTTGATAGAATTGTAGTTAGAGAAGTAAAGAGAAAGAAAAGCAAGCTTTATATTAGTCTTAATGTATATGTTAATTAATTTCTAGTAATATGTTAGTAACTAAATACAGAGAGATCAGTAGACATATCTTGAAGTGATGTATAGAGACATTGTTTATGATCAGAACAGATTGTGACTCTGAAAAAAAACTGCACTCTAAAAGAACATGATTTCATATAAAGAAGTTAAACAAAACTTCTGTTATAAAGTTCTGTCTGACTGTTCATGTCATGTATTCTTTGACAGTGTATGCTGACAGTACACTTCATCATTCACTTTGTTTCAATAAGATTGACATCAAGATTCTCACTTCACAACATGATCACTTAAACTTTCAATTCTTATTCTGTTCATTTGCAGCTGACTCATCAACAAAGACAAGCTGATCTGCAGTTTAATTAATTAGCTGAACAAATCATTCTGCATGTAAATCATTGTCTTGTTGAACAGCTTTCTGTTGTAGCTATTAAAATCACAAATATTAATCATTGAATCATACAACAAAGATTCTCATTGTTTTCTGTGTGTATCTCATTCTCTTTAAAACATCAGACAATGTTCTGAGCTTGACATTAATCTTAAATTTATCTTAAAGAAATCATTCTATCTCATCATAATAGACTCAGAGTCTTTTCTTAAAATATTCAGTCAGCATTTCTTTCATTGCTAAGATCAGAGCTCTAGATTGATCTCTTCTTCTAAGTTTAGAGATCTTAAATGATTCTTATACTCATCAGTTCATTTGCATTCTTCAAATTTGTTGAGTAGACACCTTCATATTCTTGTAAATTGATGAAATTGACATTTCACAGATCAATTGACTGTCAATGAGGCCCCTAGTGTACTCAGACAATGAGTGAGGCATTGCTGAAGTTTAGGAAGCAGTCATGGTGGTTGTGGGGCTGTTTTTGATGTGGATTTGTGGGTGAATATGGGGGTGGCAGGTTTTACTAGAAAAACAGGTGTGTTTTTCGCTTACGGTGTGGATGGCCCAGAATTTCCACCGGCACTGTACTCGAAGCGGTAACTTCCGGCCGACAACATCTGACAAGGGTGTTCCGGATATCAGACATGCAGACAACACAACGTACTAAAGATGGGGTTGGTGGAATACTCAGAATCGGAGGGATCAGACACAGAAGCTAGACCAAAAACCGCATCATCCCCGAAGCAAGCCTCGTCATCCACCTCCAAGCCGACTTTCCAGAAAGTTGTCGATCGCTCAAATCCACACCAGATCCGCGTACATCTCCCGGAGGCATCAAAAGCAGAAGCCGATCATCACGAGGGTGATGGAGGCGAAAGATCCGCCAAGCGGCCAAAAACCGGCGGAGGTGCTTTCAGCGGCTTCAACTCCTTCCTCCCAGCGCCAAAGCGCCCCCTGCGAACAAGTCATGCTGGGTCTCAACCTGGTGAAGGACCGATGAGAGGGCTTGGGAGCGGAGTGAACCTGAAGACGGGTCCGTCGCCGGGTTTCAGCAGAGAGCCACGACCGGAGCTGTTAGATGAAGATGCGAAGGGGGATTCTCACATACCTAGTTCTGATGTCCCAGCACAGCATCAAGATGTGATGAATGGACATGATGAAATTCATGCCAGTGCTGCGTCGGAGGTGCCAAAGCAACAGATACCTCGGAGTGGTCCACCGATGATGTTCAAGCCTCTATCTGTCGCTAGGAAGCCTAAAAAGAAGAAGGCAGGCTTGACCGCAGAATCAGCCTCTTCCATCGGCAATCCTGCCAATGCAGCCAAGCTTGCAAAGACGGCTCCGACCGTGTCCTTGTTCTCTCTGAATCCCGAGAAGAATGACGCACAACCTACAGTATCATCAAGCAACGAATACAAACCCCTAATCTACGACGCGGCCCCAGTGAAGCCCGCCTCGCCTTCGCCTACGCCTCCAACGGTCGTCCCCGTAGAAGACGACATGGCACCGAATCCACCCTCTACGTACTCAAACACCACCTCCCTCAGTTCCAACACACAATCACTAGACAGCATCGCATCCGACCTCAACCTCTCCGCCTCCGCCAAACGGCAACTGTTCGGACGTCAACGAGGCTCCAACCCAGCCAATGCGTCGGCCATCAACATCGTCAACTTCAACACGGACGAGGAGTACGCCGCCAACGAAGCGCTGCGCGCGGCTGGCGAGCAAGTCCAACATAACCCGGTCAGAGCGATCGCGCCGGGCAAGCACAGTCTGAAGCAGCTGGTCAATGCGGCCAGTACTCAGAAAGATGTCTTGGAGGAACACTTTGCTTCGGGGAAGCGGAATAAGAAGGAGGCTGGGAGTAGGTATGGTTGGTAATGGGGAATTTTCTTACAGTTGGAATGGGTTGTGTTTTCTTCACTACAAGCCAGGAGAGGATTCCCATACTTGTGACATGGCAGGATTCCGGACAAGCATGGCATTGCAACGTGGGAGCATATCTCGCTGAAACTGGTTCTTGGCCTGCGTAGCCACCAGGTCTGTTAGCGTGGCATGCCAATCCACTCATGAACGAGATGCATGATGATATTCGGAGCACTTGAAAGGCTATCACTCCAGTGGCGCCATGGTAGTGAACGTATTTTTATGATTTACTATCCCAAGAACAGAGAAGAAAGAATAATTACAACCACCATTCGGCCTCACAATTAACCGTTCCGTCCTTCTAAAACGAATGAGAACGCACAGCGTTTATACCGCCCTGTTCCACCTAATATCTACCATGTGCTCCTTTCCCAGCACCTTGCCTCCAACAATCATCGATACGCAACCAAGCCCCTATCCCCACTAGAGGGTCCACAGAGACATCTCCAATTCGTCATCCACCCAGGCATCGAGATTGAAGGGCGCCTTCTCGGTCCCTCGGAAGACCATCATCGGATGTCGGGGACAACTCTGTTCTCCCGTCTGAGCCGGATCCTCGTTTTCCCAGAAAGGGTCGTTTTTCCAACCCAGACTCGCCCCGTCGAAATCGAAGACACAGTCCATTTCGGCCTCCCACTTCGGTGAAAGGGAAAGAAACCTCGAATAGTCCACATCCTCTGTATCCCCTTCTGGCATCGTCGAGCCCTGTGGCAACTCTACTACCGTTCCAGCAGCGTAATCTTCCAGGTCGATGATAGTCTCCGAGATCACTGGCAACCTGACGGCTCCGGGAACGTAGCTTGAAGTTGGGAATCTCACGGCTCCGTCCATCGCGGGGCGCTTCTTCCGAGGCTGGACATTGTTGCTTGTAGCGAGGAAGCGTTTGACGGGCGTGCTGGGCTTCGCAACATTCTTCCTTCTTCGCGCCGGAGAGCCGATAGAAGAGCTGAGGATAAGCGGGGAGGGCTCCAGTGACGTCGTAGCTTCCTTGCTGGTAGAAGAACCTCCATCGTTCTCGGGTATGTTTGGCGACTTGGACTGATCCTTAGAGATCTCATCAAATATGTCCGGAGAACCTACTTCGTCGTCATCGATGGTTATTTCTTCAATGCTCCCTTCCCAAATATTCCGTTTCTGTCCGTTTCCAGTGAGGATATACGACGGCTCGTGAGATGTCATAGGCTGCGTAAGTAGGTCCATAGTGTGTACGGTAGATTCCACAACTGATCGAGGCTCGATCATTTGACGTTCTCTAAGTTCAACAGCAGTATTTCCAAGCCCAAGCCCAGGCACAGGCAAAGGCCCAGGCCCAGGAACCGCCTGCCCTTGCCATTGCCCCAAGTTCAGCAGATCGATCTCTCCTGCACTCGGCATCGGCATCACGCGCGGTACGTCCCAGGTCGGGACCGGGGGAATGCCATCCCGTGCGCCGGGTTTGGGCTGATATTGGGCGACGGGGAGGCTGGGATCATGACGTGGAACAAAGCCCTGAGTTGAGATCAATGCGCTATCAGGAGTGGGAGGCAGCATCGACCCCCAGTCCGTAGATTGCGGTGGACAAGATGCAGGATAGACAGGGCCGTTGCTGTACTGGATCTGCGCGACAGCTGGAAAGGCGTTCGGGTCACCGTGCCAGATCATGAAGCCAGTGACCCCGTCAGAGGTCTGGCATAAAACTGCATTGGGGGCGCCGCCGTAAGAATAATCGTTGGGGTTGTTGATATGCTGTGATGCTGGATACTGGGCTGAGGTCGGAGGTTGCGATCCCCAAGGCGGGAATCCGTTGTTCTGGGCAGGTGGGACTGGGTGGCCGTGCCCCTGGCCAGTGCCGCATCCAGCCATGTCCATCTCTGGATGATTCGTGAACGTCGTTGCCGTAATGGATGATTGATGTGTTGCCGTAATGGATGATTGATGATGTATATAGATAATTGATGAAAGAAAGAGAAGAATCGGTGGGCAGGAGGAGAATGCCTCCCATGATTGATAAACAGACCGTATACAGCGCGGCAGAGGGCCCCTTCACTCTGATTGGTTGGATAGCTATAGCCCTGAGTCTTCTTTCCCAAAGAGGTTTGGTTTCTCAAAAAGAATAATAATTAATACGGCACAGTAAGCTTATGCCAACAATGCACAACGAAAAGCATCCTTTTGGTGAAGCAACACGAAATGCACTTGCACACTTTTGGACAAATGTAACAATTATACCAAACTTGATTCCTCTTAGCCAGCAGCATCCACAACCTCCGCAAACCACTGTCTAAGCGCGGTGGCTAGTACCCCCGGTAGTTCCTTGACGTCCCCTACAACAAGGTAGTACCCGAACGGGAAGTCGTCAAGATACCTCCTCATCTTCAACTTCATCTGCCCACCTTCGTCCGGCTCGAACGTAGCTTGACTCATGTCCATAATCGAACTCCCCCGCAGCGCATCTACAATAACGAAGACAACCATAATGCGCTCCTCTTGAGCTTGTCTGACGAGCCTGCGGATAGTATCATGATCTTCGCAAACACCATCGCTGATGATGAGCTCGAGCTGCCAGAGGTCCGCTCCCGCGCCGAATGTTTTACTGCGTGCATCGCGGAATAGGTCGATGGACTCGGCGATGAGCTTGCGGACGTCGGTCTTTGTTTGCTGAAAGCCAAATTGCTGGAACACATGTACGCCACTTTCAGATGAGAAGGGTTTGTCGAACTCGTGAGCAACTCGGACGTCGTCCCCGAAGCCCAGGATGCATATTTCGCCAACTTCGAGCATGCTGAGACTCTTGCTGACCAGGGCGAGGGTCTCGAAGGCTAGTTGGCCACTTCCACTTTCGCCCATCGATTTACTGTCGTCGACCGCGACCATTATCTGGTAGTTGCGTTTGGAAGGCACCGATCTCCGCATCCAGATCTTATCGCGCTTGTATTGGGATGCGATGTAGGGTATGATTCGCTTGATATTAAGGCGTTTGCCAGTGCGGAAGTCACCACGCATTTTAGTGGCCAAGGTTGGTGCAAGTATAAGACGTAACTGTTCAGTGAGTGATAAAGAGAGCTCTCTGGTCCGGTTTTCGTAGTGGGACCAGAGTTGACGAGCTTGTTCTGGCGAGTGCGCAGCGTTCGGGGTATTGGGTCCAAGGCGGACAGTAGAAAGGTGCTCATCAACGTCTTCCACGTCCCACTCCTCTTGAATTTCGCCTCCATCTGCTTCATCTTTACGATCACTAGACCGATTCTTCTGCCCTTCCGTAGTAGCACTGCTTAGCTGCTCAACCTGGCGACTTTCTGGCAGCATCTGCATCTCGAAATCGCTCATCTCGACATCTTGCTGCTCGTCCTCATTCGCCTGGAGTAGAACCTCGCTAAGGAGCTGCTTGTCTTGCGAGTCGACTACTTCACTTTCATCTAATGCTTGCGCTTGATCTTCCGCAGCAGCCCCAAGCGCTTGCGCATCGGCATGAGCTTCCTCGCTAGGTAAATGCTCGAAATCCACGTCCGTCGCGTCCACCTCCTGGGACTTAGCTTCCTGCCGTTCCTCGGGTTTGGCAGCCTCACGAATTTGACGCTGCTGACGATGCCAGCGTTCTAGCGCGTCGCCGAGCTTCTTGAACCCGCTTATCTCCTGATTTTCTTGCACTTCTTCGGGGTTTATGCCACCGAATCCGGACTCCTGGTCGTTCCCGGATGCTTGACGTTCGTCCGCTGCGGCCTCCGGCTGTTTCGTGGTACTAGTGTCGCCTTTTGAACCTTGGTCTCGTTGTGCCATGTGAGATTTTTGGGGCTCGTTCTCGGCCTCTTGACCGTTCTTGTCGCCTAGTCCTTGCACGTCGCTAGGAACAATATCGTGGTCATCAACCGCCGCCTCATCGGCACGGCTCGACATGACACCCTCATGTTCATCACTACTATCTTCCTCGCCCTCGGTGTCAAGCGGAGAATCTGCAGCCGCACGGTTTTCATCAACACCAGACGGTTCTTCATCGAGGTCCTCGACGTCTGACATCTTATCTTGCCCCGGCTCACGCTCATCTGACGTGATTTCTTCATTGTCCTCGACGTCAGGCTGCTCGTCCCCCGTAACAGATTGATCGACGTCCGACAGCTGATTCATGCGCTCATCATCCGAGTCTGTCATGGCCTCGGAACCCTTATCATGATCCAGGTCCATTTCTTCTGGGAGGTCTAACTTTTCGTCCTCTTGGAGATGAGGGTCGGTTTTCTCTAGCTCCTCTCGACTAATCTGCTCGCCTTCTTCGGAGCCTTCATTCTCGATATCATCTCCCCCTCTCTCTTCTGCTTCGAGCGCAGTATCTTCTTTTGCGTCCTCCGCAGACGTCAATTCGTTCTCTTGCCGTTTGCCGTTGGATTGATCCCCTTCCTTGTCTCGCTTCGCTTCTTCCCCGTCATCATCCCAAAGTTTCTCGTCTACTGCGGAAGCGTCAAGATCATCGATTCCGCTTGCTTTTTCATCCATTTCGTCTGAGCTCTCATTGTCTTCAGATCCTCCCTCACCGTCTTCCCCTTTCTCAGAGACATCTCCCATCTGCCCCTCCATATCGTCTTGGTTCATATCCACTGCGTCCTTGTCATGGTCTAGATCTTCTCTATCCTCCTTTGCGTCAGCTTGCTGAGCCAACTCCGACAAGTCTTCGTCATCTTGTACATCCTTGCTTATATCTTCAGCACCTTCACCCTCGCCAAGGCCTGTTCCATCTTCCAGCTTCTCCGTCTTGTTCTCCTGCGGCCCGGATTCTTCAGCAGGTGTACAGAACCCCTGCGAAGAGATTTGAACGAATGATTTAGCGAGCACATATGCAAGATGACAAGTTGATCGATGGAGCATAGCATAACGTAGGAAAACGTCAGAAACAATGTTTCTATACTGCTGGACCATGGGCACAACCATTCTGAATAGCGCGGTCCCGGCTAACAGTTCTGATGAATCCAGATTTTGCAGTTGCGACATGCATTCTTCAAGCTTGGAGATAACAGTGTCAGGGTTCAACGCTTTGAAGGTCGCCACAAGACACGAGTCAGATTTGGTCAACCAAGCAGCGTCTTCTGTGGATAGTGGCATGCTATTTGCAGAAACCTGCATCTGTTGTATTGCAACTAGAACCGTATCAAGAGCTTTTGAGAGTGAATTTCCCAGGGAAGACATTGAGACGACACGGCTCCCGTTCATATGACCGTTCGTCATAGGGTGACTGACATCTGTCCAAAGGCGCATTTGTTTGAAGACAAATGCCATCAGAGGATGCTCTTGAGTGCATCGTTCCAAGTCATGATTTAACTGCTGCAATGACAGAACGACCTTATCATGCCACTCGGTGTGATCAGATGTAGAAAGACCATCGGGCACGACGGGCAATGCATCCCATGCCGCGATGTGGTCCACAAAGTTGCTTTTCAAGACGTGTAAACCGTTGACCACAGCCGATGAATCGAGTTTACCAAGCCGACTCTGTGCCTGGATGATATTGCATCCGACTTCAATGATGCTGGGTAACCATAAAACGATGTTGTGAATGCCCTGCGTCTGTCTCACAGCCTCTCTCTCACTACGTTCTATGCTGTAATCCTGCGGGCGCCAATGGTTCTGTAAGCTCACGACTTTTCTATTCAATGCGACCATCTTGTTAATAAGAGCCGCCAGCGATTCTCTTTGTTTCATCAAACGGGAGAGGAGACCTTCAATATAGCCAATGCTTCGAGTTACTTCAGTAGTAGCAACCTCATCTGAATGATCCTTGGCTGCCGATCGAACAGCGGGCATTACGTCAAGAAACTTATGTAAGTAGTAGTCTGCGCTCTTGATATTTCCGTTCTGCTTAAGGTCCTGCAGCGCCGGGATAGTGGAGAGCACAGCAGGAAGGGAGGCCTGCTGGGCTAAGACATTTGTGGAGTGGTTTGACCGAAAGCCCATCTGGCGAACCTCCTTAAGTGTATCGGCGAACAGCTTCCGCTTGCGAGACTTAAGATGGTTGACGATCTTTTTGTTTTCTTTGGTCAGCTCTGATGGGGTTTGCCTCCGAAGAGTGCTCATTGACTCCGTCAAGTCAGAAACAAATGACTCTAGCTGCGAAGTGACATCTACGGGCGAATCTAAGACGCGGGCCAACCGCGCCATGTTCTCGACCGTAGTTGTGCTATTTCTCAACCGCAACGGCTTCAGGCTCCAGTCTTCAAGATGAGTTTCACAGAAAGCTAGTGCCTCCGGATCTATGGCGGCAACCTGGAAGCTTTGACCTTCGATCGGAATGAGTACGTGATCTCCATCCTCGCTCGGCAAGCCTTGCTTGATTGTACTTGCCGCAGGCTGTCCAAGTAATGCTCGGTACTTTCTGACAAGTTTGAAGAGTTTGTGGTGTGACCGCTTCGCACTGTCTCTGAGAGCGTTAATGTTCGTGTCTTTCCAGCTGGCAAACAAAAGGACCTCCTTCATGTCTTTCTCGAGTTGTTGACGGCCTTTACGAAGACATTCTTTTATGGGTTTCTCGAATCGCTTGAAGAATGTGTAAAAGTTGATCAGACTCATGTGGACGGGTGCCATAGAAGGCATATCTCTTGCGATTAAGCCAGCCAGTTCTCGGAAATTCTCCAGGATTCGGAGTCGCTGGGAGTATTGGCCGATCGTTGTGGTGGAGAAAAAGGTTTCGAGCAGCTCCAGGAGACTCTCGGCGTGCTTGGTGAGGTCGTGGGACTCGGCCATAGAAACTGGCACTGCAATGATCACTTCGTAGGCTATAAACCACCAAGATCGGGCGTCTTCGTTGTACTTCTCATCTTCCAGGTCGAAGAGTCGAGCCCATGTGGAGAGTTCTAAGCGCCTCCACTCAATCAATAACCTGGTGAGGCCATCGTAGATGTCAGCTGCAGAGAATTCCCTGCTTGCAACAAGCTGCCATTCGTGGATAAAGCCATGTAGCTTTTCAGCCTTTGTCAGATATTTTGCGATAGGTTCACCGTATCGAAAATCTAGAAGCTCGCCACAAACCCTAACCACGTCATGCAAAGTGGCATGCTCGGGCCAGGCTTCGGTGAATTGACAAAATCGATATTTGATGGCCTGCACCAATGACAATAATTTTTTCACCTCCACAAGATTCATGTCCTCGTAGAAGTTGTAGTTCCGTCCTGTATTGGTGCTCTGTCGCAGACTGGCGTCAGTCTGATCCAGGGACATCAACATAGGTGCTAAGAGCCTCTCGGCTGGGATGGGTGCTCTCTGATCTTCAACGCTGCTCATTATCTTGCTGATAGTCGCTCCGGATCCCGTAAGCAGCGCTTGGAGTGGAACGGAGCCAGACTCAATGCTACCAAATATAGCCGCATGCTTCTGAGCAACTAAGCCAGCAAGCTTTCGCGGGTTTATTTCTGATTCTGTTCGTGCTGGTTTCCTTTCCTCGCCTTGGTCTTCGTAGGTTGGAAACATCTCATCGAAATCTTCCTCTTCCTCCTCCATTGCCACTTCTTCAGCTCCTCTGTACCTATACAGCCCTGTCCGAGCAGCCTCTTTCTCTTTATCAGCCCCAAGCTGTTCCTTCCAGCCCTGGTAGAGGCTATGTAGCACCGAGAAGAGCTGTTGGCACCGCTCAGGAGTGGACAGTGTACTACAATCAATGCTTTGCGCAACGGTCAGAAAATCCAGATAAGTGAGCCGCACATCGAAAGGCCTAGTAAGCTCATCCACGTTGAAATGCAAAAAACTGTCCCGTGTTCCGCCCAGGAATGGTGTACGATTAGCAAGGGAGGTGATTATATTGTTTGTATCGTCATCCGAAATTGACGTCCTCGCCATAGCTAAAGATAACCCGACGTCAAAGCATGTTAGCAGCCCAACAGCGGGAGCTGTAAGGTCGTCATACACCCTGAAGCCATCCTGGAGACGGCTCATGACCTGACTAATGTTCAATTTCAACATTTTTATTTCTGCAGACACCTCATGACCCCCCTGGACGAAGCGTAATAGTTGATCCGCTGATTTGCAGCTCTTGAAGACCGACTTCAATAGATTATTGAATTCGCCTTGAAGCTGCGTTAAGTTCGATACGGGTAGCCGAGCTATAGCAGGTACTGGAGGCGCCTCTCCAAGCGTTAGAAGACGCTGTTCAATAAGCCCGATCCGTAGATTCGTATTCTGGCCGGTGAATGACTCTTCGAAGCGTCTCAAAGCTTCTAGCTTGCTTTGATGCTCTGACTTCCGTTTAGTGTGACGATGCATCTCCACTATTGGCTTTATGGCCGGGTCGAAAGGACGGTCAGGGATATACAAAAGTATACAACCCATGGCGAAGTACAACCACGCAGAGGCGGATTCCGAATGAAAAGACCCCTCGTGACCAATGGCAGTGAGGAGATTGAGGAGTGATGGTAGCAAGAACTCGGCGGCTATGCTACGGAAGTAATGGTCCTCCGGGAGATCTGACTTGAATACTTGAGCCGGTCTGAGTTGCTCGAAGTAAGAAGTCGAAATCCTCAACCTGTTCGCGGATTGCTGGAGTAGATCGAGTGTGCATATTGATCTCTCTAGAAAGTCATGCTCAAGATACAAATGATGGGCGCTGAAGACCATCGATAGTAACTTGCACAGACGTCTATTGAGCAGTGTCAGCTGGTCAAGCGCCAGCGTTATGGTACCTAATGCTATGCTAGACCCAAGAACTTCCACCTCGGTTTGTAGTGGCTCAAGCATTCTGAGGTTTACATTTTCCGCTTGATTACTGGAAAAAGTCAGGCTTCTTGTACCTCCGGAGAGTTTAATCGATCGAGAGACTTACATTTTCCATAGGGCAGTAGTCAATGTGATGCCTCGCAACGCCATCCAGTCAGTGTTGCGGCCGTTACCAGAATAATTTCGGAGACTGGCAAAAGAGGTTGCTGTTGACGACCTCAGCTCTTCAGATGACTCCAACTTAGTAGCACGACCTGCAAACAGATGAAGTAAGTTTTTAGCGATAGGCGACGGACTATTATCTCCGTGATACGCCGAAGAGTCCACGAGGTCGTAATATTGACTCAATCCCTCGAATACGTCTTGGTAGTATGGCGTATCTTTGGTGTTCTCCGTTTCTTGCCGCATTTCTAACTCGGCGATAGCTTTGGTAACCGTCTGAAACGTCCCGTCAGTGACAGTCAAGGTATACTGTGACTGTGTCACGAAGTAAGAGGCTTACATCAATCAGCTCTTCGCTTTGCGTCTTTTGCGATCGCATTACAGAAAGGGCTTCAGCAATAGATACCCTAACACAGCTGACCTGCACCACAGGTATCCAGGACCTCCACAGTGCATTATCGAATCTGTCCGCAAGCTCTTCCAGCCTTAAGTACACCGACAACTGAGAAAGCGTTGGTGGCGTTTGTGGTCGACATGCTTCCCACAGTCTTTCCATGCTGAGCCCAGTCGATAATTTCCAAGAGAGGTTGAATTGACTGAGCCCACTACCTAACTTCTGCAGAAGGAATTCTGAACCCGTCTCCTCAGTAAGGGGTTTAGCCGATAATTCCTGTCCTGTGATTAGATATGCTTGAAACTCGCTCTCTTCAAATGTAGGCGATTGGACAAGGTCATAGCAATCCTTCCAGTAGGACAAGAGCTCGAACACAAAAGGAGCAACGTCCTAACACACTCATTAGCATCCCAAGTTCCGGCAGTAATGAGTGGGAAACGGACCTGTTGGGCAGTAGACGATTGTGGCTCTTGTTGAACCCAATCCCAGAGCGCTTGCCCAAGCGTTTCTAAGAAGTGTGCTACACCAGACGTTGAGTCCTTCGAGTAGCTCTGTACCCGGCTTATAGCAAAAGATCTCTCGAGCCGTGTCAGTTGAGATGGCTTCTTCAAACCCGATTCTTGCTGACACCGCGTCAATTGCTGGAGCAGGCAAGCAACTTCCAAGGCGAACTCCTGTAATATCGCGAGCCAGTAAGGATCGGGAACTGGAAGCGCTTGGGTAGATATTGAAACCGGTACTGGGTTTACGAGGGGATGGATAGGCTACAGGGATAGGCGCAACTATTAGTAAACTCGCTCCAGCGTTGAGACTAGAAACTTACTGACCTGCGCCTTTTCAAAGTCGTCTTCTACTCCAACTGCCTGGGCGACTGCTCGGTAAAAGGGCACGACGTGATTTGACCAGCTTTGCGTGGCAAGTAACTTGAGGTATCTGTCCCACGCAGAAGAGATTATAGATTGTGTGCTGTGCGACTTGCTGAACATCGCAGCAGAACCATAATTTCTTAATCGCGGCAGAAGCTTGATGTCTGACAAAGAAACGTGATCAAGACAGACGTCGGTCAGAGGGCCAATTAGAGCAGATGACGGAACATCCGTATCTAACACGCGTAGGCTTCGCAGCCTAGCTATAGATGACTCGCATGTGAAAGCTTGAAGAGCTCCAGCTGTATCGGTAAGACAACTGTGCTCTCGGGAGGGAACGAAGATCTCCACACAGCGATTCCTCATCGCCCGAGAGAGCTCACCATATCGCGGATCCATCGTCAGGAAAATCCGGAAATTAGGATGAGGCTTCACCAGACGAGCGCTTCCATCTGTCGTAGGGTGTTCGTTGATAAGCAGAGTTCCTTCAGGTTCTAATAAGGAATTGAGCCTGTCTAATACAGACGCGCTGCATAGGTTCGCATTATCTAGCACAAGCCATTTTCCCTGCTCGAGTGCTTCGATAAGTATGCCGTCAACCCATTGAAACCGAGCTTTCTCAGCGATGGCCGGCATGTGGAGCAACTCATCGCATCGCTTTTGCAATACGGAGACACCGGGCGTTGGGTGGCCTTCCGACAGATCTCGTAAGTATTTGGATATTCGTTCGAGGTCGACATTACCGGCGTTGCTGCGTTGGAGGTGGTCCAGCATAGACATTGCATGGACAGAGACTTGACCCGCAATAATAGCTCGCAGCGCCTGGGAGTAAATGTAATCCTGCAGTATTCTTAGGAAAGCTGAAACATGTTGCTGAGGGTCAACCTGTTCATATCCACCGACAAGGTCCATGGTATCAATATCCGAATTGACAGCAAATTCGATCAACTGGGCTCCGGAATAGGCAGCAAGTTGTTTGAGAAGCACGCTCTTGCCGCAGCCGGAAGGGCCGGCCAAGATGCATGGCCAGTTGCGCTGGGTACAGACCATCAGAGACTCCAGAATAGGCAGATGAGTCTTGGGAATTGGTACGTTCGGGCTTGGCATGTGCTGTAACATAAGGTCTCGGGTTAGAAAACCATACCCGATCTGGAGGAAGCTGGAGCTGAGATTATGGTAATAATTTCGCTCTAAGAAACGCTGTCCAGACTGCACCTCAAACAGAGATCTGAGCCGGTCTTGGTCTCCCGGTGTGCGAAACCTTTGCGTGAATAGTAAGTCGAGGAAATCCACCGGTGAAACAACAGATACCGGCAATTTTTGTGACGAAAGGAGCTGTAGCCACCGGAGCACATCCCTGAGGTTGAATTCCCATGGGCTACCCGAGTTGCCGAAACTGCGGTTGTACGTGATTTCGCTTTTGAGAGCAGTCACAAAGCGGATCATGCTATGAATTGTATTAGCATGGATATTAGAAAAGCTGTGACTGCATATCAGCATCATATCCTCAGGCGTAAGCAAATCAGCATAGACGACAGTAAAGCGATTGACGAAAGAAGCTGGCAAGCCTTTCCGGCCGCCGCCTTGATGATGAGGATTTTGCGCGGCGAAGACGAGAAAGTCTGGGTGGCGAATAAAGGTCTGGTCTAGCTCAGAAATATATATTTCTCCTCGATGGTCAAAACAAGCGTTTAGGCCTTCAAGAACTGATTGCGAAGCCAGATTCATCTCGTCGAGCAAAACCCATTCACCGTTCTGCATAGCTCGCAGGAAAGGTGCTTCACGCCATGCGAAGTGCCCAGCTTCTGCACCGTCTACTGGAACATCGGAACCAAAGAGGTCCATCAGGTCTGTCTGCTCAGAAAGATTGATTCGTGTCAACCTCCGTCCAGCTAGCTGGGCGAGCGACACGACGAGCGTTGTCTTTCCGACCCCAGGGTCACCTTCTAGCAGTATTGGTTTCTTTAGTTGCATTGCGCGAAGGACTCTTGCTGCGTTTGTCCGCGTTGTTGATGCTTTAAGACTGAAATTTATATGATCAACAGCGCTTTCCGCTCTGGCAATCGAGAACGGTCCGATTGATAGAGAGTGGACATTGACGAGGACCTGTGGTACCTCCATATATAGCGAAGCTACATTATGGCCCAGGAGTTCACTCAACCTTTCGAGGCACTTCTCACGTTCACGCTGAACTCGATTTGGGGATATAGCAAGAAGAGCCGCTGGGTTCGCACCCAAGGTATCAATGTATACCATCGCTGCTCCATGAAGCAGAACAAGGAGTGGCTCATTTGCCTCCCAGGTTCTGATAAAATCGAGCCATGTCAGTATGTCTCGGATTGAGACAGTCGTAGAGCTAGAAGGTTGATACTCTCCACCGAACCATTGGGCAAACTGAACGATGCCTTTCGAAAAGCTGGTGAACTTAGAGGGGATTTTTGCCTGCACGATCTGCAAGATATCGTGAGCGTCTGATGAAGGAGGTACCCAGATCTCAGTGAATCGATTTCGCAATGCGGGAGACAATTCTCGCTTTCCATAATCCCCACCAGGGTTCATGGTAGCAATGAACTGAAAGCCTTGGGACGCTTTTACAAGTGACTCCTCGGGACCCTTCTCTGCCAACAACAACGACCGTTCAGGCTCTAGAACGCTGTTCAGTCTTTCTAGAACGGAATCATCAGCTAATGAAATCTCATCTAACAAGAAGAGCTGCCCCGTTTTCATGGCTTGCACCAAGCTGCCATCGGACCATTCGAAGAGAGCCTTGTACTTGATTCTATTGATGTTAATACGATGCCTGAGTTCCAGACCATGTCCTTCAGACATCGAAGTCATTGAAGAGTCATAGGTTTGTAGTAACTCCTCGACATCATCTTTGATAGGATCAATAGTGTTCGGCTGACTTGCAAGTAAAGAACGAAGATCGTCCCGCAGCTGGATTTCAATGGCAGCCCTATTACGGATGGGCCGTTGTGCGCCAATCAAATCGCCGGTCTCTGTATTTTGGTGTGCATTAACGGTATACAGCTGCTTTCGTTGTAATTCTGCCATGACCTGACATATGCTTGTCTTTCCGCACCCAGTCTCACCAACAAGCAAAATTGGCTCGTTATTCTCGAGTGCCTTCGAAACGAGCGTGAATAGGCGGCACATGGCTTTGGTCCACACAATACCATTTGAAACAGGTCGGGTTGCTAAATCTCCGGAGTCGGACACAGGTGGCGGAATGTACAGATCCTCTTCACGGAGTGTAACTTTCATGATGCCCTCAATGACACTCTTGACGACAGATCGTTCTTCTGGTTTCCGGACCCTCTCAGCTAGTAGTACAAGTCCATTTGCCGCCAGCTCTTCGCGGGTGTCCGCTTTCCGTTGAGCCCAACGGAACAGATCTCGGAGAGTAGCAAAACTGTTTCTCTGTTCGAAGAGTCTGCTCGTTTGTCGAAGCATGGATAGCTTCTTGTAACCTGCGACGATACGTGCACAGGAAGATGGAGCGATCTGTGTTCTTTCTCGTAGTATTATTTCCAGCTCTTCCTCAGGAATATCGTCGAAGTGTAGCTCAAGGAACCGATTTCGAAAGGCTCGCGAAAGGACTTTACGACCTCCATATAGACCGGCAGGGTTCTGGGTTGCGAAGAGCATGAAGTCCGGGTGAGGTCGAACCACCTCTTGGGTCTCTGGTATTAGTAACTCTCTATTATCATCTAGCAAGCGGTTCAGGGCTTCCAACACATCCGTTGGCGCCAAGTTCAACTCGTCTAGCACAATCCAGTGCCCTTCACGGAGGGCCCGAATCAGGATTCCCTCTTGGTACAGCAGCTGGCCATCTTGTCCAGATACGTACGTACCAATGTATTCTTGTAGATCGGTATGCTCGTGGTTATTAATTCGGACGTACTTGTTACCTGAAATGTGCGCAAGATACTCAATCATGCTCGTTTTGCCTGAGGACGTAGGACCTTGAATAAGGACAGGGAAGCGTCTTGTTGATGTAGCACGGACCAGATTGAGTAGATTCCTTTCAACAAATGGAGTAATGATATAGTGTGGTCGTTCCTTGATCGGCAGAGGGCCCTTACGGATCCAGTAGTGTTTGAACTGTACATACTCCCTATCATTACTCAGCAGACGTGGTGTTTGTTGGAGTAGTGAACGAGCGTTGCGATGACTTCCCAAGATATGCTTATCTATCAACGTTACCAAAAGGCGCTCTGATTGCTTGCTGAGCAGCGTCAAAAAGCTCATTGAGAAGCCCTCGTAAAGCGCTCTACGCAGACCATATATCGGCGCTATATCAGTCACATAGCTCAAAGTCCTGGTTAAAGTCCGGAGACTGAAGTGGGCCTTTTGATCGGCTCCATCGACAAGCTGATTATCCTCAGCGAGACGTTTCGCCTCGAGATATAACTGCGAAATGTCGTTGGCTGCGCGTTCGTCTGTGACACTAAAAGTGCCAAGGTAGGCTTTCACGACATCCAGTAGATCTGCGAGATCTTTGTCTGGAGCCTCGACGTATAATTCAGTAAACCTAGATCGCAGACCCAACGGTAGGTCTTTCTTCCCTACATCAGTTGCAGGGTTCATCGCACCGAAGATCCGAAATGATGGATGAGCATAAACTCGTTCTGCAATGCCGGCCTCAGATAACAAGAGGGACGGAGGGTTCTCGGGCGCACTCTGAAGAAGATCGGATATGCTCTCAAGAGTATGAGGTGAAGCAAGGTTGATCTCGTCTAACAGAACCCAGTCTCCATTCCTCGCAGCTTTCAGAATATTTCCTTCGATGAAGGAGAACACAAAGCTTCTTGATCCACCAGAGATTTGTAGACTCAGTTTCTCTAGGTTCGAAGCAAAGGTGATCCATCGAGCCTTTAGGCTCTCCCGCATTGCGGAATCTAGCTTTCTCCGTTTCTTGACCTGCTCTGTATGCTGAGGAACAGAGCTGACCACCGGATCGGTCAAGGGCCCAAAAGCGTTTTCCAGCATACGTAAAGCTTCCCTCCAGAGAATCACAACGCGTGACCATTGCCCTTTAGCCACTCGTCTTCTAAGTATGTCTATGTATTGTTTGTTCTTGGCTGTAGAAAAGGTCGATTCGAACAAGTCATCAAACTCATCTTTCATTGGTAGAGCTGACGTCCTAACGCTGACCGGCTTGAAACCCCCGAGGAGATCTCCACTCTCACTTTGCTGAGAAAGATTAATGACTACCAAATTTTTGCCCAGCTCATTAGCAAGTTGTTGCACAGCAGTGGTCTTGCCCGTCCCCGTCTCTCCAACCAGCAGAACAGCCTCAGCCGCGTGAACAGCAACGGCCACTTGCTCGAGGAGTCGCAGCACATGACTTGTACGAGCGAACGGGTCCCTTCTTGTACGTCTCTTCTGTGTCAATGCGGCTTTAGGGAGCTTTTCCTTCCGGAGCGTCACACGCCCTATGCGCAATTCCGGTCCCTCGTTGGAGTACTTGGGAATACGCAGGTATAAGCAGTATTGCACCCTTTGAGGAGACACGTGCAGTTCCTGTGCAACACAGGAGATGACAGCAGCTTGTCGGAGACCTGGTGGAAGACTCCTCGCAAAGCAATCCACAGCCTCCATGAATATGCTGTCCACTAAGTCTTCTGGGAACGGTTCGTCTCCGGTTTGTAGACCCGCTGCTGTTAGTGACTGGTGGATTCTTTGGCACCATTTGAAGACATCACGGTGATTGAAGGTGTTCCCGACTAAAGCTTGGTTGCGGGAAACAGTGGATGCTTCGAGGTATAGGGCCAAAAGCCGAGAGTACACGTTCATTATTGTTGGCAAATGCGCATGGAGCATGGGGAAGGACTGCCCAATAATAAGACGAATCTCGTCTTTTTCCGGTGATAGTATAGAGACCTGTCTCCAGAGTCTAGTACCCAGCATATTGAGCCGCGGTAGGCTCTCTATCCCTTGAGTGTTGAGCACCGTACGCATGGTAGCAATCAGCTTGAATCCTCGTGCGGCATGCACGCGTTCACCACGATTCGGAATTAGAAGCTCTCCATGTTCTATAAGTGGTAACAAGACGCTGAGCACCTCCGTAGGAGCGCGATCAAGGTCCTCAATCAACACCCAACGACCTTCCCGAACAGCTTGTGTTAAGACACCGGGCTGCCATTTGAAAGATCCAGGCTTAGAACCTGTAGTATACATGCCAACCAGTAGCTTTGCATCAGTCTGCTCGTTCAGGTGTAGCGTAACCATAGACGTAGCAGAATTCAACTTCCTTGCAACATCTAAAATCAATGCTGTTTTTCCCGATCCCGCCACACCGGTCACCAGGACGGGATCAGGCTTAAGCAGCGCCTTAGCAAGGCTGGCTAGGTTGGTGCATGTCGTAACCGTCAGGGCTAACGATGATGGCTTGGTAGGTGCAGTATGAAGCCGTGGCATGAGGACACCAGCAACCTCAACCGTGAATGCTGTGAGTTCGTTTGGACGAATTATTCGTCTCGGTGCGGATTGACTGATGTCTTCAAGCCGCTCTTGTCGAAGAATTCGAAGCTGCGAGTCTAACTCCTCTATACGCCTTTCCTCCCACAAACTCAAGAAACCGTAGTCGATCTTCTGCCCTTCCCATTCACCTTCTATAGCCTCTTCTCCAAGGTACCGATCCACCAGTCTGATCATAGCCGCATCTGCAGCGTGTAGATATAAACATAGGATTCTAATTGTCAAGTATCTGATACACCTATCTTCATGCCGTAGCAAGAATTGCAGTTGTAAAGGTGCAATGGCGGGTGCAAAGGTATGGTTGTCGAAGAGTAGCAACCGGAAGACCGCGAGGAAGAGATCACGGAGGGTCTGATGTGGAAGATCTTGCAGCTGTGTACCCGTTGGAGATGACAGATGTTGAAAGACACCAGCACGATGCTTCAACACAAGCTCTTCCACAAAAACCGCAAGATGTGGAGCCCATGGTAAGATCCTCGCAAAAGCCGAGACTATGTCCAATGATGAAACCGACACTTCCGCATAAGAAAGCCACCGTCCACTCAATTCAGTGAATATGGGTTCGTAGTAAGTAAAGACAGTCCTTGTGTATCTTGGATTGAGCGCTGTAAGAGCAAGCGCATCGAGAAACTCTGCGTTCGAACCACTTTCTATAATAGTTAGCAGCTCGGCCGGTAATTTGGAGAGCTCATCTGAAGACGTCAGTAGCTTCGAGTCTGCCCAGGTGCAGTCCATTATTGTTGTGACCTTGAAGATGTCGTCAAGAAGACGACTGAATACCTTAGGTGGGTTGCTGGTAGTGCCTCAGAAGTATTTCGAGGGCTAAAGTTCCCAGCACTGCATGTAAAGTTTCAGTGCGAAGTAACACATGTGAAACGGAAGAAGCCGCAAGCTTGGGCTATGTCTATGGCTAAGCATGTGCCAAGCTATAAGCTCGATATACGACTGCCCACGACCTTGTCATGCTCTGAATTCAATAGAACTGGTACCGTCTCCTTTGCCTCAATGACGGACGAGTATGTCAAACTCATCGCATGGGGTACTCGGTAACCACCCTGTTGAAGTCGGAGAGTCCTCTAGCCCAGGCCTTTCCTATCCTCATGTGGAAGAATGCAGCGACAAGGACCATCCCGCTGTCAGTCTCATCACAGACAGGAATTTTCTGGATCCCGATCAATCGGAGAATAGGTATGAGCTTACTCGGAATGAGACTCTGATATGTGAGTTGCTAAACTGGTTATTTAGGCTCTCATTCAAGCGTAAACAAAAGCTGTCACCAGGTTTCGGCGTGACCAATCTTCTGTCCTCTCCATCACAGAGTAACAGCAGGCAAGCCTCGCCCTCTCCTCGGACTTCGGCAGCTCGAAGCCGACGACTACCGGATGGGTCGCCGGGAGTGACGAGTAATGCGATCCTCCACGAAAGCAATCCTCAGCTTCCTGGAGAGGCTCGCTTGAACGATCTGAAGGACGGCGCACCCCTAGACTGGTATGTCGAAGGTCCAGGGCGGCGAGTAGGATATGATGATCTTACAGCTATCGACTGGATTTTCGAATATACCAAGGAACGACAGCGGTTAAGAGCTTTGTGTTCGAGGGCAAAAGGACTGGTTGGCCAATTCCAGATACTCGCAGATGCTAGTCAAATATGGCTCGTGCTTATAGCAACCGGTCTTGTTGTCGGGGTTTTGGCCGCTTGTATTGATGTTGCCAGCGATTGGTTGGGTGATTTAAAAACTGGGTACTGCCAAAATGGTCCTGGGGGCGGGAAGTTCTACTTGAACAAAGGATTCTGCTGTTGGGGTCACGAAGGTTGGCATACTCTATCTGTCTACTTAGTATCGGCCAGATTTTGCTAACTAAGGTCTTCAGAATGGGCCCAGTGTCAGGACTGGACACCCTGGGGTCAAGCACTTCGAATACACTCGGAGGCTGGAAAGTACACCAGCGAGTATGTTCTATTTATACTATTCTCAGTATGTGGATAGTTCTCCGATTAAAGAATTCGATTTGTCAGATTGGTAACGGAATCTCAGGTCTTCTTCGCCGTATGCGCCAGTGTGCTTGTCCAACGATACGCGATTTACGCCAGGCACAGTGGTATCCCCGAAATCAAGACAGTACTAGGTGGCTTTGTCATCAGACGCTTCATGGGGACGTGGACATTGGTCGTCAAATCTATAGGCCTGGTAGTAGCACGTAAAAATTCTTGAGACCGAAGCATGCTAACTCCTATATGAAGTGTCTTGCTGTAGCATCAGGACTCTGGCTTGGAAAGGAGGGACCCCTCGTCCACGTTGCATGCTGCTGCGCCAGCCTACTAATGAAGATGTTTGATGCATTGACAAAGAACGAAGGTAATGTTGATTGTTCCTTGCAAGTCACTCAGCAATTCTAACATAGCCTGCAGCCCGAAAGCGTGAAGTCTTGTCCGCTGCAGCTGCAGCAGGTATCTCTGTAGCCTTTGGATCGCCTATTGGTGGGGTATTATTTAGTCTCGAAGTAAGGCTACCTTCATCTAGGTACTGTTGTGCGCTTCTTTGGCTAATCAGCAATAGCAACTGTCCTACTATTTTCCAGACAAGACCATGTGGCAGAGCTTTGTATGTGCTATGGTTGCTGCGGTGACCCTTCAAGCCTTCAATCCTTTTCGAACCGGCAAACTGGTGTTATATCAAGTCACCTACACGAGTGGCTGGCATGGGTTTGAGATGGTGGCGTTCGCTATTCTAGGGGTATTAGGGGGGCTTTACGGTGGCCTCTTCATCAAGCTCAATATGAAAATTGCTCAACGGCGAAGATCGCCCAGGATTACGAAAAATCCAGTGACGGAGGTCGCGGTGGTAGCTTTACTTACAGCGCTAATCAACTTTCCCAACATCTTCATGAGAGCACAGTCATCAGAGCTTGTGTACACCCTCTTTGCCGAGTGCGCCGCTATTCCAGACGATCAATTTGGGCTTTGCAAAACAGGTCCGGCCATTGCTGGCGTCATAGTGCTTCTCGTTCTGGCCGCTTGCTTGGGTTTTATCTTTGCCTCTGTTACGTTCGGTCTTCAGATTCCCGCCGGCATCATCCTACCATCAATGGCTGTTGGTGCACTGTATGGGCGTGCTCTCGGTATCATTGTCGAGGTATGGCAAAAAAACCATCCCAACGCTCTCTTCTTCTCCGCTTGTGAACCAGACATCCCTTGTATCACGCCTGGCACCTATGCAATCATCGGAGCCGCGTCTGCTCTGGGTGGAGTCACACGCATGACAGTCTCCATCGTGGTGATTATGTTTGAGCTGACTGGCGCCCTGACATACGTCTTGCCGATCATGATTGCAGTCATGATCAGCAAATGGGTTGGTGATGCATTCGGCAAGCGGGGAATCTACGAGAGCTGGATACATTTCAATCAGTATCCGTTTCTCGATAATCACGATGATTCGCCATTGCCAGACGTTTCCGTTTCACAAATCATGACCGCTTACGAAGATCTCGTGGTACTCACAGCTACCGGTCACACTATTGAGAGCGTTCGCATCCTCCTGTCTAGCCAGCCATATCGGGGCTTTCCCGTCATATCGGACAGGCACCATGCGCTGCTGCTTGGTTATATCTCCCGAACAGAGTTAGCGTTTGCTTTAAGCAGCGCAGCATCAACTGCGCCCAACCTCTCTCCGACAACAAAGATCCACTTCTCGCATCAGCCGCAGGCTGATCCACTCACCACTCTGGACCTGCGGCCCTGGATGGACCAAACTCCAATTACTCTAAATAGCAAGAGCAGTCTTCAGCTGACCGTGAGCCTCTTCCAGAAACTGGGTTTGCGGTACGTGCTGTTTTGCGAGAAAGGGGTACTGCAGGGGCTATGGACGAAAAAGGATGTGTGGTATGTACTCAATGCTCCCAAGGATGTGCAGCACAGCATGGGCATCGGGGTGATTAGAGAGGATGGGAGGGGAGAGGAACGAGCGTTGCTTGGTAGAGATGGCGACACCGAAGCTATACCAAGTCCGGTCGATGAGCGATGAAGCTGCCGTCCGCTTATCTTCGAGGCATGTTCTGGGCCTCGTGACTGCCCGCTAATAACAAGGTCGTCGAGATTGAGCCATTCAGCGGCTACGCTCTGTCAGCTAGACTCTAACTAACACTACATCGTTCGTGGATCTCCCGACTCGGAAAGACGGCATCCCATTTATTCACGGGATCTTATGTTATCCTCGTGAGAAGACCGACCACGTCACTACCGTCAACGACAGATGGAACATAGAGCCATGCTTGAGATGCTTCGTTGAAGCGCCTTCTCCTATAGCAGGACTCCATTCGTGCCTGGCGTAAATACCAGAGCAAATCACCATGGGATGTACAGTACAGGGTCCTGTAAGGACATACTCGGACGTGGAGGGGTAAACAATATGGTGGCAGATCCACAAGGTACAATAGTACGGATATAACGGAGGATGAAGCATATCAGGTGGTGCGCTGAGTGGCACCGGTTTTGGAGGGCTGTAATTTACTCGCAGTCACAGCGTCACGTCACAACCCCATGATGTCGCAGACTATCCCAGGTAGCTGGAGAACAATTCTTAATCATTCATCTCCTTGATCAGAATCTAGTGCCATTGACGCCCTGAACACCCTTCCCCAATTGACTTGCGACCACCGTAGCCTCTCTAACCGCCCTAGCAACCGTCCCCCGTACCCTTCCCTCCTCAAGCACCAACAACCCCCCTATCGTACACCCGCCCGGCGTGCTCACTTTCTCCCTCACCAGCGCCGGATGCTCCCCATTCAAAACGAGTCCCGCCGTCCCCCTCATCGTCTGCGCAGCCATAAGCTGCGCCTCTGCCCTCGGCAGCCCCATGGCGACCGCCCCATCCGCAATAGCCTCCAGCACAAGCGCCATGAACGCCGGTCCGGACCCACACAGCGCGGTGCTCGCGTCCATCAACGACGGCGGCAAATGCACCACCCTCCCGATCCTTGAAAAGATCCACGTGACCAGCGCATTCAGCGTCGAAGGCAGCGGCGGCGTCGACGTCGCGATGACCGTCATGCCTTCGCGCACCAGGGACGCCGTGTTGGGCATCACGCGTACGATCCGACACCTGCCCTCCTCCTCCTCCTCTTCCGGTCTGCGATCGTCACTCCTAGGGACCCCGTAGAGGATGTCCTCGATCTGCGACACGGGCACGCCGGCCAGGATGCTGATGAGGAGCTTGCCATTCAGCGCCTCGCGCATGCCGTCGACGCCGAGGATGTCGCCGACCGTCTGCGGCTTGCAGCCTAGGATGACGACGTCCGCTTCCTGGGCGCCTTTCAGGTTGTCGTTTTGGAGGATGGTGATGGATGATTTGTAGGCGGAGAGGGCGGTTTTGATGCGCTTGGCGGATTCCGGGCGGCGCACGCACGCGATGAAGCGGGAGGGTATGCGCCGTGGGAGCTCGTCGGAGGGAGTCGAGGTGCCGGATTCGCTGGGGCCAGAGGGGGGCGGCGCTAGGGCGTTGAGGTCGGATACGGAGGATAGGATCCCGGAGAGGATTCCTATACCGAGGGTTCCTGGATTCGTTCTTTGTCAGTTCTCGGGACAAGAAAGTACAGTGGTACTGTACATACCGCAGCCAAGAACAGTCAGCGTAAGCCCAGAGCTACCGTTGTGTTCAGAGCCATTCATCTGCGCGAGTCTTTGCGCCATTGTTGACTGTTGTTTGCTTACTGCAGCTCTGAATCGAGACTCGAAATATAAATTTGGTCAATCGTGGGATGGTTCCGCTTCGGCTAGAGTCCATGCTCGCGTAGGCCTGAGAGCGCTCCGCTCAACCCTCGTCATACCCTAAATCTTTACGGCGCTCAAGCGTTTATCACCGCAGCAGAACTATCAGTGGCGGCAAATATGGCAGATCCGTTCGAAGTGCGCATGCGGTTCACCTCGCAACTCCAGCACCTGAACGCCTCCGTCACCTCCGCCCAAAAGGCGGCCCACTATGCGCTCAAGTACAGGGACATGGACGAGGATCTTCACTCATGTATATTGGAGCAGCTCGAACGGGTACTGACCCCTCCTAGTGTGCCAAGATTATCTTTTGGATGCTAATAGGCGGCAGAACTCCATGAACAACCGCGCAAACATCATGTACTTCATCGAACACCTCTGCGACATGTCGCAGAAGGAGAACCATCTAGACTTCGTCCGGATGATGCAGAGGGATATCCTAAGGGTAGTCGACGCAGTGGCTCCAAGCGACGGGTCCGGTGCCGCAAACGTGAAGGTCGTAAGGCGGGTAAGTGGACGGGACCTTATGAGTTGCGAGCGGCAGTCCAGGAGCTTACTATGCAATCGCAGGTGCTCAATGGCCTCCAGCAGAAGTTGATCCTTGCTTCCGAGACGATTTCGGAGATCGAAGCCTGCCTCAAGGAACGCGATACTCTACCGGCGCACCCGGCCCTTTCGCCGATCCAAGCTAATGGCCAGCGCGACGCGCAGGGCACCCACCCGACGCCCAAGGTGAATGGTATCGTGAGGCTTGATAAGCGTCAAGTGGAACAGAGGATAGAGGAGGATCGGGAGCGGCATAAGAGGTTGAGAGAGAGTATTTGGGCTGTGAGTGCCGATGAGGACCAGGAGTTTGAGAGGTTGTGGGATGAAGGCAGCGAGGTCGGTGATGATGATTATCTGGCTGCTGAGGAAGATGCGATGGAGCGGAGGCAAGCTGCTGACGTTGAGTGAGCGGTTGTGCTTCGGAGTTACTGGAATGTTGTTGGGGCGTACAGCGACTGGGAAGGGATGCTGGTGTCTAGGGCATTGTAGGCGTTCAATCGAATACCCATTTATATTGCTACATAGACCAAAACGGATACGCACTGCATGATATCTTTCATGTTCTGATGATTCTTTACGTGGGTTCCCCATGTAGACAGCGCCTAGAGTGGAAACAGGCTTCTCAGGATAGGAAAAGTACCTCCAGAACTATATAATATTTTGAAGTATACAGTATCCGCCTAGAGTACAGAGCAGCGCTACCAACAAGTCTCGGAGCAATGATCTATTCCATCACCACAACACCTCCCAGAGCTTTCAGCGTCGCCACGATCTTCTCCCCTTCCTCCTTCGGCACCGCCTCCTTCATCATCTTCGGCGCACTCTCCACAAACTTCTTACTATCCACCAAGCTCAAGCCCAGCATACTCTTGATCTCCTTGATGATCTTCGGCTTGGCCGTCGCCTCGAACGACTGTAGCTTCAAGTTGAAGAGCGTTTTCTCCTGTGCTGCCGGCGCCGCTTGCTCTTCCTCGACCGGGGCCGCTGCTGCTGCGGGAGCGGCGGCCGCGAAGCCGCCCATGGGCATGTCGGGTATGTTCAGTCGTGACTGCATTTGGCGTTAGCTAATCTATTGATTGCTGAGGCGCTCTGCCAATTGCGGACGGGAAAGGTACCTTTAGACTGGACACCAAGTCCGCTGTCTCCAGTAGAGTAAGTTGACTTATCTGATCCACTATGCCGACGATCTTAGGGTTGCCAGCCGCAGCCGCGTCGGTGGTCTGCCATCGGCGCGCTGGTTCCGGTCTTCGGCGTTGTCTTGCGGTGAGGGAAGCCGTCCGGAGCGAACCGTTAGAGAGCCGCAAGGTATGGGCGCAACATCGTGCTGCGGCGCTGGGGGAGATTGACATTATGGCAAAAAGAGTTGGTGGTGTCTTGAAGAAGTCGTCGCCCAGAGGTCGGTCTATAAGTTCGAGGACAAATCTAGTTAGCGTGAGCTCGACCGGCAAATTCCAATGCGACTCCGAGCACCACGACTTTCAGTTTCGAAAGCTCTGTTGACAATGGATTTATACCTCTCGAAAAGCGAACTGGCGATCCTGAACGTTGCCACTTTGCTCTGGGGAGGCTGGCAATGGTATGATCTAGTCGACAGATTCGTCATCAAGAGATTTATCACGGCCAACACGCAGCGCTTTCCTCTTGGCGCTCATGGCCGGGCAAACGCAAGAGAACGTCACGGAGCCAACCCACGTTAAATTCGACCCGGAGAAGGCGCTGGAGCAACCTCTTGCCCTTCTTAGGAGCGGAGATGATACGCACAAATTCGTTGGCTTGGCGCTGCTGAGATCCATACTCGATAACAAACAGAGCCTCCGTGATGACCCCACCATCATCGCAAAATGCTGGGCCGCCATAAGCCCCAGGTTCTTGGACGCGCTGTTGCGGGCCACGGAAACCGAGGGGAGGAGCAAGCTGGAGGCTCGAAGTATGGTGGAGTTGGCAGTGGCAATCATCCATGTCTTTGTCGCACTGCTTCCCACGGAAAGCCGCGAGGGCAGGAAGATGGTTGGCCGGACCCTGGGTTTAGTCGCTGCTCTACTTGAGAGGTATGTGAACCGTCCTTGGGTACATTACAGTTGATGGAGTACATTAATTGATCATCTAGTTCTTCAGAGACAACTACGCAGATCTTGCGAAGCCTCCTCACTTTCTCCAGCTCGGCTCGTGGGGCTCATGAGTTGTTGGAGCTGGATACGGAAGCGTTATCGCCCCTGCTTGAATTGAGCGTGCAACAGCCTTTGGGTCTGGAAATCTTCCAACACGCTTTCTTAGTTGGAGTTTCGCTCGAGGATGTCTCGCACGAAGTGATATCGTCAAAGCAGAACGAGGTCATCGCGGCGTTGATCCGCAGCTTCAGGAATGCCGAAACTACACCGCTCTTCGTCTTTCTTGACAATCTTCTCAACAGTGCGCCGTTATGGGTACGTACGTTCACGAGGCGGGAAGGGCTCGTTGAGGCTGACTTCAGACGATTCTAGATTCTTCACCCTGCACCATGGCTGCCTTCCCTGACTCCAATGGTCCATACTTCCACTATAAAAACACAGAAAGATGCCACATTTGAGTCGAGAATGTCAGCTGTTGTTTTAGCGGCTACTCTGTTACGCCTATACCGAGAAGAGTCCTCCGCATTGCTTTTCAAGCCTTCGTCTCCCGCCCCATCTCGAGATGGAGAACCGTTTGTCTATCTCTACGTTAAGCTGCTTCTTGTTGATATACGAGCAACTATTCCCTCACTATTGGGCATGCGTAATTCTTTCACCTCTTTCGACACATGCAAGCGACTAGCGGCGTCATACGATATCATAGTTGGCTTCATTGGCTACTTGCTCAAAACGTTGGATGATGATGATTTTGGAGATTCAAATGCTACCACGAGCTCCCTCCTGCCTCCAGATCTCATGCTCCGGTTGAGAACCGATATTGCGGAGGCTATGTCTTCGACTATTGAATACATACGGGACCGCTATGACGCTGCAGTAGGTGGCCCCAACGCCTCTCAAGCTTTTATAGAATCTTCGCCGTCATCACGGCAATCAGCAACCGAGCTGCCCAGCCTTCCTTGGGACTCTACCGATGATACGTCGCCAGATTATCATCTAATGGCAGCTCAAGTCCGCGCTCTTGGTCTCTGGCTGCGCGAAGACGAAAACGAGAAGTTACGTAAAGAAGCCGTGAATGTCGTCGACGTCCTTCTAAGCCTCTGTGCTTCGATGACTACCGATGAAATCCGATCACCAATCGTCATTGCACTTCAGGGTATAGTGACTGTTCCCGAAGGCGTCGAAACGTTCCTAGACAAAGACGGATGGAGAGTCTTGTTCGAAGACCTGAAATCAACACTAGAACCGTCCAGCGCAACCGGAGAACATGTGATTCGGGCCATCGAGATTGTCAGGCTGCTCCTTGCTGTTGCCGAGTCTGAGACCTCCAACCATTTTCGAAAGGAGTGGCTGGAAATTGTGCCGCTATCAACTACCGGCGTTGTTACGCCGGAGCTTACGAGTCCTGTCGAGCTCGAGCTGCGAATCGGGACCTGGCAGCTGGCTGTGGAGGTTCTGTCGAGAGCTCCAGTGGCGGCTAGGAGGAAGTACGTACGCGAAGCGCAGCGGATGGCCGAGTTGGCGAGCAGCCTGTCAGATGGAGTTGAGGACGATGAAACTCTTGAAGGACTCCGAGAAGTTGTTGATGGCGTTGTGGAGCTGTATCCGAATCTCGACGACTAGATTGGAGTTACAGGGCGAACCTGTCATTAAAGGGCTGAGCAAAAGATCCGAAGGTCCTGAACTTTGGGTCATGGGGATGATCAAGCCGTCTAGTCTTCCCGGACTTGAAGTTTTCGTAGTATAGTCCCTCTGTTCCTGTATTCCTGAGGCGCCCTCAGAAGTCTCTATAACACTCCCAAATAACACTTCAGATTATCGATAGATAGGAGTAAAGATTATGGACATGTGAGCTGGATTCTTAATCTAATGATGATGGCCGAATTGTGTGAGTAATGGCAGCAACATGCCCGCCACAGCCGCCAGCGTCAGGCTCATAGACGGCCCTTGCTTCGGCGGCGCGTGGCCCCCATGACCTTCACTGGCGTAGCCATTGGATTGAGTCTCCTGATGCGAGGATTCGTCTTCTTGCATTGCGTGCATGGCTACGTATCTGTGTAAACAAGTATGTCTGTCAGCCCTTATCATATGTGAACGGTCTAGGACGTCCCAAGAGCGTACAGATCATTTCTCACATTTAAGTAGAAGAGGATCTCTCAGTTAGAGGAGCGACTTACAGGAACGTCCCCGCTGAGAACAGCAACGTGATTCCAATCCACCACTTCATATGCTCTTCGCCCCCTTCCCTCCTCCCAACGAGCGCATTCACAACCACCCAAGTCGCGATAGCGCCGATCGGCGCAGCAAGACTGAACACGATCAAATGGCCTCTGGCCGCTCGTTTCGTCAGCCCCTGCTTCAGCAGCACGGACGTCAAGCCGAAAGCCGCAGGGGCCTTGTGAACCATAATGGCGAGGAAGATGATCAAGCTCAGACTCGTGTTCGAGGTAGAGGACGAAGCGCCGAGCGCGATGCCGTCTGCGGCGGCGTGGATGACGAGGCCGGTGGTCGTCGACATGCTGCGGGAGGGTTGGGGCAAGGGGACTTCGATGCCGCCGTCTAGTTCGGCGTCGCGGCTAGGCGAGGAGGTTCGATGTGGCCTTCCGAGGCTGTCGAGGGCGATGTAGGTTGGTTGTTGGGCGGTGCTCGATTGAGACGAGGCGTGGCGTGGGAGTTGGTCGATCAGGTACATGAGGATGAAGCCGAGGATGAGGGAGAGTCCGATCCAGGCGTGCGGTGAGCGTTCGTGGGTGTGCTCTTCCGGCGTGTGCTCATGCAGGGCCGCTTTGTCGGAAGTTGCGTCAGCGGACATCAATCCTGGATGCTGGGCGGGAGTCTTGGAGGTGGGCGTGTGCGACGTCGCAAGGGGATCCGTTCTCAGAGTCTCTCCGGCTGGTATGACAGGCCCCGGCATTTCGTTGAATACATTGTCTGCACCATCCGCTCTTTTCCAATATCGGGGTACTGGATGCGCAGGGTCTGCAGCTCGTACTTCAAGCCCTCTGCTCTGCCACCGTACGTCAAGCGGAGCTATAGGTATATGTCTGCGTTGATGTGTATGCGTAGCTGAGCTTGCGCTGTACAGTGTCTCGACTCCTTCAGGTATGATGACGATCAGTGATGTCCCTACTAAGACTCCCATGCCTATCGTTGATATAAGACGGAGTCGTGACTGAGACAGAGAGAACGAGAGAGGAAGGGCGCCGGCAAAGAAGGACCTGAGATTTCACATTAGCCTGATAGCACAAGACAAGGAGAGCATATCTCTACTCACGCGACAGCCATTACAACGCTCAAGGCGAGCAGCGTGAACAGGCCGTCCAACATTCTGAAGGCCTGACAAAATTCTTGGCTGTTACACTTATACTAACAAACACTTGTTAAAGACATTTCATTCTGGACACCAAAACCTCCAGCTACAATTGTCCAGAGCGCTGACATTCAATTGAACCCTTACGCTTTGATTGAAATCCGGGATGCCAAGAGCGAAACTAAAGCATTCCTTATGCGGTTTAGCCTCCGCCCGCCGCCCTGCCTCCACAACTCCGCCTACCTTACACTCTTCCAACCTGTTGCTCATTGCTATGACACTTTTTGATGGTTGCTTCATTCTTTTGTTTAAATCTACAATCGTCTGTTATCGTACCTGACAAGGCGGTTTTCCTTTTGACTACCTAATTGCAGAAATTCTGTCCTCAGTCTTTGTCCAAACGCCCCTCTTAGCCAGGATGCAGGCATGCCTCACTGCCCTCTGGCTTCTTAAAGGATAGTCTTTCTCTGGCCTGATCCACCTTGGTAGTCTTTCCCTTTGCTTTGAACAGGCTGAGCAACTTTGGTCAATTCACCTGCCCGGAGCATCATGAGATAGCCATCCTCTTACCCCCCCCCCTACCCCCCCCCCAAGTCAGAGGACTCCACGACGGTGACAAGAAGATTGGTGAAATGCATTGGTGGGGGCTTCTCAAGGATTGGTGGTGGGATTCGTCCAATGAGGGATTCGCTTGTTCCATCTTTGATGCTCTGGCACACATACACTGGGGCTCCATGGTCAGTGAGCACAGTGTCGTCACTGTCTGTTTATTTGCCGTATGTATCGGTGACAATCTCAATCGATCTTCTGACCATGTCACGATCCATCTGGAAGGTCAACTTCTCCAGGACATCGGTGTAGCTGTGAAATTCCACGGCAAACTTCTCCTTCTCCTGCAGATCCTCCCTGAACGGCTGGTCTTCATTGACCGCAGCGATGTACCACCAGATCAGCTTGACATCGCCCTCCCCGAGACGACGCAGCTGCAAGGTGAAGGGCTCGCATATGCCGGTGTAGAAACGTGCCTCGTCGCCCAGCTGCTCCGTTTCCACTGCGGGAGGAGCGCGGGTAAACATGTTCAGATGCAGCAGACGACAAGGAAAGCCGCTCTCTTCTGTGACCTCGCGAATGGCAGCGTCATGGCGACTCTCACCGCAGTTGCGTCGTCCTTTGGCCAGCACATACTCGTCGCGCTTCAGGAGATGGAGCACGCAAACCTCCCGAGTGGACAGACGGAAGACGATGGCGCCGGCGCTCTCGACGAAGGCTTTCGACGTGTACTGTTCGGACTCGAGTCGGGAAATGGCCATGTCGGACTATCGAGGGAGGCTGGCGACCTTCTGTTAGAAACCTGCGGTAGATACATCAGACAACAGCAACCACCAGTCGGACAGGTAGATTTGTACGTACAGTTTTGGATCAGATGTGAGAGCTGAGAATGCTAGTTGGGCTTCTGCACTGGGTGCCTTTGTTGATACTTGTTGGCAACTGTCAAGCATAAGAGGATCACTTGCAGGTGGATTCTTGTTATCATTAGTGTCTACCTGGTAGCTAATTCATGAGAAAAGATCATTATGTTAACACTATCAGACAGCATACAGCTATTCCTAGAATGTTGGCTCCTCGGTTCGCTCAGAACTTTTTGCAACTTTTTTTTGAAAATCACACTCAAATTCAGTGTTTTGATGTTAAAATCACAACTAAACACTTATTTCTATAAATCTGAATAGACAGAATTATTATAAATATATATTTTTATCATCTGTACAAAATTTATGAGTAACTATAGTGAAATAACAATGCTATCAACTTAATTAAATACTTTGTTCAAGTCTGTACAACAAGACAGTATTTACACTTAAAAATCATATATTTAACTACAATAATGAGTTTTTATGATAAATCTGAATAGACAGAATTATTATATATATAAAGATCTTTCATTTTTGAAGATTTTATGTA
>JAABUY010000357.1_pt1 | contig 85038 bp, 81 predicted proteins | sample 5560271 | NCBI WGS metagenome assembly JAABUY01 (sample SAMN10711886, study PRJNA513374) | rock metagenome | isolation source: Antarctica rocks | place: Antarctica: Victoria Land, University Valley | reverse complement strand
CCGCGGGCGATCCGCCGCCCGTCGAGATCCACCGCGTTAAGGCTTTTCCCTTCGCGCGCGGCAAAGTCGGCCGGGTGTTGTCCTACCTGTCCTTCTACATCTCGGCAGCGTTCCGCGGCCTCACGCTCCCCAGACCCGATCTCGTCCTTACCCTCACTACGCCGCCCCTGCTTTCGCTGCTCGGCACCCTTATTGGCACACTGCGCGGATCACGCCACTTCATCTGGGAGATGGACGTCTACCCCGACGTCGCGATCGATCTCAACTACTTCAAAGCAAGCGGCCTCGCCGACCGGCTCACCGGCTTTCTGGCCGATCTCTCCCGTCGCCGCGCCGATGGCATCATCGCCCTCGGGGAATGCATGAAGCAGCGCCTCGTGCATCGCGGCCTCGACCCGAACCGGATCTCCGTCGCCGACAACTGGGCGGACGCTTCGGCCATCCAACCGCTGCCCCGCCCCGGCGACCCCAACCAGCTCGTTCTGCTCTACTCCGGAAACCTCGGCCTCGCACACGATCTCGACACTCTCACCGAATCCATGCGGCAGCTACGGGACGACAGCCGCTTTCGTTTCCTCTTCGTCGGCAGCGGAGGCCGCCGCCAGGAGCTCGGCAGCTTCTGCGATGCCCACGGCATCACCTCCGTCGAGCTCCGTCCTTACGTGCAGCGGGACAGCCTCAGCCAGAGCCTTTCAGCCGGAGACGACCCCGCCCAGGCCATCGCCGACGGCCACCTCAACGTCCTCGGCATCTCCGCCGACTCCGATCCCGCCCTTTCCCGCGCCACCGCCTGCCTGCATCCCCTCCTTCTCGTCAAGACACCCGAGTCCCAGGCCGGAGCGACCTCCACAGCCGAGACCTCGCCCGACGGATCAACGCATGTGGAGGTCACTCCCACCACCACCGCCACCATTCTCCTCGCCGAGCTCGACCTCCACTGTGTCGCCGAGCAAGGCAACGCCGATGCGAACAACATCCTGACCCGGTTGGCCGAGGTCGTCGAAAAGACACCGCGCATGTCGCGCATCATTGAGCCAGCCTCGTACAACGTCGACCGCCAGCGGGTCCACATCGCCGCTGCCCAGGGTCACCTGAAATCCGACGGCGAGACTAGCCCGTTCACCATCTTCACCATGGGCTTCTCCACCAACTGGAACAACCACCTGCTTGTCTGGTTCTTCACCTCGAACAACATCAGCATGCTCGACAACATTACAAAGAGCACCGTCGCCTTCGGTCGTCAGTCCCCTGCGGTCCTTTACCCGTTACACGTTCGCAATGGCAACGCCCAGGCAGCTCCGTGATGCCGGACCCAATAGCCTAGACCTCTCTCAACTCCGCCGTGGCCTCCTCCATCTTTCACCGTCTCCATACCGCTTTCGCTCCTTGCCGTTATCTCACCACGTGCAAGTTCCGCCGCCAACGCGTCTCGTCGAAGAAATGAATCGCCTCATGCACCGCGAACGCAGCCTCTTCTGACAGCGTTGTCTTGTCGATCTGGCCCTCCGGCGTCGCAAACGACCAGTACACAAACAGCGGTCGTCCAAGCAGGTTCGATCGTGGCAGGAAGCCCCAGAACCGCCCATCCGTGCTATTCGTTCGGTTGTCGCCCATCACGAAGTAGCTCTCGGGAGGAACCACGAGATCCTCCCCTTCAACATGCGTCGGCAGATCGTTCGACCACGCCGCCGTCACGCCCAGTCTTTGGGAGGGCGGTACAGAAGGGAAGTCGTCGCGATACGGGTCGTAGTTCGCGGCGGTGGGCTTCGCTGCCTGCGGCTCATCCTGTGCAACTCCGTTGAGGAACACGATCCCGCTCCGAAGGTGCACACGGTCGCCAGGGATCCCGATCACCCGCTTCACCAGCACCAGATGTTTGCCATTCAACTCCGTCGTCGGCTTGTAAAACACCACCACATCGCCGCGGCGAACCTCACTGTACGGCACCATGTGGGCCCACCCGGCCGGGGGCGCGAGGCTCACATGATCGACCAGAAGATGATCCCCGACCAGCAGCGTACTCGCCATCGAGGACGATGGAATCACGAAGTTCTGAAAGCAAAACGTCACCACGAACATCCAGATCACCAGGACACTGAAGGTGGATGCGACCCCCTGCGCGAAGTTCTCCTTGTCGGTCTTCACTACCCCGGCCTTGCTGCCCAAATCTTCCATAACACCTCACCCCGCCAACACCTACTAAGAACAGCATCTGAGCCTAACACCGCCTCAACACAGGGTTCAGACCTCGCTCAACTCCGCCGTCGCATCCTCCATCTCCCCACCGTGTCCACCCGCGTTCCGCTTCACCCGCGACAGGATCACCATCGCCACCGCTGCCACGATAATTCCCATCCCCAGCATCTCCGTCGGCGCCAACCGCTCATGCAGCAGCACCAGCCCTAGCAGCACCGCAATCATCGGGTTCACAAACGCATACGTCGACACCTTTGTCACCGACACATGCTGCAGAAGGTACGTGTAAGCCGATAGCCCCACGATCGTTCCGAACACCGCGAGGTACGCGATCGCCTCCACCCCCGGGCGCGTCCACACCGCCGTCGTGAGGGTTCCGCCAGCAACCGCGATCACCAGGTTCACCGCCGCCGAAGCCCCCAGCTGCCACGTGGTCGCCACAAACATGTCCATCTTGAACTTGAACCGTCTCGCCAGCACCGATCCCACCGCAAACAGCAGCGCCGCAACCAGCAGCACTCCAAACGCAAACAGATGCCGTCCCCCCACCGGCGCCGGCCCTCGCAACGACGGCCATACCAGCGCCAGGATGCCCGCCGTTCCCAGCAGAACACCCGCCCATCCGCGCTTGTTCAAAGCCTCACCGCCCGGCAGCCCGGCCTCCATCAGCGCAATCATAATCGGCATGGTCGCGATCACCAATGACGCCAGACCGCTCGCGACCATCGTCTCCGCCCACGTCAGCAGCACATTGTTGCCGCTCATAAACAGCACACCCACCAGCGCCAGCTGCCACGCCTCCCTCCGCGTCACCCGCAGGCTCGTTCCACGCACGACGCAGATCCCAATCAGCAGCACCGTCGATAAACTCGATCGACAAGCTCCAACCAGCGGCGGAGCCAGATGCACCCCCGCCACCCGAATCGCCGTGTACGTCGACCCCCAGAAGAAGTAAACACACGCAAACGCCAGGACAACACGACTCGACAGACGGCTGGAGGTGGAGGCAGACATGATCGCTATTCCTTCAGCATACCAACCGCCCACTTGCTAGCATGGAGGAGCGGAAACGAACGTTACGCATTTGCCTGTTCGTTAGGCCATTGCCATTGCCTGTTCTTTTTGTTGTCATCCCGTAGGGATCTGCTTCTTCCGTTGCCTTTCTGTTTCCGTACGTCACCACGCGTCCGCCATACCCGCTCAGGAAGGTGCCGGTTGACCACCCCGCAACTCGACCCGCAAACCCGCATCAACAACACCTCACCTCAGCTACGTCGCATTGTCGTCAAGCTCGGCACCAACGTCATCATGCGCCCCGATGGCCGCATCGCCCTCGGCCTCCTTTGCGGCCTCGTCGAATCCATCGCCGCCCTCCGCGAACTCGGCCACGAGATCCTCGTCGTCAGCTCCGGCTCCATCGGCCTCGGCATCGAGCGCCTCGGCCTCGCCCATCGCCCCTCCGGCCTTGCCGAGATCCAGGCCTGCGCCGCCGTCGGCCAGTCCCGCCTCATGAGCATCTACGACGACGCCTTCGACCGCCTCGGCTGCCGCATCGCCCAGGTCCTCCTCACCGAAGACGACTTCCGCGACCCCACCCGCCACGCCAACCTCCGCCGCACCCTCCACGCCCTCCTCTCGCTCGGCGTCATCCCCATCGTCAACGAAAACGACACCGTCTCCACCCTCGAACTCGACCGCCCCGCCGAATCGTCACAGGCCGCCGGCGCCGCTTCAAACGACCGCATCTTCGGCGACAACGACAAGCTCTCCGCCCTCCTCATGACCCACATCGACGCCGATCTCCTCGTCCTCCTCTCCGACGTCGACGGCCTCTTTGACCGCAGCCCCGCCGATCCCGCTGCCTCCCTCATACCCGTCGTCCCGGCCATCACCGAACAGATCCGCGCCCACGCCCAGGGCGGCAACGGCCGCGGCCGCGGCGGCATGGCCTCCAAGCTTGAGGCCGCCCGCATCGTCACCGCGGCCGGCCGCACCGCCATCATCGCCAACGGCCGCACCCCCCAGGTCCTCGAACGCATTTGCCTCGCCTCCGGGACCGGCCAGCAATCACTCGGCACCACCTTCCTCCCTGTGAGCCGATGAGAATAACTCCGATGAAAATACGTACCGCAAATCCTGAAGACGCCTCCGCCATCGCTCACATCCATGTGTCGAGCTGGCAAGCCACCTACCCGGGTATGGTGGCTCAAAGCTACCTCGACTCGCTGGACGAAGGTGAGTTCACGGAACGTTGGCGAGACTGGCTGGTAAACCATACTTCGGTGACGGTCTGCGTCGCTGAAGCTGATGGCCTTGTCTTCGGCTTTGCCTCCGGAGGTGCGATTCGCAAGCCGGTCTCTCACTATGACGGCGAGCTGTATGCCCTCTATCTCCTGCCGGGTATGCAGCGCAAGGGAGCTGGACGAAAGCTGGTCGAAACCATAGCCGGCGAAATGCTTCGTCAGGGACGAAGTCACCTGCTGGTCTGGGTGTTGCGCCAAAATCCAGCGACGTCGTTCTACGAGCGAATCGGAGCCCGGTTCGTCGCGGAAGACACTGTGGAGATAGCAGGATCCGTCCTCGCAGAGGTCGCGTACGGGTGGTCTGATAGCGTTCCGGGCCCAAGGGACCCGGCGAGTCGCGTCTAGGGCGACGAACCGCGTCTGCAAAGTATGGGAGAAAAGTCTGGACATGGAACAACACGAAAGCAAGCAGGCTCGTACGGTAATAGACATCGCGCAAAGCGCAAAGCACGCCTCCCACACCCTCGCCCCGCTCTCCACCGACCACCGCAACGCCGCCCTCGTAGCTATTGCCCAGGCCCTCGAAGCCTCGACCGCCCCCATCCTCTCCGCGAACGCCGAAGATCTCGCGGTCGCCGACGCCCTCGTCGCCGCGGGCGAGCTCTCTCCCGCCAACCACGCCCGCCTCGCCCTCTCCCCTTACAAGCTCGCCGAGATGATAGCCCAGCTTCGCGCCGTAGCCTCCATCCCCGACCCCCTCGGCCGCCGCCTCGACGCCATCGAGCTCGACCGCGGCCTCGACCTTGAAAAAGTCTCCGTCCCCCTCGGCGTCCTCGCCGTCATCTTCGAGGCCCGCCCCGACGCCGTCACTCAGATCGCCGCCCTCGCACTCAAGTCCGGCAACGCCGTCCTCCTCAAGCCCGGCAAAGAGGTCGAGCGCACCGCCGCCGCTCTCGTCGACGTCATCCGCGACGCCCTCGCCGCCACCAGCATCCCACCCGATGCCGTCGCCCTCATCCTCGGCCGCGAGCAGGTCGCCGAACTCCTCCATCTCTCCCGGCTCATTGACCTCGTCATCCCGCGCGGCTCCCGCGCCCTCGTCGAGCACATCCAGGCCAACACCCGTATCCCCGTCCTCGGCCACGCCGACGGCATCTGCCACATCTACGTCGATGCACACGCCGATCAGGCACTCGCGCTCGCCGTCATCGACGACGCCAAAACCGACTACCCCGCCGTCTGCAACGCCGTCGAGACCGCCCTCATTCACCAGGCCATCGCAGGGGAGTTCCTCCCCAAACTCGCCCACCGCCTCCATGCCAAAGGCGTCACCCTACTCGCCGACGACCGCACCCGAGCCGTCTTCACTCAATCAGCCGCCCAGCCCGCCGCCTCGCAGCAGGCAAGCGTCCAGACTCCCGCACCCGAACTCGGCGAAGTGAAAGACTGGCACACCGAATACGGCGACCTCACCCTCGCCCTCCGCGTCGTAGACTCCCTCGACCAGGCCATCGACCACATCCACCAGTACGGCTCCGCCCACACCGAGGCTATCTGCACCTCGGACCCCGCCGCCGCTGCCCGCTTCCTCAACGAGGTCGACGCCGCCACCGTTCTCCTCAACGCCAGCACCCGCTTCGCCGACGGCTTCCGCTTCGGCCTCGGAGCCGAGGTCGGCGTCAGCACCGGCAAAATCCACGCCCGCGGTCCCGTTGGCCTCGAAGGCCTCACCACTTACAAATACATCGTCCGCGGCCAAGGCCACCTCGTGGCCGACTACCGCGGCCCCGACGCCCATCCCTTCACCCACCGCCGCACATAGATCGTCTCGCGCGCTCGCTGCCCCGGACCTAGGCTGGGGTGCTCGGGTGCCCCATTCATCCGAGCATCACCGCGGTGAGTGGGACGTAAACTGCAAACCTGCCAATCACCCACTACCTAGAAGTTCAACGTCACCTGCCCCATTACCGTTCGCGGCGCTACAAAGTGCGTGCCCGAAAACGTAGACAAGAAGTTATACAGCGCGTACTTGTTCGTCACATTCACCGCCGTCACGCTCAGGTTCGTCTTGACCCGGTCCGTCCGCATGTGCCCGTGCAGCACATCGTCCCACCCTGCCGCCATATCGAACAGAGCTCGCGGAGCAACCCGAGCAGGATTCCGGTCGGCGTTCTGCGTTCCCGGCGCCGGTATGTTCACCAGCGGCGAAGCCAGCTGTCCCGGAGCGCAACTCGCCAGCGGAGCATTCAAGGTCCCACGCACGCCGCCGCAGCTCAACTCGATCTGCTGCTGCTGATCTCCGCTCAGGTAGCGCAGGTTCACCGGCGTGGTCGTGTCCGTCGCAAACGGCGCATGACCGCCAACCTCTCCACTCTCATACCTCCACGTCATCCCATACCAGGGTCCAGTCGGCTTGGGCTGATACTGCAGATGCGTCGACTGCTGAAACGCCTGGTCATGATCGATCCGGAACGGCTCCGAGCGCGTCGTCACCGTCGGATCGTTGAACAGAATCCCCCCAACCTCCGGCCCGAAGAAACGCGACCGCGTATGCCCCAGCACCGAGTACGCCGAGATCCCATGCGTCTGCGGAACCGAGATCTTGATCCCGAAGCCGTCGATCTTCGACTTCTGCCACTGGATCGGGAAGGCCAGCGGCGTATTCAGCACGGTGTCGAAATCGAAGTCGCGATCCGTGTACTTCCAGAAATACTCACCGTTCACCACCACATGTTTCCCGAAGCCCTGCTCAAAGCCCGCATCGTACTGCGTCCGGCTGGCCGGCTTCAGCGGCGTCGCAAACCCCGCTCCCTCCAAACCTCCAATACCGGTCGAACTGGAGACCACCAGGTTCTCGTTATACGGCGTCAGAAACAGCTTCCCATACCCGACCCGCAGCACCGTGTTCGTTCGCCCCACGTTGTACGTCGCGCCTAGTCGCGGCTGCACCAGCGACCGCCGGCTGATGCCGTTGTAGTTATCCACCCGCCCACCCAGCAGAAACGTGAAGCTCTTGTAAGCCACGTTGTCTTGCAGGTAAATCGCCTCCTGCTTGATATCCGTTCGCCCGTTGAAGTGATACAGCGAGCCTCCGCGCGTCAGGTCGTACGGGGCAAGCGCCGGATTGTAGTTGGGGCCATTTGGGTCGTTCGCCGCCGGATCCGTCACCCCCAGCGAAAATCCCTCGTGCAGAAACGTGTGGTAAAACATCGCGCCGAGCTTGATCGTATTGATCCCCTTCGCATACGAGTAATCCGCCTTCAGCCCAAGGTTCTGCAAACGTCGCGATTGCGCCAGCGTATCCGGTATGTCGTGGAACGGATTCTTCGACGGATAGTAATGAAAGTTGTCCTGCCGGATATAAGGATTCACGGAAACCAGGCTCTGCGGGCTGATGATGTGCGTCCAGCTCGGGCTCACGTTGTAGCTCAGGATCTTCCCGCGCTGATCCTGCCCCGCCGCCTGCTGATCGAACTGGTTCGGATTCTGAAACCAGCTTCGCGACAGCGAAACATTCATCTGCAGCTGGTCGGCATCGGTCGGGTGAAAGTCCACGCGATCGAAGATGTTCTCATTGTTCCCATGCGCATGCAGCGGCCGGAACTCCGGCGTATCCAGGTACCGCCCGCTCTGCGTCCCATCGAAGCTCAAAAAGTTGCCATATCGCGCCGTCCCCATACCCAGCGCCACGCTTCCCACCGAGGTCCCAAAGCTCCCATAGCTGTACGACACGCTCCCTTCGGGCTTCCTCTGTCCCAGCCCGCTCCGCGTCGTCGTCTGCACCACCAGGCTCGCCTTGTCGCCGTACTCCGGCGGTGCAATCCCATCGATCACGTTGATCGACTGAATCGCATTCACGCTCAACTGGTTCCCGAAAACCCGGCTCTGCTGATCACTCACCGGCTGCCCGTCGATTGAGTAGGTCGTATCCGCATGCTCGCCCATCGGGTGGAACAGGCCGTTCGAGTCCGACGCAATCCCCGGCGTGCTCAACGTCACCAGCGAGCTCAGCGGCGACGACGTGCTCTCCGTCGGCAGCTTCGCAAACAGACCCCGATCCACCGTCGTCGACGATGTCGGGTCCGCGCTCACCATGTCCTCCGCCTCCGCCTCCACCGTCACCGTCTCGGTCGTGTTCGCTACCGCGAGCTTGAAGTCCACCGTATTGCCCGCGGCCGAACGCACTCCCGCGTCCTGCGCCGCCGCCTGAAAACCCCTTCCACTCACCGCAACGTGATACCGGTTGAACGGCAGATTGCCGATCCGGTACTGTCCGTTGGCATCGGTCTGCATCGTTTGGTTGAAGCCGCTCACCGGCCCCAGAACCGTGACCGTGGCTCCCGGAATCACCGCTCCCGTCGTGTCCGTCACCGTTCCGTTGATGCTGCCCGAGGTACCCTGCGCGCGCAAGTGATCCGCGACAACGCAGAAAAGAAAAGCAACGAGAAAAACTCGAAGGAGACACCTGAACATAAGATTTTTACCCATCCATCACGCCGGCAACGGCGTCCCTGACATATTGCTGGCAGCCCACGGTTTAGGAACCCCGGTTCTCGAAAACCCGGTTACAAAGCCAAGACCTCGGATCGCCTCTGATCTCCATGCCCGCAAGAGGCGCAACGTCGAAGACAATCGAGATTAAAACCGAGCTTCAAGCCGCGGGTGGAGGCCGGCTCGCCATCTCAAACCGCCACCGAAACATCCGTTCCGCATCGGCGGCAGCCGAATCCAGCACCCGCACCGCAACCACCGGCTCCGGCGCCACATTGATTCCGGTAGGCAGCGCAGAGTGCATCGTCACGCACAACGGGCAGCGATCTTCGGGAAGGGGATTCCCCTGACGCGACCCCTGCCTGGAAGTCGCGGCCGCATGCACATGGCACACCTGCACCGTGCTCATCGCCACCACTAATAGCAGGCACACGATTGCCAGCAGACGCAGCGAGGCAGACCGCCCGCCGGTCGGCGACACTTCGGTACCCGAGGTTTTGGACCGCAAGCCTCGCTTCAGGTCAGCCAGCCAATCCCCATCCCGGCTCCCGCTTCCCTCGTATTGTCTCCGCGTCTGCATCGTCTAAAAGTGGTCGTACTAAAGGTGGTCTTACCTGCTTAGAATACCTTTCCCGAGGCCATATCTCCAGTTCGCCCTATTCGCGCCCGCACGCGTCTAAACTCCAACTCGGGTCTATGCATAAGACGTTCCAACTCGCCAGCCGCTTCCTCCACTCCCTGACCCTCGCTCTCGGCGTTGCCCTCCTCCTCATCTCGCCTCCGCCTCTCCGCGCCCAGCAACCCACCTCCGACCCCTCCGTCCCGCATCGCATTCACCTCATCCTCAAGGACGGCAGCTACCAGATCGTCACCAGTTACCGCGTCCAGGGGGCAAACGTCGTCTATCTCAGCGCCGAGCGCGGTGGCGCCCAGGAGATCATCCCTCTCGTCCTCGTCGATCTCGACAAGACCCATGCATGGGAGCAGCAGCACATCCCCGGAAGTCACCCCGAGGCCGTCGCCAAGATTGATCCAGAGCTCCTCAAGGAAGAGGCTGACCGCGCCTCTCTCACCCCCCAGATCGCCCCCGATCTCTACCTGCCCGAGCAGGACAGCGTCCTCGCCCTGGACACCTTTCAGAGCACCCCCGAACTAATCCCCCTCGCCCAGTCGGCCGGCGAACTCAACCGCAACACCGCCCACAACATCCTCAAGGCCGCCATCAACCCCCGCTCAAGCGCCCATCAGATCGTGGAACTCAAAGGCTCCCGCTCCGCCGTCCAGCTCCACGTCGCCGATCCAGTCCTCTATATCCGCGTCGGCGAAGACCCCCCCACGGGCGGCGGCGGTACCTTCACTGTGGATACCCAGGGCGCCTCCGGAAACGCCCCCACCGCCTCTCCAGGCGGCTCGCCGTCCAGCCGCTACGTGATCGTCCGCGCCGACGTTCGCACCGACTCGCGCATCGTGGCCAGCTTCAACATCTCGCTCCTCGGCGCATCCCGGCGACAGGAGGACATCGTCGAAACCGCCATGGAAACCCTCCCCGGTGGCCACTGGCTCAAGCTCACGCCCAGGGAGCCCCTCAGCTTTGGCGAGTACGCCCTCATGGAAGTCATCAGCGACCGCGAGGTCAATCTGGGCGTTTGGGACTTCGGCATCCACCCCGTAGCTCCCGAGAACCGCGACGCCATCAAGCCACAGCCCCGGCGTCCCTTCCGGCTCGATCATCGCCGCCCAGAGTAGCCAGCAGCCCCCATCAACCAGGCCCAACCGCTCGCCACCGTATCGAGGCCCAACCGGAGCGCCGCCATACCGACGGCCAACCGCCCGCCACCATACCAGCCTGGGGCGAAGCACCAGGTCTTAAAGTAACCCAAAACGTCAGGGCTGAAGACCCGGCCTATTCGCCGTTACATCATCAGGAAGAACCCTAAGCCGCCGGTCGCGATCCGCCGTCACGCCCGCTCTCCACGGCCAGCCCGCGCTGGCCCGCTACATCCTCGGCCACAATGCCCCGTCCCGCCACCGCCACTGCATCCCGCCGCACCTTGGCCTCGTACATCATCGTATCCGCCGATCGCAGGATCGTCGAAACCGTAGCTCCATCCTCCGGAAATGTCGCCAGCCCGTAGCTTCCGGACAGGTGCAGCGCCAGGCCAGCCCCCTCCAGAAACCGCGCCGTCCGCAGATCCTCTCTCTGCTTCAACGTCGCTACGGTGGCCTTCTCCTTCGGCGTGTTCGGCAGCAACACCACAAACTCATCGCCGCCATATCGAAAGCACGAGGTAGCCGGTCCCATCGATCGCTTCAACAGCCCGCCCACCTCCGCCAGCAGCCGGCTTCCAATCAGGTGTCCATGCGTGTCGTTCACCTGCTTGAACCGGTCCAGGTCGAGGAAAAGCAGGCTGAATACGCCACGGTCCGCTACCGCGCCGTCCAGCAGCGTATAGAGGTGCCGGGCGTTGAACAGCCCCGTGCAATCGTCCGTAATCGTGAGCTCCTGGATCAGCGTCATCGACCGCGCGTTCTGAATCGCGATCGCCGCATAATCGCAAAGGATCCGGAGAAAGGAGATGGAGTATTCACTCAAAAGATCCAGCTTGCTGTTCAGCAGCTGGATCACGCCTAGGGTCTTGTCCGCCGATCGCACCGGAACGCAGGCGATCGATTGGATATTCAACTCCGGATGCGCCTTCGTAAAGGCCGACCAGTGCGGGTCGATCGACACATCCGGCACCACCAGAGGATTTCCAGTCGCTGCCACCCACCCCGCCACGCCTTCGCCCATCGGCACCCGCAGACCCTTCAGGCTCTCCGCATTCTCCCCCACCGCGATCGCGTAATACAGATCCTGCGCGCCCTCGTCCACCAGCAGCATCGACCATCGCTCCGGTCCAAAAAAACCCGCCATCTTGGTCATGATCGCGCCCAGGATCTCTTCCAGTTCGAGCGATGCCGTCAGCGCGCGCGCCACGTCATGGAACAGCCGCAGATGCTCCATCTGCCGGCTCTCCGTCACCTCGAAAAGACGTCTGTCGCTCACACCCACACCCCTGCGCCGATTCCGCGCATGCCGCTCCAGTTAGCCGTGTTCGTCCATGGAAAGCTTGAAAACAACTTCGTGGAGCCTGCAGACCAGTCACTCGCAGCCGCCACTCTATCCCCCGATATGCACCATGCTGCGCGAAGGCTTCTCGAATCCCGGCTCTCCAATGTGGTGGCGTGCCTCTTTCTTCATCACCACCTGCCGTACATACGTGCGCAGCTCCTCATCGGTTCCCCCGCGAGCCATCGCGCCGTAGAGATCATGATCGCTCTGCGAAAACAGGCACGTCCGGATCTTTCCATCGGAGGTCAACCGCACCCGGCTGCAGTGACCGCAAAAAGGTCTGCTCACCGGCGCGATAATCCCGATCTCCCCCACACCGTCTTCAAACGTATACCGCCTCGCCGTCTCGCTCGAAACATTCGGAGCGAGCTCCACCACCGGCCGGAACCGGTTCAGGCGGGCCACAATCTCCTCCATCGTGACCACTGTCTCAAGCTTCCACGTCCGGTCCTCCTCGAGCGGCATCCACTCGATAAACCGCACAATCACGCCTTCTCTTCGCGAGAACTCGGCGAACTGCTCGATCTGCCCGTCATTGAAGCCGCGCAACAGAACGCAGTTCACCTTTACCGGCCCCAGTCCCGCCGCCCCCGCCGCCCGTATACCCGCCAGCACCTTGTCGAAGCTCCGCGGCACCCGGGTGATGGCCGTAAACGTCTCCGCATCCACCGCGTCCATGCTCACCGTCACCCGACTCAGACCGGCATCCTTCAGGGGCTGGGCCAGCCCGGCCAAAAGATGTCCATTAGTTGTCACCGCAATGTCCAGCGGCAAGCCTTCGGAGAAGTCGCCCACCGCCGTACCGTCCGGCAGAAAGGCCGTCCGCATCCTCGCCAGCTCCCCAACCATCTCCACCAGGCCGCTCCGCAGCAGCGGCTCCCCGCCGGTCAGCCGTACCTTCTCCACCCCCAGACCGACAAAGATCCGCACCATCCGCAGGTAATCCTCGATCCGCAACTCCGCATACTGCGCGCCCTCATTGCCCGTCCGGCAGTACACGCACCGGTAGTTGCACCGGTCCGTGATCGAGACCCGAAGATCCGTAATCGCCCGCCCAAACTTGTCCCGCAGCCTGCCCCTGCTCGCCCATCGATCGACCGCACCCAACCTCTCCACCGGATCAAGCAGAGCCGCCGGCGCACCTGCCATCGAAATAGTCGTCAAGCTCGCAGCCATAACCAGACCATCACCTGTCGTAAGCAGTCGCTCCTAAGAGTCTAGCGCGCTCCATGGAATCAAGCACATCCCACAACCAGCGGCCCGCCAGATGAACAAGAGCCTGTACCCAGCCAAGAGACTACCTAGGAACAAGAACCTATAGGATGCGCCCACCGCCCAAACGTCGCGCCAATCCCCTCACCCGGACACCGACACTATACTACCCCATACGCCTCGAACTCACCCAATGCAGCGCCGAGATCATCGCTCAGGAACTGGAGGAGAACGGCGCCATCTCCCCCGAACAGCTGATCGAGCAGGCCCTCGAAGCCCTCGCTGACCGTTCTGATGAACCCGCCTGGTTCCGCGCCGACGCCGAGGAGCAGCATCGCCTCCTTCTGCAAGGCTTGGCCGATGCCGACAATAGCAGAGTTCATTCCGTCGAAGAGGTACTCAGGGATATGTACCTGATTGCGGGGCATGAGTAAGCTCCGTGTCACCGGGCAAGCTCGTGAGCAGCTTCTTGAGATCGCCAGATATACCCGGTCCATTTCGGCGCCAGTCAAAGCCTCGCCCTCATGCATAAGGTCGATCGCATGTTCGATCGGCTGAAGGACTTCCTATGGATTGGCGAGGCCGTCGAAGGGCTCGCGAACGTCCGTCGGATGAGTCTTCCGCTTTTCATAGTTCTATATCGAGTGCTGGAGGATGTAGTCGAAATACTCATTGTGCGACACGGCTCGAAGCAGAGGAAGACGTTGCGTAAGGGCAATTGTCTCCCTCTACCCCTTGGCCGCCTCCACCGCCTTCGTCAGCTCTGGCACAATCTCGAACAAATCTCCCACCACCCCGTAATCCGCCACCTCGAAGATCGGCGCATGCTCATCCTTGTTGATCGCGATCACCGCCTTCGACCCTTTCATCCCCACCAGGTGCTGAATCGCCCCCGAGATCCCCACCGCCAGGTAGAGCTTCGGCGCCACCGTCTGTCCCGAGCTCCCCACCTGCCGCTCCATCGGCAGCCATCCGTTGTCGCAGATCGGCCGGCTCGCCGCAATCTCCGCCCCCAGCGCCGCCGCCAGCTCCTCGATAATCCCCAGGTTGTCCTGCTCTCCAATCCCCCGCCCGACCGACACAATCACCGGAGCCGCACTCAAATCCACCGTCTGCGCGCTCTCCCGGAACCGCTCGCCCGGTCTGTTCCTGATCTGCCCTGCCTCGATCGCCGGCGCAAACGTCTCCACCTCCGCCGTCCCCGCCTCTACCGCATCCGCCCGGAAAGTCCCCGCCTGCACCGACACAAAGCACGGGGCCGAACCCGAACTGGACCCACTCTGCCGGTAGTCCGCGTTCAGCTTCCCCTGCAGCAGCTGCCGCACAAACACCGGTCTCTCGCCCCCACTCCCATCGCCCGCAGGCCCCGCTTTGATCCCCGTCACATCCGAGATCAGCACCTGCCGAAACCGCGTCGCCAGCGCCGGCGCATAGTCCCGCACCTGGTACGTATGCGGAAACACCACGTACTCGGCCCCCACCTGCTTCACCAGCTGCTCGAGCGCCGCCACATACCCGTCCGCCGTGTACACCTTCAGCAACGCATGCGTCACCGCATAGACCTTCTCCAGCCTCCTCCCCGCAAGCTCCCCGGCCAGCTCCTCCGCCCCCGCTCCCACCACCGCGGCCGAGCACCCCAGCCCCACCTTCGCCGCCATCTGCTGCCCCGCCGCCAGAGCCTCCATGCTCATCGGCACAAACTCCACGCCGCCCTTGCTCGACGCCCGCTGCTCCAGAACCACCAGAACTCCGCTCATAGCACCCTCACCTCAAACCTCAGCTTCTCCACAATCTGCGCCGCAACCGCCGCCGCCGACCCCGTCAGCATCTCCGTCTTCTTCACCTTCTCCGGCAGATACACCCGCTCCATCTCAACCGCCTTCGCCCTCGCGCTCGTTGCCGGTGTCACCAGCTTCGTCTCCTTCGACTTCGCCCTCTTGATCCCCATCAACGTCGCATACCGCAGCTTGTTGCCCCCGCTCTGGATCGTCAGCACCGCCGGCAGCGGCATCTCCACATGCTGAAACCACCCATCCTCAAGCTCCCGCTTCACCCGCAGACCACCGCCCACCGCCTCCACCTGTTTGATGATCGTCGCGCACGGCATCCCCAGCAGCTCCGCCAGCACCACCCCCGTCTGCCCTAGCCCCAGGTCGTCGCTTTGTAACCCAGTCAGGATCAAATCCGGAGCCTCCGCCTTCACCGCCTCCGCCAGCATCTCCGCCAGCTGCAGCGTGTCGAGTCCCTCAAGATCCTCCGCCTCGATATGCACCGCCCGGTCCGCACCCTTCGCCAGCGCCTCCCGCAGCGTGCTCGTCACCCGCTCCGGCCCCGCGCACAGCACGATCACCTCGCCCGCGCCCGCCGTCTCCTTCAACCGCAGCGCCTCCTCCAGCGCATACGCATCCGGCTCGTTGATCGTCCAGCTCACATCCGCATCGTCGATCCACCTCCCATCGGCCGCCACATGCAAAGGCGCATCCCGCTCCGGAACCTGCTTCACCGCCACCAATATCTTCATCTCTCCCTCACTTCCATCTTGTGCTCGTCCGACAGCCCGGGTGCCCCATCCATCGCAGCCTCATCGCGATGGGTGGGACGTAAACCGTCCCTCCGCCCGGGTGCCCCATTCATCGCAGTCTCTCCGCGATGGGTGGGACGTAAACCCTCAACCCGCCACATCTACTGCATCACCTCAACTTCCGTAGCCGAAACCGGCAAAGCCCTCGCCGTCAACTGCGCAATATCCAAAAGCTGCGGTTGATTCTCACTCCCCGCCAACGCATCCCGAAACATCGTATTGCAGAACGGACAAGCCGTCCCCACCGTCTGCGCCCCCGTCGCCACCAGCTCCCGAGCCCGCACGTGACTCACCCGATCGCCCGTCTCCTCGCCCAGAAACACCAGCCCTCCCCCAGCACCACAGCAGAAACTTCTCTCATGAGACCGAGGCGCTTCGACGAGCTCTCCAGCCAGAGCCACAATCTCCCGCGGCTCCTCATACACATCCCGGTATCGGCCCAGATAGCACGGATCGTGATACACAATCGACTCCCCGCCGCCCTGCTTCGGCAGACGATCCGCAAACCGCGCCATAAACTCCGAGTGGTGCTCGATCTCCGGAGCCACCCCATACTCCTTCCAGTCCTCCGCAATCGTCCGCACGCAATGCGGACAGATTGCCACGATCTTCTGCACCTTGGCCGTCGCAAACGCCTTCAAGCCCGCCTCCGCCAGCATCCCGAACACCAGGTCGTTCCCCAGCCGCCGCGCCGGATCCCCCGTGCACTTCTCCTTCTTCATCACCCCAAAGCTCGCCCCCAGGTACGTCATTACCTTGGCGAAGTCCGCGATAATCTCCCTTCCCTTGGGGTCATACCCGCCCATGCACCCCAGCCACAGGCAGTACTCCTGCGTCCCATCGAAGATCGGAAACCCCTGCTTCGCCACAAACTTGTCCCGCTCCGTCGCGCTCAGCCCCAGCGCATTTCCATTCTTCTCGAGCGCCAGAAACAGCTTCGTCCCATGTGTGTCCTCCCACGCCCCTGTATTCACCGCCCCGCGTCGCAGCCCAACAATAATCGGCACATGCTGGATCCCCACCGGGCACTGGTACTCGCACGCCCCGCACGTCGTGCACTCAAACGCCGCCTCCATGCTCAGCCAGTTCGCCGCCGGATTATCCGTCGACGCATTCACCGACGCGTCCCGCATCTCGTTCAGCAGCGGGACCTCGCTCGCCGGCCCAAACTCATTCAGGTACGTCCTCGTCCCCAGGATGATCTCCTTCGGGTTCAGCACCTTTCCCGTCGTCGCCGCCGGACAGTGCTCCGTGCACCGCCCGCACTCCACACACGAGTACGTCTGCAGGCTGATCAGCTGCGTCAGGTCCTTGCCCGCCACCAGCCCGAAGTCCTCATCCCCATCCAGCTTCGGAATCTTCGAAAATCCGTCCCGCTTAAGAAACACCGTCACCGGACTCAGCACCAGATGGAGGTGCTTGGTATGCGGAATCAGCGGCAAAAACACCAGCAGCGCCAGCGTGTGCGCCCACCACAGCCCATGCACCGCAAGTCCGCCATCCGGCACAAAAAACTCCGCCAGGTACGTCACCATCAACGCAAAGATCAGAAATGCGATAAACCCCGACTCATACGAAACCTTCTTGCCCAGCCAGATCGGCCGCACCAGGAAACGCCGCACAAACAGCCCCGCGATCGAGACCGCCACCAGCGCCGCCCACACCGCCGCAAACCAGAAATAAAACCGCCCCACATAGCTCGCCGGCCGCAGAAAACCCAGCCGCACCCCGTTCGCGAAATGATTTAGACTTACCAGCGCAAACGCCAGAAATCCCCAGAACACAAACGCATGCGCCAACCCCGGCAGCGGCCGCTCCTTGATCACCTTTCCCTGGCACAGCACCTCCCAGAAAAAGTCCCACACCCGCCGTCCCACCGGCGAGATCGAAAAATCGGCATCCTTCTTGGATCGCAGAATCCGTCCCAGGATCGGTTCGAACCGGTATACAAACAGCGCCCCCGAAACCAGCGCCAGCGCCGCCACCAGCCCCACCTCGGGCCACGAAAAACGCTCCGGCTCCGCAAGCACCGCGGAAAAGGCGATCCCACCCTGCAACCACATGCATCCAGCCGAAACGCCCGCCAAACCCGCCATCCCAGAACCCATCCGCGGGCAACGCCTTAGCAGCGCATCGCCCAGCAATCTCAAACCATTCAGCAGGGCTCTCGGCGTCCTCGCAGCAAGGTATCAGTTAGTAGCTGAGAAACTCGGTCGTTCCGCGCCGCAGACGAAGACCGGCAACCCCGAAAATCACCGCCATCAGAAACAGAAATGCGTCCCAATACACCATCGGACGCGCCCAGCCAGGGGAATAGGTCGCGTCCTGACCCGACCAAAGCGTCACCAAGGTCCCCATAACCAGGCACTGGCAGCAGATCACCAGGAAAAGCTGGCCGCGCCTGCGAGCCTTGTCCCTGATCTCCACTTCCCCCGGATTCAAATTGCGTTCCTCGATCGGCAGCAGTGTGTTCGCCATGGCCTCTCTCTTCGTCTCCCACGTGTCTAGTTCGGGCGTCCGGGCCACCTCTCGGCAGCCCCCGCAAAATTGATTAGACCACACCAGTCACAACGTATTCCACGCAGCGAAACGACTCTCCGCGAATGGTCCGAAGCCTATCTGAATACTTATTCACTCGTAAAGCAATCCATGATTCGAGGCATTACCCAGACCTACCCGGGGAAGGGGAACAGCCGAGTAAACCGCAGCACAGTCACTCCCTGAATCTTAAATAAAGGCGACCGACTGAATTCCCGCCACGTCAAACCGTTTCCGGCACCGGATATTCTTGCAACCCACCAGGTCATCCCGCCTCACCATGTAACTCTGCGCCTTTGCAAATCGCGCCCGGTCGCGATCGTCCGCGCCGCGCGGCAGCTGCGCCTTCTTCCTCCGCACCAGCCAATTCAACTCATACTCATTCTGCTGGCCGCAGTGTGGACACGTCATCGGATGCGTCCGCTGCTCCGGCTTCTCGTCGAAAAAATCGCGCTCTTCCATCCCCACCTCGTCCCCGGCGACATTCGGGATCTGCTGCCTGGCCTAATCTCCGCAGCCAGCCCCTCCAGACTATTAGATAATCCATCCAGATACCATCCGCCGCCGGTGCCGCGCCAGAAAGTAGAGTCCCATGGCAAACTCGAAAAAACAGACCCTCTCCAAAGTCAAGACTGCCAAGGCTCATGCCCGCGCCGTCGTCGGCGCCCCGCCGCCCGAACGAGTCCTGCCCGATCCAAAACAGAAGCGCGTCGCCTCGCCCCGCTACAAACAGACCCTCGCCGACCTTCTCACCCCACCCCACCCCGCAGGAGACTCCCGTTGATCCCTCTCGCCTCCTCTCCGCTTCGCCCAGCCGTCCTGGCCGCCCTGGCCACCCTCGCTCTCGCCGCCCCCGCTGCCGCTCAAACCATTCAGGTCAATAAAGAGAACCGCACCATCTCCATCACCGCCACCGAGCGCGTCAGCACCATGGCCGACGTCGCCGTCGTCCACGTCGGCTTCCTCGTCTACGGCCGCGACAAGGACACCGCCTACAACGCCGGGACCCAAACCTCCGGCGCCATCATCAAAGCTCTCGCAGGCGCCGGCATTTCCGCCGATGCCATCGAGAGCGACAACCAGGGCCTCGCTCCCGTCCAGAACTTCCAGGTCGAACGCCTCTCCCCAGCCGAAATGGCCCAGCGCAAGTTCCAGGTCCAGCAGTCCTGGCTCGTCCGCACCACCCCCGCCGAGGTCGCGCACGTCCTCGACATCGCCGTCCTCGCCGGCGCCAACCAGTCCGGACAGATCGACTGGGCGCTCAAGGATGAAAACGCCGCCGGTGCGGATGCCGCGGCCCGCGCCCTCCAGCGCGCCCGATCCGTCGCCAGCCAGATGGCCCAGGGCCTCAACGCTCATCTCGGGGAGCTGCTCTACGCCTCCAACGAGAGCGAGTCCTCCACCGTCCGCCCCGTCCCCATGATGGCCATGCACAAGGCCGCTGATGCCTCCGAGCCCCTCGCCATCAACCCCCGCCGCATCGAAAAAACCGCTACCGTCCGCGCCATCTTCGCCATCGAAGGTCCCTCGGCTCCCTAGTCCTGAGGCTCTTGCTTCATACCGCGTTGGCCCTCAATAAACGATCCGGCGAGATCGAAAGGGTAAGCTTGCTCCATGGACCAGAACGTCGCCCTAGCCCTCTTTGAACTTGTCGTCCTCGTCCTGTCCATCTCACTTCACGACTGCGCCCAGGCATGGTTCGCGAACCGCCTCGGCGACCCCACCGCCCGTATGCTCGGCCGCATCTCCCTCAACCCGGTCAAGCACGCCGACATCCTCGGCACCCTCATCTGGCCCGTCCTCTTCATCTTCCAGAGCCCCCTCGTCCTCGGCTGGGGCAAGCCTGTTCCCATCACGGGCCGCAACTTCCGCCGCCCCGGCCGCGATGAGATGCTGGTCTACCTCATCGGTCCCTTCACCCACCTGGCCGCGGCCATCCTCTTCCTCCTCCTCCTTATCGCGCTCAAGCACACCGTCCCCTTCGTCGCCCCCAGCCTCCACACCGCCGAAGCCCTCGCCCTGCGCCAGCCCGTCCCCACCGTCGGCCTGCCCCCGCTCTTTCCAGCCGTCCTCCTCCTTTACTTCGGCATCCTCGTCAACCTTCTCCTCTTCGCCTTCAATCTCATCCCCCTGCCCGCCCTCGATGGAGGCAAGGTCCTCCGCCACTTCCTCCCCTACAACGCGCAGCGCACCTTCGACAACATCAGCCTCTACCTCATGATCGGCTTCTTCTTCGTGGGCTTCCGCATCATCCTCGCCATCTTCCTTCCGCTCCTGCTCACCTTCAACGGCCTTCTCAGCGCCCTATAAGCAAGCCCTGGTGAATCGACCGCTCGCTTCAGCTCCGGCCAGGCGGCAAACTATCGCCGCCTCGACCTTCGCTTGGCCTCGTTCCTCTGGCCAAGCCCGCACGCCTCAGGCACATTCGTCATCTGCTTCGCGAACACCCGATAGCTCGCGCCTCCAGGCCGCAGCGTCGACCAGTAGCTGGACTGCGACAACAGCGGCTTACGACCATCGATAATCTGCTTAGTCAGGATCTTTACGCCGCACTCTAAATTGTTTTTCGGCTGCAGGATCATCTTCGCCGGATCATTCACCGGCAGCTTTCGGTCTCTCTCCCAGTCGAAGTCGCAGCCATAACGCTCCCGGTCCTCATAGGTCAGCTGCAGCAACCCCTGGCTGTGCACTGCCCTCCCAGTCACCCCGTCCTTCACCGCCACCGCCGGCTCGGTATGCCGAATGCGCGTCTTCGGATCGAGACCCGCCTCCGCCCCCGCCAGCGCCTGGAAGAAGTACGCCCAGAACGCGCGCTTGTCCGCCTCCGGCATCTCGGTGAAACGCGGGCAGAACCTCCCCACATCCCGCGGCGTCTTATTCGACAGCATCTCCGGCGGCAGCGCCTGCTCGACGATCCGGTCCCACCCCGGATCCCACCTCGTCCCCCCCAGCTCCGCTCTCTTCTCATCGATCGGTGTCGGGGGCGCCGCCTTCATCTGTGCCGCCGGAGCCGACGGCCCCATCTTCGGAGTCTCCTGCTTCGAACACCCGCAGGCAAGCAGCAACACGCACACAACCAACCGCAAACTACTTGGGCAAAACGGCTCGAACTTCGAATACCCCATCGCAGGCTCACCTCCAACAACTCCAGACCACAGCCCTTGTATCCGCTCCGGGCGTACCTGTCGAGATACCCGTCGGCCGGTTACCGTCGGCTCTTACTGCCGGCTCCCATCTCCTCCCGGCACAACGCCGATCCAGTGAACCTCAACACATCGCACACAATCCGCTCTCGAAGCACACCGTTCCCGGAAAGCAGCCGGAACGCTGGCATGGCTCGCTCATTTACCATCACTCTCAAAGCGCAATGTCCGACTCCACCCTCCAGCAGACCCGTCCCCGCGTTCTCTCCGGCATGCGCCCCACCGGCCGCCTCCACCTCGGCAACTACATGGGCGCCCTCTTCAACTGGGTCCACCTCCAGAACCAGCGCACCGGGAACGATCAGCCCCTGTATGACTGCTTCTTCTTTGTAGCCGACCTCCACGCCCTCACCACCGACTACGCCGACCCCGCCGCCCTCCGCGAAAGCATCCGCGACGTCGCCCTCGACTTCCTCGCCGCCGGCCTCGACCCCGAGCGCTCCACGATCTTCATCCAGTCCCACGTCCCTCAGCACGCCGAGCTCTTCACCCTCTTCAGCATGTTCACGCCCCTTCCCTGGCTCGAGCGTGTCCCCACCTACAAGGACCAGCAGGAGCAGCTCCGCGAAAAGGACCTCAACACCTACGGCTTCCTCGGCTACCCCCTCCTCCAGGCCGCCGACATCCTCCTCTACCAGCCCGACTTCGTCCCCGTCGGCCAGGACCAGGTCGCCCACGTCGAACTCACCCGCGAGGTCGCCCGCCGCTTCAACCAGCTCTACTGCTCCAAGGAGACCCCCGCCATCGAGAGAGCCCGCGCCGAGCACTCGGACAAGGAAATCCTGACCGCCGAGATCTCCGCCAACGCCGTCACCGAAGGCGTCCTTCCCGAACCTCGCGTCCTCCTCACCCCCAGCCCCAAGCTCCCCGGCCTCGACGGCCGCAAGATGAGCAAAAGCTACGGCAACACCCTCATGCTCTCCGAGCCCGAGCCCGATCTCCGCGCCAAGCTCAAGACCATGGTCACCGACCCCGCGCGCGTCCGCCGCACCGATCCCGGCAACCCCGAAATCTGCCCCGTCGGCGATCTCCACAAGGTCTTCTCGTCCGAACAGACCCGCGCCGAGGTCTGGCAGGGCTGCACCACCGCCGGCATCGGCTGCATCCAGTGCAAGAGCTGGCTCGCCGACTCCATCGTTCGCGAGATCGCCCCCATCCAGCAGCGCCGCCGTACCCTCGAAGCCGATCCCGAACGCGTCGACACCATCCTCTGGGACGGCTCCGCCCGCGCCCGCCAGCGCGCCATCCAGACCCTCCAGCACGTCCGCCAGGCCATGGGTCTTGAGTAAACCGCCATGCCAGACGAACCCAGCAAGCCCCCAATTACCCCTGAAGCTGTCATCCCCAGCGAAGTCGAGGGAGCTGCGGTTGCTCCCGCCCAAAGCTTGGGTGCTGTTCCATCCGCCGGAGCCGCAGGCGAAGTGGAGAGACCCCTGCGTTCCGCTCTCGCCCAGGCCGCATCGGAGCCGTCACCGAGAACACCCTTCACCCTACATCCCCAACCTCCACCCCCCGAACTCAAACGCCCCACCCCCAAGCCCCCCGCCCAGGAGGCCTCGCAATCTCCCTTCTCCGTCACCGTAGGCCAGGTCTACGATGGCCCTCTCGATCTCCTCCTTGACCTCATCCGCAAACAAAACATCGACATCTACGACATCCCCATCGCTCGTATCACCGCGCAGTTCCTCGACTACACCCGCCACCTCAGGCAGACCGACGTTGACGCTGCCGGCGAGTTCATCTACATGGCCTCGCTCCTCATCCACATCAAATCCAAAACCCTCCTCCCCCGCGACCCCTCCGACATCCTCGGAGGCCCCGATTCCGAGGACCCCCGCCGCGAACTCGTCGAGCGCCTCCTCGAGCACGAACGCTTCAAAGCCGCCGCCCAGATGCTCATGCAAAAGCAGCAGATCGAAGAAGCCACCTGGACCCACCCCGGCATGCCCGGCTTCTTACGTGATCTCCAGGCCGCGGCCGGAGAAAGCTCCACCGATCCCTCGCTCGATCTGGAACAGGAGATCGCCGCCGACACCGTCGACCTCGTCCGCGTCTTTGGCGACATCCTCGATCGTCTGCGCAAGCGCCCCGTCCTCGACGTCGATGAGGACTCCGTCACCGTCGCCCAGATGATCGACTACGTCAAACGCCGCCTGCTCATGGAGGACCGCCCCGTCTCCCTCCGCAAACTCCTTGGCAACACCCACACCGAGCCCGCCGTCATCTGCATGTTCCTCGCCATGCTCGAGCTCGTCCGCCTCGGGGCCATCCTCCTTCACCAGCCGGACCTCGCCGCCGACATCCTCATCAAGAAGTCCGAAGCCTTCGACCAGGTCTTTGAAGACCAGGGAAACGCCCGCGACGACTGGCGCTAGTTCAGAGCGAGTAAACTTGCTTTTGCAAAAGGAGACGGCTATGGATTACTCCGGCCGCCCGCCGCGTTCGCGACGCCGTGGCGCGATCGCAGGGGAGCTACGAGCTGCTGACCATCAAAGCTCGGCTGAAGTAGCTGGAATCCCCGCTCCCGCACCCTTCCATAACCCCGCGCACACATCCAATTGCCTGAACGCCACCTCAACCCGCAAAGGCTCCCGCATGAAATACAACACCCTCGCCCACACCGGCCTCCTCGTCTCCGAAATCTGCCTCCGCTGTCCGGGGAGGCAGTTGATTCCATGACTCTCTTCCCGCGGGCGCCGGCCCTCTCTGCCATCTTTCTAGCACTTTGCATCGCGCCGCCTCCCTCCGCTCTCGCACAGGGAGCCCCGCCTCGATCAGCAGGCTCGGGGCTGGCCGACCTGCCCGCCTGCACCCTGCCTGGCAACACCTACACCTGCAGCCAACCCGCCCTCCACCAGGCGCTCGCCTCCGCCCACACCGTCGCCATCGTCTCGCAACCCGCCAACCATGCCTCCGACACCGCCCTCGCGTCACTCGTCAAATCGCTCGACAAGACCGTGGCCGCCGGAACCGGCGAGCATGCCGCCGACCTCACCATCCGCCTCACCCCCATAGAGCCCGCCGGCGTCAGCGTCGGCATGGGCGCCGTCGATCTCGCCATGCTCAACATCTTCGTCGCCACCCCCGGCAACCCCACCGCAAAGCTCCTCTGGTCCGAGACGTACAACGGCAATCCCGATATGCCGTGGGCTTCCGTCACCCGCGCCCTTACCCGCCAGTTCAAATCCCGGCTCGGCCTCAAGTAGCCCTGTACCGGTCAGCCCAGGACTGGCATCCGCAAGCCGCCGCGTCCACCCCATCCGCGGCCGTCTCGCCCCTCGTCCCAACCTGCAGCGCCTACCGCCGCTTCGCCCCATCCACCGCATCGCGCATCGCAAAGTAAGCCGGCTTCGCCCGGTAGGTCCCGTTCTCATCCACCAGAAACGGCAGCGGCCGCTGCATCCGCTGCGGGTGCTTCACTCGCGATTTCTCGCCTTGCAGCCAGCTCTGCCCATCCGCCAATCCCCACGTCAGCACCGCCGTCACTGACCTCTCCTGCAACATCTGCGCCAGGTAGTGCCCGTACACCGTCGCAACATCCCTGTCCTGCTGCAGCGCCTCCTCATCCGGCAGGCTGTCATCATCCACATCGAGTTCGGTGACAAATACCTGCAAACCCATCTTCCGCGCCTTTCCCGCAAAATCCCGTATCCCCTCCCCCAGCTTCGCAATGTTCGCCGTCTTCAGGTGCGATTGCACCCCCACCGCGTCCACCAGCGGCCTCCCGCCCGGTCCCTTCGTCTCCCGCAACTGCTTCAGCAACGCCATTACCGCCGCCCGCTTGCCCTGCTCCTCCGGCTCGTCGTACTCGATCCCGTACTCGTTGTACGTCAGCAGGGCTCCCGGATCCGCTGCCCGCGCCGCCCGAAACGCAACCTCGAGATACGCCGGTCCCAGCAGCTCATACCACGGCGAGCTCGATCGCATCCCATCCGGCCGCCCATCCTTCATCCACACCGCCTCGTTCACCACGTCCCAGCTATGGATCCGTCCCTTGTATCTGCCCGCGACCGTCGCAATATGATCCGTCAGCACCTTTGCCGCGTTCTCCTTCGTCACCGCGCCCGCGAACCACGCCGGAAGTTGCTCGTGCCAGCACAGATTATGTCCCCGCACCTGCATCCCATGCTGCTCGGCAAAGCTCACCAGCTCATCCGCCTCGTCGAACTTGAACGTCTCCGCCGTCGGCCGCAGCGCCGCCCACTTCATGCAGTTCTCCCCCACCACCATGTTGTATTGCTCCGCCAGCACCCGCCGGTACGTCTCGTCACCGCGCAGCAGAGCCATATTCACCGCCGCTCCCACCGGCAGCCGCTTCGCCTCCGCATGTTCCTTCAACGACCCCGCCCCGACACCCGTCTTCTCGGATCCCGGGGTCCCCGCCGCCTGTCCCAGGCACGGCATCGCCGCGGCCGTCACCATCCCAACCCCTGCCATCGCACCCCGCTTCACCCACTCCCTGCGCGTTATCCCTGCCATCATCGACCGTGTCTCCTCCCCCCAATCCTAGCCGCCGTTGTTATCCTTTGAAGGGACCTGCCACATCCAGGCGCCGGGAAGGACACCGTTAAGCCGCGCTCGACCACTCGCCGCATCGGCGAACCGCAGGCAAACCCATCGGCGGCGTTGGAGCGCAGCGGCTTCAGTCGACCGTTGCCTCCCAGCCGGAAAGCCAACCATGAGCCTCAAAGCCAAGATCGAAGCCGTTATCTATGCCGCGGAAGAGCCCGTCACCCTGGCCCAGCTCGTCGGCCTCCTCGGCCATGAAGCTCAGACCGAGCTCGACCGCATCGCCTCTGTCCAGCAGACGCTCTCTCTCTACACTGCATTCGATGGAGACGATCTCCCTCTCTCCGCCAATCCGGACGATCTCAATGGGGAAATCTTCGCCGGGGCCGACCCTCTCTCCGATCCCGGCGACTTGCCCCAGGACTCCCTCGGTTCACAAGACACCCTCGGTTCACAGGACCCCCTCGGTTCACAAGACACTCTCGGTTCACAAGACACTCTCGGTTCACAAGGCTCCCTCGATCCACAAGACACTCTCGATCCACAGGACGCCCTCGATCCAATCGCTTCATCGCCTGGGCAGACCTCATCCAATCCCGACGCAGCTCTTCCCGCGTTCCACCCCGACCTGCCCCCCGACCCGCTCCCGGCAGATCTCAGGCCCGGGACACCGCCGGACGCTGGCGATCCTGCGGCGGCCTCCGCGGAGCAGACGTCCAACCCCAAACATCTCGCGCGCAACGAAAGGGAGCGGGCCCGGGCTCTCCGCGACTTCCTGTGCTCCCTTCTCGACGAACTCGTCCGCGACTACGCCACCTCCGATCGGGGGCTCGAGATCCGCGAGGTCGCCGGCGGCTTCCGGCTGTCCACCAAGCCCGAATACCATGACGCGGTCCGCGGCTTCGTCAAAGCCCTCAAACCGCCCCTCAAGCTCTCTCTTCAAGCCCTCGAAACCCTCGCCGTCGTCGCCTACAAACAACCCGTCACCGCACCCGAGATCTCAGAGATCCGTGGCGTCGACTCCGGCGGCGTCCTCGGTTCCCTCATGGCCCGCAAGCTCATCACCACCGCCGGCCGGAAACACGTGATCGGTCGCCCGATCCTGTACAAAACCACAAAAGATTTCCTCCTGCGCTTCGGCCTGAAAGACATCAACGAGCTTCCCAGCATCGAAGAGTTCGAGAAGATGGCCGGCGAACTCGCCGACAACGAGCCCGTCAGCAAACCTTTTCAGGAGGAGATCCCCATGCCCCCAGAGAACCCCCATACCGATCCCGAACTCGCCCGCGGTGAGGAGTTCATCGAAACTTCCATCACCGGGGCCAACCTCGAACAAGAGAGAGGCGCCGTAGAACCCCAGGCCGACGGCGACGGTGCCACCGTCGAAACCGTCACCCCCGACGGCCGCCTCTCCGGCATCTCACCGCCGCCCGATCCTGCAGGCGACACCAACACCTCCGCCCAGGAGGCCGGCATCCAAGGCAGCCAACGTAACAACGAATCGCAGGAGTAGCCGACATCATGGCCGACCAGACCCTCACCCCCAATGCCCCCAACCCGCTAGATCCTCGCGACTCGCCCGACAATCCCGAGACCAATCAGCCCGACACCGTCGCCACCGCCGAAGGCGATAACGAATACGCTCCCGGTCAGCCCCTCAAACCAGCTCCCGAAGGCCTCCAGCGCACCCCCGCCATCGACACCAACAAGCTCTAACTCGATTTTTCACTTGATCCAGGTCAACCTCAGCAGCAAAGTTACTCACCATCTCGTCTAAACAACACCGCTTCGTGCGTTGTCTCCCCAAGGAGAGACCCCAGACATGGCTCCCGATTTCCTTACCCCCGCTCGCGTCCCCTCGCGCTACTCCAACGGTGCACCGGTCCGTAGACCCATCGAGGTCCAGGCCGGCGTCACCTCCACCCTGCTCCCGCAAGTGCTGGGCATCGCCTCGCTCGGCTTTATCGCCTCCGCGCTCGGCGTTTACATCGCGCCTCCATTCTTCGGCTCCGGCATGCTCTGGCTCTGCATCATCGCCAGCTTCGCCCTCATCTTCGCCGTCCGCGCCGCCCGCGCCACGCCGCTGCTCTCCTTCGGCCTCTTTCTCGCGCTCGCCGTCGTCCTCGGCTTCGAGATCAGCCCATGGATCCGCCTGCTCGCCGGTACCGGACACTCGGGTGCCATCTTCAACGCCGCCATCACCACCGGCGTCGGCATGGGCGTCCTCGGCATCGGAGCCCAGTTCGTCCACTTCAACTACCGCCGCGTCGCCGGGATCGCCGCCGGAGCCCTTCTCGCGCTCGTCATAGTCGGCATCCTCTCCCTCTTCTTCCACTTCATCCAGCCCACCGTCTACTCCTGGCTCACCCTGGTCATCTTCAGCGTGCTGGTCGTGGTCGACTTCATGCGAATCCGCGCCGGCGGTGACGGCCAAACCCCCGTCGAGCTCGCCCTCGGCATCTATCTGGACGGCCTCAATATCTTCCTCGCCCTCATTCGCCTCTTCAGCGGCAGGCGCGACTAGCTTCAACCGCGAGGCCCCGCGTCCGAGATCCCGCGTTGGCCCCGCGTCTTCGATCCAGCGCGGGTCATAATAGAAGCATGGCTGTTCCCCCCAAAGCTCCCGCCCCTCAGGACAGTCCCAACCGCGGCGATCGCCTTCAGAAGATCCTCGCCCAGGCTGGCATCGCCTCCCGCCGAAAGGCCGAAGAGATCATCCTGGAGGGCCGCGTCCAGGTCAACGGTCAGACCGTCACCGAGCTCGGCACCAAAGCCGATCCGCACAAGGACCACATCCGCGTCGACGGCAAGCTCCTCCAAGGGCCCGAGCCGCAGCGCTACTTCATGCTCAACAAGCCGCGCGGCTTCGTCACCACCCTCGTCGATCCCCAAAAACGTCCCACCGTCGCCGATCTCCTCAATCAGCAAAAGTCGGGTCCCCACCTCAAACTTCCTCGCCTCTACCCCGTCGGCCGCCTCGATTACCTCTCCGAGGGCCTGCTCCTGATGACCAACGACGGCGACCTGGCCAACGCCCTCTCGAAAGCCTCCGCCGGTGTCCTCAAAACCTACCTCGTCAAAGTCTCGGGCGTCCCCACGCCTGAAGCCGTCGACCAGCTCCGCCGCGGCGTCATGATCGATCGCGGCCGCCTGGACGAGATCCGCGCCGGCCGCCGCGATCGCATCGTCACCGCCCCCGCGCAGATCGTGGAGGTTCGCGGCGGCGATAACCCCTGGTTCCAGGTCACCCTTACCGAGGGTCGCAACCGGCAGCTCCGCAAGATGTTCGAGGAGATCGGTCACCACGTTGAAAAAATCCGCCGCATCGCCTACGGAGCCCTCCAGCTCGACGTCGAGCCCGGCAGCTTTCGCGAGCTCACCCCCGGCGAGGTCACCGCCCTCGACCGCGCCGCCAAAGGAAAAAGAGTCGAGCGCAAACGCCAACTTCCCGAAGCCGCCCAGCTCAAAAAGCCCGTCCCCCCCAGGGCCAACCGCCGCCGCCCCAACGTCCGCCGCTCCTCGTAGCCTGGCCAGCAGCCACTCCAGCCCCCTCCGCAACTTCCCCGCTCACAAGGGCAGCTCATTCCCGCTGTGAAGCCGGGGGTAGCTCCTTCCGCCGTGAAGCCTAAGTGGTTCATACGCGGTGAAGCCTGGGCAGTTATCCAGGTTGGCCCCATGACAATCCCGCACCACCCGCAGAGATCCTAACGTGAGCTTCCGCCCCTCTCTGCCCTCGGACTACATCTCGAAGCAGCACGCATCTACAACATCCTAATCGGTTTGCACCATCCCACAAAGGTCCACCCCGGTCACGTATCAGCCTGTCCCACTGCCCTCTTCAGGGCACCCCTTCCCCATATCAGGCCATTTCTTCCCCAAACGGGGCTCACTAAGGTGAAGTCACGGCGCACCCCGGACAACAAAAACGGTGGCCCCTTAGAGGAGAAGTTGAAGTTATGGTCAAGTTCACACTGTCAGCACTTTTGTTTGCTACCGCCGTCGCGGGCGCCCAAACGGTCACTGTAGGCAGCACCACCTCCACCCAGAACGGCACCACCACCACCATTACCGTACCCGTCTCCGTAGCCGTGCCAGCGGCCAGCACCGTCGCCTCTGTCGCCATGGCCTCGCTCCGGGTCGAAGCTGGCGACGGCAACGGTGGTCCAACCAACCAGACGCTCGGAACCTCCTTCAAGACCATCGCTCTCCCGCGGGTTGTCACCGATACCGCCTCCGGCTGGAACGCCAGCGCGAATACTTACACCGTCCCCGTCACCGGCACCTACCTCGTCATCTCCAACCTGCGCCTCGCCGATGCTGCGCCTGCAGGCATCAGCTACGGCCAGGGAGCCAACACCAGCAACGTCGACAACCCCTCCTTCCTCTGGAGCACCACCTCTGGTCCGCGCAACGGCTTCATCAACGTACGGACCATGCAGCTCTCGGCCGGACAGACCGTCGACCTCTTCGCCTATGCCGACTCCACCACCCCAGTCGGCCTCTCATCCGCCGCGCTTAGCATCCAGCAGCTCAACTAAGAGGCCCGACCATGAAGCTTGCCTTGGCGTTGCTCCTGCTCGCTGCGCCGCTCGTTGCGCAAACCCCCACCGAACAGAAGATTGTCTTCAACGTGGTCGTCACGCTTGTGAAAGCTGGCGCCCCATCCCCAACCCCCACACCAGCCCCGGCCCCGGCTCCAGTACCAGTTCCAGTTCCAGTTCCAGTACCAGTTCCAGTACCAACCCCGGCCCCAGTACCCGTTGCTCCCGCCCCGACGCCAACACCTTCACCGGCTCCCGGTGGCTGTGTCAACTCCTACCCCGACGCCGCCAGGTCCATGAACGACGTCTCGAACTCCCTGCTTCAAGCGCAGCAGCTCTATTCCACTGCACTCGCTCAGGGAACCATCAGCACGCAAACCTTCACCGCCGGCATCAACACACTGGCCGTTGTAAGGCTCGATAACGGCGATGTTCGCGACTTGATACGTGTCGCTGGACCCTCCGCCATGATCGCGCAGAACATCACTTTTGTGTCCGCGGAGATCGGCACCTTGCCCGGGCTGCTCGGAAAAACGAAGCCGCTCAGCGATAGCCTTTCCTCCATGGTTGCATCCATGCAGGCAAGCCTCGGGACAGCCAGCAACCTGGTTACCACGAGCACCTGCGCACAAGCCGTACCCTGATCCCCTCTCCTCGGTCTGTCTCAACATCCGGAGCCCTCGCACCACGAGGCTCCGGATGTTGTTTAAGGGCGACGATCAATCCATCGAGGTAGCGTGGAACCTGTTCCGGGGTATCTTGCCGCTTGACGTTTCGCCGCTTGACGGCCAGAATTGCTGCGCCGTTCAAAAGCTCTCGATGACCTTCACCAGCCACGCGCATCCAATGGAAGGTACGCAGGACGCGGCAAAGCAAAGGAGTAGCGCACAGTGGTAACCAGAAAAGCAACATTTGGCGCAGGATGCTTTTGGGGCGTTGAGGCCCGTTTCGCGGAGATGAACGGTGTCCTTGACACCGCGGTCGGGTACGAGGGAGGCACGCTCAACCACCCCACCTACAAGGAAGTCTGTACCGATCGGTCTGGTCATGCGGAGGTCGTCCAGATCACCTTCGACCCAGCCCGGGTCTCTTACGAAACTCTCCTGGACGCGTTCTTCGCTCTCCATGACCCCACGCAGCTCAATCGCCAGGGCCCCGACTGGGGAACCCAGTACCGCTCGGTCGTCTTCGCCGAGACCGACGAGCAGACCGCACAGGCCAATGCCAAGATCGCTGAACTCAACGCCTCCGGCACCTTTCGCAAGCCCATCGCAACCCAGGTCGTACCCGCCCAGACCTTCTGGAAAGCAGAGGAGTATCACCAGAAATATCTCGAGAAGCGCGGCATGGTGAGCTGCCACATCTGAGCTCACCAACCTAAAACCTCTTGCACTGCATCGCGCCACCCCCTCAGGGGGTGCGATGCGTTTGCGGCCTCTGTGTCAACTCAGATCGCAGGCCCTGTCGGACCCAAACCGTCCGTCGTCCTCCCTCGCCAGAGATCGATCAGCATAGCGGCATTTCGCAGCACGCCGCTGCGAAAGAACCCGCACCGCAAGGTGATTGCGATCCGTTCCAGCCTGCTCCCGCTCCGGCCGCTCCGCAGGTACTGCTCCACCAGCCTCCTCTTGTCGCTAGGCATCTCCGCCCCATGCAGCTTCAGCAGCGCCTCCGCCTGTTGCTCGCTGCGCCATCGCTCCATGCGTCGGCTCCGATCATCCCCCGCCCGCGCGGCAATTCCCCTCAGCGAGCCGTCCTGGGCCACAGCGCCGATTGCATTGCTTTCATGCTGCCGGTACAACACGGTCCTGTCTCGTACCGCCGCCGCCGCTCCCAGCGCCGCGCACAGCAGCCCTATCCAGCGATCGTGCATGGTCGCCTGCTCTGGCATTCGCTGTGCCAGCTCCAGCATCCGCCGGTTCACCATCGAAGTGCATCCGGTGACTACATTCTGTCCCAGCAGCCGCTCCAGACGGTCGATGCTCTCGGGCCGAATCCCCGGCCCGGCCCACATCGACTCCTGAATCGTCCGCAACTCCTCATCCACCACGGCGAGATCCGTGAACACCAGCAACGGAGTCTGCCTTCCATGCTGGGATTCCAGGCGTCCCATCGCCTCCCTCGTCAAGCGCACCTTGTCCGGCAGCCACACATCGTCCTGGTCCGCGAAGCAGACGTAGTCCGCCGTCGCCTCCCCCATCAATCGAACGAAGTTCCCCTTCGCGCCTCCTGTCGGCTCGCTCGCCGGGAGCAACCGAAACCGGCCCGCCTCACGCTCCGCATACTCCTCAAGAATCTTGCGAGTGCCATCCACGGATCCGTCGTCGCGCGCCAGGATCCGCAGCGGGGCATAGCTCTGCGCCAGGATCGACTCGATCTGTTCCCGCAGGAAGCGCTCGCCGTTGTACGTGGCCAGCAAGACCTCGACCTCGTCCCCTCGCCTCGGGATGCTCACCGCCGCATCGCCGACTTCAGCATGCGCCACGACTGGCCTCCGCTCTTTCCCCGCAAGACTCGACCCAGCACCGCCCGCAGCAGGCGAAATCTCCACATCCGCCGCTCAGCTCCCGACCCGTACCTCGCGTAAAACCTGTACTCGGCATCGAGCACACCTGTCTGCCGTTGCACAGAGATCGCATCCTCCCCCGTCTGATCGTTCCCTGTCTGATCGTTCGAAGAGAGTTCATGCTCCAACTCCGACCGCAGCACCAGCAGCTTGCCCCCGCGCCGCTGCAAACCCGTGAACGTGGCATGGTCCAGATAGTCCAGCGCAAACTCCTCCGGAAAGCCGCCGATCTCGCGAACGGCGCTCACACGAACCACCGCCCCCGAGTTGAACGCGTGCAGCCTTCCCTCTGCCACACCCTGATACTCTGCGCTGATTGCGCGCGCCGGACCGTATCTCGGCGGTTGGATCGGCGAGCAGATCACGCCTCCCTGGATCAGCTTCGGAACCATCGCCACAACCTTTTGATCTCTCCCGAGCGCCTCCGCGGTATCGAGCACCTCGTGAACGTACTCCTCCGTCACCGTCGTGTCCTGATCCAGCAGCATCAGCCACGGCACCCCGGCTTCCACCGCTCTCTGCAGTGCCTGGTTGTAGCATCGCGCCAGCCCCGGATTCGTCACGTCGCGCACATACCCCCCCGCGATCCAGGCCGGCGCCGGCTGGGCGTACGGACTGTTATCGCAGATCATCAGATCGAGCGCCTCAGCGGGGATCCGGCCCTCAACCAGAAGCCTCCGCAGAGCCGCGATCGACTGGCTCTGCTCGGCGGCGCGCTTGTAGAGCACCGCCACTGCCAGAATGCGTTCCCGGACCGCCACCCCTAGCCCCCGCCCCGCGTGTCGGTCCTCTTCGCCGCGTCCATGTCGAACAGGTACCAGAGAATCGCCAGGTTTTGCCGCAGGCCGACCAGGAAGAAACCACCGCGAACCAGCGTAAAGACCCGTGTCCAGCGGCTCCTGCTCTCCTCGCAACGCACATAATCCCGCAAAATAGCGGCTTTTCCCTCCGGCAGCCTGCTCCCAAACACCCGCAGCATCGCCTCCGCCTGCCTCTCCCCCCACTCCCATTGCTCGCGCCGCTTCTCGTGATATCGCCATCGTGGAACCAGATTCGGCTTCTGGTGTTCCACCGCGCCAACCACATTCCTTCCATGCTGCCGATAGAGAACCGTCGCGTCGTTCAGATAGTCTGCCTGGCCGAAGGCGCATGCCATAAGGGCGATCCACCAGTCATGCATATAGGAGTCCCGCGGCACAGCCGAGGCCAGTTCCGCGAGAGGCTGGTTCATAAGAGCGGTGCAGCCAGTCACCACATTCTGTGTAAGCAGTCGCGGGAAACGATGGATATTTTGAGGAGTAATCCCCTGGTGCTTCCAGAACGAACCGTGAAGTCGCTCAAGCTTATCGTTCACCACCTCCAAATCGCTGAAAATGAGCAGTGGAATATCTCTGCCGTATTTCAACTCCAGCCCGCGCATCCGCTCCATGCTCCTGGTCACCTTATCTGCCTTCCACACATCATCCTGATCGGCGCAGCACAGATACGGTGCGGTTGAACTTCGAAGCAGAAGCACAAAATTCCCCTTCGCGCTTCCGGTCGCGACGCCCATCGGCAGCAGTTCGAAGCGTTCCGGATACGTCTCGACGTACCGCTCCAGTATGGCTCGCGTGCCATCCGTCGACCCGTCGTCTCTGGCTAGAATCCGCAAGCAGGCATAATCCTGAGCCAGAATCGACTCAACCTGTTCGGCCAGAAAACGTGCTCCGTTATGCGTCGCCAGCAATACCTGGACTTCGTCACCTGCGGTGTTCAAAAAACAGATCCTCTCGTCCTCTCAACCTTCAACGGCATCGCGCGCTCTCGCCCGGCGATCTGGATGCCTGCGGCCCAGCGCCGTTCCAAACAGCCGGAGAGCGTGCCCATACCGCCACTGTTTCACGGCTCCCAAAGCCATACGCCCAATCTGTAACCAATGGAGATTGCGCTCTCTTCGAGTTCCGTAACGCTTGTAGAAGTCCGACGCGGCTTCCAACGTGTTCCACTGCCGCCAGGAAAGCGATGTGCCATCCTCCTCGGCCAAAGTCTGCGAAGAGAGCTCATGTTGAAGAACCGTATTCATCACGAAGATCTTGCCCCCGTCTCGCTGCAGCAAATGAAACGTGGCGTGGTCAAGATAGTCCAACCAGAAGTGCTCCGGAAAGCCTCCGATCGCCTCAAGCCGGCTTACCCGCAGCAATGCGCCCGAGTTGAAGACCCGAAGCGGAACATTCAGCATCCCAGCGAGACTCGCATCAACCCGAAATGGCGCCTTGGCGTACTGCGGCACGTGGGGAGAGAGGAGGTGAGGTCCCTGCATGAGCTTCGGCACGATCGCGACCACTTCTTCGCGCTCCTCCAGGGCCGCTACCCGCTCCATTGCCTCCCGCAGATACGAACCGTTCAACCTTGTGTCCTGGTCCAGGAGCATGAGCCAAACAGCCCCGGTCTCCAACGCGCGGTTAAGTGCCAGGTTGTACCGTTTGGCGAGCCCCTCGTTCTTGCCATCATGCACATACAGACCTGAAAAGCCGAGGGGACGCGAATGCAAATTGGGCGAGTTGTCGCAGACCATCAAATCAATTGCGTCCTGTATCGATGCATCGGAGTCCAGGGCCACGCGCACGCCCTGAAAGGCAGGACTCCCTTCCGCAGCTATCTTGTACAGCACCACGACCGCCAGAATGCTCTTACCACCCATTCGCTCGGCCGTCCTCCGTCCCGATGGGGGAGCCAGTCAACCGCACCGCTACCTGGACGTCGCACTGGGCCGCTCCGGGATCACCTTCTATCAACGCACGAACAAATATCAACGCGGGAGCAACCCAACCGCCCAGCATCTCCGTACCTCGACCCACAAGGAACAATGTGCCATCCAGCTCAACACGGGAGAGGCGAGAACCGGGCTTGAAGTTGTCAGGCGCAGTAGTCGAGGAAAGCACGAAAGCTCCGAAGAACAAGTTCATTCTACGTCGCGTCGATCGCACAGCACAGGTCCGGTGATCACGCCCATACATGCGGCAGCGATTCGGTGCACCCTGGCAGCTCGTGATCGCAGAGAACGAACGAACGAGCGCGCCGTCGTCTAGCGCCCCACCCATCGATAGAAGTTGCAGAGATCGTCCGGACTGGCAACCAGGTCCGCCGCCGCATCCTCCTCGCTCATCGGAATGGATCCGCTCCAGAGTCGCTCGAAGCCGCGATGCTCCTCAAACGCCTCGGCGGATTCGGGGTTGAAATACACAACGTCCAGCATGCCCACGCGGTCCCTGAAACTCGCCTCAATGCGCTCCAGCAATCGATCCACGACAGGCTTTGCAAATGGATTGAAGAGGTATAGGAGACACGGTCCGGCGGGAAACTGAAACTGTGTCGCGTCCCCACATACGATGCGTGCCGAGACCTTGCTCTTTCCAGCGGCCCTCCAGGCCTCCAGGTTTCGCTCTGCGATACGTGCGAGCTCCGGGTTCAACTCCACCCCCACCACCTCGATCACCGGCAACTCGGTCGCCATCAACAGCGCTCGTCCCTTGCCGCACCCCAGATCGATAAAAGTGTACTTTTCCATTGCCTCTGCGGGTGGCAGCGCCTTCCAGAGATCGATGGCTCCCCTGAAGCGCGAGGGAGACATCCCGTAGTACGCCGTGTTGTATACATCATGCGCATGCCCGGCCGCTAAATCCGCCCCTCCAATCAGTCCACTTGTATCCAGCCCATGCTGCAGATCGAAGGGGTGGATCTGCGGCTTGCTGTCCTGCTTCGCGTCCAATCGTCCCAAGGCAAATCGCATTGTGCCGATCAGGCCCCGCTGAGCAAAGGACCACCGAAGCTTGCGGAGGACTGTAGTGGCGTTCGGCATGGGGAATCTCCGTTACAGCAGTTGCCACCGGATGGACGGATCGGCCACCGTTTGCAGCAGAAAGTTCTTCTGGCCGTGCTTGCTGCGTGCAAACGCGCGCATCAGGCGTACTCGCCAGGAGGAGCGGAGCGCAATAATGTCCACCGCCTTTTCGGTCAGCAGGGAATGCCGCATCGTATGAGGTGTTCCGCCTTCAAAATAAAGCCTCTCTGTTCCAAGAGTCACCTCATTCTCGAGGAAGTAGGATCGCATTGCCGTCCCCAGCGAGAGCCGGTCCAGCCCGGCGCGGTTCACCTGCCAGTCGACCTCCGTCCACCCATGGTGCCGGCGTCCACCCATCAAGCTCAACCAACGGCCGTCCGCGGCGCGCATACCCACACAAAAGCTGTCCTTGATCCTGGAAAGGTCGTCATAACGCCGAAGCATCGCCCGCTCCTCGACGGGATGGGTCGAAACTCGGTTCAGCTCGGAAAATTCGCTCTTGGACATCACCCCGCGAATCTCCGGAAAGAAGCGGCAGCCCAACTCGACCTCGGTGCGCCGCCGGTAATACCTGAGGTTCCGCCGCGTATGCTTGCCCAGCTTCGCCAGCGTGGCATCGAAGCTTGACCCAAGGCCGAGATAGGTGCTCATGTTTCGCACTTGGGAGCCCCAAAGGATCCCGTTACGCGCTACGATTCGCGCGATCTGGTCATCCTGCGGCTGCGGATCGACCTCTTTGTAGCTCAGCAGTGCCGCCTGTGCTCCGTTGCGCATCAGGTGTTCGCACACGCGGATGGTCAGCGTCGAACGCTGGGCTGGAGGGGCAATCACCGTCCTGCTCCCGGATCCGTCATCGGTCACAAAGACCTTCGTAGGGCAACCGAAGATCTCGTACTCGTACACCACGGCGGCGCCCAGCAGATCTTTGGCCTGGAGGGCAAACGGATCCGCTTCAGCCTGCCCTGTTGCGAGGATGAGGTATGGCATCTTGTTCTCGTTCATCGTGGAATTGAGAAAAAGCGCAATATGGTCCATCGCCCCGGTCTGCTCGCAGCGCGCGCTCAACGCAACCAGTACCGCATGGAGGCGCAGGACACTTTCCTTGCCCCTCAGGATATGCAAACCCAGCTTCCCGTCCGCCGACCAGGAAGGGGAGCTCACCGTGAGGTTATCCTGACTGTAGGTCCGGCCCATTAACGCAAGTCTCGCATGAAAGTTTCTCTCGGCGGGCAAATCGGGAAGCTTCCCTCCCACTCTTCGCGAGAGCAGAACGCCCCATTGGTAACCACTTCTCCCGAAGTGGCACTCTCGATCCAACTCCGCCCGTTACTCCTGCCCCCCGTTGCTCCTTGCTTGCGTTGCTCCCTGCTTGCATTGCTCCCTGCTTGCATTGCTCCCTGCTTGCATTGCTCCAATGTCGCGGGCTTTAGCCCCTGCGGTATGCTCTTCTGCCAATCCCCCGTGTGCATGCAGCTTGGCGCATCTACCCCATCCACCCGTGTAAAATAGAAATAGACCCAAAGTAGATCCAGCCGAACCGGATCTGACGTCAGCAGAAGTCCAGGTCTAAGCTCAATCTTCGAAGACTATGGTCGTAAAGTACCCGGGGGGAGGGGGGTACCCCATTCACTGGAAGCGGCAAGGTCAACCCATATACATCCCGCCATTGACATCCAGGGTGTGCCCGGTAATGTAAGAAGCTTCCTCGGAAGCCAAATAAGCGATGGCATAGGCGATATCGGAATCGGTTCCGGCACGCCCCAGCGGAACGACTGCGGTCATCGCCGTCTTCTGCTCTGCGGTCAGCACCGCCGTCATCGCCGTGTCGATGTACCCGGGAGCGACGGCGTTGACGGTCACGGATCGGCTCGCCAGTTCCCGCGCCAGGCTCTTTGTTAGGCCGATCAGCCCCGCTTTCGAGGCCGCATAGTTCGCCTGTCCGGCCTGCCCGGTCTCGCCCACGACCGAGGTGATATTGATGATCCGTCCCCATCGGTTCTTCAACATCGACGGCATCGCTGCCTGCGCCATGAGGAAAGCTCCGGTCAAATTGGTCAGGAGGACGTCATCCCAGTCCGCCCGCTTCATTCGCATCGAGAGTCCATCCCGGGTGACGCCAGCGTTATTGATAAGAATCTCGATTTTCCCGAAGCGCTCAACCACCGCCTTGCCGCACGCCTTCACAGACTCTCCGTCAGACACGTCAAGGGCAAAGACTTCGGACGTACCTCCCCCCTGCCGAATGGTCTCCGCCAACTCCTGCAGCCGATCGAGGTTGCGCGCCGCCAACGCCAAAACCGCCCCGCGCTGCGCAAGCTCCAGGGCACATGCTCGCCCAATCCCCTGGGAGGCCCCGGTCACCAGAGCGACCCGTCCCGTCAATATGCTCATAATCCTCGATCCCTGAATATGAGGGATTATAGAAGCCTTGAACAAGGGCCCAAAAAACTGGTTGGCAGTAAAAGAGAGCGGATCACGTATTCTGACTTTTCATGCCCCCCATTGACCAGAACCCAGCCGCTAGAGCCCATGCCCAGAATCATCCCCAGCCAGATCCGGCGACAGATGTTTACGCAATCCACGGAGCCGACCCGGAGATTCTGGCTTATGCGATGGCAAAGTACTCCCGCTCCACCCTTTCCATGCGCGATTCCCTCGCCGAAATCAGCTCGCAACGCGCTGAGCAGTTTCTGAATACCTTCTACTTCCAGTATGGCCACCGCTCCATCGCCGATCTCGCCCACATCCCCTTTGCGATCGAGCGTCTAAGCCTCCTTGCCGCTATCGAACTTGTCGACGAGCAGCGTTGGGATGGCCAGGAGCGCTCGACCCGTTACCAGAACTTCAGGAACTCGGGCTGGTTCACGCCGGATTTCGGCCCACAAACCGCGGAATACACCCAAGGCATCAGAACTCTCTTTAGCGCCTATGAGCACACTGGGGCGAAGATGTTTGAGGCCCTTGAGGAGTCGGTCCCGCGACCGGAAGCGATGAAGCTCGAGACCTACGAACGTACTCTCCGGGCGCGCGCTTTCGACGTCGCTCGCTATCTCCTCCCCTTAGCGACCAACACCTCTCTCGGCCAGATCGTCAGTGCCCGTACACTCGAGGCGCAGATCTCACGGCTTCTCTCCAGTCCCTTCCCAGAGGTCCAGAGCCTGGCGGAGAGGCTTCGCCAAGCCGCAGCCGAGCCCGCCTGGAATGTCGGGCATGAAGCCGCTCGCGACCTCATTGAGCGTATGGATACAAACTCGGATTCGGAGCTGCAGACGCACTTGCGGGATCTGTTGCTGCGGGAGGTAAAGACTGCACCGACACTGGTGAAGTATGCGATTCGCGCGCCTTATCTAGTAGATACTGCTGCGGATCTGAGCCAGGCCGCGGATCTTCTAATGGACAATTGCTTTATGGATCCGGCACCCTTGGTCGATCTGCTGGACGATGATGAACCGATCGAGGTGGAACTTGCCACATCCCTCCTCTACCCGCATTGTCACTACTCGTACCGGCAGCTTCGGAGCCATGTCGCCGCGCTGACAGATCTGAAGCGCGACGAACTGATCGCTTTGGGCACAAGACATCGGATGCCCCACGATGAGCTTGTCCGCGGATTCCATGCGGGATCCAGATTCCGCTTTGACATCCTGATGGATATTGGCGGTTTTCGCGACCTTCACCGTCATCGCCGCTGTGTGCAATTGTTGCAGGGCTACACCGACCAGCATGGATATGACGACCCCATCTGCCCTGGCCAACCCACTCTCGGGGAAGCGGGGTTGGAGGCGGACTTCCGATCCAGTATGGACGCTGCCTACACCACCTTCCGCTCTCTCCAGTCTTCCAACGGATCTATCTCTGCCCAGTACATACTTCCTTTAGCTACGCGTCGCCGTGCCATGTTCAAAATGGATTTTGCGGAGGCTCTGTACATTTCGGAGCTCCGGTCCGGGGTAGCAGGTCATTTCAGCTATCGTCGGGTCGCATGGGGGATGTACCGGTCCATAGCGGAGCGTCATCCTGGCTTGGCAAAGCTGTTCCGGGTCGGCGATGTGACCCAGCCTGTGGACCTCCTACGTCGTTAGTGTTAGTTCGCCTTTTCTTTGCCATCAAAAAGTGCTAACATCCGCTTTGACCTACCCCGGATGAGGAGATCTACAATCGTGGCAGACGACCGTAATAAAGCGATAGAAACGGCACTTTCGCAGATCGAAAAACAGTTTGGCAAAGGTTCGGTCATGCGCCTCGGCTCCAAGGAGGCTATCGTTCCGATTGCCGTTATTTCCACAGGGTCAATCTCTTTCGATGCTGCCCTGGGGGTCGGCGGAGTTCCCCGGGGACGGGTTGTCGAGATCTTCGGACCGGAGTCGTCGGGCAAGACCACGATCACCCTCCAAATCATTGCTGAAGCCCAGAAGCAAGGAGGTCTCGCTGCCTTCGTCGATGCCGAGCACGCACTTGATCCTGCTTATGCTAAGAAGCTTGGGGTGGATGTCGACAATCTCCTCGTGAGCCAGCCAGATTATGGGGAGCAGGCTTTGGAGATCGTCGAGGCGCTAGTGAAGTCCGGAGCGATCGATGTCCTCGTGGTTGACTCGGTGGCTGCCCTCGTGCCCAAGGCTGAGCTCGATGGAGAGATGGGCGACTCGCATATGGGGCTGCAGGCGAGACTGATGAGCCAGGCATTGCGAAAGCTCACTGGAACGGTCTCGAAATCGCGTACTTGTCTTATCTTCATCAACCAGATAAGGGACAAAATCGGCGTCATGTTCGGCAACCCGGAGACAACGACAGGAGGCCGAGCACTCAAATTTTACTCCTCGATGCGAATCGATATTCGCCGCATTGGCGCAGTGAAAGAAGGTGACGTGGTGGTGGGGTCGCGAACCAAGGTTAAGATTGTAAAAAACAAGGTCGCGGCGCCCTTTCGAGATGCCGAGTTTGACATTCTCTATGGTGAGGGCATATCGCGCGAGGGCGACGTTCTTGACTTGGCTGTGCTCCATACCGTCGTCGACAAAAGTGGCGCCTGGTACAGCTATCAGGGTGAGCGCATCGGCCAGGGCCGCGAAAACGTGCGCACTTTCCTGAAGGAAAATAGGGAAGTCTTCCTTCGCATTGACGGAGAGGTCCGCAAGAAGCTCAAGATTGGCGGCCAAATCGAGACGGCAGAGGTCCCTCCGGCTCCAGTCAACGGTGCTGCCATTGCACAGGAAGTGGTTCGGGCCCCTCGGAAATAGCGGAACAGGGGAGAGGGCGCGGTCAGGGCGTTGTCGGCCTTTGCCTACGTCATGGCCGTTTGGCGATGCGGAATTTGAGGTGTGCCACTCGGATAGCGGCGCCAGTAGATCGCGACGTTGCGGTAAGCAGATGTCAGGTAAATCGTTCCGGTCCCTAGTACCTGAACGATTTAGGTCGGCGTTGCATAGGTTGAAGGACGACCGTATGCTTCTGGTGCATGCATACCGTAAAAGCAATCTATCCGGGAACTTTCGATCCGTTGACAAATGGTCATCTTGACCTGATTGCGCGAGGAGCGAAGATTGTAGACGAACTTGTTGTCGCAATTTTGCGCAACAGTGATAAAGCTCCGCCACTGTTTAGTGTGGAGGAGCGGCAGGAGATGCTGACCGAAACTACCCGAAATTTCAATAACGTATCCGTGGACGTCTTCAACGGACTTTTAGTGGATTTCGCACGCCAACGTGGCGCCAAAGCGGTGCTTCGAGGGATCCGAGCTATTAGCGACTACGAATATGAGTTTCAGATGGCGATGATGAATCGCAAACTAGATCCAGAATTGGAAACGCTCTTCATGATGCCGGCCGAAAAGTACACCTACGTGAGTTCCCGGCTTATTAAGGGGGTCTTTCAACTCGGCGGCGATGTGTCAGCGTTGGTGCCGCCCTTAGTGGTTGAGCGCCTTCGTTCTAAGGTGCCATCTAAGCTGTGAGGAGATGCATTCGCGCTTTATCTCGTGTCCAAAATCTGACACACTGAATGTATGAGCATGACGGCAACAAAGGTTTTTGCCGATCGCATCGGCCGCATAGAAGTTTCCGCGACTATGGCCATCACCGCCGAGGCCCTGAGGTTGAAATCTCAGGGTGTCGGTCTGGCTGACTTCGGGGCAGGTGAGCCCCACTTCGCGACACCCCGCCATATTAAAGATGCTGCGATCCAAGCGATTGAAAAGAATTTCACTCGCTATACCAATGTGGCGGGTGTGCCTGAGGTACGTAAGGCGATTGTCGACCGGCACGCCCGTGACTTTGGGTCGAACTACACACCTGAGGAGTGTATTTTTACGACGGGCGGCAAGCTGGCATTGTTCAATGCGGTGCAGGTTCTTGTGGATCACGGTGATGAGGTGATTCTGCCGGTGCCTTACTGGGTCTCGTTCAAGGACATCATTCAGTACGCGGGTGGAAAGCCTGTCTTTGTTCAGAGCAGCGAAGCTGAGAACTTTCGCGTGACTTCCGCGATGATCGAAGCTGCAATTACGGCTAAGACGCGTGCGATCATCCTGAACTCGCCATCAAATCCCTCCGGAGCGGTCGTCGCGCCAGAGGATCTTGAGGCCATCGTTCATCTTGCACACAAGCGTGGCATCTACGTGCTGCTCGACGAGTGCTACGTCTACCTGAACTACACCGGGCGCATTGTGAGCGGTGGATCCTTCACCGATTGCAAGGAACATATTGTCATCCTGGGCTCGTTGTCGAAGACCTACGCCATGACTGGGTGGCGTGCCGGGTTTGCTCTTGGACCCCGGCCGGTCATAGCGGCGATGGGCAAGCTGCAATCGCAGAGTACCTCCAACGCAGCAAGCATGGTGCAACAGGCGTCGATCGCGGCAGTGAGCGGGTCGCAGGAATGCGTAGCCGAGATGCGAGCCGATTACCTGAAGTTGCGCGATTCAGTCCTGGAGGGGTTCCGGTCCATCCCAGGGCTTACCTGCACCGTGCCCCAGGGTGCGTTCTACGTCTACCCGAACATACGAAGCTTCATTGGCAAGGGAGGAATCCGATCGGCGTCGGACCTTGCTGCGAAGCTGCTGAGCGAGGCTCATGTCGTCGTGGTGCCGGGGGAGGCGTTCGGGACGTCTGAACATATCCGTCTTTCGTATGCAGTTTCTCAAGACATAGTTGAGAAGGGCGTTACCCAAATCCGTGAGTACCTCGCTTCCTTATAGTTAAGCTTAGTTGTTTCCCATAAGATCAAATACATGTCAACAGACCACCTTATCTCGGGACCTCGTTTTGTGCCCGTGATTCTTGCGGGCGGGAGTGGGACTCGCTTCTGGCCGCGCAGCCGAAAGGCGCGAGCTAAGCAGGTGCTCGCGCTGGATGGCGATCGCACAATGATTCAGCAGACCCTTTCGCGGCTGGAAAAGCTGTCCGATGCGCGCAACGTATGGGTTATCACGAACGAACTGCTGAAAGAAAGTATCGGAGAACAGCTTCCGGAGCTAGCAGACGAGCATTTGCTCTGTGAGCCGGTAGCGCGCAATACGGCTCCGGCCTGCGCTCTCGCGGCTTTCCTCATCGAGAAGAAGGAGCCCAAGACCGTGATCGGCATGTTCCCCTCTGATCATGTGGTGAAAGATCTCGATCGTTTCATCGAGATCACTCGCGCTGGTGTTGCGTTGGCAGCAAGTGGCGATCGGATCGTGGTGTTAGGAGTTCCGCCAACACGTGCAGAGACTGGCTATGGGTACATCGAGCAGGGTTGCCGCATTGATGCGGCACAGATGCCATGCGGCGACGTTCCCGTGCACCGCGTGCGGCGCTTCACCGAGAAGCCTGATCTGGCCCGAGCCCGTGAGTTCGTGCGGTCTGGCAACTACGCGTGGAACAGCGGGATCTTCCTTTGGACTGCTCACACGTTATCCGATGCCATTCGCGAGCATTGCCCTGCTTTAGCGCCTTTGCTAGAGGAGATCGCGAAGGCATATGACACGCATGCGTTTCCTGAGGTGTTCGCAGAGCTTTATCCCAAATGCGAGAGCATCAGTATTGACTATGCTGTACTCGAGCCGCGGTCCGCTAAGGGTGAGATGAATTCAGAGATCTATTGCCTGCCCGCTGACTTTGAGTGGAACGATCTGGGCTCATGGGATGCGCTCTATGAGCATAGCTGCGAGGGCCTCGAAGATCGATCGGGTGAGGCGAATGTCATCGAGTCGAAGGCCAATGTGGCTCTCGAATCAAGAGGAAACTACGTGTACGCTCCAGGGAAGACCGTCGCTTTACTTGGTGTGCAGAACCTCGTTGTGGTGGTCACCGACGACGCTGTGCTCGTAACGACGAGGGAGCGATCCCAGGATGTTGGGAGGGTGACAAGGGCATTGGCGGATGCGGCTCGGGAAGATTGTCTCTAGGTATGCAGGAGTGGGATGGCGGCGAACATAGGCGAAGTTAAATTCGGGACAGACGGTTGGCGGGGCATCATTGCGGATGATTTCACGTATGCAAATGTGCGCGTCGCCGCCTCCGCGATTGCCCACTACGTCATCGAGCACGAGGATGCGGCACAAGGAGTTTGCATCGGCTTTGACACTCGATTTGGATCGCATTCTTTTGCGAATACTGTTGCCGAGGTGATGGCGAAAGCGGGAATCCCGGTGGCGCTTGCGAGCGGCATCACGCCAACCCCGGCGCTCTCCTATGCTGTGCGGGAGCGCGACGCCGCCGGCGGGGTGATGATCACCTCCAGCCACAATCCTGCTGAGTGGAACGGCGTGAAGTATAAGGCGAGCTATGGAGGATCTGGCAAGCCTTCTATCATCGCGGCGATCGAAGGCTATCTATACAGGCCACTTCCGGAAGCAGCGAGCAAGGCCAGTATCGAACAGGTCGATTTCCTGCCAAATTATGTTGCGGCGATCGAGCGGTTTGTCGATTTATCTGCCATCCGGGCGTCTGGGTACAGATTTCTGATCGACTGTATGTACGGGGCGGGACGGGGCGTGATCGCCGGCATTTTTGAGCGTGCGGGCATACCGTTTGCCGAGATACGGAGTGAGCTGAATCCAGCTTTTCCGGGCATCAATCCGGAGCCGATTCTGCCGCACATCGCTGCCTCTCAGGTGGCGGTTGTGGCTGAGCATTGCGATGCTGGTCTGATTACCGACGGGGATGCGGATCGCATCGGCGCGGTGGATGAGCGCGGGCGTGTTGTCGATGCCCACAAGATCTTCGCGGTCCTGCTGAAATGGCTGCTCGAACGCAAGCGCTGGCCTGGCGATGTGACTCGCGCATTCAATACGACGAAGATGCTTGACCGGATCGCGGCGAAGCACGGGCGCCGCCTTCATGAGCATGGGATCGGATTCAAGTATGTCTGCGAGCTGATGCTGGAGCAGGACATCCTGGTTGGCGGAGAGGAATCGGGGGGTATCGGCATCAGCCGACACCTTCCGGAGCGGGATGGCTTGCTGAACTCCCTGCTGATCGCGAATGTGATGGCGGATGAGGGGAAGACGCTGGGCGAGTTGGTCGATGCGCTGCAGGAGGAGTTCGGCGAGCACCAGTATGGCCGCATTGACATGCACATCGACGAGGGGCTAAAGCGATCGGCGATCGAGCGCGCGAGTTCGGGGTTGAGCGAGTTCGCGGGCATGAGAGTTCTGCGGGTTGAGACGCTCGATGGCATCAAGTTCTTCCTTGAAAACAGCGAGTGCGAGGGAAGACCGAATGCGGCGGAGACGTGGTTGCTGCTGCGAGCGTCGGGTACGGAGCCCCTGCTGCGGGTGTACTGCGAGAGCTGTTCCGAGAGCTCGGTAACGGCGATCCTGGCGGCGGCGCGGGAGTTTGTTCTGCAGGGACCTGAGAGTTGAGTGGCGTAGTGGAGATCGAGACGAGGGGCCTTCTGTTCGACATGGATGGCGTCCTGGTCAGTTCCATTGGATCGGTGACTCGTTGCTGGCGGCGGTGGGCTACGCTCTACGATGTCCCGGGCGCTGCGAGTCTGGAGATCCCGCATGGGACGCGGGCGATCGACCTGGTGAAGGCGCTTCGGCCGGAGATCGATCCGATTGAAGGATTGCGTGTGATTGAAGATATGGAGATTAAGGACAGGGAGGATTTGACGGTTTTGCCGGGGGTGGAGGGGCTGCTGGCGAGTCTGCCGCCTGACCGGTGGGCGATCGTCACCTCCGCGACCAAGCGTCTGCTGCTGGGGAGGCTTGAAGCCGCCGGTCTGCCGGTTCCGGAGCGGCTGATCAGCGGAGACATGGTGGAGCGGGGCAAGCCTGATCCTGAGCCGTATCGCCGCGGCGCCGAGCTGCTGGGGTTCAGGCCTGAGGATTGCGTCGTTGTCGAAGACGCGCCGGCGGGGGTGCGTTCGGGGAAGGCCGCCGGATGCAGGGTGCTGGGTGTGCTTGGCACCCACGCGGCACACGAGCTGGGCGAGGCGGACTGGATTACGCCGACCCTGGCGGAGGTCAGGGTGGAGATTCGGCAACCACGCCTGGTGCTGCGCGTGCCCGTAAGTTAGAGGCCCCTCCCCCTGGGCTAGTTTGGCTAAGTTCTCCCCATTCAGGCGTATGGAGGCTAAGCTGATTGTAAAGTCTTGGAAGTAGAGGGGTTGCAGGCAAAGGTAATAAATACGCTGACTAACCCAGCTACCAGCCCATGTGGTGTTTTAGCCACATGCCGAAGACGCTGAGCAGGAATATCACCGCGCTTCCAACACCAGCCCATATCCCACGCCCGGCCCAAACGAACAGGGGCTTTAGGGTGTCCACGGTGGTGCTCAGTGTAGTTAGATTTGTTGCGATGGTGTCGAGCTTAGTTTCGACACCATTTAGTCGATTCTCAACTCCGGACAGCCCGGTTTCTAGCTTTCCAATCTCGCGCTGAATCTCAAAGACGGCTTGGGTGTGGAAGTTGTGGTCCTGAACCCCTGGCGGTATAGGAGGGACTCCCTGCCTAGCATTCGGGTTGGATTCCTGATCGCCGCCTCTAGCTCTCGGGGCCAAAGGGAACCCCCATCTTTGCCGCAATCCACTCCCATATGTCTGTACTTGCTCGCCCGAAATAGTTCTCCACTCTCACCACTACTGCGCTGCTCACGCTGCCGTCTGTGATGCCAAATGCATCCGATAATTCCTTCGTGGTGATGGCGTTTGGAGCGATGATGAGCCAGCTTTCATCGGAGGCAGCCTTTGAGAGAAATGGGAAAGTGTTCTGCGAGCTGCTGAGTTTTTGCTTCATGGCCTCTGGATTTGAGGCAGCAAAGATCGCGAAGAGTGTGTTCGTTAATGCCATCGGGTTCATAGTAACGCTTCTCCCTAGAAGTTCGCCCGTCGTGGGCAGAGAGTATGCTAAAGCTCATGAAAGCCACTGAACCCGAGCCAAACGAGCACGAGAGATTTACGAAAGCTTTGGCTTCCGTCCTCTCCGCCTCTCCAGAACAAATCCGGGATAGTCACGCTCAAGCCAAGACCGAAAAGCCTTCTCCTCATAAGCGATACACTTACGCCCCGAAGAGGACCGCTCTTAGACGGCTTTGGGAGATTCCTTACCAGTGAGTTCCGCCCATGTGAGGCGCTTTCCGCCTACCTGAGCAAGAGCCTTCTGGAAGCGCGTTGCGTCCGTGTGTCCGATTCGGTTGTTGAACCGGAACATCTGCTCATCCAAGTAGCGATCCATGTGGTACGGCTCGACCGCAACATACGTGCCGTTCAGCGTGCGCTTCAGGCATGACCAGAAGTTTTCGATGGCCTGAGTGCTGACCTCCCCCCGAACGTACTCTTCCATGTGGTTCACTGTCTCGTGGATGAATTGCTTTGCGCTGAGGCCGTCATAACCCGGCCAACCGTCCGTGTAGACCGTCGATCCGAAGCCAACGTTCTCTAGAATCTTCTTTTGCAGCGTTTCCCGCTTTACGTTCGGAATCACCGTCGCCCGAACCTGACGGGTGCCGCGCTCCAACATGCCGAAGATAGCCGTCTTCTCTGCGTAGCCGTTCTCAGCTAGGCGGAGCTTCAGACGGCGCGAACGGTGCATGTTCTTCGGCTTGCCGCCGACAAAGCACTCGTCCATCTCCACCGGCCCAGCCTCCTCAGCAGCGCCCATCATCACGGGTCGCGTGTCCTTCAGTACCAGCCGAAGACGCTGGAGGACGAACCATGCGGACTTCTGAGCGATACCAGTAGCGCGTCCGATCTCATAGCTGGAAACCCCGTTGCGGCAGTTGCAGAGCATCCACAGAGCGATTAGCCACACATCCAAGCCGAGCGGTGAATCCTCAAAGATGGAGCCTACCTTGACGCTGAACTGCTTACGACAGGAGTAGCACTTCCAGCGCCTCTGAGTCTTAAGCCAGTAGTGCTTCCGCGCTCCCTCGACCATATTGCACTTCGGACAAACTGGCTTGCCATCAGCCCAGCGAATCGCAGCCACCGCGTCAATGCAGGTCTGCATATCGGAGTAGTAGCGGATGGCTTCTGTCAGTGTGCGGGGCTGGCGTATCGCTTCCATGAATCAAATGTATACTTGCACGGGCAGGAATGCAAATACTTTCTCGGGCACGTATTGACTTTTCTTTCTCGGGCAAGTAGGTTTGCAGTCGAGGTGAAACGGCATGAGCAAATCAGCGAGCAACAGCGAAGCAGCGAAGGCTTTGAGCCTTCTAGGTGCTTCTAAGGGGGGAGACGCAAGGGCTGCGCGACTTTCACCGGAGGAGCGTTCACGGATCGCACGGGAGGCTGTAGAGAAGCGTTGGGCTAAGGCAGGGAAGCTCAAGTCAGAGGCGGAGCGAACCGGGCTCCGAGCCACAAACGTGGGTTCCTTCAAGGAGGAATTCGGCATCGACGTTGACTGCTACGTCCTCAACGACCCGCAAAAAACAGCCGTGATTAGCCAGCGGGGGATGGCGCAAGCTATCGGTTTTAGTAAGCGCGGAGACCGCTTGTCCGTCTTCGCAAACAGTAAAACGATGGACGACTACATCGGCCGCGATTTGCTAGAAAAACTGAATAAACCCCTTATTTTTCAACGCAACTCTGCGGCCGCGGAAAATCCGGTAGGAGACAAAACACACGGGTACGATGCCACAATTCTGATTGACCTCTGCCAAGCGATTCTCGCGGCAAGCAAGGCCGGAAAACTATCGGGTCCACGATACGAGAGGATGATTGCCAATGCACAGGTCGTTCTCGGAGCATCTGCAAAATCGGGCATCAGGGGTCTGGTGTATGCGCTCTCTGGATATAACCCAACAGCCGCCGAAGTCATTGAGGCTTTCAAACTTTACGTTCGGGGAGAAGCGAAAAAATACGAGAGTGAATTCCCGAATGAACTGTACGCGCAATGGTATCGGCTGTACGAAATCCCGATACCGGAGCGCGGAAAGCCTTGGCACTTCAAGCACCTTACCGTTAGACACATCTACTATCCGCTGGCAAAGAGCAGTGGGAAGATACTTGATCTTCTTCGAGCTTTACGCGCGAAGGATACCGACGGAAGGCAAAAGAAACTCTTCCAATTCTTGAACGACATTGGAGCCCGCGCACTGCGTATGCAGTTGGGGCGGGTGCTTGAAATGAGCGAATCGTCTACTGACAAAACAGCGTATGAACGGAAGATCGTTGAACGCTTCGGTGGGCAGCAGGACTTCGACTTTGGCGGCACGGCGGAGTCTTGATTTTAGGAACCAAATTCAAAGGCCACCTGCGCTAACAGGTGGCCGGGAAGGAGAATAGGGTGCTCACAGTCAAGGTTCGCATCCAGACCGGGCGAGTCGAAATCACCATCACAAATGGCGATCAGACCGTCGTGGTCGTCATCCCCAAAATCGAGGATAACCCAGAAGGAATACAACGAAAGGCTCTCAACGGTCACCGAGAGCCTTTCGCGCACCTGACCCGTCCTGCTATCGTGCTCCCATGCCGAAGAGTGATGAGAAGCAAGTGTCAGAGAAACGGAAGGCTTCCCGCGCGATCGCCAAGTTGCCCGTAACCGCACTAGGGAAGCACGGCAGCAAACGGGCAATCACGATTAATGTGAGCAAGGGTGACGAATCCTTCGGAGAGTTCTCCATCTCCCACTCAGGCATTCAACACAAAGGTAAGCGTAGAAGCTGGCGCAGTCTCGTCAAGTTCATCGACAAAGGAAAACGCGTGGGTTAGCCAGCGTATTTATTGCCCAGGCAAAGTCTTGCAACAAAGGGGTTTAGCTCAAGACCCGGAGAATTTCAGAGCCGAAGGCGACATGTCTGTCTGCCGGTTCTCTGAAGATCCCTCTCGGATGGGAATCGAGACCAGGTTCGATCCCTAGATATTGATCCCTAGATATAGTTTAGTGCGGCGAGGGTGATGGTTGCGCCATGGGGCGGCCCTTGTAGGGAGCGGGTGTTTACGGTGGCCGGGGATTGACAGCTTTGCGGGCGCTCGAGGAATGCCGGCGGGGGAATAGGCCAGGCCTTCAGCCCTAACCTTTCGGTTTGCTTTTAGACCTGGGGCTTCGCCCCAGGCTGGTACGAAGCGGGCCATTGGCCCTGATTCCGCTTCGTAGCTTCGACTACGCAGGGAACGTTGTGGCCTCCTTGCGGAGGAAGAGTAATTCGACCGCGCGAAGGTCTTCCTCGGTGTCGACACCGATGGTGTCGATCTCAGTGGTCTCGACGTGGACGGCGATGCCGTTTTCCAGGAAGCGGAGCTGTTCCAGGCGTTCGGCGCGTTCCAGTTCGCTTGGGGGCAGATGGGTGAAGCGCTGCAGGGCGGAGGCGCGGTAGGCGTAGAGCCCGATGTGTTTCCAGTAGAAGGGAGGAGTGCCGGCTGGGCCCGTGCCGTCTCTAATTGAGCCGTCTCTATTGAAGGGGATGGTGGCGCGGGAGAAGTAAAGCGCGCGTCCGTCCAGGGCGGTGACGACCTTGACGGCGTTGGGATTGTCGATGTTTGCCGGCGTGCAGGCGACCCGGAGGGTGGAGACTTCGACGTGGGGGTGACGAAAGGGTCGAAGCAGGGCGGAAAGGTGTTCGGGCTGAAGGAGGGGTTCGTCGCCCTGGATGTTGACGTAGATATCGGCGGCAATCTCTTCGGCAACGGCCTGGACGCGATCGGATCCGCTGGCGAGGCTGGGTGAGGTGACGCGATACGGCCAGCCTCGATCCTGGCACAGGCCGGCGACCTCGGCTGAGTCTGTCGCGATGACGACCTGGTCGAGGCCGGGGCAGCGAACGGCGGCCTGATAGACCCACTCCAACATCGGTTTTCCAGCGATGTGGCGAAGAACCTTGCGGGGCAGGCGTGCGGAGGCGAGCCGTGCGGGGATGACACCGAGTACACGAAGGGGACGCTTTTCGCTCGTATGGGTATCCAGTATAATGGGACCTGTCTGTGCCACGGCGACTGCCTCTTTTCCGCCGATAGCCTGGTCCTGGTTTGATTCGGTTCCAGCTGGGCTTGCGGCACGACACACCTACACTCAAGGCGGTGTAGCTCAGATGGTTAGAGCGACGGACTCATAACCCGTAGGTCAGAGGTTCGATTCCTCTCACCGCCACCAAAGTACACGATCGTGCGGGGTTGGAGGAAGGCCTGCTCGGGAGAGACGAGCTCTGTTCCTTTCTTGCAGGAGCAGCGTACGGCACGGCTGAAGCCATGCCCTTAGGCGACAGCAGCGATGTCCCGCCAAGCGAACCACCGATATCTATCGATCTCACGCAACCCCCACCAAAGTGTTACTAGCATCGATTTGGCGATTTCGTGGAGAGAGTATGATTTTCGGAGATGGGCCACGTCTAACGCTTGTCTATCTCTTGCCTAGCCTGTTTACAAGATGTCCCGCGGAGGCTGCTGTCGCATGTTGAAGATTTCGAAGATAGTTCTACTCGCCGTGTCGGTGGCGCTGGTGCTGACGATTTTCCTCGGGGTGAACTCCAGCGGTGTCAGCGCTGCCTCGACCCAGGAGGACGGCGCGTACCGGCAGATCAATGTGTACAGCGAGGTGCTGCGACACATCCAGACCGACTACGTGGAAGAGCCGAACATCGGCAATGTGACTAACGGAGCTTTGCGCGGGCTGCTCGAATCGCTGGACGCAGATTCGAGCTATCTGACTCCGGGGGACTACAAGGTTTACAAGGCGGGCCGGACCGGAAAGGCGCAGGTCGGCATCAACGTGTCGAAGCGATTTGGATATGCGACGGTGGTCTCGGTGGTGCCTGGAAGCCCCGCGGACAAGGCGAACCTGAACGACGGCGACATCATCGAAGCGATCGGACCGCAGGATACGCGCGACTTGTCACTGGCCATGATCCAGCTGCTGCTGGACGGACAGCCTGGGAGCGAGCTGACGCTTTCGGTCGTGCGTCCCCGCAAGTCGGCACCAGAGAAGCTGGTGATGACGCGCACGATGACCAGCCTGCCGCCGGTCTCCGAGACGATGTACGAGAACTCGACGATTCTTTATCTGAAGCCTGGGGTGCTGGATCACGAGCACGCACAGCAGATGGAAGCGAAGCTGAAAGGGATGTCCAAGGCGGGGAACAAGAAGATACTGCTCGATCTGCGCAATGTTGCAGCGGGGGATATGGTGGAGGCGACCCGGGTGGCGAACTTCTTCCTTTCTTCGGGCACGATTACGTCGCTGGAGGGGCAGAAGGTGCAGAAGCAGACCTTTGCGGCTGAGCCTTCGAAGGTTATCAATGGGACGGCGCCGGTGGTGGTGCTGGTGAATCGCGGAACGGCGGGACCGGGCGAGGTGGTGGCGGCGGCGCTGGCGGACAACAAGCGCGCCGAACTGGTAGGCGAAAAGACGTTTGGCGAGGGAGCGCAGCAGAAGACGTTTGAGCTGCCTGACGGCTCTGCCCTGATTTTGTCGATTGCGAAGTACGAGACGCCTGCCGGGAAGAAGCTCCAGGACGAGGGTGTCACACCGGCTGTTCTGGTTGCCTCGGCCCAGGAAGAGGTCGCCGCAGAGGATGAAAACGCGGCAGCGAAGCCTGCGGAGACGCCGAGCGCGAAGCCAAGTGTGAGCGTGGATGAGCAGCTCACGAAGGCGCTGGATCTGCTGAAGGCGAAGGCGGCGTAAGGCTGATTTCGGCTGTGTGACCCAGCCGATACGAGGACGTCCGGTGGGGATCTGCGTGCTATTGTGAGATGGCCTTGAAGAGCCTATCGAGACCGGAGACGGAGCGGGCCGGCGCGACGGGCGCGACGCTCTGGCAGAAGCTGAACGCGAAGCTTTTGCTGGTAGAGTCCCGGCTTCCGGGCAAACGGCTGCTGACGCGATTCACCTTTCTGATCCTGCTGGGGATGTCGTCGGTCTTCGGCGCGCTGTGCGGTCTGCTGCTCGTCTATTCGATCGATCTTCCGCAGATGGACGATCTGGCGCGCTACCGTCCGAACACGACGACGGAGCTGCTGGATGTGCATGGGAAGGTCTTCGGATCGTTTGCGCTGGAGCGCCGGGTGGTGGTTCCGTACACGGAGTTTCCGCCGGTGCTGCGGCAGGCGATTATTTCGATTGAAGACAAGAGCTTTGAGAGCAACTGGGGCGTGAACCTGGTGCGCGCGGTGGGTGCGGCGTACCGGGATCTGCATGCCAGTGGACGAGCGCAGGGGGCTTCTACGCTGACGATGCAGCTGGCGCGCAACCTCTTTCTCTCGTCGCAAAAGACTTACGGGCGCAAGCTGCAGGAGGTCTTTCTCTCGATGCAGATCGAGAGGCGCTTCACCAAGCAGCAGATCTTCCAGCTATACGCGAATCAGATTTATCTCGGTCATGGAACGTATGGTTTTGAGGCGGGATCGGAGTTCTTTTTCAGCAAGCATGTGAGGGAGTTGACGCTGCCGGAGGCGGCGCTGCTGGCGGCTCTGCCGAAGGGGCCGGAGGCGTACTCGCCGTTGAAGTATCCGGAGCGCGCGCTGCGCCGGAGAAACCTGGTTCTGAGCGAGATGCTGGAGGACCGAAAGATCTCAGCGGCGCAGGCAAACGCGGCGAAGGTGATGCCGCTGGGACTACATATCGAAGCGCCGGCGAACAGTGTTGCGCCATATTTTGTGGAGGAGGTGCGACGGCAGCTGGAGCATCAGTACGGAGCTGAAGAGGTGCACGGGGCCGGGCTGCGGGTGTATACGACGCTGGATCTGGATCTGCAACTCGTGGCGAACAAAGCGATTTTGGACGGGACGGCGGCGTATGAGCGAAGGCATGGATGGAAGGCGCGTGTACAGAATGTTGCCGAGACGGGCGGCGAGGTAGAGGCGTATCGGCATCCGGACTGGACGCAGGCGATGGGGCCGGGGGTGTACCTGCATGGGCTGGTGACGGAGGTTGCGAAGGCCAAGGCGACGGTCAAGGTGGGTGCACAGAGTGCGGAGCTGGGGCCGGAGGATTTTTTGTGGACGAAGTTCACCAAGGCGGAGGCGTTTCTGCGGCCGGGCGATGTGATTTATGTGCGGATGGAGGTGAACCGGGCGGATGGGGCCATGCACCTGTCGCTGCAGCAGGATTCCGGGGCGCAGGCGGCGCTGATGGCGGTGGACAACTCGGATGGGGAGGTGCTGGCGATGGTGGGGGGGCGGGATTTTGCGGTGTCACAGTTCAATCGGGCGACGCAGGCGCAGCGGCAGGTGGGGTCCTCGTTCAAGCCGTATGTGTATACGACCGCGATTGAGGCGGGCGCGAAGCCGAGCGACATTGTGGTGGATGGGCCGACGAGCTTTCCGACACCGAGCGGGTGGTACACGCCGCATAACTATGAGGGCGATTACAAGGGAGCGATGACGCTGTTGAGCGCCTTCGCGGAGTCGAGGAATATCCCGGCGCTGAAGCTGGCGGCGAAGGCGGGGATCCGGAAGGTGATCGAGACGGCGCACCGGTTCGGGATCACGAGCAATATTCCGGCGTTTCTGCCGGTGGCGATCGGATCGGCGGATATTACGCTGGCGGAGCAGGTGGGGGCGTATTCGGTGTTTCCGAACGATGGGATACGGATTGAGCCACACTATATCCGCAAGGTCACGCAGGCGGATGGACTGGCGCTGCCGGAGAAGGTTCCGCAGGTGACGGAGGTGGTGTCGGTGGAGACGGCGCGAACGATGATGCAGTTGCTGGAGGCGGTGACGCGGTATGGGACGGGAGCGGCGGCGGCCCAGCTGAAGCATCCGCTGGGAGGGAAGACGGGAACGACGAACGACTACACGGACGCGTGGTTCATCGGGTTTTCTCCGTCGGTGACGTGTGGGACGTGGATCGGGTTTGACGACCGGCAGTCGCTGGGGGAGAAGGAGACGGGGGCGCGGGCGGCGCTGCCGATGTGGATGGATTTTATGCGGGCGGCGATCGCGAACAGGCCGAAGGAGGCGTTTGCTTCGGCAGGGGCGCCGAAGAAGGTGCTGGATGTGCCTACGGTATCAACGGATGGCGAGGAGGCGGCGCCGGTGGTGAGTAAGCCGATGGAGTCGAGTGATGAAAGCGACCCGGAGACTCCGGCTCCGGCTGCGCCGATCGAGCGGAGGCCGCCGGAGAATGTGCCGGCGCCTACGCCGCCGAACGACGGGCGGTACGAATGAGATCGAGACTCCAAGCAGGCGAGTTTATGCTGCGAGCGTCTGTTCCACTCCTGAATCGCAAGCAGAAAGATAGGCGACGGCAAGTGCAACAGCAGATCCTCCGCTTCGCGCCTGAATGACAAGAAACAGACACGCAACGGCCAAAACAAAAGCAACGGCAGGAGCAAAAGCAGCTCCCTCCATTTCGCTGCGCTTCGGTCGGGATGACAAGTCAGGGTTTGGATGAGTTGAGTCGGTGGAGCAGACTGAAGTAGCGGCGGGCTTGGGCGACGTCGTAGCCTATCTGTTCGCGAAGGTCTACCGGGGTGGGGAAGCGCCTTTCGTCGCGGAGGCGTTGGAGAAAGCAGAGCTCGAGCGGGGTGGTCTCGTTTAGGTCGATGGGGTGGAAGTCGAGCAGGTGGGACTCGATCGTGAAGGAGTCGGCTCCGAAGGTGGGGCGGACGCCAACGTTGGTGACTGCGTCGAAGATCTCGGCGTGGAGGCCAGCACCAACTTTGAGTTTCGTGATGTAGACACCGTTTTGGGGGAGCAGTTCGGCATAAGGAGCCAGGTTGATGGTGGGCACGGTATAGCGGGTGCCGTAACCTCTTCCGGAGGCGGGTGTGCTGCAGACGCTGAAGGGTCGCTGGAGGAGCCGGCGTGCGGTGGAGACGTTGCCCTCCGCGATGAGGGCGCGGATGCGACTGGAGGAGACGGCGCTTCCATGGAAGCTTTGCGGGGGATAGCTGAATACAGTAAAGCCGAACTCCCCTCCGAGGGTTTTGAGGACGTTCACATCCGCCTCCGCCTGGCGCCCGAGGCGGAAGTTCTCTCCTTCATGCAGTTCGACGACGCCCAAGCTATCGTGCAGGACCTCCTGCGCAAACTGACGAGCGCTCATGCGGGCGAGTTCGCCATTGAAGGGAAGGACGACGACGTCATCGACGCCGGTGGAGGCGAGCAGGTCCAGCTTGTGGGCGAGGGGGGTGAGGAGGGCGGGGCTCGATTCGGGACGAATGGCGCGAGCGGGGTGAGGGTCGAAGGTGATCACGACGGATCTTAGACCGCGGCTGCGTGCGCGATCGATGAGGTTCGCGATCACCCATCGATGTCCACGATGCACGCCATCGAAGTTGCCGATGGAGGCGACGGACGGAGTGAAGGGATGCGGCAGCTGATCGAGGTGGCGGTAGATGTGCATTCAGGCGATCTCAAAGGTGATCTGCTGACCGTCGTAGGCAAGCCGGATGTGCGGCGGCAGGATGGCCTCGGTCGCCTCGTGGTCCAGGTCGTGGCTGAGGTGGGTGAAGAAGGCGCGCTTCGGTTGGAGCTGCTCGACGAAGGCGATTGAGCGTTCGAGGTGCGAGTGGCTGGGGTGCGGATCCCGCCGGAGCGCGTCGAGGATGAGAACGTCGAGATCGCGAAGCAGGGGAAGGCTTTCCGCGGGGATGTCGCTCATATCGGTGAGGTAGGCCGCGGCGCCGAAGCGATACCCGGTAATCTCCTGCTTTCCGTGGAGCACCGGGATGCGGCGGAAGCATGCGCCGAAGAGCTCGGTGCCTGCGCCGGGGGTGGGGTCGATGCGATGGAGCTGGACGCGAGCGCTGGTGGGGTAGCGATCCTCGACGCGGAAGGTGTAATCGAAGATGCGTTCGATGGCGCTGGCGGTCTCGTTATCGGCGTAGATGGGGAGGTTTCCGGGCACACGGAAGCTGAGCGGGCGCAGATCGTCGAAGCCCATCACGTGATCCGCGTGGCCGTGGGTGTAGAAGACGGCGTCGACGCGGCGGATCTCTTCGCGCAATGCCTGCGCGTGGAAGTCTGGACCGGTGTCGATGAGCACGACATGGTTGTTGTAGGCGAGGCGGATGGAGGGCCTGGTCCGGCGGTTGCGCGGGTCGGTGGAGGTGCAGACCGCGCATTGACAGCCGAGGGTGGGCACGCCCATGGAAGTGCCGCTGCCGAGAAAGGTGAGGGTTGCCTCCATGAACTAGAGGACGATGCCGGGCTTGGGGGGAGGGGCACCTTTTGCGGCGACGGACCGGGCGAGCGCCTGAGTGATCTCGAGGAAGGCCATTCGCAGTTCGAAGATGGCGCTATCGAGCAGCTTGGTCTCCCCAGCGCTGAGATTGCCTTTGGTTTTCTCTCCGAGCACGGCGAGCATGTCGATGCTCTGGCGTGCGCCGAGGATATCGACCTGGGGTTTCTGCCCTTCGGGTGTCGCTCCGCCGAGCTGCATGATGGCGGTGAGATAGATGCTCTGGACGAGCTGATCGAAGTTCATGGCGGGCGGATGATCTCCGCCGGGATTGGCAGCGCGGATTGCGGTCTCGAGACGGTCGGCGGTCTGCTCGTAGGCGAAGCGGGACTGCTCGGCCTGCTCGGGCGTGGGCGCGGGGAGGGAGTCTTCCTCGACCAGATCGAATTGCGAAGACTCGGGAGCGGTTTGCGGCGAGCGCGAAGAGGCCGGGTCGGGCATGAGTTGCGGAGCTGCGGAGGCTGCCGGCGCCTGCTGTTGCCTGGCGTGCTGCTCCTGTGCCGCCACGCCCTGGGCGGCGGCCTGCTCTTGCGCGGCCTGAGCGGCTTCGGGCCGCAGCTCGCCTTCCTTGGTGAACTTGCGGCGATCCGTTACAACAAATGGCTTGTTCGATTCCGACATGGATAGGCCTCTCTGGGGTTAGATGTCTGATGCGGTCAGAGGATTTTCGCTCTGTCGAACGGAAGGGAGGCGGGCTGGGCGATGCCGCCGTCGTAGTGGATGGATTTGGCGTGGGCGAGGGCCTCGCGGCGGATGTACCCGAGGCCGATCTGGATCTCGCCGCCGGCTATGGGAACGACGGCCACGCTGGTCAGCTCCCCGATGGGCTTGTCGTCCACAGAGAGGGCGAGACCCGGAGATGCGCCCGCACCCTGCAGATGGAAGGCATGGAAGGTGCGATGGACGTTGCCGCGGGAGTGAATGCGTTCGACGATCTCCTGGCCGAGGTAGCAGCCTTTGGAGAAGTGGAGCGCACGGTTGGCGCCGGTCTCCTGCGGCAGGTCTCGATCGCGGATATCGACCCCGAAGAGGAGCGTGCCTTCACAGATGCGCAGCAGATCGAGAGCGGCACCCCCGCACTCGGCGATTCCGTGGGCCGAGAGATGGGCGGAGAGCTCGGTGAGTGCGAGGTTATCAGCCCAGATCTCGAAGCGGGGCACGAGCGGACTGTAGGCGCGGATGACGGTGAGGAGGTGAGATCGCCAGGGGATATGGGCCAGGGATAGCGTGTTTGCCGGGGGCAGAAGGTTCAGGCTGGTGAGGAGTTCGGATGCACGAGGGCCAGCGAGGAGGAGGCCTTTATTGTGAGAGCTGATGTCGCGGAGTTCCACATCGTCCATGATGATGAAGCGATCGAGCATGGCGAGGAGGCTGGCGACCTCCGGCAGGCCGGTCTCGAGGAGAAGGTGATCGGGCTCGGCGAAGATGTACGCGTCACCCTGGATCCGACCCTGCGCGTTGAGGAAGAAGTTGTAGCAGCCGGCACCTGGCGCGAGTGCCTGGACGGAGTTGGTGACCATGCCGTTGAGCCAGCGGACCCGATCGGACCCTGTGACCTCGATCCAACCGATCCCATCGAGAGGCACGATGCCGGCGGAGGTGAGGAGGAGATCGAGCTGACGCTGCGGGATATCGGGCTGCGTCGTCGCGGATGTGCCTGCTTGAGGGGTGGTTTGGGGCATGGTGGATGTGACGTGGAGGGTGACACAAACGCCCTGCGTACACTGGTGATTATAGCTGCGCCTGGGAGGCAGGAACGTGAAGCACGCAACAGCTCGGAGATGCTTGCCTATGCGCCGGTGGGCGTTTTTGGCCGTTGCGGGGATGGCGATCTCACTTTCTTTCGACGTGGCCGCGCAGTCGGTCCCGGCGCCCCCTCAGGGCCGGGGAGAGCCGGGAAAGCCGATCTCGAAGGAGCAGGCGAAGGAGCTGTTCCGGTCGGTGGACGAGATATTGACGTTTGTGAGTGGGGACACGAAGCTGCCGATTCAGCACAGCGTTAAGCGGAAGCTGATCTCGCGGGAAGAGGTGAACCGGTTTCTGACGAAGAAATTCGAGGAGGACGAGGGGGCAAAGCGTCTGGAGCGGTCGGAGCTGGTGCTGAAGAAGTTTGGTTTGCTGGACCGGGACTTTCAGCTGAGGCCGTTTCTGATCAGCCTGTTGACGGAGCAGATCGCGGGCTTCTACGACAACAAGACAAAGACGGTGAACCTGCTGGACTGGATTGAACCGGAGGAGCAGAAGCCGGTGCTGGCGCATGAGCTGACGCACGCCCTGCAGGATCAGATGGTGGAGCTGGAGAGGTGGGGGGACTCCGGGGTGCACGGGGTTTCGCAGAGCTCGAAAGAGGACAACCGGCACATTGAGACGGACGAGATGGAGACGGCGCGGGGCGCGGTGGCCGAGGGGCAGGCGATGGCGGTCTATGTCGATTACACGCTGCGGTCGACGGGCCGGACGCTGGCCGATTCACCGGAGATTGGAGAGCGGTTGAAGGATGCGGACCCGGCGGCGGGCGGATCTCCTGTTCTGGCGCGGGCACCGCTGCTGCTGCAGCAGTCGCTGCTGTTTCCGTACACCGACGGATTGAGCTTTGAGCAGGCGGTGTTGACGAAGGCGGGCAAGCAGGCTGCGTTTGGCGATGTGCTGGCGCATCCACCGAGCTCCAGCTACGAGATCATGAATCCCACCGCTTACCTGGCGCATGCTCCCGTGCCGATGCTGCGCATGCCCGATATCCACCCGCTGCTGGATGCGGAGTACACCCCGTATGACGTGGGTGTGATGGGGGCGTTGGATGTGCGTATTCTGGCGGAGCTGTTTGGCGGCTGGGAGATGGCGGAGGCGCTGACTCCTGCCTGGGACGGTGGGTTGTATTATGCGGCGCAGCGGCGGTCCGCGGCTGGGGCCGAGAGGAGTTCGACGGCGTCGCTGGCGCTGTTTTACCTGTCGCGATGGAAGAATGCGGATTCGGCTCGGAGCTTTGCGCGGACCTATGCGGGACAGCTGGCGCGGAAGTACGCGAAGGTGAAGCGGAGTGGGGCGGAGGCAAAGGATGACGAGGAGATCTACACGACCAACGAGGGAGAGGTTCTGGTCAGCAGATCGGGAGTGGATGTTTTCGTGAGCGAAGGTTTTGCCTTGCCGCTGGCGCGACGGCTGCGGGAGGCGATGCTGCAGGCCCAGGCGAACGGGCCGTTGCTGACGGCCTCCATCGGGATGCACGAGCCTTCTCTGGGTCTTGCGGGGGTGTGCGGCCGGGCGCGGCTATGGAACCTTTTTCCGCGGGATATGCTTAGAGCGCAGCGTATGACAGAGACATCAGCACACTTCGAAGTACAGAAGGAGCAGGGCGTTTGGTGAAGGCTGAGATTGGAATTATCGGGGGCAGCGGGCTGTATGCGATGCCGGGATTGTCGAAGGTGCGTGAGGAGCGGGTGGAGACGCCGTTTGGGGAGCCGTCGGAGGTGTTTGTCTTAGGCGAGCTGGAGGGACGGAAGGTTGCGTTTCTGGCCCGGCATGGCCGAGGGCACCGAATTCTGCCGAGCGAGATCAACTTTCGCGCGAATATTTATGCGATGAAGGAGCTGGGCGTGGAGCGCATCTTGTCGGCTTCGGCGGTGGGGTCGCTGAAGGAGGAGCACAAGCCCACGGACTTCGTGATTCCCGACCAGTTTATCGACCGGACGTTTGCGCGGAATGCGACTTTCTTTGGAGAGGGGGTCGTGGCGCATGTTGCGTTCGGGGACCCCGTGTGTGGAGCGGTCGCCGGTGCTCTGGAGACGGCGTGCAGGGAAGTGGGGGTGGTGGGGAAGCGCGGCGGGACGTATGTGTGCATGGAAGGGCCGCAGTTCTCGACGCGGGCGGAGTCGAATCTTTATCGAAGCTGGGGAGCGGACGTGATCGGCATGACGAACCTGCAGGAGGCCAAGCTGGCCCGGGAGGCGGAGATCTGCTATGCGACGGTCGCGATGGTGACGGACTACGATTGCTGGCGCGAGGGGCATGAGGATGTGACGGTCGACCAGGTGGTGGCGGTTCTGCATCAGAACGCAGAGAACGCGGGCAAGGTCGTTCGGGCGGCTGTGGCAGCGATGCCGAGTGAAAGGACGTGTCCGTGTGGGAGTGCGCTGAAGCATGCCATTTTGACCGATCGAAGCGTGATTCCGCAGAAGACCCGGGAGCGGTTGGGCCTGATTCTCGGTAAGTATCTTTCGTGAGTGATAGGCAAACGCGGCTCAGCTTCGTTTGACCCCAGTCTGGTTGCCAGGAGCACAAGGAATTCAATGTCGATATTGGTGGTAGGATCCGTGGCCTTCGATAGCATCGAGACCCCGCACGGCATGGTGGATCATTGCCTAGGTGGAGCGGCGACGCACTTCGCGCTTGCGGCGAGCTACTTCACGGAGGTTCGCGTGATTGCCGTTGTGGGCGAGGATTTTACGGCCGGGCATGAGGCGGTGCTGACGCGCCGGGGCATCGATACGAGGGGGATCGAGCGGGCGAAGGGGTTGAGCTTTCACTGGAAGGGCTCGTACACGGGAAGTCTGAACGAGGCGACGACGCTGGGGACGGACCTGAATGTGTTCAGCACCTTTGCGCCGAAGATTCCCGAGGCGTACGTCGATTCGGAGTACCTCTTTCTGGCGAATATCGACCCTGTGTTACAGGCGCGGGTGCGCGAGCAGATGACCGGAGTTCGGATGACGTGCGGCGACACGATGAACTACTGGATTGCGGACCACCGCGAGAATCTCGAAGCGGTGCTTCGGAGGCTGGACGTGCTGCTGATCAACGACGGCGAGGCGCGAATGCTTTCGGGAGAGCACAACCTGGTGAGAGCCGCGGAGCTGATTATGTCGATGGGGCCGAAATCGCTGGTGATCAAGCATGGGGAGTACGGCGCGACGGCCTTTTTCAGCGATCGATCGTTCGCCGACACACCGAAGCTGCATCCATTCCGGGCACCGGCTCTGCCGCTCGACGAGGTGGTGGATCCGACCGGAGCGGGAGACTCCTTTGCGGGTGGATTTTACGGCTACATCGCGTCGCAGGCGGTGTTTACTCCCGAGGTGTTTCGAACAGCGATGTTCTACGGCGGGGTGATGGGCTCGTTTGCGGTGGAACGGTTTGGCACGGAGCGGCTGCAGGCGATCAGCGAGGAAGAGATTGAGGATCGGTTCAGATTATTTCAGGAGATCTCCCATCTTGCCTTTGCGCGGACGTAGGCGGCACCTGCCCGGGAAAGTTGGAGCGGAGCGGGCCCGCAGGCTGGGGGATGCCGCTGTTACCGGCGCTGTCGCAAGGGCGGGGAATGGAGGTGCGACTCGGGGGAGTGCAAGTAGGGGGGGCGCGAGCCGGGAGGAGACACTGCCGGTTGCCCTGGGAGCTCTGGTGCTTGCCTCGATTGCGCTTCTAGTCTGTTACTCGCGCGGTTACATGCTGCTTTACGGCGACGCTGTGGCTCATCTTGGGATCGCGAGACGAATTCTGGACTCACGCAATCCGGGGCTGGTGCAGCTTGGGGGCGTGTGGCTGCCGCTCTCGCATGTGATCATGCTTCCTTTCATCTGGAAGATGCCGTGGTGGCAGAACGGCATGGCGGGCGCGTGGCCATCGATGCTCTGCTACATCTTCGCGGTGACGGGTTTTTTTCGGCTAGCGCGACGGCTTCTTTCCTCCCGCTGGGCTCTGGTGGCGACGTCATTTTTCGCGCTCAACCCGAACCTACTTTTCCTCTCGACGACGGCAATGACCGAGCCGCTGTTCCTGGTGGTGATTATCTGGCTAACGCTGCTGACGATCGAGGGCGTGGATGCGATGAAGCGAGGAGCCACCAAACGCGTTCGGCGCCTGCTGCTTGGCGCGGGCCTGTTGATTGCCGCCGCGGTCTACACACGATATGACGGATGGATTCTGGGCGCGGCAGCGTGGTGCGTGCTGGCATGGCAGATGTACAAGCGGCGCGAACTGTGGCGAGAGGCGGGGCTTGCGTTTGCTATTTTCACGCTGATCGCCATCGCCGCGCCGGTGAGCTGGCTGGCCTACAACCAGCACTTTTACCGTGACTGGCTCGATTTTATGCGGGGGCCATACTCCGCGGGCGCGATTGAGAAAAAGACGTCTCCGCCGGGATCGCGGCACTATAGGGGCTGGCATAATCCTGGATGGGCGCTGTTGTTCTACACGCGTACGGCGCAGGTGGATGCTGCGGCTTGGGAGACGGGATTTCTGCTGATGGCTGCGGCGCTGTGCGGCTTGTGGTCCACGGTGCGCCGGAGGTTGGAGCTGCCTGCCCTTCTGCTGTGGGTTCCGCTGCCGTTCTACGTGTATTCGGTGGCCTATGGATCGGTGCCTATCTTCATTCCGCAGTTGTGGCCTCACTCGTTTTACAACGCGCGGTATGGCATGGAGCTGCTCCCGGCCCTGGCTCTCTTCGGCGCTGTGGCGGTGGAGCGGCTACAGGCAGGGGTGGAAGGAACCAAACCTCTGGTTGGAAGGCTGTTGTTTCCCGTGAGCCTCTCGCTGATCGTTCTGAACACGGTCGCGATGATGTACCAGGTGCCGCTGGTGCTGAAAGAGGGAATGGTGAACGCCACGACGCGGGTGGCGTTTGAGACTGCCCTAGCGGAGGAGTTGCGGTCTTTCCCTCCCGGAGCGCCGATCCTGATGTCGACGTCTGACCACATTGGAGCGTTGCAGCAGGCGGGCATCCCCCTGAAGCAGGTGTCACACGAGAGTGACTATGACAGCTGGAAGGCGGCTCTCGCCGACCCCGCGGCGAGGGCTGCTTACGTGGTCGCGATTGCCGGTGATCCGGTCTCGAAGGTGCTTGCCCAGAACAGCCGCGGCCTGACGGAGTTGACGGTGCTTTGCACGACAGGCCAGCCGTGCGCGAGGGTGTATCGATCGGACCGGTTTGCTGGAGGAGTGGCCGAAACGCCGCCGCGGTGACGTCGGGTAGAGTAGGTGGGGATGATCCCTTTCGTCAAAGCTCAGGCGTGCGGCAACGACTTTCTGATTATGGAGGAAGGTGACGCGGCGTTGAAACACGCGGCCCTGGCCGAGAGGCTATGCGCGCGGCACACGGGGGTAGGCGCCGATGGGGTTGAGTTTCTGGATCGCAGCTCCGGATACCGTTTGAGGCTGTTCAACTCGGATGGCACGGAGGCGGAGCTCTCGGGCAACGGAACGCGATGTGTGGCTGCGTGGCTGGCCCACAGCGAAGGTGTGCGAAGCGTCACGTTCGCGACGCATGGAGGTCCACGAAGCTGTCGAGTGGTGGAGGAACGCGGAATAAACTACCGGATTGAAGGCGGAATGGGGGTGCCGCGAGTGATGCAGCGGACCATCGTTCTTCCAGGTGTCGGCGAAGTCGCTGGAGCCATGGTGAATGTGGGTAATCCGCATTTCGTGCTGTTTGCGGATACGGAGGACTTCGGCGCTCATGGAAGGTCATGGCAGGAGCTGGGAAGAATAATCAGTATGAGCCCGTTGTTTCCGCATGGGACCAATGTGGAGTTTGTGCGGGTCCGATCGGGCTCCGAGATCGAGTTTCGGATATACGAGCGGGGCTGCGGACCGACGACCTCCTCTGGGACGGGGACCTGTGCGGCTTCGGCTGCGGCGATGACGTTGCGAGGAGTGTTGCGCGAGCTGACGGCGATTGCCGAAGGCGGGAGGCAGGAGGTGGTGTGGCCGACCGCTTCGGCGGAGATGCTGTTGACCGGGCCGGCGGAAATTGTATGCACGGGCGAGGCGATAAGCGCTTGAGCCTGGGGAGAGCGATTGTTCCGAAGTTGAGGAGGCCGCGGGCGCTGCGCCCGGATGCGACTCTCGCGATCGTGTCGCCGGCCAGCGCCGCCAAACGAGATCTGGTGGAGAGGGGAATCGCGCATCTTCAGGAGCTCGGATATGGCACAAGGCTTGGAGTGCATGCGCTCGACTCCGGGCCGCTTTACTATGCGGGATCGGCCAGAGATCGTGCGGAGGATCTCCTTGCTGCCTTCGCCGACCCTGCGATTGACGGGATTCTGTGTACACGCGGAGGGTGGGGCGCGGCAGAGCTTTTGCCGCTGCTGGACGTGGAGCTGATTCGAGCCTCGCCGAAGGTTTTTGTGGGGTATAGCGATATCACCACACTCCAGACCTGGTTGCTGGAGAGCGCGGGCCTGGTCACCTTCCATGGGCCGATGGTCGCGGCCGACTTCGCGCGTGAAGGAGGGGTGGATCCCGGGCGGTGGCACCAGGGCCTGCAGGCGTCTGCGCCGTGGACGTTGGGAGCGCAAGACGGATTACGGACGTTGCGTCCCGGGGTTGCGGAGGGGCCGCTGCGAGGCGGGTGCCTGTCGATCCTGGCGGAGAGTCTCGGGACACCGTATGGTCCGAGGTCTTTCCGAGGCGTTCTCTTCGTCGAAGATATCGGGACGAAGGCGTACCAATGGGACCGCATGCTGCTGCACCTGCGTTACGCCGGGATGCTGGAGGGGGTGACCGGGGTGGTGTTTGGCGACATGGGGCAGAACGTCGCGCCGGAGCAGATGGAGTTTTTAGAAGCGGCTCTTCTTCATGGACTTCGCGACTTTGCGGGGCCGGTTGCCATCGGTTTGCGTTCCGGGCATGTCGATGGGGCCAATGTCACGATTCCGCTCGGGGTGGACGTCCGTCTTGACTGCGGCGATGTTCTGGATCCGCGGTTACACTTTCTCGATGGGGCTGTGACGCTCTAGCCTCCTTGCGCGACGACGATGCCTTTAACGAAACACATTCATTTGATTGGAATCTGCGGGACGGCGATGGCCTCCCTGGCGGGAATGCTGCAGGCGCAAGGCCACCGGATCAGCGGGTCGGACACGGCCTCTTACCCACCGATGAGCGATCTGCTGAACGAGCTTGGGATTGCGGTGCAGCAGCCGTACGATCTATGGCATCTGGATCCGCGGCCGGATCTCGTTGTGGTTGGAAACGCGATCTCGCGAGGGAATGCGGAGCTCGAGTATGTGCTCGATCACCGGATACCGTTTGTCTCGATGGCGGCGATCGTTCACGATGAGTTTCTGGCCGGGCGTGAGTCGCTGGTGGTGGCGGGTACGCATGGAAAGACGACGACGACGAGCATGCTTGCGTGGATCTATGAGACGGCGTCGCGTGCGAACCCGGAGCTGGCTCCATCGTTTCTGATCGGGGGAGTGGCGGAGAACTTCGGGAGCAGCTTTCGGGTGACGGCGACGCGGCCGTTTGTGATTGAGGGAGACGAGTACGATACGGCGTTCTTCGACAAGGGCCCGAAGTTTCTGCACTACTTTCCGGACGCCGCGATTTTGACTCACGTGGAGTTTGATCACGCGGATATTTACCCGGATCTCGATGCGGTGAAGACGGCTTTCAAACGGTTTGTGAATTTGGTTCCCGGGCGCGGACGCATTGTGGCGTACGACGGCAGCGAGAGTGTGACGGAATGCGTGTCGAAGGCGTTCTGCGCGGTGGAGCGATACGGCTTTCGGCCGGATTCTGAATGGCAGATCGTGGAGCTTCGGCATAACGGACCGGCCACGGGTTGGAAGCTGTTTCGGAACGGCGGCTTGTTTGCCGAGCTATGGTTGCCCATGGCCGGCGAACACAATGCGTTGAACGCGACCGCCGCGGCGGCTCTGGCGGCGGGGAACGGAATCGGCGCCGGGTGCATTGCCGAAGCGCTCGGAAGTTTTCGAAGTGTGAAGCGCAGGCTGGAGGTTCGGGCCGAGGTCGGAGGGATCACGGTGATCGAGGACTTTGCGCACCATCCGACCGCGATCCGCGAGACGCTGCGAGCGCTGAGGGAGTCGTATGCGGGGCGCCGGATATGGGCTGTGCTGGAGCCGCGATCGAACACGCTTCGACGCAACATCTTTGAAGCGCCTCTGATCGAGAGCCTTCGGCTTGCGGATCGGGTGGTGTTGGCAGCGGTGTTCAAGTCCGAGAGCATCCCCGTGGCCGAGAGGTTGAAGCCGCAGAATCTTGTCGCGAGGCTGACCGAAGCTGGTGTGCCAGCCGTGGCCGTAGCGGACGCGGATGCGGTGATTGACGAGCTCGTTCCGCGACTTATGAAGGGCGACGTTGTGGTCATTCTTTCGAACGGCGGCTTTGGCAATATCTACGAGAAGCTGCCGAACGCGCTCGCGGCTGCGCAAGCGGAGAACCCGCTACTCTGATCGGCCCGAGCACGGGTCTTGAGTGACATAACGCATGTTTGCAACTCTCAAAATCGTGTTGATGTATGTGCTTCTTGGCGTGCCGGCCGGGTTGATGGGAATTCCTTACTGCTTCGTCATCGGCGATATCGGGCCGCTGTACCGGTTAGCGATGAGGATTATTCGAGCCGGTCTGCGCGCGGGTGGCATTCACGTCACGGTGTCGGGGCTGGAGAATGTTCCGGCACATCGGAGCTGCATCTTCATGTGCAATCACATCTCGAACCTGGACCCACCGGTGGTGCTGCCGCTGCTGCCAGGGCGGAGCGCGGTCCTGCTCAAGAAGGAGCTGATGCGGATACCGGTGCTCGGGACGGCGATGCGCATGGCCAGGTTTGTTCCGGTCGAGCGAAGCAGCAGCCGGGACGCCGCCCAGCGCAGCGTCGGGGCCGCTGCGGAGGCGCTTGAATCGGGTTTGCATATTCTGGTCTTCCCGGAGGGGACGAGATCGCTTACGGGGCGGCTTTCGGCATTCAAGAAAGGGCCATTTTTCCTAGCGCGAGAGACGCAGGCTCCCATTGTTCCGGTAGCGGTCGCAGGGACCCAGGGCATGATGCGGAAGGGAAGTTTCGCTGTCAATCCGGGCTGGGCAACGGTGCAGCTGCTGCCGGCGATACGGCCTGGGGACTACGCGACGAGGGAAGAGCTGATGGCGGCCGTGCACCGGGCGCTGGGGGAGGCGCTTCCGGAGGAGATGAGGCCGCTCGCTACTTGAGGATGGGATTGTAACCGTCAGTGATTAGCCGCTGGCGCATGGCTTCGGCATCCTTTTTGGTGGGGAAGGGCCCGACCTGGATGTGTAGCAGCTTGTCCTGGGTTTGCTGCCGAATGGCTCCGGCGTATCCACGCCTGTGCAATGCCGCCAGAAGCAGATCGGCATCTTCTTTTCGGGAGACGGCGGCGACCTGCACAAAGCTCTGAGGTCCTGTGGGCTCACCCGGAGGCGGAGCTGATGGGGTGCGCGCGGGGGTTTCGGCGTCTACCTGGGGGTCTGGCTGGGAAAGCTTGAGAGAGGACCGGACCTGCGATCCGGGTTTTGCGCCCGCGGCGCGATCGAGGCGTTCCGGCGTGGAGTCTCTGCGGGAGGAGCCCTCCCCGGCTGGCTGGAGAACCTGGGAATCGGGTCTCGACGCGGTGGCCGCGGTGTTCGCCCGGGACGGCGTCAGGCTCCCGGGGGCCGGTTTATCGCTTGATGTATTTACTGCATAGGGCGCGTTGGCGGCCAGAGGAGCTGGCGGGGCGGACCGCCTTCCCATGCTGTAACCCAGACCGAAGAACAGGGAGCAGACCAGCGCAAGCGCGAGGAAGATGGCGAGGACCGTGCCGGTGCCGAGCGATATCTCGCGATCCCCTCTCTCGGAGTCCCGCGGGTTATCGTCTGAATCGTATCGTGTCGGCATCGTCCAAGTCCTCAGTCCAGCAGCCATCCCAAGCAATTTCAGTCGGCCGGAGTCGTTTGAGTATCCCTGATGAGCCGAACGCAGCCGAGAATCGCCGGCACGGAGGCCAGCGGCAGTATCGATGCTATCTCCAACACCGGAAGCAGAGGTGACGCCGAGATGGGACGTATCTGTTCTGTTACGAGCCCAGAAGTGTCTCGACGAGCTAGAAGTGCAGGTAGAAACCGATTCCCGGCTCGGTGGTGAAGGTTCTGCGGTTGATGGTCAGGTAGTTCTGGTCAAAGTCGGGCGCCTTGTAGAAGACCTGCCGGAACTGCGCGCGTACCCCGAAGTGGCTGGAGAAGACGGGCTGCTCGACGCCGATGGCGTAGTAGACGGCCAGGCGAGCCCGGGCTGGCAGCCCCTGTCCGCCGTACGGGGTGGGTCGAAAGGCTAGGGTGCCCACACCACCGGAGGCGAAGGTTTGTAGACCAAGCAGGCTGGGGCCGTGGGCGACGTAGCCGAGGCTATACTCCGAGGCGTTTGCCTGGGCTCCGTTGGGAATGTAGCCCGAGAACTTCTCGGTAAACCGGGCGTAGCTGAAGTTGCCCTCGAGACCGAGCAGTGGAGACTTGGTATAGCGGACGGTGACGAGAGCTCCCAGTGTGTTGCTGGCGGTCTGGCTGACGGGAACGCCTTGATAGTTCGTCCCCTGGACGCTTTTGGTGAACTGACCGATGCCGTTGACCGAGAGATCGAGGCGTTGAAGCTGCCTTTGCGTAGCGGTCACCTGGGCGACTGCCGTGGAGACGAAGAGACCGGAAGAGAGACAAAACCAAAGAGTCCATCGTGAGGTTTGTCGGAGGACTTTCAACATGCCAAGCAAGCTCCTTGAGACCGTATGTTGCCTATCTTTTGAGTCTACTCTGGAACGTTCGTGACGCTCCTAAGGGAGGTTGATCACCGGGGCTGGTGGCTGGATCTGGATGGGATCTAGCGGGGCTGGGAAGATGGATCTCTGGCTCGCGGATTGTCTTGTTGCGTCTCGCCATGGCTGCGATGCGGCCGAGGACGCAGGCGTAGACTCCGACCGCCGAGCCTACGCTGAACGCGACAGCTGGGTGAACTCCCGAGATGGTCGGTGTTTGCAGGACGAGGCTACCCAGACCGTAGATCAGGCCGGGGATGCCGATGACGGCTAATACCCGTGCGGAGGGTTTGCTGGCAGAGAGGGCCAACATGACAGTGGCGGCGAGGAGGAGGATCAGGCCTGCGGGGCGCAGCGGAAGGCGAGACAGACCGTAGACGCCGGAGAGGAGAAGAAGCAGACCGAGCGCCCCGGGAAGTACGGCTCCGGGCAGGTTGCACTCCAGGAAGATGAGGAGAATGCCAGAGCCGACGAGGGTCACGGCTAGATTTGGATTCATTAGCCACGCGGTCAGAGGTTTGCGAGGCGCCGCGATGTCCGGGAGCATGACGGCTTGCGTTGAGAGATCTGCGGCGATGCCGAAGTGGCCGTGCGCTGCGGGCGCATCCGGCGAGGAGAGAGGTCCGGGCGGGTCTGTTCTGGTGTGGGGGATGAAGGTGGAAGCTGCGAAGGACCGTGGCTCCAGGTAGGCCAGCGCCTGTGGATGGGCCTGTACGACGGGGGCTTGGCTGATGAGACCAATGATGCAGATGAGCAGGAATGGAGGTGTGGGCCCTAGCTGGAAGAGCTTCATGGAAGAGACTGGCCACGGCTTTGAAGCGCCTGCTTCATCCCCAGCGCGGCACTGTTCTTCGGCTCAAGTCGAAGGGCGTTGCCCACGTCCGAGGCCGAGGCCGCGAGCTGGTTTGCCGCAAGCTCGATACGCGCGAGGATGAGGTAAGCAGCGACGTTGGGACGGAGCTGGAGCGAGATCTCGGCCTCCTTGCGTGCCTCGGCCGAGTGTCCACTTTGCTCGCGAATCTGCGCGAGGCCTGCGGGGCCCATGGAGCTTGACGGGTCTGCCGTGATTGCTGTCTGGAACTCTTTCTCGGCCTCGGGCAGCAGTCCCTGGCCGAGATAGTCGCGACCCTGCTGGGCGTACTGTGCGGCGCGCTCCGCCGGGGGCAGGGTTGCCAGACGCAAGTCGCGGATCTGGTCGAGCTGAAAGGCAGCCTGTCGAAAGGACGCCTCGGAGTAGGTGCGGCGTACGCGTTCCAGAGGGACGAAGGAACCGTTGCCGGAGAGGTCGGATTTCAAAGAGGCGGGTGTGATGGTGCCCGCTGCCAAGCGGTTCCGGAGTTCCTGAATCTCCGTGTCGGAAGGCCTCAGCTTCAATGCGGCCGCGACTTCACGCTGCGCCCCGGCGGTGTCACCCTGGTGCAGGAACGCGACCGCGAGGTTGTAGTGGAAGTCCGGGTCGTTCGGATCCGCGGCAACGGCCCGCTGAAAGAGAGCGGCGGCGTCATGGCCCTGACGGCTGGAGGCGACCCCCTGATTGTTGATGACCTCGGGCAGCGGAAGGCGGTTCGCGATGAAGGCGAAAGCGGCTTCGGCTTCGGCGTATTTGGCGGTGTTGATGCGAGACAGGCCAATGTAGAACTGCGCCTCGAGCGCTCGTCTCTCCGTCGGAGGGATCTTTGCGAGCGTCGCTGCTGCCCGGTCGTACTCTCTCTGCGTGTACAAGGCTTCGCCCAATGCGAGCACCGCGGCGAAGTAGGTTGGGGTTTCAGTGACGGCCATCTGCAGACGCTTGATGCGCTCCTGTGGAGTCGCCGCATCGGTACCGCGGATGTAGTTTTCGAAGGAGCTGAGTTTGACCCCTGCCGATGCCGACAGGAAGGTTTGCTGGGGGACCGGGAAGCGCGGGTCGATTTCGCGAGCGGTCTTCCATGCAAGTGCGTTCTCCACATCGAAGAGCCGTGAGAGCTCGCTCGAGTCCGCCAGGGGAGGCGAGAGGCGAAGCTCAGCGACGCGCAGGACCTGGGCCTGGACGGAGATCCGCGAGCCCTGGGTGGTGTAGTTGCCGACGACCACGAAGTCGGCGTCCAAGGTCTGGGCGATCCGGATGGTGGTGGCGCGAGTCGGCTTGAAGCCGGCCGGCAGCCCGAGGTGATTCAAGGCGAATAACCGGTCTTCGCGAGTGATTGTGAGGAAGCCTGAGGAGCTCAGGCGCTCGCTGAGGGTGTCCGGGAAGGAATCGCCGATCCAATCCAGATTCGGCTGACCGGAACGGTTGTCGAAGGGCAGGACGAGAACGACCCGGCCACCCAGACCTTTCGCTTCAGGCGCCGCCTGGGCGGGTGCGGAGAGATGGAAGGCGAGCAGCCAAAGAGAGAGCCGCCCAAAGAAGGTGCAGAGTCGTACATGCCGAGATCCAGCCACAGATAAAGTATAGAGCGGCGTCAGCGCGCTGTGGTCTGGCTGGTTGCGGCGGGGACAGGGTGGAAACGGAGAACGGCTGCCCACTCACCTCGCCGGTGCGTCTCCCAGACGATTTCGCCGTGCAAGAGCGCCGCGGCTGCGGCGGGCTGGAGGTCATGGTGGAAGTCGAAGTACTGCGTGTCCGCCGACTCATTCTGCCTGCCGAAGTTGGCCTTTCCGGGAGGTGGTTCCCACTTGGTGGAGAAGAGGAGTGCTGTGTCGTAGGCTGCTGGACGGGTCGCGATGTTGCGTATCTGATCGAGCGAGAAGTTTGGCATGCCAACGGTCTTGATGGGAAGGCGAGTGTAGCCGAGCTCTGGGTGCTCGAGCTCCGCAGTGCCGGGCCAGGCGGTCAAGACCTCTGCATCCGGAAAGCGATGTGCGATCAGGCTAATGGCTTGCTGGTGGAGGACGATCATATCCCGGTAGGTCAGGTTGTCCTCTGGCGCGAAGGCATAGGGGGGGTTGAGCCAGATGGCGGCGGCAAACGCGGCGAGGCTAAGACCGGCGACACTCCACCAGAGGCGCAGGTGACGGCGCCACTCGACCACGCAAACCAACAGGATCAGCGGGTACATGGGGAGGAGATAGCGGGTGAGCAGAGCTCCTCCGAGCACGGAGAAGGCGATAAGGTTCGCAACCAGAATGGCGCAGATAGCTCCTCGGACTGTCCACGGAAGAGCGTTTTGGACGGGGTTTGGGAGAACAGAGGTGAGCGCAAGCGCGGCGGTACAGAGCACGGGAACGAACATGTTCATGTGCATCGTGAGATGGAGGAGCCGATGCCAAAGACAGAGCGCGAAGCGGTAGGCGTCGAGATTGGCGGTTGCGTTGTAGCGGAGGAACTCGGGATTGCCGAAGACGAAGCCGGTCTGGTGGAAGTGGTAGGCGTACCAGCCAATCAGTGGAAGCACGGGCGCGCTCAGGGCTGCGGCCAAGGCAAGGCGAGGCGAAAAAGAATGTAAGCCGGTCCGCTCACGAAGGAGAAGAACGAGTTCGTAGACGGCGAGCGCCGCCGGGGTGACGATGGCGGTTTCTTTGGATAGAACAGCGAGCGAGAAGAGGAGGGCGATGGCGAGTAGGTTGCCGAGGCTGCGTTCCGTTGCCGGCTTGATACGCGAGTCAGGTTGGTGTGCTGTGATTTGCGGTGCGAGGTAGAAGGAGACTGCCCAAAGGGTGAAGGCGGCGGCGAAGATATCGGCGTGAGCGAGCGTGCTTTGAGCGAACCAGATGGGATAAGCGGCAGTCAGCAGGGTGACCGTGGTTGCGGTGAGGTCTCCTGCGAGGCGGCGAGCGAACCGAAAGACCGCGAGGAGCGCGGCGGAAGCGATGATGCAGATAAAAGTGCGGGTGCCGCTGATGACGAATCCGGAGAGGTGCCACCAGGCGGCGAGAAGGATGGAGGGAAGGGGCGGGTGGGCATTGCTGACAGTGGAGTGGGGGATAAGGGCGCCGGTGCGGAAGAGGTCGAGCGCGGCGGGGATGTAGTAGCCGCTCTCGTCCCAGAAATAAGGGAGACGAAGCAGAGTCCAATGGCTCACGAAGACGAGGACGAAGAAGACCGGGTAGAGCACCCACAGCCGCAGATCCGGGGGCGGCTGCCGGCCTTGATCGAGCCGGCTATGGATGGAAGAGGAGGGCACGCGGTTAGTTGAGGGGACCTTCGGAAGCCGGAATGGGCTCGATGGTGAGCGTGCCGAAGGTCTGCTCGTACTGGGCGAGATTCTGGCCGAGCACATTCCAGAGAGCCTTGGCCTGCTGCGGGCTGAGGTAGATTCCCTGGAAGCTGGAGAGCGTGACCTCGTCGGGGGCATTCTGGCTCATGGTGCCGAAGCCGAGGAAGAAGTCCCAGACGCTCATGCGGACCTGAACGCTGTTGGCGTAGCCCTCGCGATAATTTTCGGTCTGGGAGAGCTTGAGAGTGGGTTCATTAGGATGTCTGTTCTGATTCATTGCGGCTCGTTTCGAAGGGAAAAGTTTTGGTGCGAAAGGGGGGACTTGAACCCCCATGGATTGCTCCGCCAGATCCTAAGTCTGGTGCGTCTGCCAATTTCGCCACTTTCGCGTCAGTAAGTTACGGGATAATTTTAGGTTGGTGCCGATTTGGTTCAGTCTGTTCAGAGCCACAACAACTTAGTCTTGTGGTGTCTGGTGTGGTCCGGATCGGGGTGTAACGCACAGACAATCTGAATTGTACGACGCCTCATCTGCTGAGCGATGGTCTGGATGCGACTGGTGCCATCGCCAGGCGGGTTGGCTGAGGTACCCGCGGCGAATGGCTACCTCATCGCTCTTGGATTTGTCCCACATCGGACGCCCCGATCCTGGTGGGTGGTTGGTTACCGAAGATGATCGGTAAGTCGTTTCATCATGGCGGGGGAGCCCCAGGACGAGCAAATATCAACGCTGCGCCATCATGGCAAGATCCTCAGGTTCAGGCATCGGCGCAGCTGGGTCGAGCGAGAGGTTGTCAAGCAGTGCTTCCACACGACGGGCAAGATGATATGCCTACCGGTGTGCACGGTGAGTTGATGCAGACGTTTAACGAAGCATTGTCGCCTCAGGACTGAAGCCGCTCATAATAGATTGCGGAGCCAACATCGGGGCGAGTGTGGCGTAATTCGCTCTCCGCTATCCGCGGCTCATGTCGTTGGCGTGGAACCGGCACCCGATAACTTCTGAGTCGTATACCCGGGTTGGAATCGATTAAAACAGGCCGGCATCGCTGCCGAGGATGGATCGGCTCACCTCAGTGATCCCAGCCAAGGAGCCTGGGTTTATCTGAGACGATAACGGTAATGTTCTTGAAGTCCAGATGATCGCACTTTCGATTGGAACAGGATTTTCAGCGTGCAACCAGGATTGTCGACCTTGCACGTGGTTGTGGAGGTCTGCGACGCAAAGGAGACTTTTGATGGATCAAGCTTTGATTGATCACTCCACGTCCTAAAACCCGATGGCTCCCCTGGACGCAAAGTTGGAGTTGGGGGGCGAGGTTCGGTTACTTCAGGCGGCAATGTTGTTACTTACAGCCGCACAACCTACCTAGATAGGTAGTAGGTACTTCTCAGGAAAGATCTAGGATGGAGATGAAGGAGCTTCTTCCTGAGAAAGAAATATGAGTAGGTTAGCGGAGCATCTCTCTGATCTGATGGAACGAATTGTATGGCGTATGGAGCTGGCACAATACAGAGCGGGTATTGGATACCAAGGCTGGCAAGGGCCAGAGAAGCGCGCGTTGATACTGAGAGGCCGCAGATCGCTCGATAAAACCGGAACTTCATCAACCTAGATTTCTTTAGCTTCTAACTGGAGGCGCTTCACCCGTGGCCTCCACTCCAAGTTGAAGCAGATGCGCTAAGTTCTGCTGAATACGCCACCGAGCTACCTGTTCATCCCCGGTTTCCCCTGCACAGAGGTTCCCCTGCTTAGTGAAGGGAACTTCTCCCCTCGACATCAAGCAGGAGATAGTGCCCGAAGTGCTGGTTTAGAGTGAAATCGACTTTCGTGTAGAAAGGCTTTTCTCCTGGCACATGGCCAGTAGCACTGAATGTGGCATCCCTAAGCCGTTGTGGATCAATCTGGGCGATAAGTTGGCGTTTCACAAACATGCGTGTTCCATCGACGTACACCGGCTGGTAGTTCGATTCGAAGTAGGGGTAGTTACTCAGTCGAGTGAGTTCGGACCAGCGTCCATGGACTTCGATGACATCGGGCCGCCGCTGCTCCAGGACGTAAGAGTCAATGGCCTGGTAGCGCTTTCGGGCAAGAACAGGATCGCAGAGGAGGCCGAGGTCGATAATGCGGATACCGTCAGAATAGAGCATAACCGCTCCCATGTCGGGCCCCGCAAAGAGGAGGTCGTGCTGGTGGGTCGCTTTCTGGATATCGCGCAGTACCCCACTTGTAACGCCTACATCATCGACCGTCGCATATGGCATATAGATTGGACCGTCGGGCATGCTCATTTCATGCACGCGTGCTCCGAGGCGAAGTACGGAGCAGAGACAGATCGCCGCAACGGCGAGACGCGCGGCACGCTCTGATGTCAAAAAAGATCGCATTGGAAGCAGGGCTAAGGCGAGCAAGATGGGCGCCCCGGGGTAGAAAGAGCGGAGCGTTGGTCCCCAGTTTTGTCCGATAGCGACGGAGAGAAAGATGGAAAAGAGCGCAAATATCACGCTGAAGCGGAAAGGTGCTATCGCTCCACCAGCCTCGTGTCCCGATGGTGCTCTCTCTTCGCTCCTTCTGAAACTGCAGTAGATGTACAGGGCGATCGAGATGAGCAGATAAGGCGCGATGTACTTAGAAATTGTTACTGCCTCGGCGAGATGACGGTAGAACTCCCCATGGGCGGTCGATGCAGAGTACGGAGGCCCACGTTTCGCGATGATGGTGTTGGGGACGAAGCTGCCGAAGTACCAGATACGGACGATACTGGATGCGATCAGGGCGCTGGTCCATGTAGCTGCTGATGTAAGCGCTTGACGCGTTGGACGCTCAGCCAAAATGAAGGGAACGAGCAGCCATACAGCCTCGAACCTGACTAGAAGAAGAGCGCACCCGGCAAGCAGGTAGAGCAGACGGCACGTACGATTCCGATGGCTCGCTAAGAGAAGCATGATGAAGATGAGACTCAGCAGTAGCGGCGTCTCCATCCCATTGATGGTCTCGTACAGCATCAGCGTGCATCCCATCGTTCCAGCCACTAAGTTGGCCAGGATTTCGGGCTGCCAGCGGCATAGCCAGCTTCGTATCAGGACGATATTGACGAGGTTCAGGGCAAGCGTAGCTATTTTGGCAAAGGCGAGGACGCCGGCCGGACTCCGCAACAGTTTTGCCGCTGCGGCCATGAGCAGCATCCAGAGCGTGGTGGAGTAGCCCTCGACGATTCCCGATCCTGGCGTTGGTTCAATCCGCCCGGTTGCCGCGAAGGTTCGGGCAAAACCGAGAGTGATGGCAGAGTCGTCCCACGTCAAGGAGCGAAAGTACCACGCAACAGCGACTTGTGACGCGAACCCAAGTAGGACCAAAACGCGCGATAGCAGGAGACCGCCCTGAGGGGCATGTAGCTGCGTTGCCGGGCTTTCAGAATGGGTGAGAGTGCCGAACACGCGGTGCTCCGGGGGGGACGGTTCGCGAATTAGCGAACAGAAATAGATGCGTGGATCAGGCTTCGAAGTCGACCTCAAGTGGATCGATGAGAGGGAGGAGCCATGAGAGAAGCGCCAGGTGGGCGGGATGCGTGTTGTATTCCTCGAGTGCGGCACGATCTCGAAAGTGCATCGTACCGCCAAGTTCATAGCCCTGTGAACGAGGCGAGAAGTTGGTGCCGACGAACGTGGCGAGGAGGGCGGGGATCTGGGTTGGCAGAGCGCGAATTGCGGCAACTACCTGAGACTTCTGCTCCTCAGCAACGTTCGGCTTCCAGCGAAATGCGAAAGAATGGACGATCATGTTGCCAACCTCGTCTATGAACCGGTGCTCTACATCTAGACCACACGAACAGGGTGTGTGACTAGCCGATGGTACCGCTATCAGGGATCTCCAGCACGAACGTTAGCTACGTCCCCAGGTTATTTCATCGGCTGAGGTGGAGCAAAGCCACTCTACAGTTTTCGAGTCGTCGCATCTATAGTTCTGCTCTACTGGTGACACCAGCGGGACAAGTGCGCAACAAAGATCTAAGGCCGAAGGCCGACAGGGCAAGGAACGATGAACAGGCAGATGAAAGCGCGACTGGGTCTTATGATGTTCTTCGAATACTTCGTTTGGGGCGGATGGTACGTCACCCTGGGCACTTGGCTAGCGCAGTCGCTGCACTTTACCGGCCAGCAGGTCGGTCTTGCAGCCGGAGCCACGGCCATTGGGGCGATCCTGTCGCCGTTTTTTGTCGGTCTGATAGCCGACCGCCTGTTTGCGACGCAGCGGGTGTTGGCAGCCCTGCATGCCGCTGGCGCGATCGTGCTGTATCTCGCCTCGCGACAACTTGCGTTCGTGCCGTTCTATTGTTTGGTGCTGCTCTATTGCTTGTGCTTTATGCCCACGCTCGCGTTAACGAACTCTCTTGCATTTCGGCAGATGCGCGACCCTCAGAGTGAGTTCGGCCCCATTCGCGTTCTGGGTACCATTGGCTGGATCGCGGCTGGATTGTTGATTGGAAGCTTGCGGATAGAGGCGACAGCTTTACCGATGCAGCTGGCCGCCGCGTGCTCCGTGCTGATGGCGCTGTACTGCCTGACGCTCCCGCATACGCCGCCGCTGACGCAAGTCACGGGGCTCAGCGTCTCCTCGATCTTGCCGAAAGAAGCATTCAAGCTGCTCGGCGACCGCTCGATGGCCGTCTTCGCGCTTGCCTCGTTTCTTATCTGCATCCCGCTCCAGTTTTACTACGCGTTTACAAATCTCTTCCTCAATCAAGAGGGTGTCCTGAACGCCGCGGGCAAGATGACCGGCGGTCAGATGTCGGAGCTATTCTGCATGCTGCTTATCCCCTGGTTTTTTCGCCGCCTCGGCGTCAAGTACATGCTGGTGGTAGGGATGCTGGCCTGGACGCTTCGTTACGTCCTGTTTGCTTATGGCAATGCGGGACCGCGGATGTGGATGTTCTGGGCAGGGATCCTGCTGCATGGGATCTGCTATGACTTTTTCTTTGTCACCGGACAGATCTATATCGATCGTAAATCGCCCGTTGCACTGCGCTCTGCCGCGCAAGGTCTTATCACGTTTCTCACGTACGGTGCGGGCATGTTTGTCGGGTCATGGCTTTCAGGTGCGGTCGTGGAGCACTACTCAAGAGCCTTGCACGGGAATACGGCTTATGACTGGCGAGCTATCTGGCTGTTTCCGGCAATTGCCTCCGCGATGGTGTTAGTTGTGTTTCTGCTCACCTTTTCCGATACGAGCCGGGGAAGCACTCGGGCAGAGGCTATCAACCCGGACGGAGTGACTCCGCAGACGGTCGTCTGAAGACTGCTGCGGCATTAGGCGCTCATAGCTACCGGTCACGAGAGGTCTACCGAGCATTGCGGATGCGCCGGGCCTCCTCTTCGACGGTGCGCATGACGCGGAGGAGATTGCCGCCGTAGATCTTTTTGAAGTCTTCGGCGGTGTAGCCTTTTTGAGGAGGGCGCGGGTGAGAGCGGGGAATCTGTCGTACGAGCCGAAGTCGGAGGGGACGCAGCCGACGCCGTCGAAGTCGGTGCCGATGCCGATGCCGACGTGGTCGATGCCGCCGATATGGACCGCGTGGTCGATGCCGCCGATGGACCGCATGGTCGATCTGGGCGACGACGTCGGCGAGGGTGGCGGCGGGCAGGTTTGCGGTGGCTTGCTGCTCGAGCTGGTCGATGGCGGCCTATTCAGCCAGCCCGAACTTGGTGTTAGCGACCGACCTGCTTGGCGAGCGTATCGTTGGGGTTTGGTTCCGGTTCTCAGTAGGGAAATTTTCAAGAAGGCACTGGTGATCGGGGTTTTGCGGGCCAGAACGGGCTTACCCCGTCGAGTTTCCAAAGATTCGAGGTTACGAGGTTCATGGAGTCGAGTGCCGGAGCCGGTGAGATCCCAGTTGAGGGTGCGATCGCTGTAGCAGCGGACAGTATCCCACAGCGTGTTGCCAGAGACGTTCTGAGCGGCACTTCGACGCTTGGAGCCTCCGTCTTCGTTGAGCGTGGTGCAACGTTCTTAGCCAATATTCTCGCGGCTCGACTGGCGGGGGCTTCGGTCTTCGGCGCGTATTCTCTCGGAATAACGACAGCAAACAACATTTCTACCTACGCGGCTGGCGGCATAGGTGCGACTGCTACGCGTTTTTCAGGCAAGTACCCGTACGAGAGTGGGAGCTATAAGACTCTGGCCAGCGTCCTCGGCCTAGTCTCGCTGGTCTCTGCTGCTGTCGCTGCAGCCGCGCTCTCTTTTTGCGCTGGGCCCATCGCGCGTCTGCTCCACAAGCCCGATCTCACGGAATTGCTGCAATGGGCCGCGATCTCCGCCGCGGGTATGATCCTGCTTGAGTGCGCTCGTGGGTTTTTCGTCGGGCAGCGGCGGCTCGCGGCACTCGCGCTGCTATCCCTCGTGGTCGGAAGCTGCATGCTATCGCTTCTACCGGCGATAGCCGCAACCAAGCATGCGGTTTGGATGGTTGTTGCCCATGGCAGTGTCACGTTCTCAGCCGTTATCGTCTGCTTGTTGCTGTCGCGGCCTCTCGGCTTGCTTGGTCCAAGTAGAGCGGTGTCCGCGGTTCCGTTCGGCCGGCTTTTGCGGGAAGTCTGGGGATACGGTCTTCTTCAACTCTCCGGTCTGCTCAGCGCCAATCTGGCAGGTTGGTGGATAACCGCGCTCGTGGCGCGCGGGGACCCGACGCTCGTGCAGATGGGTTTCTTCGCTATTGCGAGTCAACTTCGCAATCTCACTGGGCTCATTCCCGGACTACTCACTGAAGGAAGCTTTGCCGTGATGGCCACGCAGGAGGTCGAGAGCTCTCGGATGCCTCATCGCATCATGGCGATATGTACGTTCGCCTCCACGGTGGCAGCTTTGCTGTTTGCATCCTTGGCGATCATCCTGGCGCCTTGGGCTCTTAAACTCCTCTATGGAGCTACGTATGGCGGCGCAGCCGTGGCTGCGGCGGTCGGGATGTCCGTTGCCGTGTTGCAAATGGGAAACGCACCCCCTTCCGCCCGGCTTAGCATTGTCTCCATCCGTTCTACAGCCGTTATCAATACCATCTGGGCCGCCCTCACGCCTCTCAGCGGAACGCTCTTGATGTTTCGTGGCGGAAGTGCTGTCGAAGCCATGGCCGTCTTTTTTGCAGCGCATGTGGTGATGGCCGTGCTGGTGCTTCTTGTGCTCCATCGCAAGGACCATTTACCGAAAGGCATGGTTCCGCTCTTTCTTCTGAGTACAAGTACTGTTCTCGCTTTATCGTTGCTCGCATTGCTGAGGAACAGGCATGTCGAACGGGCTGCTTCTCTCTCCGCGCTCATGGTGTTACTTACCGGGTTGGCGATCCTATGTCTTTACCGGCTCGGCAAGCAGCACCGTTGGTTGCCCGCAAGGACTGTAGTTCGCTCCGTTCTGCTGAAGGTGTCGTCGCTCACTCGACGGATCGTAAGACGCGGTTCGGGATAGGTACTTATGCCCCATTTTAAATACCCTGCCCGATTTGAGGTCGAGGGGAGAATTCGCTAGAATTGCCGACGAGGAGCGCACCTGCATCGACAAGCGCCGGTAGGAGATCTTGTTAAGCGCTGCCCTGAACTCTCCATTGCGCGAAGTATGAAGAACAGGACATTTGCTATGATGTTGCACACGATCTACCAAGGTCTCAGACGTGAGACGACTCATGAAGGTGGATCGGCTAGCGTCACCTTATTTCGGAAAGCAATCTTTCGAATCAGGCAGCATTACTTCATACTGCTCTTGAGTGCTGTCCGCATCTTCTACTGGCGGCTACTCGGCATGAGAATTAGTGCTGGCACGAAGCTTTCCACCGTGAGAGTTACGTGGCCACATAAAATCGTTTTAGGCAAGAGGTGCAGTTTGGAGCATTCTATTTATTTGAATGCTGTGGGTGGCTATTCTGACGCGACTGCAATCGAAATTGGGGATGGTTCTTTCATTGGCTGCGGCTGCGAATTTAATATTCTTTCCCGGATCACAATAGGGGCGTCTTGTCTGATCGCAAGCGGATCCCGTTTCGTCGACCACAACCACGGCATGAACCTCGGCTCGCCGATGAAGGAGCAACCACAGATTCACTCCGAAATCAAGATCGGGGCGGATGTGTGGATCGGTGCCAACTGTATTGTGTTGAAAGGTGTCACGATCGGGGACGGTGCTATTATCGCAGCCGGATCCGTCCTTACGACCTCGGTGGCTCCATACTCTATCTATGGCGGCGTTCCAGCCCGTCTGATTCGCTGCCGTTCCTAGGGTGACCGGCCACAACTTCGATCATGCTCATCGCGAAAGGTCACGCTGAGCCAATACCCTTCTCGATGGAGAGCGGTGTCTGCGGAGCAGCGCAGTGCACGAAACTCTCACGAGGGAGGTGGTATTAAGGCAGGTGAGTACGAGAGGTCTACCGAGCATTGCGGATGCGCCGGGCCTCCTCTTCGACGGTGCGCATGACGCGGAGGAGATTGCCGCCGTAGATCTTTTTGAGGTCTTCGGCGGTGTAACCCTTTTCGAGGAGAGCGCGGGTGAGCGCGGGGAATTTGTCGTACGAGCTGAGGTCGGAGGGGACGCAGCCGACGCCGTCGAAGTCGGTGCCGATGCCGACGTGGTCGATGCCGCCGGTATGGACCGCATGGTCGATCTGGGCGACGACGTCGGCGAGGGTGGCGGCGGGCAGGTTTGCGGTGGCTTGCTGCTCGAGCTTGTCGATGGCGGCCTCGCGGGAGATGGGGTCGGCGATCTTGCGGGCTTCACGGATCTGCGGGCGGAGGCTGGCCAGGATGGGTTTGGAGGCGTCAAAGTAGCGCTGCGAGAGGTAGGCGCAATCGAAGTTGATCTGGAGGGTGCCGCCTTTGGAGGCGAGGGCGCGGATCATGTCGTCGGTCATGTTGCGGGTGTGGTTGGAGACAGCGCGGGTGGAGGAGTGTGACGCGATGAGAGGGGCGGTGGAGGTTTCGAGTGCGTCGAAGAAGGTCTTGTCGGCGGTGTGGGAGACGTCGACCATCATGCCGAGGCGGTTCATCTCGCGAACGACGTCTTTGCCGAAGGGGGTGAGGCCGTTGTGGTGGGCGACCTTGGGATCGTCGATGTCGCCCTGGGCGTCGGCCCAGTCGTTGGTGTTGAAGTGGGTAAGGGTCATGTAGCGGACGCCGAGGGCATAGAAATCGCGGAGGAGGCGGAGGGAGTTCTCGATGGCGTGTCCGCCTTCGATGCCCATCAGGGCGGCGATCTTGCCTTGCGCGTGAGCGCGGATGATGTCGTCGGCGGTGGTGCTGAAGACGAAGTTCTGGGGGTGGGCGGCGATAATGTCGGTGCGGACGGTATCGATCATCTGGAGGGTGCGGTTGGCGGCGTGATTGCCGTTGACGTACTCGGCGTCGACGAAGACGGCGAAGAACTCAGCTCCGAGGAAGCCCTTCATGCGGACGAGGTCGGTCTGGCCGAACTTGTTGGGGGTGGCGATGTTGTAGCCGTTGACGGTTTTGGAGGGGACGTCATTGTGAGTGTCGATGAGGATGGCTTCCCGGGTGATGCGATCCACTTCGGCTTGCGAGACGGGCCTGGTGCGGGGCGCACGGGGTTGCTGGGCGCCGGGTGGGAGGGCGATGACGAGGAGTGCAGCGATCGAGAGGGACCGGTGGGCGATCATCGATGCCTTTCTTGCATGGCCCTGAGCGGGCTTGCCTAGTGTGCTGTCCCGGAAATTCGTGAACAAAGTCGGGCGAGTTTCTGAAGGATGGAATCGGCTGTTGCTGTCCATGCGAAGGGGCGGCAGTTGCGGTTGTATTGCTGGACGAAGTGGTCGATTTTG